>Ga0181612_178024_pt1 | contig 11170 bp, 2 predicted proteins | sample HoacroProtozoa21_FD_119630 | JGI IMG/M metagenome (GOLD analysis project Ga0181612, IMG submission 119630) | Hoatzin crop microbial communities from Cojedes, Venezuel. Combined Assembly of Gp0051906, Gp0051904, Gp0051908 | reverse complement strand
GTTAAAATGGTTATTAAATCTCTGTCTGGGCAGTGCATTTCCCTCACATGAAGAAGTGTCTTTCTTTAAAAATTACAGATTAGATAGAATTTATGAAGTAAACCCCTTTTGACTATACCCACATTTTGTTTCAGTGACGCACAGTATGCATTTCAAAGCTCCATAAATGTTCTTCCTCATCCCTGTAGCTTAAAATCTACCAACTGGGGGGTCCTGGATTTCATTACTGGTGGTTCTTCCTTTTTTTTTGCCTTAGTCATTTAGTGGCAGTACTGCTGCACTTTTGCAACATTCTTCAACGCGGACAAACTCACTCTGAAGAACCCTTGTTCTAGGAGTTTAAGAAGCTGAGTGTCTCAGGCCTCCATTATGTATACTTTTTGGAAGGATCTTTTGCTTAGTGACTAAAATTTTAAATTCTAAGTATAATGCAATTTCATTGTCTTTCACTCTCATCAGTCTTTAAGATGTCATAGATGTTTGTCTTACCTCAAAAATTTGCTTTGTTTCTGGAAATTCTCGGTCTTATTTTTGTAAGTTATCACTTGTATTTACCTTGTTCTTTTTTGACTTTGTCCAGAAACATGAAATGTTATTTGTTGTAATAAACATATTGGTGAAATAAAAATTCCAGCTAAGAGTCTGTGAGATAGTAAACAGATTTAGATGTTTACATAAAGGGAGAAATTTGAAGTTCCCTGCTCAAAACTTATTGAATGTACTAAAAATATTAAACAGGATATTTAGAAGATTTTGTTTTAAAATATGTTGTTATAGGCATGCTCAGCAGTGAGAAAACTTTCTGGGCTGTTTTTGTAACAAAGAAGAATATGTGGGGAATGAAGTAAAACAGCTGTGATGCAGACTCACAGTAAGATTGCAAGACTAATAACTGTAGACTGAAGTTCGGTCCCTTCTGAAATTGTGCATGTGAGAGAGTGAATGTGTGTGTGCGAATGCTTGTGTGTATGTGCTTAAAACTGGAAGGTATATTTATTTATTTCACTTTCTTTTCTTTTCTGCTTTTCTTATAGAAAATAAAAAAAGACCCTTTGGACTTGAAGTAAAGACCCCAAGCAGCATTCTGATTTGCCTCACTTAGAGTCCCTACTGTATTTTTTTTCCTGAAGCTTTTTTCCTTCCTTTCTTTTTTTAATAAACACTTATAAAACTATATTGCTTGAAGTTGCTATCCAGCCGAAATACCTGTGAAAAGCTTACCTGCCTTGAGTACCTATATTCCCTTGCTCCTCTGTTCATTTCTTCCCTGCTTTTTTTGCAGCGTTGTATTATCCCCTTCCTATAATATTTTCTATATTTCTAGAAAAACTTTGTCTGAAAGGCTCTGATCAGCTTCATTTATTATGCAGTTATAAGTAATGTGGAGACTCAGTAAGAGATAGTGACTGAATTGCAGGCCAAGTTGGGTGTGGAGCACTAAAAGTCTTGCCAGGAACAATAAGTTGTCATCAAGAAGTCTTACTCTGGAAGAGCCACCAAATAGTTCATCTAGGACTCTTTATCAGTTTTGATACTGTGTGAACTGGCTACTGATAGCCAAAAAAAAGAAGGTTGAACCTCTGTGTGATTAAAAAGGAGGTTGGATCAAAGGCAGTGATATGTGGAGTGTGCGATAGTAAGGCTGCTGTCTCCCATGTAGGCCCAGTTGAAAGGTGAGAATACAGGAGGATGATACAGCACCTTCCAGGGTTGAAGGTTTATAGAGGCATAGCTTTAAAGGGTGGGTTACATGGGAAGTGTTACAGGGGCAGACAAGATTTAATGCTGAAGAGGCCCTCAGCTAGGGAGTAACTGTTCTGCATAGGAAAGCTCCAAATTGCTCTTCCATCAATATTGTCTCAGTAGCTACAAGCAACCAAGACCAAACATTGCACCAGTGTTTTGGAGTGGGAGTATGAATCGCTGCAGATGCATGGCCACAATTCAGATGGTTTTATCCGATCTTTTGGCACAGAGTTTTTGCTGATGATTGGTTTGGTTGTGGGTGTTTGGTTGTTACTGAAGTCTGTAGCCTCAACCAGCTGGGCTTTACCTAACTGAAGTCTCACACAGCCGTGGGGATGTCTGTCAGTTCCCTGGCCGGGTGTGGCATGGAGAGTGGGAGGAAGTGTTAGAAGCTGTAACTCTGTCATCTATAATAGTTAGGGAGTAATTCCCACTATCTGTTTTATTCCGTTTTTCAAGTCTGAAAATATGACCTCCTTGTAATACCTGAGAATATTAAGAATCACAAAATTATTACCAAAAAACGTAGCACATGTCCATTTAGTTTTTATTTTTGTTTTTTTTTAAAAAATTTTTAGTTGTTAGTGTGTTCTCCATACATTGATACCCTTGAAAATTCTCTTATACCATTAGTCTTTCTCTCTGACTGTTTTCCTCAGCAAGCCATACTAATACTGCCTTTTGCATTCTCACCTCTTTCTTTATTCTCTTTGAAGAGAAACCGATTGTCATTTGGATGACACATGATCTGTCAGTTTTCAGTTGTGTGTTTTCCTGTCTTCATTAAGCTTTTTGTTAATTTTTTTGTAATTCCTGCAGTCTCTTTCTTAGCCATACCTCTAAAGATTTCTGATTTGGTCGGTCTTTTAAAATACTGATACATAATTTTGTCATAGAACTTGTGTTCCTTTAGCCCTAAGAATAGTTTTTAGCAGCACTGTTGACAATAGGACTGTGTCTTACTTCCCCCATGTGTATTTTGTGAGTTACATTTTTGAAAGGCTGTAAAATTGTAAAACTTCAAAAGTTAAATATTTTTAATTCCATTTTGAAGTTTTTACAGGTTATGATAATATCTTTTCTGTAGTTATTTGTAGCTGTATGTGTTCTCTCTGTAATAATATTTTTAAATTAAATAGCTTGGATTTAAACAAAATCCCCAAAGATTCTAAGATACCTATGCACACCTGTATGTTGTCTATTTAAAACTGACTAGAAAAATCTGCATACTCTTAAAAGGCTCTCGGAATAAATTTCCATGTGTCCGTTTTCCACGGTGAAGTTACTGTGACAGAGTGATCAGAACAGACTGCTGTGTTGGGGAAAGCAGACATTTTTGAAGAGCTGTGTAAAGCTGTGAATATTTCATATTATTCTTTACCAGATATTATTTGAAAAGCTGACATCTGCATTTTTAATAGTTAGTCTAATGGTACGTCAAGTACTGATTGATTGAACTGACTTTGTAGGGATGTGTTGCAGGTACGTAAAAATTAAGACTATGGAGATTCAACCCAAAGTTTTATGGGAGGCATTTTGAGTCAGATGCTGTTTTAAGCTAGGTCGATGAAAGCGTTATTGGTTACCCAAACAGATTTGTTTATGTACCAGATGTGAGGTTTGTAATGCAGATCCAAAACACAGTTTAATTGGTTTGATGCTGAATACCAGAACCTCTGTTTAAGTAGCTGAGGTATCAGATGTGCATGGCAGACCTGTATTTTTAATACTTCTGCTTTTATGGAGGTATTTGACAAGAGGACATATCCTAATGGAGATCCTCAAATACTACAACAACGTTTCAGTGCAGGTAAATAAAATCAGTGATCAAACTAGGAGCCAGGGTCTTTGCAACCACTGGGGAAACTGTGCAAAAATGGGGGCAGTGTAGATTCGAATCTTTCAGCCTTCCTTCTGCCTCGGCATTGCCACTTGTTGGAAAGTCTTCTAAAGGTTGCATTGATATGGTCTTTACTAGTGTAAAATTCATTCTGCATTATCACGTGCTGTTCTGGGTACATCTATGAGCAGCATTGCTGACACCGTATTGTGATGGCCTAGCAGGGAATAAAGCAAAAGCTCATACTATCAGAGATAATAAGCAGATGAGTTTCTGTGCTGGAAGCAGTAACATTGCTTGTTATGTGAAGATCATTTTCTGTGGGGTTTTTTTTTGGTGTGTGTGTTGTTTTTTTTAAATAAAGATGCCACAGGACAGAAGAGTAAAGATCATAAGTCTCATATTAACAGAAATATGAAGGAAGTCTTTTATTGCCTTCTCAACTTTTTAAAAGAAAACACAACTTCAGTAGTTTCTATTACAAAGTGTCTGTTTACAAGGAAAAATAGTCTATTCTCGCACCCTAACTCTAGATGCCTACACTAGCAGGCTAGCATACGTAAAATCTGTTAATAACCCTGGAGAGAGACAGGCTCCTTCAGAAAGCACTTGAGACAGCTGTAGGGTTCTGTAGTAAATCTCTTCAGACTCCTTAGAAACGTCTTTTTCTTTCCCTCCATTGACCGTTCAGAGGCTTCTGTTGCTTAATGTCACTTAGAGACCTAAATTGGTCTGAACTGGTTCTACATATGTTGCAGGTGCCTTAAGATTAAGTTGACAGAGATTCAACACAGGATTACTAGAGCCACTTTTAGTCAGATGTCATTTTAAACCGGAATCATGACACTAGTTCATGCTGCTCAATGTTTGTGAATATACTTGGTGCTGATCTTGAAAAGAATTGGAACACAGCTTTGCATATCATGATTTCAGCATGATTTTAGCTATGCTGGGATTGTTGCTTGAGAATGAACACTTGACATTTTTGCGAACTTAGCCAGTAAAATCCTTGTATCAATTCATGTTGTCTACTTACAGTTATGAAGCAGGAATTTTCCGTAAAAATTTATAGAAATGCTCCCTGGCTGTGCTTGGAAAACAGCATGAAACAATGTGGAGAACTAAGCCACTGCTCCCCAAGCCCCAGGACATGGAAACCTCACTGTAGTATTTTTATCAGATGCTTGGTCTTACTTAAATATAAATATTTCAGAAGTGTGAACCTATAATTTCTATTTAAATTTTGTATTAGTTTCAGAAAGATGCTGCACATATCCATAAATATTCTGCTGAGCTGTATCTGGACAGTGTTGAACAGCGGGATTGATTGTTGCTGAAAAAAGAACTGCTATACCAAGTGTCTGAGCAATCTCTGCTAGGTTAGCCTTTCCTTTTTTCACCCAGATTAATGTTCCTAATGCGTAAATGGGCACTGAGTCTAATGCCCAGCTGAGACTGCACCTTTGTGTCATATGTACTGAGACCTCTGATGCTACTTGTGCTGCATACTGCTTTCACAATGTAAGGACGTAAGAAAATATAATGTAATTACCACTATTTGAATAGCACTGGGGAGTGACTGTCTGAGTGTCATTCTGGCATGTGGATTTTCAGTGTAATTTACAAAACTTATGAGTTGCTGACAATATTTTAAAATAGTGATAAATACCATTCGTGTTTATGAACTGTTGATATATAATTATGGTAAAAGGAAGACTTTAATTCAACTGTCTTTTCTTAAGTACATAAAATTCAAATAAAATAAAGTAAGCACCAGAATTCTAAAAAAATGTTTTACAAAATTAACAGATTTTTTGCCATTTTATGCTGATAAAGGATCCTGGTCCAAGGCCCAACATAATCCTCCAAACATAACGGCTTTCCAGGCCATGGTGCCCTCAGGTGCCTTGGTCTCACACCTTTTTGTGTTTTTTTTCTTCAGTATAGTGCTCAGATATGGTTTATTATGCCATTTACTTAACCGCTCTTTATATTGTGCAAGCTGCATCTTAGTACTTGTACTATTTCACTTCTATTTTCACATCCTGCATGCTCATACTGTAGCAAAAGGAGATAATTGAACTCATGTTGCACCATGTTTTGTGTGCAGCTTTTTCTACATGCTTTGTGTGCCTCTTCTGTTAGAGATAAGTCTCAATTTTCTTCCTCCCTAATGACTACATTGAGGATTTGCTAAGAGTGCAGTGACAATGCACGTGAAAGAGCTCTCAGTATCTGACTGATGACACTTCAGCAGCTAATTGCTCATAGAATTTTACTTCATGAAATGGTTCATACACCTGTTTCACTCAGTGCATTGCTTTGGAAATCTACATGGTGAGTGAAGCTTTGCCAAAACGTAGGAGATATATTCCAAAAACCACAAGAGTAATTGGAATTTAGAAGGATGTGCTCTGAATAGTTCCTTTTTCTCCCACTGTAAACTCTACCAGTAGTAGATATTACTGACAGAATGTGTTTATGAAATTTCTGAAGTTTTTACATTATTTTGCTTCATTTGTCATTCTGAAAGATAGTTTTTGCTTTCACTGAAAATGACAGATAAAATTACTTACTAAAAAAATCATACAATTACTGTGAAATCCTGTGGAATTATGAAATACGTTGAGTTCAGTTTTTGAAAGGATCCTGAGAATCACTGTGGTGAGTTATTTCGTGCGAGATGAAAGGAAAGGATAAGGCAAAAAGCAGTCCCACAAAAGTTTAGAAAATACCATGCATCTGAGAGACACTTTTTCTGATAATTTGAAATTGATCTCATATAGTTTTAGCATTCCTTGGATATGAAGAGATATTGCAGTAACCATGCTCATTCAAGTATGGCTTTATGTAGCTCAGTGGATGCTCCAGTTCATGTAATTAATGTACAAGACAGTATGGTGACCTCAGGGATACAGAGGTTTGGGGGGCAGCAGCATTTGGCATAGCGGTATTTTTTACTTCATCAGGGGCATTTATGAGTGGTCCTATTGCTCCTGCTCTTCCCATTCTCTGTATCTGTCATATTGTTGCTGGTTTCCACTAGAGACACCAGTTGCTGAAGTGAGAACTCCCTGAATTTTTGGGTGTAGTGGGAGAAATAGAATAGACTTATTTTGCTACTGTAAGGAAGGAGTGGAAGAAAATGGAAGGAAATACACAGGCAAGAGCAAGCAACTGAAGTACCCAGCCTGTTCCCATCAGAGTCCTAGGTTAAACTTTTGAGCTCTACTGACTTTTACAGTGTGTGCAGAGCGATAGTCCCCAGAATAAAACAGATCACAGAAAAAAGTGAAAAGGGAGCCTAAAAGCTGGGGTATTTAGAGTTCACCTGCTTGAAGCTTTAGCGAACTGGAAAACGTTAGTTTTGATGCCTATACTAAGGATTCATCAAAATACCTAAACAAATGTTGCATGAAACATACAGTGAAAAAGGTGGTTTTCTAGCACAGCAGCTCTTGAAATCTACCAGTTTCTGTACAAATGCATCACGCAACTTCCAGAAATTCATCTGGCTTCTTCTTGAATGTCCTGTTAGCTCCTTCCTTGTCAGTTCTCTCCTTCCTCCACCACAGCAGCTTATAAATTTTAAAGTTTCTGTTCTTACTCCCAAAGTTAGGAAGTACAGTAAGCACCTCAAAAAACGTGATGTGGACAGATGGAGACAATGTTAATTGTAGTAGCTTGAAACCTTTAATTCTTTCCAAACCAGTGAAAATGGGAAGTATTTAAAAAATTGACTTTTTTTTTTCTGGTACAAAAACTGTGAAGAGAGAAAACTGAAGTTTAGGAAGTGTCCAACCAATATGCTCTTCAGCAGAGCCCTTTATAGAGTGCCAGATCCTTAAGGAGTTGTCCTGTTGCCAGATGATGAGGCTATCCACAATGGACTGAAGGAAATGTCTTCATACCACTGTATTTAGTGAAGGTTGTGTGAGACTTAGAGCGTAGCAGGGATTTAAGTGAGCTAAAATACATGACGTATATTTGTGTCTCTCTCCTCCCTCTCCCCCCCTTCCCTCCTTCCTCTCTTATTTTCCCACCCCCCTCTTTTTCCTTCCCTCTCTTCTTTTTTTTACCAATATCGAAAGACCATATCGGAGTAAGAGTATCAGAAATCTTTTTGGCATTTCTGGCTAGTCTAATCTAATAGACTTTTTGAAGTGTCCCACGAAAATTTCTTGAAGACCATCAAGTTCTTGAGTGTCTCGATACTTTCTGTGGTAGAAGACAGACTGCTGTCTTGCTAGTGCGCCCACTACAAGAATTAGTGGGTCTTTTCCATGTTTATGTGCTGCAATTTTATTTACTGCTGGGAAAATAGATGATGTTTTCCTTCTTGTGCAATCATATTTCCTTTAAAAGAAGCATGCCTATATGTAGCGTATTTCTTTTTTCATAGATGTAATTTCTTGTTCTTTTCTGTTGTCCTCTTTATTGAGGACTCAGAGCAATTAGGAGATGAAATAGGTTTAGTAGAACCTTCAGTATAATGCATATTTTTCCTTGTCTATATGGAGCGAAGCACAAGTAAATCACAAATAAAGGATCTTCTTATTAGACAATGTTTTATTATTTGTCCTCACTGTAATTGTATTATATTATCTTTCCTTTCTCTGTGCATACTAATATTCAACCTAAATTTGTGTGAATGTTTGTACTGGCCTCAGAAGTTCCCCTGGAAGGGTTCTCTTGAGCCACTAAGGTTGATTTTAACTATCAATCACAGCTGTAATACTGTATTTTTCTTTGCAATTCCTTTTAAAAATTTTATTTAAAATCAGAACTGGATTTAACTTGCATAACCCTTTCTTAATGGCCAGAAGTCCTGTGGCAGTTTGGGTTAACCTGTGAGGGAGAAGTACATCCTGAACCTTCACCCTGGTTTCTCTAAATTCAAAACAGTCATAGTTGGAAGTACACTGTAATTTTTAGATTGAGGCTTTTACAAATGTCATTGTTCTTCAAAGTAAGTTAGATTTAATACTAGATTCCTTTCAAATGCGGATTTGGGAAACTCTGATGTGATTGCCAGTTTTTCATATAAGGGCATTGGTTGTCCAGTAGCTTGTCCTCTGGTATTCATATCAGGTATACATACTTTTTGTGGATATGGCTTAACTTTACTCTTTAATGTCTTTGAGATTGTGTGGGTAAAACTAAGCAGAATTTATCTAACAGATATGTTCAGCGTAGTCTGAGCTTGATCTGAAGTAAGTGTGCCTGCTTTTTGAGAAACCTCTTTTTTCCTAGAGTTAAAAATGAATATAACACATTACTTTTTAAATGTTCCTACTGATCCCATTATTCTTTCCGTGCATTTTACAAATAGGATGTGATGTTTTGAGTATGCTTCAAACTTCAGTAGTTTGTATAATGTTCTATTTTCTGCAGCAAAAGCATGTCAAGGTGATCTCTGTGGGTGGTTAATATGTTCTGGAGTTTATTCTTCAACCATGAGAATATACAAAACTGGAGAGCTTGGTGGTATGTCATATATTTAGGTATAATTTTTTTTTTTCCAATTTTATCTTCATTAAAAATAACAGAAAAAAAGTCTCAAGTGTAGTAGTATGTACTGTTTGTTCATGGGTGAACACAGCATTTGTCACTCCTGACTTGTGTTTGTGGATATGCTGGTGAGCAATTCTTGTGATAGCTTAGATTGTAATTTTGTATCATTGTAGTGTAAAAGTGTCATATAAATGGAATGTTTAAAAAAAAATGTTCAAAGTCATAGAAAATCATAGAATTTGGAGGAAAATCTCTCTCAAAATTATTGAATGTTTGCATTTTTAGCAGAAATACTCTTGATTTGTTTGACAGGCTTTAGGTGTTATTTTCCTTGTTTTCAAATATAAGTACTTTTAAAAACAATTTTGGAAAGCAACAATAACATCTCTATAAAATGAATATATAAACATTATAACAGTGTTTGAATAGGGTAGAATTGGTAGAAATATGATTATTAAAGAACTGAAAGATGCAAAAGCTGAATATAAGAAATGAATGCTTTCACTAACGTTACAGTGGTAACAAGAAAAAAATGGAAGTGAAAATGCCAGACAAATCCATATCCATAAACTGCATTTGATTTATAAAAAAGGAATATTGAAAAAGCTACTGAGTATTTGAATAAAATGCATACTTTTTTTTCTTTCAAGACTAAAGCAAACATGTAAGGAAATTAACTGTTATTAAGAAATAATAATGTGCCTGCATGCTGATTGCCTGCTGATAGCATGTTTAATCATTGTTGCTGATAGCATGTTTAATCATTGCTTCTGTCTTTCTTCTGTTTTTGTTTCCTTCAGCCTCTGTCTCTGGGAAATTGTATTTCTGCTGTTTGTATAGCATATAGGAGAAGCAAGTCTTTAGTTGTAAATGGGAACTCTGAATGTTTTTCAGGTATGTCTTACTAAGGTTATCCTCTCTGGTGAAAAGATTTCTGCAGAGGTGATCTTTTCATATTTCCCTTGCCATTCCTGGCACCTCATTAAAAGGCTGGAAAAGTCACTCAGAGTACCTCCAAGCTCAGGGTCTTTATTCTCAATGAGAAATTTGTTCTTCTGAAGCTCAGGCAATTTGCAGAATCTGTGAATCTCTTTGGTGCACACCTCTGGGCATCATAAGGAATATCACACTAATTTTCTCCAGCAAGAGACAAAGCAAAGCAAGATCTTTACCTTGTAGAAAGAGTTAATCAGGCTGTAGAATAGCTGCAAATACATCAAAACCAGAGGATATATATCTGCTCAGCTTTCTGGTGCTTATATCTGAGAACATGGCCTTTTTAAGGACACAGTTTTCAGAATGAGAAAGAAGCAGCTAAAGACTAGGGCCAGTGTGATACCTTTTTTTCTTTTTAGGTGATCACTCTCCGCACAACCCTTTCACTTCTCAAAGTAGCAGGACAAATACATCTTGTATCTTAGCAGAGGTTTATGTTCAGCATTCTTGTCTCATCCCTTTCTCACACCATGGGTGGAATGGGAAATTCAGTGAGCCTGCCTACCCAGCAGCTCTACTGCTATCAGTGCTGGACAGAGTTGGGTGAGGGGCTTGTACTCTTACGTTGCTAGTTCCGCTAGTAGTTCTGGTTCCTTACTCACGTTTACCTGTCACAGATCCCTCATCTCTTACTGCTACTCTTCAATCTGCAGTGGGGGATAGTTAGTGTAACAACATAGTTAATGCTATAGGAGTCCACGAAACAATTACCCTGTGTGAAACAGCTTAAGCTGTTGGCGTTACAGAGAATGAGCTTTCTTGATACTCTGTTCTTACAGCGAGGTACTGTATTCCCAACGGGAAGCAAGGTTATCTGTGTCAGACTGGAGGCAGCAGCCATTCGGCTCATCATGTTCCATTCGAAGACTTAGATGATCTTGCTCCATTCTTTGTGACCGAAGTTTACAAAGATGTTTGTAAACATCAGGAATTATGGGCTGGATGAGTGGCCGGTGAGGTGGATAGAGAACTGGCTGAATGGCAGAACTCAGAGGGTTGTCATCAGCAGCACTGAGTCTAGTTGGAGGCTGGTAACTAGTGGTGTCCCCCAAGGGTCAGTACTGGGCCCAGCCT
>Ga0181612_174438_pt1 | contig 11172 bp, 3 predicted proteins | sample HoacroProtozoa21_FD_119630 | JGI IMG/M metagenome (GOLD analysis project Ga0181612, IMG submission 119630) | Hoatzin crop microbial communities from Cojedes, Venezuel. Combined Assembly of Gp0051906, Gp0051904, Gp0051908 | reverse complement strand
TCCCTTCCAACCCCTACTATTCTGTGATTCTGTGAAAGGAAGACAGTAACTGGAAGCCCATTCTAATAGTTTAAAGGACAGGTTAACCTTCTTCAGCTCTACACTACTGTCCCATAGAAGTTACTGACACGCACTTTTCCAGTCAGGTTTCTTCACATGGGTGTAGAGGAAGTAGTAAAAGACAGAGAACCATCAACAATCAACTAACCCAATGAACTCAGTGAAAATCCAAAGGGAGACAGTATTCAAAGCCAGCATCAATTCATACTATTTTCCATTTGTACTGCTAATCCCCCAGGGGAGGTATTTCCTTTGGAATTGCTTTTCTACACCTTCACACATACAACAGTTATACTGAGGGATAAACTAAATCCCATTAGCTGCCATTTAGCTTAGGCTGCATTAGAGATATATATATTAATCTCAGGGACTATGCAAAGTTCATACTCTAATTTACTTGCAATAACTTCTCTACGCATCTAAGTGCAGACATACTGAAAATGAGACTTAGACATTTCTTCTATTTGTCTAGTGTTTCCAAACCTGAACGAAGAAAATTCTGGACAAAGAAGAGCTGTTGAAGTCAACAGGTCCTGCATTAGTCAGTGAATAGCCTGAAAAACTGAACTTAGAAATCTGATGATAAAGGTTGTCTCACAAGTTTATTTTTCTGAATAAATCAAATAATCAGGTTCCCCAAAGACATCACAAACCTGCAGTTCAACATCCAGAAGTGAGTTTTCAAGCTATTCATGGGTGAATACAAGCTCCCACGCATTCTTCTGGCCTAGAAGGATCTAACAATTTGAGATCGCCAAGTTAAGCTATCTTGTTCAGTTACCGTATTTTTCTATTCATTAAATATATATATTGAACACCTTCTATAATAGGTCTTTACAAGCACAATTCAAAAGATGAGTCCGCTTAACATTTCAGGAGTTTTGTAAATACTGACATTCTTTTTCAAACCTAAGTTTCAGTGCCAATAAATTTTGTCTCGATTAATTTGGTATTTTATTCCGTAAGTCACTGGAACGTGTTTATGATTCTCAAACATGAATGCTCAGTTGACCATGTATGCATGAAGAAGAGAAGTAGATAACATTATTAGTGGGAATATATGGAACAGATAACTGCAAGAAATTATAATTTGCTATAGCTGTGATCTCTGGACAAAAGAAGCTCAGGTTTTCAAGTGAAGGTAGCAACCTTCATTTGACCAGCACTCCCAGCTTCAAGAAAGCCCTACCTATGCTGAGGGGAAATCATACATTTAAAGTAGAACTCAATCCCAGTCCTCATGAGAGCCAGGTTCTCATTGAAACTGGTGAGAACTTCTGCTAGAGTAAAGTTTGAAGGACCTCTGTGTTCTCTAGAACACAGCAACTGATCTGCTCTAAGTCTTACATAGAGTTTAAAACAGAATGCCTTTGAAGGGCTTTTGAAGATTTAAACTTTACCAGCTACACTGGTCATTGCTCATATATCTGTGATATGTATTTTTGGCACAAACATACAGATTGTAAAATCATTTCGAAGACCACTCTTAATGCAAGATAGATATGTGTGACCCAGTGTTAATTATCAATGTCAGTTATATTTTTGGTTCACAATGGGCATCATGTCATTGACATCATAACAGGAGACAGCTAATGATTCTTTGATTTCAGTTATTAATTTATTTAGGATGGTTTGCATCTGGATTCTACCAGCAATAGAGAAAAGATCCAGTATTCCCTGGTTCAAGAATCCTCGAATTGTGAAACGTTTCAGAAGAAACAGCTATATAGTCCTATTTGTAAAAAAATGCTGGACATTTGCCGTTTGCATATTCTAGTTGACATTTAGGCAATGGTTTAAAAATGCTTCTGTGGCGTGACATGTCTGTGGACTAAATGGGTTCTTAGCATAGTTTAGGCTTTTTTATGGTCTACTTAATTCATTAGGGCTTCTTCAAGCTGCATAAACATACAGCTCAAACCATGTAACTGGAGTCTTTCCCCCAATATGTTCCTTATTTAGCATGTTCCTTGATGCTGATGTTTAACACTATTTCACAGTTGTCTATCACAAAGTAGCAAATTCAACACTCCGGGAATTTTAGGGACTTTTAATAGCTCTATAGCTCTCTGAGAGGGGCAGAAATAAAGGTAGGTACAGAGGTGCTATAAGAATTTGGGATAATTCAGAAAACTAAATTATGGAAGTATTCTAACTAATTAATTTCTAATGTGCAGCCTGAATTTCCTCTTTGTGTCCTCAGAACATGGCTACTTGTGCCTCAGAGAAGAGAAGCAGCTCCACAGATACTGAAAAAATCTGGAATGACAAGATCAGAAGAACAAGCAATTGCTTTTTTGGTGTATGAGTAATCATTTTTAAAATGAAACATTTAAACTAATCCCTTTCACTGTTCACAGGGCTTTAAAAAAAAGCTATGTACATTTTAATATACAAATAACACAATCAGACCATCAAACCTCAAATTGAAGGGTTTAATCATCTTTTTCTATAATGCATACCATGGAGGCTTATTAAACCCTCTTGGAAACATATTTCTATTTGAAAACAGCAAGTTTTCTTATCCTGCTAATTAAAGAACAGGACCAAACAAACCCAAAGGTCCAAAATCACAGAATCTGGTAATAAACTTTTAATCTATTACACTTCCATAATGTTTACAGACAGATCTTAAAAAGATGCACATATTTTTACGCCCAGTTAAGCCAAACAGAAATCTGAGTTTGGTAGTTCTATGTGAAAAAAGGCTATGATACTCCGATTATGAGAAAATTACAAGCACAAACAGCTTATTAGTAATATTGCAGCCTTGTAAACCTACTGTAAGTGACAGATCAACGTTTTCAAGCAAGGACAAAGTGAATCCATTTGATGAAATATTGCCATCATTACCTATTTTTAGCAGTAATAATAAATACAGTCATTATGATGAGGAATAACTAATGAAATGTCAGGCCCAGGAAACAGCATTGCAAAGCTTTCAAGAAATTAGAGTCAGATCCTGGAACTGTAAGTATTACCAGTCCATGTCTTATTTACCTACTGACTTCAGTAGGACTTATCAAATACTGCATATCCTAAAGCTCAATGTAAAAAAAGGTAACAAGATGGAAGAAAAAAAACACATGACAGTAGACATTACACCCAGTTACAATCCAGCATTTAGAACAATGTGTGCTAAGAAGAACTGCCACAGACCCTACTGTTTTACTATTACACAGAACTAAAATATGTTCCATAATTAAAACCACTTCAAATAATGTTTTAATAGAGGGGAGCCTTGCACCATCCACTCTCCCCAGGACTTCCTAAATTCTATTTACATTTCTAATCAGGTGTTAGGTAGATATAATAAAATTTGATAAATGGGACATAGTTTGCACTGATTAAATGATTAACAAAATAGCATTACTATGCTTTCACTTACTATGTCAGCACAGTGACTAAAGCATTTAAAATACTATCCTATCCCTACCTCAAAAAATATTTTAAGCATTTCTAAATTTTGAGGAAAATTTCAAAAGTCACTATCCAGAAACGGACTGTTCTGGAGACACAGTTCAAATCTGGAAACTTTTTGATACATAATCTTCCACCTATTTTGTGGTTTTAAAATTTCTATTTTTCTTCAGATAGCAAACATGCCTGAATATCTGAAAGGTACCAGAATGTTAGCCTCAAAAATAGATGCCTGATTTTTAGGAACAGATGAAGTACAGTATCAAGAAAAATCATGTAAATGATCGAAGTCTTAGCAATATGTTCATCTTTAACCTAGGATTTTATAAACGACTTATTTTCTATAGATCTGCTTCCAAATCTTTTTTTTCAACAGAATGCATTTCATTCTCTAATGAAGTTTGAAGTTAATTCCCAGTTCTAGCACCATTCAGTTTCTTCTGACTTTGAACAGCAAGCTTTCACTATATTTACGAGTTTTCTCATCTTATGAGCTCATACAATAACAGTTTAACATTCATTGGATAATGAAACGTTAAAGATGGTCTGGTTATTCTACTGAACATATAAGGGTGTTGTTTTAATGTAAATATTTCTCAAAAATATATGTTTTTTTAAGTTGGATAACACAACATGAATGTCTTTCTGTGTATATTTCAGGTAAATAGAATTAATTTTAAGAAATGAAGCAACATAATACTTAGAATTTTTAAAGGTTCCAGTTTTTTCATTTCATTATTTATGGGTTAATGTAGAATGGTTCTATAAATTTTTTGTTTACTGCAGCTGTCTAGCCCTTAAATGAAAATGCTTTGAGTAGCATGCATTTTGATATGTTAACATGAAGTATGAATGAAGGCTGTCTTGTAGCTAATACCATTATCTAATACACTATATACATTTGGCAAGTTTCATTGATGTCACTGTCTTTTTCTAAACATTAATATTAATGTTAACCTGAATGGCATCTCTCCAAACTTAATTTACTTTTAAACAATCCTATAGCATATGTACCTTCAAGTCTGAACCATATGAACATTAATACTCTCAAGTTTATTTGCCTTTTGCACTTAGGCAGTGCCCAGACAGGTGGGAAGGTGGGTAAATCTGGCCATCTCCCAAGACGTGACATGTTCTTTAGTCAGTTAAATGGAATACAGATGCCTTCATCTCACTCTAAACAAAGTCAAGCAGACTAACAGAGTAACATGATACCCTTTTGCTAGGAAGGTCTGTATTTGCTGGCCCAGACATGATACTAAAGACATTTTGTGCTATGCAGCTAGTAGCACAGCACTCACAAAACCGTTACAGCCAATGGTGGGAAGACCCACTGACTATGGAAGACCTTGTAATGATGAGTGGATCCTCCATAGGATGTCAAGGAGAAAAATAATATCATTAAGGCTGTCCTTATTCTAATGAGATGGTTTTTTAACTTCTGGGACCTTCTTGGGCCTCTGAAGAGCTTTAAATGGAGACTTGGGAGCAGACAGCCTCAGAATAAATCAGTTTACTAGCCCCCTTGCCCTGTGCTGCATTACACATTCCACCCATCTATCACAGGATCTAACTCCACATATCGGAAAAGTATATATACCTGGATAGTATGCATGTTCCACAAGCAATAAAATGTTAATGGGGCAATCATAGAAAAATGGATGTGTTTTAGTGTATTTCGCTTCTAATATCTCTTCATAACGATGAAAACATAGCCTGGGAATTTATATCAGAATAGCAGCAAAATAACAATGCATTTTTGTCAACATGTGGTTAGATAAGACAAATACATCTAGACATTGTATTCAGTCTTGACTGCGCATAAGCGAAGTGTTATGTATTCTGAGGGGACATTGAATGAAGCAATCCCAAAATGCTAAACAAGTTTCAAAGAAATAGTTGTTTTATTCCATCAAAGTGTGAATGGAGATAGCTTGAAGAATGTCACAAAGACAGAAACAAGGGCTAATATAAATCACAATGAAAACAGAAGGAGAGAGAAAATATTCAAAAGGACAGAATAGGTGGTTTCCTATTTGAGTGATTAGTCAGGATTTGGAATCTTTTTCATTGTTTCTGTAATATTTTTCTTATTCTTCAGTGATAACCATCTGGGACTGGTTGAGATTATAATTCCCCTTTTTACTTGCTACTTCATCTACACTGAATGTAAATCTCAAGAAAAAAATGCCACAGTATCCACAGGGTTCAAATAAATGGTTTATATTCCCCTTTTTTCTTCCCATGGATTATGTCTTCCCGAGGTGAAGTTTCTCAGAAAGATTCTAATTTGGGGCTACAAAAGCTTTGTCCCAAGCATGCACAATCTTTTATATCCTAAACTCATATTGTATCAGGTAGAATGAAATCAATTGGATGTGTAAATTCCTTAAATAATAGCAAATGGAGCAAATTGAATTTCAAAGGGAAAAAAAACGGTAAACCTGAAAAGCAGTGGTACGAAGGTCATCAGCAGAATTAACAAAAAAGTCTGGCAAAGTTACAGTTAGGCAGTCAGTAATACTCTATTGATCAGACTTTCTCAATCAATGATGCTGTGCCTAGATTATTGATGCAAAGGTATTAAGCAAAATTTTATTTCAGCTAACTTGTTGGCTCAGATGTCAACTGAAAGTCATTTCCCCAGTCAATCAAAGGCATGACAAATCTGAGCAGACCTAGTTCTTCAACACCTTTGTATATATCCTACTTTCCAACCATATAATAAGCCTTGAAACGGCAGCATTTAAAAGAGTATCTTAACCAGAATAGCAAAGATACAACATCTCCATAAAAGCAGAGAACAGAAGTGCAGACTAAGTAGGGAAGAGGAAGAAAGAGATACTTCATACGGCAAGGGAAATTGGCAGGTTACATCAGAAAATATCAAAATTAAATCTGTATCTACAGCTGGCTTATTAAAAAAACCAAACGCATTTTCCTCTTGACTTGTTCACATCAGAAAGTCCTCCACTCACACAATGGTCTCTGCTGCAGAAAGACCAAGATCAAGGTGGGTGGTTATTACGGAATAAAGGAAAGGCCTTCAGAGGCACTGGTGGTCTGGACAGCGCCCATCCATCCTATGGCTGGTTTTGTTGCTGCTGGTAGTCTTCCCAAAAGCTTGCGTTTAAGTTTACCGAAACTCAGTCTACAGTCTGGAAATAGAAGGATCATACAGCCTAGAAGAATGCACACATGAGCTCATGTTAATGCTCACATTCATCCATAAAAAGTATTCTCACAAGGTAAGTTCGTCACAGTGGTGCCGAAATTCACTGACAATACTTGTGAGATTTGGATTTCACTGAAGCTTCTTGTTATACGATCTTGTGCTCAGCATGATCCTAAAAATGAGCCGCTCACACAAAACATAACAAATATATATCCCTGGGAGATCCAGGAAGAGAGAGTGGTGCACTTGCAGCTATAGTTGCAGCATTTGACTTATCTATCAGTGACAATCTACAAAACCATTAGCTATAGTAAACTAAGAAGTGTGTGTGTTTTTACAGGGTTTGTTAGTTTATGACAGATGTAATTGACTTCAATGACCTTAAACCAAATTCAATGTAATATAAGGATGAAAAGAACTCTTTTATCAAAAGAAAATACAACAAAGTTTTATTTTATACTCCTTTTTTCTTTCATTATCAAAGTGAACAGACTTACAATATATAAATGATATTGGAAAGAATTCAGAAATCTTGAATTCAAAAGAAAAATTTACATCCTAAAAAATAAAATTTGCTTATGAAGGAAAAAAACAGAAAAAGTTTTAAGAAATTAAAAAAAAAAGAAAAAAATATAATAAAAAGACACATGACAAACCATTTGATAGTCTTTTCTGTCAACTGAAGTGTGATCCATTTCTGTGAATTCTGTAAGAACTCTATCTTGCATGGTGAATTCCAAAAGAGCTTTTTAAAGAGAAAACATATTTGCATGCATTGAACTAATTCATGAGAACCTGCTTTGATCCTGCTTTATTTGCAATGTTATTCTTCCTTTCTTGACTGTAAACTTACATATAACTAGGATCTGGGAGCAAAAATTTAGCTGCAAATGTGAAAAAACTACATCAGGAATCAAAAATGTGTCATAAATTAATTCACATTTCATTGAGTACTTCAAGGGGAAAATTCTCTATTTTAAATTAATTGCTTCTGTATTGTCAAGTTGTTTTAAATTAAAAATAAACAAATGGAAAGATAGAAAACTCTTCAGTTTTCAGGACACCCATGTCAAGAAAAAATCAAAATGCTGTCAATGTCCAGTCTGTAACCATAACTTGAGCACAGCCTTTAAGTAGAATATTCATATATAAAGATATCTACATAGGTCGTATCTGATTCAGAAGGTTGCAGTAGACGTCTTATTCCTATCTGGGTATTTGATCACGTTAACCTCCTTTATGAAGCTGTCCACCAACTCCTATGTCATTACATTCATTTGCCAGTCTTAAGTACCTTGCCTTCATTTCCAAGAGCTTCTGTGATCTATCCACATTACTTCATCTTTTTCTGCAGAAATACAGGCTTCTTCTGATCAGTCCACGATATAAGTCAGAGCTTGTCAGAACTTCCTCTTGATCCCCATCCCAGGTCTTCCTTTTGGGGAGTTCACCAGCAAGGATTCCTATAAATACCTCCAACTAGCTCAGCAGCGGGGTGCGGTTATCATACCACTACTGGTTTACCAAATTTTCCCTCAAAGTCTTTATTTTGCTTCTTGACTTGAAGTACAGATACATGAGTCATCTTTTGATCATTTTTTTGCACCTTTAAGTCTTGTTTGTGCAACACCTGCCATAATGAATAATTGGCTTGTGATCAAGCTGTCAGGGATAATGATAATACAAATAATAACAACAGCATATACAGAATATTTCTGCATAGACCTGCTTTTTGTTTGGCCTTCATGTGTGATTAGCCAAGTAGATTCAGTGTTAAGAAGTTCATCCCACTTTTGATGATATGTGAGTAGTTACTATTCCCTAACTTTGGATCCAAAGAAAACCCAAGTGGATAATCCGAAGCAGTGAAATATCCAGTAAAGACCTCATCAAGACTGTAAATTACAATCCTAAATGTCCAATTACTACTTTTATCATTTCCGATTGCCTCCCAGCCAGTTTGACCACTGCTTTCACTTTACAAAATTAAATACAGTTCTTATCCTCTACCCTCTTCTGTTCTCCTACTGCTACTGGAACAAAATTTTAGAAATCATAACGGAAATTAGATATCCACAGTTTTTTTTCCTCATCTCTTAAAATTATGGTTTTAAATCTGTTCCTGCTGTCATCTTATTTTCATCTTCTCCTTCAACTGTGACAAATGTTTATTTGTTTGTTTATTATAGACCCTGCTTCACTCTCTCTCCTTTGGATTACTAGTTCTTTTCCTCATTCCCACCCCTAGTTTTTCGGTAAATATTCTTCCTCCACTATTTTGTAGGGTCACTGAAAGTTACATTGACTAGACATGAAGAATCAAAAAAACCCACTCTCAAAGATCTTTTTTCATGATTTGTGTTTTGGGGTTCATAAGTCTGACAAATGTCTCACAGGAGAAATGTTTTTCTTCTGTGTTTTTTTTTTCTTAAATAAGAGTTAGAAAACTGATTCTGTACTGATCAAAACATATGCAAGTACTTTCTTTATATGCTTAAATAGTATTTAAGCAGTGACAGCTTCTCTGTCACTGCTATTCGCAGCCTTTTTCCAGTGGTAATTATTTTGTTGCTATGTTTTTTCACCTTTACACGGTTGTAAATTTGAAGTAACTTCAGTGAAGCATAGAATGAGAATTGGGGAAAAAAAACTGTGTAGTGTATCTGTTTGCGATTAACCATCATGTTTCCACATGTTGTATTCCTGCTTGAATTCAAGCAGTCTATGGAAACCCGATCAGCACTGTAATTATGGCCTGCTTGAATCAAGTCAGTCAAATAATGTCAAAAATAATTATTTTCTTTTCCAAAGGGCACAACAAGTTTGGGAATACACAAGAGAAAATGCAGATCTCAACATGTTAACAGTTTATGAACCAATCTCAAGGTATTCATTCCTTGTTTCTCGTTGAATTGGCAATGATGGGACTTGAAAATTTATTGATGCATTTTCATTAGAGTCATTGTTAGCCTTTTTTTTAAATACAGAAGCTATGTTTTTATGATATGATGCTTTGCTATAGGTGACCTTTCTAATTTGGTCCACTAGCTGGAAGAAAATTTAAGAATAAGGAAAAATGGGTTGTATTATTAAAATACTGTAGGTGAAAAATAAACACAATAAAAAAAAAGAATATCAGCAAATGCAGCCCATTTTCAGAGACACAGAGTTTGATAGGATTTTGAAGAGTTTGATATTTAAAAAAAAATCAGAATATCCATGGAGTTTGAGCTAAAGGTTACCATGTAGGAAATGAAACTTGTTTATTTCCATGTGCCTGGGATCAGGCCACACAGTCAGGTGCCAGGTATCAGACAACTAAATCTGGATATTTTGTGCCAAGTGCATTTTTTTTCCTTGCCAATGTGGAGCAAGATTTTCTGCAGAAGTTAATAGTTTTTAACCTGAGCAAGACTTGTAGAATTGAACCCAGAATAAATCAGGGTGCTAAATATTCATGTAACAAATATGCCATAGTTCTACAAAAGTCTCCAGAGATTAAGCAGTTCTTTATATAGTTCACAAAATTAAACACAGAATCATTTGCTAATACAATATTTTTATCAAGTACACATTCATATACCTTTCCTGTTGAAAATTCTTAGATATTCTGAAGAAAATTTTCGTGCAAACTTTTAAAAATTCCTTGCATTACTGCAATCACAAAAAGTATTTTTTGTATGTATTTTGCCTTTTCAATCATTTAAATGAATCACTTGTCAGTTTCCAGGAATGTATATGTATTTATTAGTTCAATTCTACACATAATATTGAATATAAATATTTTCAAAGGTTTATGTATCACACATTTGTACATATGATTCTACCATCACAGAAACATTTGCTGTCTCTGGTACATACATGATGCAAGGGCATTATGGTACCTGTAAGGTCAGATATTCAAGCTTTCTTGCCACAAAAACTGTTGCTTTTACAGTCAACTGTGATAAAAGTATTGGTTTACCTTGAGAAATTTGGCAAAAGGAAATCTTAACGTATGATATTTTGTGGATTCTAGAGATAGAGTGAAAGACATTGTAGCATCATATGGAAAAGTTGCTGCTACTGCCAAAAAAGCCGGATTTGAAATGCTCATGATTCATGGCGGTCACGGCTGGCTCATCAATCAATTTTTATCTCCTCTTTTCAACAAGAGATCTGATGAGTACGGCGGAAGCCTTGAAAACAGAACTCGTTTTGCAATTGAAGTTCTAAAGTGCGTCAGAGAAAATGTAGGTGTAGGTTTCCCTATTGAATTTAGAATGAGTGGTTCAGAGTTTGTCGAAGGCGGTTATGGTCTTGAAGAAGGCATCGAAATCGCCAAGGCAGTAGAGCCATATGTAGACCTCATACACGTATCCGCAGGTACATATCAAAAAACATTTGGAATCACACATCCATCTATGTTCGAAGATCATGGCAGAAACGTATATCTTGCAGCAGAAATCAAAAAGAACGTATCCGTTCCCGTAGCAACAGTCGGCGGTTTGAATGACCCTGAAATGATGGAAGAAATA
>Ga0181612_168765_pt1 | contig 11173 bp, 13 predicted proteins | sample HoacroProtozoa21_FD_119630 | JGI IMG/M metagenome (GOLD analysis project Ga0181612, IMG submission 119630) | Hoatzin crop microbial communities from Cojedes, Venezuel. Combined Assembly of Gp0051906, Gp0051904, Gp0051908 | reverse complement strand
GGTACGTATGCGAGTGTGCGGAGCGCCAACCTCCACACCCAACGTGTCCCTGCTGTCGCGGTGCTTGCTGCAGGTGCCCTCGTGGCTCCTCCAGCTTGCAGGCAGTGATGGCAGCTCCCCCAGGGGAGACCAGTTAAAGAGCAGAGGTGTGAACCTTCTGTTTCCATCCAAATCCCTATTTTTGCTATTATGTGGGTTTTTTTCTTCCCAAACACCCTTCCTGCTGCTTGGGCCCGTGTCATCTGCCCTTGGTGTCACCAAAACAGACTGAGCAGGTGTCTACCTGCAGCGACATTCCCTCCTAAGCATGGGTTTGCAATGCTGAAACAGCAGCAGCATGAAGCCTTTTGTGCCTCGACTCTGAAAGCTGTGGCTGCTTCTTCACCTGGTGCTTGCTGAGCTGGTGGTGTGGGAGGCTGCAGGAGCTGCCCCTCTCCATCCAGCTTCTAGGAGAAAGATGGAGATGGCTGCTTTACCTGGAAAGGTGGTGGTTTCTCTGCTGGTGTGCTGCCTTCCCTTCCCTAGCCAGGCTCATGGTGCTCATGGTGGAGATGACACCTGACCAGGGACCCAATTCCCCACATCCTCTCTTCCTTCCTTCACACAAACCCTGAAGCCCCCAAAGCTTTGATGGGGTGGGTGGGAATAAATTGGCAGAGGAAGACGTAATGACCCCCCCTCTCATTGCGCTGGCTTGTGGTGCTGTGGTTTCCCTCCTAGTCAGGCTTCACCAGGGGATTTCTCTCCCTGCAACAGGACCCATCTGTCTTGGAACAGATTAGAAAGATGTCACTTTGCTGGCACAGTCATTTATCACAATGGCTGGGGAAATTAGCAGGGGCTGGGCAAGGAGGAGGGAAATTGGGCTTGTCTGGGTGACGTGGGTAAAGGTTGTGGAGATTTCTAGACTATTTCTAGCTTGGCATTAGTTTGTCCTGAGAAGGAAACCCAGCGGGAAACCAGTGCCTGGGATTTCCACCTTTGAGTCCCTTGGGGACCCAAGAGCAATAAATACTGTCAAAATTTATGGGGCGGAGTAGCTGGGATCTCTCAAGCATTGGGGCTTTTAACCAAAAGCTAATATTCTCCTTCCAGCTGTTGATTCTGGGAACCAGGGTATAAATTAAACCTTCAGCCTTGCCATCATAATCACCGGGGAGGGACAAACTGCATCACCCTGTTGCGGTTTGCAGGGGTTGCCTGTGCCTTGCTCTGTGCACAGGAGTGGCTGAGCTGGCCTGGGTGCTTTGCACGGGGGACAGCGGTGGGAGAAGGACCCTGATCGCTCATTGCCAGCTGGAAGCATGACAAAACTCGGGAAGGGGGGAGGAAAATGCTATTTTGCAGCTATAGAGAGACAGTGCTGCAAACAAATGAAGAGTAAAACGCAGATTAAAAACAATAAAAATTCCTTGGCAGTGTCCCCTTTAAGCATCATATATTTTTATCTTACTCGGTTTTTATTTGCTGGAAAGGGAAAGGTAAATGGAGAAACATTCAATTAAACCTGCCCGTCAGCTGGAGGCTGAGCTGTGTCGCTCCGGGGGCTGGAGGAGGGATGCTGCCGGAGGTCTCCTCTGCGCTGTCCCCACCGGGGTGGCTCGGGGTGGCTGGGAACCGTCGATGTTGTGCTCACCCACCGCTGTCACAGCCATCTTGCAGCACATGATCGCATTTGCAAGGCAGTATTAATCACCATAGTAATGAGGGCCCGATTTCTGGCAGGATCTGTCCCCCCGCTGTGTGGCAGAGCAGGGCTCTCCTCCCCCAGGCTCCACGGAGCAAGGCTGGCTGTGGTGGCTCCTCGAGGACACGCTTGTGTTTCTGTCCTCTTTGCCACCATTCCCAGCTTGCCTGTTGCCTGCTAGTGTCTCTCCTGATTTCTTTCTGTCAGCTCCTCCTTCTCGTCAGTACTGTGCCCGCGGAGGACATGTGGAGACCCAAGTCCTGCAGTAAGGAGGGTCTGTACGTCCAGGGTCAAAGCTGGGACTTCTGGGGCAGCAACTGCTTCTTCAGTAGCGTCTGGGGGGCTCTTTGGTGGCCACACTCAACTAACACAAGAAGGAGATGTCCACAGGCTGGTTTATGCTTAAACCACTGGCTTTTCCTTCTAGAGAGTGAGATGCTGGAGCTTCCATGAGCTTTATTGGTCTACAAAGACACGCACCACTTTCTAGATGGCAGAAATGAAGGGTGATGATCAACTGCGAAGCCCAGCGCATGCTCACTGGTGGGGTTCTCAAACATGCAAGTGTGAGAGCTGGACACATCACTGCAAACCTTGAAGTCTGAATATTTCTGATCTTGTACCAAGGCCACATTTCAGTGGGTTTTTACATTCTTCCATGAACACAGCATCTGTGGAAAGAGCCAGGGAGATGGTTCTGGAACTATGTTCCTCCCCAAGCCAGGCAGGGCTTCTCTAAACACCCTTTCCCTCTGCTGGGGTTGATTCCCAGCTGAAACTGGTGATGTGGAGGATCCTGGTCATATTGTGCTGGTGGGACCCCAGCACTGACTCGAAGGAAACCAGCTGCTGGCTTTGTCCTGTCAAAGGCACAAGGAGAAGATGCTTCCAAAAATAATTGCACCTCTGGGCACTTGGATTTTTCTTCATGGCGAGGAAGTCTTTTCCGCTTGGTGGAAGCTGCTGGTTAGCAATGGTCATGATGGGAGCAGCTGTGATGTGGACATCTGTCTCCTCATAACTAGATGGAAACCAATGCCTTATTCGCTGGCAGGCATTCATCAGTTGGCAGTGACTTTCTGTCTCTATTGACCCGGGGCTGGAGCTGAGCCAGTGACACAGAGGTAAAAGGGTCCATTCACCCATGAAAATTCTCCTGCGGCACCTAGAGCCTCTTCAAGCTTCAAACAGTGGTGAAACCAAGGACGTGCTGTGAACGGGGAGATGCTGGTGGGACTGGAGCACCCAGCAAGCATGTGTAGAGACTTGATGAGACCGGTGGTGTCGATGCAGACAATGCTCATGAGATGTGGAAGAGCTGCTCTCTGGGCATGGGTAGAGGCTGCAATGATGGCAGCGATTTGCGGAAGGTGCCTCTTGTGCTCCCATTCCCTCTTAGCTCCCCACTGGGCAGAGGGAAAAAAAACCAAGTAGCCGTGAGTAATATAGCCATAATAAACCCAGACCCCTGATGGGAAGGGTGTAATGTGCTGGAGAGAAGTGGTTCAGCAGGCAGTGGGTGGTGGGTGCGTTAGAGAGCTGAGGATAATAAGAATAATATAAAAAATGTCAGGGAGAGTGGCAGCTCAGCAGCCCGGGGTCAGGCTCGCCTCCCGCTGGGATCCTGCTGCCCACCAGCAGCTCTGGCAGCACTGCTGAGCCCTGGGAAAACTGTCAGCCGCTGACACGGCACAAATAGAGTCATTTCCCTGAAAAAAACCCCAGACTGTTTTGTGTTTCCACTCCACGCGTTGTTGCTGCTACTTGGTGAAGCCCCTTGACAAGAAAACTTGGGTGTACACATGGGCATCTCGGGTCAGAGCAGGATGGAGAGAGGGAAACAGGGATCATAGAAAAGGGGTGATATTTTTAAACAGAGCAAAGTCAGGAAGGAGATTGGTTGGAGAAGGAAATGGGGAGAAAAAAATGTTCTGGATAAGGAAAGAAGAGCCCCCCATCCCTGAGGCATGGGCTGACTTCAGCCCCTCCATCACCTCCTCAGCCTTTTCCAGCTGATGTTCCTCATCCCCCTCTGCTCTGACTTGCTCTCTCCAGCTGACCAAGCACCTGTGGGCCCAGCTCCCCCTGCATGCTCCCTGTTGTTTCCCAGCCCCAGTTCTGGAGCTGTACCTGCTCCCCACAGCCCTGTTGTGACACATGCAATGGTGGGTCCCCTTGCCCATGCTGTGTCTTTAAACAGATGAAAATTGCCCATCCTTACTGATTTTTCTCATTCCATATGCTCAAGGAGATGCATCAAATTTAAGTCTTGCACAGGTAATTATTTTTATTTTCTAGCTTGCTAGAAGGGCCAGGCACATCCCAGAAGACTTTCCTGCATAAGCCAATGCTGCCAGGATGCGTGTGGAGAGGACCAAGAAATCAGGTCTTCTGCTGGACACCGATGGTTCCCCATCCAGCCCAGACCCTGGGGGGATCAGCCACAGAGGAAGAACAAAAGTTGAAGGAGGAAGAGTAAGGCAGGAGGAGAAAAGGATGCAGTGATGTTGTAAGGAGGAGAGAGTGGGCTGAGTCTCAGCTGTGAGAATGAGGATGGATTTTCAGAATAGCCTTCAGGTTTTTTTTTTTGTTGGAAACTGCTTCTTTGTCAAACAAAGTGCTTGTGGGGAAGGTCAGGCTTGATAAATCTCCCCAGTTTGAAAGCAGGCATTCAGAAATGCTTAGGAGTGTCCCATTTCGGTGATTTGTAAGTGGACAAAACAGGGGAGAGCTGGTTCAAAAGACTTTTTGCCTGGGAAATGTGAGTTTGCAGTACAACACCTGAAGTAAAAAATGAAGCAAGCCCCAATGACTAAATCCACCTGATGCTTTCTGGTGTCATGGGTTTGACTCCCACCCTCTTCTTGCAGCCCTTCCCAGCCATCTCTGTGTCTTTACATCACGGCCCCATGAGGACTAAAGTCCTTTTGGGGGGACAAACCCCTTTTCTACCAGCTCTAGCAAGAAAGTGGCGGCAAGCCAGTCCAGAAGGCTGAGAGGGGGTTTTGGGGGACTGGGAATTTAAACATATCTAAATCCCGGTGTGTCTTGCCCAAGGTGAATGTGGGCTCTGCTTCTGTGGGTGCTGTTACTGACCCCCTGCCCCTGATTCTCCAGTGTGATTCCAGCCCCAGGGTGCAGGAAGCAAGAGCCCTGCAGCAGCATCCTCTGGCACCCACGCAGGGGAAGCCAGGGTAAGCTGCTAAATTGGGGATATCTTCTTTAAATAGTCTGTGCCGGAGTGACTTCTGAATGTCTTGTGGTTAATAAGGATTAATGGGATTTAAATAAGAATGGGAGAGAAGCACTGGGAGGACTACAGAGCCTGGGAATGGGCATTAAGGGGGGGGGAAGTGTTACCTGGAAAGCACCCAGGGAGATGGTTACTGGTAAGGGATGGCTGGAAAATGGGATCCTTTAGGTGATGCTTTTCAGAAAGCCTCAGGGCAGGGAGGATGCTGCAGCTGTCCCCTGAGATGGAGGGGCAGGTCTGGGGGCACCTCCCAGGGCACGGCAGGGGATCTGCTCAGACCCAGCCAAGGCTACTTATTTCTCGACCTTGCAGGCAGAGTACAGAGTATTTGACAGCTAGTGATGTATGATTTGAAAGTTGCATACCACCCTGGGGAAGGTCTGGGGGCTGCTGGCTCACCGGAGGGCTCTGAGGGTTTGCAAGGCTCCCTGACCCTCCTCACTCTTGCTCATGGCGTGCTGGACCTGCGCTATCCAATGCTGGTGCAAGAGGGAGGTGATGGCTGGAAAAAGCTGAAGAGCTGGATGATGATCTGTGCTTGGCTCCGTGAAATTACAGCAGAGCCCCGGTGAAAGGCTTCCCTGGCAGATGCTGCCCAGGACAGTGTGGACCGGGGTGTCTGTGGTGTTAAGGGCTGTCATGGCTCCCGATGGCAGCGACTCCTCTGGGAGATGTTGTTAATGGCTCCGGCTGTTAGAAAGCTCCTGAGTGCTGACGTGTGTTGTGTTGGTGTGTCCTTGCCTAGGCTGTGACGGAGCTGGGTACAGAGCAGGACACAGGGATGCATGGCAGGTGGAGCGGGGTCATGGTGTGAGAGAGGATCTGCATGATGAAAACACCCTGCAAGAGCTCTGGGAGCGGGGCAGGGATGCGGGAGCCAGCTGTCGCAGGCACCAACCTGCTTGGGTCAGCTCATCTCACCTCCAAATCTGGTTTTTTTTGATGTTTTTTTTCATCTGGGCAAGTCTCATGGGGGCAGCTGTTGAGAGGCAAAGAAGCTGAATTGGATTTTTGTGCCCACATGAAGTAGGCTCTGGTTACACAGCTAGAGAGAATAGGTTCCTAAATTGGATTTGGCTGCTCACTTGGAATGGGCTCCAGTCATGTGGGATTATTGGGGATTTAAAGCTAACATATAGGAAATGATGATGAAACCATCCCTAAGCCAAAAAGCTGTGGAGCTCCGTGTGCTGCTCCATTAACCAATGCGGAGGAATCTCGCAATTAACATCCGAGCCATGAAGAGAGCATCGCTGGTGACGCTGGCATGGCAGTGAAAGCTTGCAGGCTCGCAGGGTGGCTATTATCTCCTCCTCTGTTTGCGAAACAAAGGCATGTGTGCCAACGCTGCCGGCTCCTTCCTGCTCGCAGCCCGTGGGCTCTGCATCCGCTCCATGCCTCTCCTGGCCAGAGTGACCTTCATGGGGGGCTCGAGGGGACAAAGCAAATCCCTGGGCACTGGGACGGCCAGCACCCATCCACAGATCTGCAGATGAATTCTGTTACCCAGTAAAATCAATGATGGATTATATTTTTTGAAAGAATGAAATCCAGGATGCTTAATTGGATTTGCCTGGTGCTGAGATTTCGTGCCCCTGATTTGTTTGGCACTCCTCTGCCACCCCATCGTTTTGGCCCTGGAAATGTCAAGGCTAATTGCCAGCGTTATTTCTCCTCTGGTTTCAGCCTCACTCACCTGAGCGCTGGCAAGCTGGGCAGTGTGTGTGAGCATCGTTTCCCAGTTGCTGGTATGGGGGGGCTGGGATGGGTAGGGGGAGAGAACTTAATTTGGGGAGCAGTGGTTCTGCAAGCTTCTGGGGAGCGTGGCTGAGTCCAGCTGCAGATCTGACCTGGCAACTGATTTTTTGTGGAGAGATTAACCGAAGCGGAGCTGCGGGAGCTGCAGTGGTGAGGAGGGGTTTGGAGCCTGCCTGCAGCTGGCCAGGCTGGTTTTTGGGGTACGGTGGGGTCTGAGGCTGCCTTGTGACCTGCATCCTGGCTGGTTTTGGGGGGATCTTGGTGGGGTGGGGAGCAGGGCTGGGTGCCAGCAGATAGCACTCCCAAATGTACTGCACAGCCTCTTGCTTTGCTCTGAAATGGCTTCTCCAGCTTCTCCCTGCAGCCACTCTGGGCTGGGACTGCCCGCCGTGGCCCAGCATGCTCCCCCAGCTCGCCCTCCATCCTTGCCCTGCACGCTCCTCGCTGCCGGCATCGCCTGCCTGCAGACCCTGTGCCCCCAAACTCCTGCTCCTTCTCACCCAGGTGCTTTCCCAGCCTCTGCTTTGCCCTCTCACTCTGCCCAGGGTGCAAGGACATGGGGCTGAAGGTGGGGTCTGCCCAGGGACCCCGGGCTGAGGGTTTGGTCCCCAGGTTGGAGAAGTGAGCGTCGCCGAGAGCAGGGAGGAGGGCTGGGAGCAGGCGTGCGCAGTGGCTGTTTATCTTCTGTCCCTTGGGTGGTAGGCTCTCACCTCTGCCTCAAATTACAAGTCATGTCACATCTTGGGAGGCTTGAAATTGTGTTTCTCAGCAATGTTCCCAAAGAGATTAGGAGCACTGAAATGGCTGAAATACCCACTGAGCTTGGAGCGGAGCAAGCCACCAAACACAGCGGAGTGGGATGGGGGAAGAGCTGCAGCACCCTCACCAGGGCAGAGAGGAGGGCTGGGAAGAGCCCACCCCTTGCCCCTCCCCACATAGCCCTCCTGGTTTGGGGGGGTTTTTTTCAGTGCCAGTTCGTACTGGCGCAAATGGGATGTGGGAAGAGCTGGGGTTGGCTACCTTTCCTCTGGCACGGGATGGAGAGCCTGAACCCCCATCCCAAACAGCACAAGGTGTCTTTAAAGGGATAAACCTAAACTTGCACCATGGACATGGACCCCAACATGGGTGTTGCTCCCCAGATTCACAGATGGAAAGTGAGGAGCTGTGATTTAAGGGGATTAAGAAGGGACAAGCAGCTGACCCTGAGTCTGGAAGGGATTGATTTCCAGGGCTGATTTAGAGGAGGTAGAGATTTAAAACTTTTCAATATGAGGCAGAAGCCACACACCTTTCTGAAGCCTGGCTGCTTGTTTTCACTTGGCATATTGCTAGCAGGAGCCAAAATTGCCCAGCTCCAATTCTTTGCATTCTCTTTTTGCTGCTGGAGGCCTTGCAACAGGATACAGCTGCAGAGAGCTGCGTTGGCTGCAGGGCTGCATCCCGGTCCTTGCTGTCGCCCTCCTGTTCCCGGGATGGTGCAGAGGTGTCTGAGATGTCACCAGAGTGAATTGGTCCCCAGGTGCTGCTCTGGGGGCCTGGCTGACAGAGTGATTGGTGATCAGCCGGCTGAGCCGACACATCTGATCACAATTAGAGACCTCCTGGTAAGAGAGATTCAACCCAGGCAAAGACTGAGCTAGTGCAAATATTGAAGGAGCTGTTAAAGATGCAAACTCATCTCCCAAGCAATCCAGCGATGCTCATGAGGACATTAGTGCCAGAGCAGCACATAGGAATGATGAATATATACATACATGTGGGTCTTGTGTTATGGAGTGGACAGAAAGATGAGCTTGATGATAAACACATCCACAAACATGGCCTCCGTCCCAGTTACAGCCTGGAAAGAAATGCAGCGTGCAAGCAATGGATGAAAGAGGCATCAACGAAGTGGGGAAGGCTCTGGACTGCTGCAGGGAAGCGGGTGACCTCAGGTGCTGAAAAGCCAGAGCGTTGGCGAAGGAGGAGCTGACATGGTTAGGTCTGTTCAGGGAAGAGCTGCCTCTCGTTGGGATTCACAGCTTGGGTCTCTGGCTAATTACGTTGCCACATTTTTTGTGACTTGTGGGGCTCAGCAAAAGCCTTGGCAAGGGTTGCCTCAGAGGTCAATGAAACTAACTGAATTGAATTTCCAGCAAGAGCATTTATGTGGCTGTTTTCAGAACCTGCTTTTTCCATACCTCTGGAAAAACACAAACTGAAAGGGGAGCCACATGCTCCTCTGCGGCTCGGTGGGACCTGCTACTGTGGTCCTGGCAGCAGCCGTGCCGGCGGGGAAGATTGTCCTCCCACCACATGTGGTCACATCCGTGGTGGAAGAGGGACAGGGCAGTGGGATGCTGCTTCAGAGCCCTTTCCTCAGGCTCTGGTGAGAGAGAACCCCAAAGCCATTTCTATCTGGCTGTACGACTTGATCTCTGCAATAACAACGTGCTTAAAGTGCAGGGTGAAATTAATACAGAGCCAAATTTACCTTGGGAATATTTGAGCAAGTTTTTAAATGAATATTCATTGGCATTTTCATGCTCTTCCTTCTTGCTTGGCCCATCATGGCCCTAACCGGGCAGCTGGGTCAGCTCTTTCTGGAGCATCACTTGCCATGTCAGAAATGCTGGAAGCATCCCAAAAGAAAACCTCCACCTCCCATTTTCCCCACAGCCTGTGAAGCTGCAGACGTGATGCAAATCCTGCCATCATCATCCGTGCTGTGATGTAGGGCTGTGAGAAAAGAGGAGCTCTGCCTGGGCTGTCGCTCCTGTCTCTGATCCCAAAGGCAGTGGCTGGCTGGAGCAGAGGGATGTGGGGGGAGCCGGGGGGTTGCAGCCCTGAGCGGGAAGGCGTTGGGCAGCCAGGAGCCAGGTCAGAGCCGCAGGACGCAGGTGGGCTCGGCGATTATAATAAAAGTATGTGAGCTGACCTGTGGCCAGCTCTATTGAGAGCTCTTGGTGCTCCAGCTAAGTGAGCGGGTGGCAGATCCAGGCAAGACTAAAATTAACCCAGGTCAGGTACAGGCGGTATCACGGAGCTGGGAGCCAGGGTTTCAAAGCGCACACTCACCAAGAGAGGCAGAGCAGCAGGAAAAAAAACCACCTTCCTGCTTATGCAAAGGACATTTCCAGAGCTCTAATCCTTTGATTATAACAGATCTTAAGAGAAACTGTGCTGCTCCTTGAAGATGGGGGGGAAAAAACTGCAACTGCTCTAAACTGATGGAAACTGAGCTGCTAATCAGCAGAGAATAATGATCAATTTATTGGATGTGATACAATTAATGATGGAATACCAACTGTCTTTCCTAATTCCGGTGACTAATGGAGAAGGACATAGTAAAAAGTCTCAGCGTAGGCTGGTACGATAAGTGCTGGAAGACATACTGAGACAGGGCGGTGGGCATTTATACAAGCGCAAACGAACAAGGGGCAAAATATGAAGTGTGTTGGGGCTGGGCAGCTAAAGGCTGCTGGCAGCCCGTCCTCTCCCTGTTGCCTGCTCCAGCTCTGAGGGTGCTTCTGAACAAGCCAGGAAAAATTGAGACTGGGGAATGAATTTTTTTTCCCCCCCCCTCCCCCTTTAGTGCTGACAATCACAATCGATGAAGCGGTGAGGGAGAGGGGAAAGGCAGTGAGGGTCATCTGGATTAGCCAGCCAGGGGAGCATCAGGCTGGGGCTGGTGGTGAGGAGCCTTGGCTGCTCATGCAGAGGGATCCTCCTGCTGTCCCCTCCCATGGTGGCCTCGGTCCTGGTTGTGCTTCCCAGTGCTGCAGGGACCCCGTCGTGATCTGCCTGCTCTCCTGGGTGATGGGTATGGCATGTCTGCCAGCTTGCTGGGCATGGCTTTGGGGGCCTGTGCTGCTCTCCAGGGCTGGAGGAGGCTTTGCTGAGCAAAGACCCTGTCTCTGAATGAATCAGGGAGGTGTCACTCCATCAGAGAGATGGTGTTACTGCTCAGAGGGGTGAGAAAAGCCCATAAGGACTCCCAGCCCTTTCAGTGGGCCTGATACTCCTGGCTGCTCATCCCAAGCCCACGCGAGGTGGGGGGTGCTCGCATCTCCAGCAGTGGGAGATGCCCTCACAGAAGAGCAGCAGGCTGCCAACTGCCTTGGCTTGCCAGGCTCAGCACTGGGGCTGGGGGCACGCCTGGTCCCTGCACGCTGCCTTGCACGCCAGCACAGCTCTCCTTGCCGGCACATCTTGCGCTGCCATTTTTCCTTATTTTTTTCATCTGTTGTAACCTGCAAGGTGGAAGAGGGGTTGTGAGAAGAGCAGAAAAGCCACTGGCGAGCATCCCTGCATGAGGGGCCATACATGGCTTGTCTCCCACCCTTCCTGTGGGTGTAGGAGGGATGGGTTTTGGCTGCTGAAGAGGTGAGGGATGATGACTCTGCTCTGCTCCTGGAGCTGCATGTGCCTCTGCTGGTGCAATAGCAGAGCCCGTAGCTAGATGCCACTCAGTACTAAGGCGTCATTATTTT
>Ga0181612_138258_pt1 | contig 11173 bp, 2 predicted proteins | sample HoacroProtozoa21_FD_119630 | JGI IMG/M metagenome (GOLD analysis project Ga0181612, IMG submission 119630) | Hoatzin crop microbial communities from Cojedes, Venezuel. Combined Assembly of Gp0051906, Gp0051904, Gp0051908 | reverse complement strand
TCAGATTAAATAAGAAGCTGGACACGTTTACTCCTACTCTGAATAGGTAAGGTTTTTACATTTAAATAATAAAATCTGTGAGTGGGTCTGGAGGGTCATGCTTTGTGTTTTAGCTGGTCAATAGTCTGTGTCTGTATTTGAGTATTAGGCTGGGGAACAAGTTTACGGTCCTGCTCCTCCTGATGGTCTACTTCATTGGCTCTTATCTAGAGCAAGTCAACGTGTTGACCAAACCCAGATACAGACAGCAATGGAGATCATTTCATAGCTAAACCTGCAAGACATGTGGACTCACTGGTTTGAAACATTTTGAGAATTTAGGGCTGAGCAGTTACTATTAGTCATACTGAAGTAGCAAGAGCCCAAGACAAGACATGTCTAGGGTGGATGACACCCTAGCTATCTCACAGAGTGTTCTCTCACTTTCTTGCGAAAGAGTTTCTGCAGTTTACTGTTAGAGATGGGACACCAGAGTCATTTAGACTGTAAGTCTAATGCAGCCCTCTTCATCCTCCACCCATACTCTCTTCCTGTTTTGCATGGGGAGTGTGAGCTAGGAGCGCTTGCACCACAGCAGCTGTGGAGTTCCAGAGCAAATCAGGGTAAAGTGTGTGCGCATTTATTTTCAGTAGAGATGGTGACCTGAAGGCAGGTGTACTGCTTGGAACTGCTCTCTTCACTCAGTCTTTCTCGGGCTTCAAGTCTCTTTACAGAGCCTGAGCTGAACAGTAAAGTTGTTAGTGATACCTCTTTGATTCAGGCTTGCAGATCTGTCTCCATCATCATTCCCACACCTTAGCTTTATTATTCATGTAGCACATTTTAATTAGTAAATTCCTTGGTCTTTAAAGCATTTGCTACTGCGGCAACTAACCCCATGGCTGTATGCCCCCCAGCAGCTTCAGAGTCAAGTGGCAGGAAGTTCGCTTTACTGAGTTTAATGACTCCTTTTCTGAATTAATGCATCTTTTGGAGATAGGAAGCCTGACAGCACTGTCAATATAAGACTGTGAGCTGAATTATGCTCTGTATAATGCTTCTTACTTCAGTGGTATTGCTCTTGAGTTTCTTTTCTCTTATTAAATCAGAACATTTTACAGGGCAAGAGAATTTTTTATTTTTTTCGTTTTAAATAGACGGAGGCACAGAGGTTAAGTGATCTCAGAGTTTGCATTGTGTTCTCTGTAAATCAGCTCAGTGCTCAAGTAGATAATAAATATTAGCAATGACTAGAAAAACACTGAGCTGAAGAGAAGACGGCAGAAATATCTCTGTTAGAAGACAAAAACACCACTTTAGAATGCATTTGGCAATTTTGGTTCTCCTTCCCTCCAACTAGGAAAGAACACATTGGGATCAGAAAAGGTTCGGAGAAGAGTGATAGAAACAATGAAATGATCACATCAGTCAAGAGGCCCCCTGGTCTTCAGCTTGTTAAATAGTGAAATATATCTGTAAATTTCTGAAGCGTGATGAGGTGGGAGAAAGTGAACAGGAACCTCTACCTATTAAATCTAGCACCCAATGAATTTTTGGAGTAACGAACTTCAAACACAAATAAGGGGAAGACTTTTTCTGCCAAGCTCTTTTTCTGTAACTCATTGTCACAGGAAGCTGTGGAGTCCAAATACATAGATAAGCTTGTAAAATAAAGACAAAACTGTGGAGGATCCATCTTGTGGGATTATTAAATTCAAGGGTCTGGATTCAGCTTCCAGCTCCAGAAGCTTCTGAGCTGTGTTACATCAGATCCTGGGAGGTTATTCCAGACACGGGATCACTCTCTACATTCTGTGTTTCTTCCACTCTTTCCCTATGAATTGCCTTTTTTTTTTTTCACTCTCTCTTGCTCACCTGGCAGATACTTAAACTGTTCAAATGCTTTTCTGAGCCAAGTAAATGTTTGGCAAGCCCACTTTCATTTCAGGAGATTAAAAAAACTCTTCTTTTTGCCTCTTCATTCCTTTGCATTCAAAAGTCCTCTGTGTGATGAGAACGTTAACACTCTGTGATGACCTTTTGAACAAAATTCTGCTACAGCTTGACAAGTCGCATGTCTGACACTACATATGAGGTTTATCTTGGCTAATGCTAGTCATCTAAGTGCCAGAAATCTAACTCTGGTCACGTCCCTTGAGGCTCCCTCCAGAAACAGATTCAGAAAGCTAATCGTTCCTGTGATCAGGTAGGTGTCTAAAAAAAAGTAAGACAAATCACCCACTTATTTTCAAGCAGAGAAATGCTAATTTAGTGTTTGTGGAATGCCAACCTTATACGTACTCTTACAACCCAGTGAGGGAGAGGATCTGGGCTTTTATTAAACCTTTGTTCTTCACAATGGAGGGTTATTTTATAATGTACATAGTTTCCTCTGTAAGATTTGCAGCATAGTCCTTTAAAGCAGATCTGGACTGCTGACTGGGACTATGTGTGAGGAGGACACAGATGTCTCAGGCTGCCTCTTCCACCCAGAAAAGACATCGTGTGAGTTGTCTTTATGGATATATCTAGACAGAGCTGGCAAAGGCAATGCTGCAATGCCTGCTAACAGTAGTTGTCTAACTACTGCTGGTAGCAACAGGTGAGCCAAGTCGCTGATCATTGTTCAAGGTCTGCTCCTGAGTCCAAACTTAAACTCTTCAGGAGCTTTGAGCCCTCCTGGAGACTGGAAGCCTTTCTGACCACCAGTTGCTATCTTGCACTCATTCTTCTTGTTCTCTCCACTGCACCAAGGCTACTATGTCAATGCCTAATCTCACCACTCTTTTGCTCTGAGAACACAACCAGAGAGGAACTGCCTTGCCAGAAGCACTTTGTAGCCTCAGTTATTTCCCAGGACATATGAAAAATCTGCCTGTTTAGTCTATAGAAAGTAGATTTTGTAGTAAGGGCTGATATACTTTATTAGATCAATTGATACAGCTGGAGATAACAAAGGAGATAACAAAGGAGCTTCCAGAGACTCAGCCCCTGCTTCAGGACTGAAATAGAAGTAGCTGACCTCATACAAAGTAAAATTTGTCTTGTTTATATCTTTAAATCCTGCCAGCTACAAGACAGTATTGAATACACATCCTGATCCAAAGCCCAGAAGCCACAAGTGAAAGATAACCATTGGCTTTAGTAGCTTTGAAGTCATTCCAAGGACGCTCTATGCTGAGACACCAAAATGTGGCTGGAGTTGAACAGCATTTGTTCTAAGGAAGCTGGTGAGTTGTACTGACACTTATTTAACGATGCTCAGAGTTCTCTATGAGGTTCTTAGATGAAAAATTATATAAAATCTTAAAGCTGTTCTATTAATGAGCCACTTTATCTCACTTCTGATACTCGTGTTGCTGGTTCGTCAAACATAACTCTGGTATCTAAAAGGTTTCAGAAAGGCAGTGCATGTGATTTCTGTTTTGAAGGCATTGGATGAATGGGTTCTGACAGCTGTTAAATCTTGGGGAGATTATTCTGCCAGGCAAGACTTAGAGATGAAGCTTTTAAGTTTGCTATTATATGGGAAACTTTTCAGATGGCTGAAGTTAAATGTCTGTCTTTTTTTCTGAATGCATCTCTTATCTTTGCTTCCCAGAATAATTCATTGTAATAAAAACTCATTAGAGAGACAGAAAGTTTGTGAAAAACAGCCACACAGAACATCTGTTGGTGTCACTGTGATTCAAGCACACACTCTTTGCCATGGAAAGAGCAAAGAAGGTATTGACCTGAAACCTCGAATGGTCCTCATGTCTCATAATCAGGAGTAAAGAATTTGAGGCTTTTGTGGAAGAAGGCAAGACCAACAACCACTTTAAGCATCTAAACATACATGAATATACCTTTTTTCTGGCAAAATTTTTTGCACCTCCTGCTCTGCTCTGTTCATGTTCATGAGCTCTATATTCTTGGCAGAACTGAAACAGGTAAATGACTACTTCCTATCAAAGTTATGAGATCCAAAAACTAGAGGAGTTCACACTCACTTTCACCTCAGAGACCCTGTTCACTTTGGGAAAACCCTGAGGGCATGGAGGTCAGATCAAAACACAAGCAGAAGAGGAGGGACTATCCTCTTGTTAACAGCTTCCAAGTGAAAGCATATCCCAGTGTGGAGAACCTTGAAGTCTAGGCTTTGTCAAATCCACCTCTTGTAATTAGCACAAGAGAAAATGTTCTCATCAACAGAACACTTTGTCCTTCCTTTTGAATATTCTGTTACAGATAACAATAGAACAATGAGAGAGTGAAATCAGGAAGCATTTGTAGCTCAACAAAAGTTGATGAGTGATCCCTGCTGGGATATTTTCAAAGATTTTGGGTCTAAGAGTTGTCTACTGCAAAGCATAGGCATGGTTCAAGATCAGTTTGTGCTTTTGTCTTTGTTATGGTTTAGCTTCAGTTGGAAACAAAGAACCACACAGTTGCTCTCTCACTCCTTCACGCTCCCTGCTGGGATGGGGAAGAGAATCAGAAGGAAAAGGCAAAACTCTTCGGTTATGATAAAAACAGTTGAACAGAACAGCAAAGGGGGAAGCAAATAACCACAATAATACTGATAAAAATGCTATGTTCTCACTAGCCAATGCTCAGCTTACTCCTGGGTAGCAAAAACCCCTTCCTTCATCCAGCTCTCCACTTAAATACTGAGCATGACATCACGTGGTATAGAATATCCATATTTGATTGGCTGGTTGGGCTGACCTATCCCAGCTGAACCCAGGACAGTCTTTGTAAATGATGAGATGAATACCCACAACAAATCATACTCCGCCAACTGCTAGGCATAATTAACAGCGTAAGCATACCAGCAGTGCCAGTAAAATCAGACCTAGAGTTTAGTATGCAAAACGCCCTACAAATTGCAGAGAAGTTATTTACAGGGGCAGACTTGATTTTACGAATTCACTGGAGACATTTCAGCTAATGCACGGCACTAGAAGTGCTTGAAATATATCTCATAATCTCATTACATATCCACGCACAGCGTCTGTTGGGTATGCATTACCTTTCAGCTCTGTGGCAAAGTGCGTTCGTTTAAAAAGGTAATTAAGTTGTAAAAGACAACAGCTACTGAAGATGTGCAACACAAAGGAGAATGTATTTTCGTTTGCACAAAAAATCAGTAACAACCTGGGTCTAATTAGAAACGGACTAGAAAAATTAATAGAACATAGAAGTTTAAAGCACAGGAAGGTGCTGCATTAGTAACTTTTTCTGTCTGAAAGAGAGCAATAGAAAACGTTTGCAAGGACCGGGTCATCAAAGGAGGAAATGAGGTGGAGCCTCGGGATGGTTGGGCAATCAAAAGCAGAGATCACAGCTCAGGAGAGCTGCATTTTCCTATAGACACAGACGGTTTTGTTCAGTTGCCTAAACATCAGTGGTTTGTACCTCCTTAGACCGGAAAGCAATGATCAAAATGGATCCTCTAGCGCAATTCAAATGGCATTATATGCCTTCAAATGAGCAATCTGATCTTTTCCCACATGGATCGATCCTTCGTCGATTCTAATGGCAGATTAATTACTCAAAACACATTTAATCATATAAATTAGGTGTCCCAGTTTATATGGTGGTTCCCACTCTTAATTTCTCTGTGCCACAGAGTCAGATCCCATAATTATGTATGATCTGATTGTAAGTTTTAATAAATTCTCAGAAACAGTAATATTTTCTTCCAAAGCTGTCATATATAAACTTGCTGTTAAAGAGATGTTACAGCTTAAAATTAGTAACATGTACGACTTCAGTGGCACAAGAAATGATGCTTGGTCACCTAGAACTCTAAGCTTGTACTTTCTTCCCCATCTGTAACAGGAAACATATTTTTTCTTCCAAACCTTTTGTCTTTTATATTTTAATCATTTTTAGGTATTGATTGATTGTAAAATGCGCTAAAAAAAGAGATCTTGTAGCCTTAAAAAAAAAAAAGAAGAAAGAGAAATGATATTTTCTTGAAACCTGAGAAAGCCGGAGCAAAAATCAAGCCTCATTCTTTGGGATATAGAAATGACATGTTTCCCTCACTAAGAAGAATCACTTTTTGCTCATTTAAAGCCAAATATCATGGAAGAAGCTAAAATTGCAAGTAAAATAATTTCAGAATTTAAAAGAAACTTCCTAGTCATTGGAGCAGAGGAGCCTTAGGATGCAGACTGAGGAATCATGTGGGATTCCTGGGACTGGAGGTTTCTCATATCTGTTAATACCCATAGTGATTTAGCGGACTGCATCTGGAGGCATGCCCCCTTCCATTTTCAGGGTTGTATCTCTACACTGAGCAACCCCATTTCCTGCCATCTTTCCCCATAGGTTGTGCTTTCTGGTGTCTACATAAGTTTCCCTGCTGCTTCATCACTTTTGGCCCCACATCTGGGGCGATACCCAAAGCCAAGCAGAGTTAAAGGACCCTGGAACGGGTCTTGCAGATGCTATTTTTGCCTAAAGCATGTCTCAGTGCGATGTCAGATTTTGTGGCATCTATGACGTTGCGGATTTGTGGGGAACCTGGGGTCTGCTCTCCCCTCTGGGCCTTAATCACCCATTCCTCATCCTGCACTTGTATGGGTGAAAATCCTTGCAGAAATACAGAACTTGGTGTTTCCATACAAAGACAGGGAAGAATGTGGCAGAGAAGGAAGAAGTCTGTCCTAAACTGCTGTTGCCACCAGCCAAAAATTATACTCTTCCCTGTAAACACAGCCCCTATCAAACTCAGATAACAGCTTTTCATCCAGTTTCTTGTTTGTCTCACTGCCAAAATAATTGACTAAAAGCAAATTTCAAGAACTAGCAAAATTTGCAGCTGACACAGCTCCTTTTACGACAAATGTCAAAGTTTTTCCCTGCTTTAATGAGTAATCATGAGAAATGAGCAGTAGGTTGGTTTTGCAAAGTTTTGCAGTAGTAGTGGGTAGGAGTACAAACCCAGTGGCTGGGTATGAGGTGTGAAGAAGCAGCATTCGTCAGCATAGTCGTAATTATCCGAAGAGAACACTGTTGCCATCATTACAGTGACAAAAATAACAAACTTAAGGAAAAAAAAGAAAACACCATCAAACCTGTGCTTATTTTGTTTGGAGTTCTAAATGTGTGAATAAATTGTGCATCAGGATATTCTTGTGGACCTTAAACTTGACTGTAAAATACCAGTTGCACTGATAAATCACAAACACGCGTACATAAGTATTTCAGAGTTTTTCTGTTTGTTTGTTTGTTTGTTTTTCATAATGGTAGTAAAGGTTTAATTGGTGTTTAAGAAAATAATCAAAACCACGGAATCAAGAGGACTCACGGACACAAGTATAAACTAAGATGGGCTAGGAATCATCTTGGCTGCAGACATTGTGTCTCAGCCAGTAATTTCATCCCAGTGGTGCAGTGTGTGATGGATGGGAGGAATCACTTGCTAGGATAGGTTCTCTCTAACTTAAAATGATGCAAGAAAAGAAAAATTTGCTGATGGCATGATTTTGAAAGAATAGGGAGAGAACATGCTAAAATACAAAATACGGTTGCTCCCTTGACTGAAGAAAAAAAAGAAAAAATGTCCAAACCATCTTTTCTGGAAGTCCACCTTCTTTGTACCACCTGGACGTAGCTGGTAATATTCACTAAGAAATATTCCCATTTTTGTAACTTCAGATGTTTATTTTTAAATAAGTTTATATGCAATGGGGATTATTAAATTGAGATTAATTTTGGTTGTTTTGAGTTCCTCCAGTCTCGTTCTCTATTGTTTACAAGAGTTCAGAACCCTACTGTAGCTTTAGAGGACTACCAAGTTTTGGGAGGGGGCAGAACTGTTTCTATTTTTTGGTTTTTTGTTGGTATGATTTATCTGGTTTTCTAAATTCTCTTAACCGCAGTAGTGGCCAGTTAACTGCATGACTTACAGAATATTTCTCATGAAAGAAAAAAGAAACAATTGCAACAAGCTGGGATTTCTAGCCCCATTCTGTGCTACCCCTTAATACATTCTTATGCATGAGTGCCACAGTGCAGAGTGAAGCAGGAGATTCATCACACAGGGTCATCAAAGACACTGCAAAGGTAGGATGGATATTTCTGTTTTCACCCCAAGCAAGGTTTTCCTCCAGTGGCGTAGCTCGGTGGGAATAACTCCCTCAGGCAGAATAGCGCACAGATGTTGCTACTCTACTTCTGCCCTACTACTACGAGCCAGAGTAAATAGCTTTACAATCCTTCTTTCACAGCAAATAGGCCGCTGAAAGGCTGATTCTGAGGAGGCATAACTGATTGCAGGAGCTTTACATCTTGTTTCATTACAATTCAGTAAGCTGTAATGCTTGGCACCCGCTGAGGACTTATCTGTCTCCAGAAGTGTAGCCAAGGGTGAACAGAGGTAAACAAAGTTTATCCTCTTCTAATACGGGCAACTGGCAGTTTACAGCTCCATGTGGTGGGCCTGCAATACCAAACAAGTGAGTTGTTTATTGACTTCCATGTAACAGACCCGTGCCAAAAGAGAACAAAGATGTCTTTATCATTCCTGAAGATAAAGCCTGGCTGGTCATTGCATGTCAGACGAAGCAGAAAACTGAAACAAGAAGGGCAGAAACTGATTGCAGCCCAGTTTCCTATTGAAAAGCATGCTTTTATATAGCTCTAAACATTTCCCTGTGTGTGGGTGAATCAGAGTAAGGTGACAACACCAGAAGAAGACTGGGGGTGGTGTTCAGGTTGACTCACTCCAGTCACTGTTGGCTCAGCAGCTGACTTTAAACTGTAGTCTGATACCCTATAATTCCCTCTAATCATTTTTCTCTTAGGTTTTGTATTTTTTCTGCTGATCAACCCTCCCCTCCCCCAATGTGCAAGGAGGTTTGGAATCAATAGCCTTGCTCAGAATCGTATCAGCTTTCACAATTTCTGTTCTTCTTGTTATGAGAGACTTCGCTGCTTTAAAAATCTTCTTTTAGGTACTGCATTTGTAAGAGGCAGAAGATTTCCTTCTTGGCTTCCTGTAATGCTCATGCAAAGTGTTTTAATGATTCGAGTCTTCTTATGGCTTGAAGGTGGTTAGAAATAAAATGCAATCACAATGATGAAAGCCATGCTAAGTGAATTCTGGAGGGAAGGAAAAAGAACGCAGAAGTCACTAGTCACACACAGATCATTAAAGCTAATTCTGCATCATAATTACAAAGGAAACACTTGTATTTTTTCCACAGAGACACTGCAGCATTGCAATTTTGCTAGTGTCAGGCATATGCTGTCAATATATTTATCACAACACAACATGTAAAGAGCTTTTCAAAGCTCACTGAAATTTGGAGGGAAGTTTTCCCCTGACTTTAATGGAATTTACATCAGATACAAAACACTTGCTAATTAGCCAATTTACAAAAAAATTAAAAATTGAATACAAAGGTTCTATAAGGAAAGAATGCTTAATGAGCTTTGCTAACAGCTGGTACAGACTGTATATAGCCTGCAGGGTTCCCAGTAACAAGTTCCAGGGCTGAACACATCATCTGCTCACAAAGCACGAGCCTGAAGAAGCAGGCTAGAAAGGACATGTGCTGGTTTTGACTAAGATAGAGTTAATTTTCTTCATAATAGCTAGTATGGGGCTATGCTTTGCTTTTGAGCTGAAAACAGTGTTAACTATGCAGGGATGTTTTCGTTACTGCGAAACAGTACTTACACAGAGCCAAGACCTCTTCTGCTTCTCCCACCACCCCATCAATGAGTAGGCTAGGGGTGCACAAGAAGTTGGGAGAAGACATAGGTGGGACAGCTGACCCCAACTGGCCAAAGGAATATTCCACACCATGTCATACATCATGCTCAGCAATAAAAAGTTGGGGGAAGAAGGAAGGGAGGATGTTCAGAGTGATGGCATTTGTCTTCCCAAGTAGCAACTACGTGTGACTGAGTCCTGCTTTCCTGGTGATGGCTGGACACCTGCCTGCCAATGGGAAACAGTGAATGAATTCCTTGTTTTGCTTTGCTGGTGTGCACGGCTTTTGCTTTACTTATTAAATTGTCTTTATCTCACCCCAAGAGTTTTCTCGCTTTTACTCTTGCGAATCACACCCCATCCCACCAGGAGGGAGTGGAGCTTAGGTGCTGGCTGGGGTTAAACCATGATGGAACCTCAGTAGTCATCCAGTCGATTTCTTCCCCTTCAACTAGCATCAGGAACACCAACAATATTCCTGACAGCTGGTTTCCTAAGATAGTCCTAAAACATCAGACTTTCCCCATTGTCTCTCACAGCTCTGAGCAGGGAATGAGAGTTTTGCAACACGCCTCTAAACAACAGAATTAGGGACCACTGTTTTCTAGGTATTCCTCTCAGGTTTGAAATCAGTCCACAGTGGTTTTGAAAACATCGGCAACTCAGGCAGACAGACAGCCTGTTAGCTGAAACTGCCTTGTATTTATGGCAAGAAAGATGAGGTCATACAGAATCATTAAAGCTCTGAGTACCATTGGAGACAGGTGTCATTGCTTGATAGCACTGTATAAAATCGTAACAATAAAACCAAAATCAGCATTGAAATCTGATTCATTATGATCCTTTTTTGGTGCTGAAGATGACTTTATTTGCAGTATGTGGGAGGCAGCAGGGAAAATAGCTTCTCTGAAGATTGTAGCCCATCCAGTGAGCGAATAGCTCACAAATTCCCAAGAAGCATTTGGATGGGTGAACTGAGAAATGGAAAAATTTCACCTGAATATTGGAGAAATCGCTTCAAACAACCCTGGAAGTGGATTTAATTGAGGACTAATTAGTCTGTCTGAGCATTACTTACCAACATTTTCTTATTTCAACGTCACAACTCAGGAGCCTCAGAGTACCCCGTTATGGGAGGCAGAGACCTTAATCGTCAGCAATAAACTGGATCCTGTGACAAACGGTGCTGGAATTGTAGCAGAGAAGATTTTCTTCTTAAAGAAATCTGCACAGCCCTCACCAAGCTCCCAATTTCTTGGGGGGATTGAGTGCTCCCTCAGTCAGTTTGCAGATGATACCAAGTTGGGTGAGAGCATTGATCTGCTCAAGGATAGGAAGGCTCTGCAGAGGGATCTGGACAGGCTGGATCGATGGGCCGAGGCCAGTTTTATGAGGTGCAACAAGGCCAAGTGTTGGGTCCCACAATTCCATCACAACAACTGCATGCAACAGGCATGTGGAAGAGTGGCTGGAAGGTTG
>Ga0181612_134246_pt1 | contig 11173 bp, 5 predicted proteins | sample HoacroProtozoa21_FD_119630 | JGI IMG/M metagenome (GOLD analysis project Ga0181612, IMG submission 119630) | Hoatzin crop microbial communities from Cojedes, Venezuel. Combined Assembly of Gp0051906, Gp0051904, Gp0051908 | reverse complement strand
GAGCTTTAAACAAGAAAGCTGATAAAGTATCAGGAACAAGAACTTTCTTAGTTCCCTGTTAAAGCACCGTTAATCTTTCTCTAAAAGATCTGAGCAAGGTAAGAGGTTAGCTTCAAGCACTCCAGAAGAGGGACAGTTAGAGAAACTTATCAACAAGTCACAGTAATGAGAGGAGTATTTTGTAAGCTGTTGAAAGATAAGTGAAACCAAGCTAAACAACTGCCTGGAAGTGTCAAATACTTAAACTTTTTTTTTTTTATTACTTAACATTTAATTAATCCTAGACAGCTTATGTAGGTTTGCGCTCAAAAGCAAGTGGAATTGACTGGACGGGGCAAACTCTTCCCTGTGTCTGATGAAAGCTATGCAGAAATTCTACTTTTAACAAGTACTAGGCTGAGAAATTCCTGAAAGCTGCAAGGACACTTGGGTGACAGGCTGAAATATAGTTAATGCTGTCTGTTTATCCATAAACAAAGATTTTTCCATTGTTTTTCAGAAAAAAAAAAAAAGCATCAGCAATATCTAGGTCTTAGAACAACTCAGACTTCTAAAATGCAGGAGAACCCTTACAGGGGAAGGATAGAATATGGTATTTTCACCTACCTAAGGCCACCATGTAACCTTCAAAGTTGTCATTGCTGATAAGGTTCCAGGTTCCACTGAAATCCACAGGCATTGCCAGACTGTCAAAGATATAGTCAACCTCTGACCAAAAAGTAAAAATGAAGAAGTAATTTTCCAGCTAGTCTTTATATAAGGAAGACTGTGGGTGGAATTATGTCTGCGAGCCTTTCTGATGGAGGGGAAGGGTACTATTGCTGAGCCAATAGGTGAGAGGGTGTTAGTAGATCAGCTTCAGCTGCATTGGAGGGAAAAGTTCACAGTTTCCGAAATCTTTGTGTGGAGCAAATGTTAATAGCCCAAGAGTCACAATGCAAACCAAAAAGTGGTTTAAATGATTTGTCTCTATCTTGTATCCTTTAAAGGGAATCATAGACACATTTTGTCCTTATTAAATTCCCTGCATGTATATTAGATCTGTGGCTTTATGATGTGAAATCTACATTTTTGTTGAAAAGGTGATCTACGCACCGTAAATACACGCTATATTTGAACAGATGGGGATTGACTGTTAAACTGTGGAGAGTGTTGTATCAGCACATTTTAAAGCAGTACCTATGGCACAGTAATAGAGATAAATGTTGTATCTTGTTAGTTTGTCTGGAGTGAATAGTAGGCAGCATGGTTGTCTAGTGGTTATAACAGAAAAGTGAAAGGCAAATCTTGTTTGTGTGTGTTATTCTCTGATGTGACTTTCAACACGGCTCTGCTGTGCCACAGTTTACCTCCTTGTGTTCTGATTTCTTTAATGCTGTTAGTTATATCCCAGTTAAATGAACATACATATACAAAATTCTTTATTTTCTTAGGTGCCTTACCTGCCAGAAAATTTGTGTAGCAGTTAGGCATGAGACAGCAGATCCAGAGGTCTGAGCTCTGTTCCCAGTTCTGCAGCTCTGTATTTATAAGTTTTCCTAGATGTGAAAGAGGACGAATACTTGTTCTTGCAATCCACTTTCAACTCCTAAAAATAGCCGATAACAAATTAAAAAGTACTCTAGTGTATGTAGAAGATGTAGCTCCTCCCTTTGCTTTTTATTCTTGACACATACAGTAAAGGAGAGATGACATAGAAGTTATTCCCACTGATGCTTTATTAGATGCTACACATTCTGGCAGAGTGTATACGGAGTAGAACACAGGGTGCAGCAGGTAAACTTTGGTGTTGGACTTTATCTTCAGCAAAGAAGTGAAAGAAATCTCTTAAGTGATGACCCAAAAATGTTTTGAAAAGTGAATGGAGAATGCTTGACTTTGAAGAGAAAGGATATGTGAGGAATTTGGAAGTGAGATTTTATTTCCTTTGGAAGATACATAATTCTCCAATTTCTTGCAGTTCCTCCATCTGTGGTTACCTTTTGCAAACTGTATGCCTTATTCTTACAATTTACCAAGTGAGAAATATGAATTTAATAATGCTGAACAACTAGGCACTCTGGAATTTCTAAGTACAGGGCAGCTAGATAACTTCTTACCTCAGTTTCCTCATCAGTAAAATGGGGAAAACAATCATTCCTGAAGTCACACATATATTTTGAGTGTTAGCTTAATCGCACATTTTAAGTGGTCAGATGGTACAGTAATGAGTGCCACGATGAAGGCTACATTAAAAGAAAAACCCAAAACTGATGGGCCAGCGAAATCTTAACTTTGTTGCTACTATAGTAAAAAGGGAATTTGGTATTCTGAATCTTGAATGAGGAACTCGCCTATAGCTGCTACGTTTATCTATTTACTGCCTCAGGTTAGGCTGAATAAAAGTATTTTGCAGAGAAAATGAAGTTTCCCTGAACTTTAGCTACATTTTTGGAGCTGACAGTTTGACCTACATGACTCACAGAATCATGCGAGTAGGAAATAGGACGTCAAAGCTTGCTTCCTGTTTGCAGATGGATATTGTTCTCTAACCTATACTAGACTAGGAATGGCACAGAGAAATGCAAATTAATGTTTCCCCTGGACTCAGATAGTAACATTTCACCCATAATTTGTTATTACGAGGTTATGGTAGTAAAGCACTGTTGCAATACTACTGACTCTTCCAAGTAAAGAGAAGTCAGTAGTTGGGTAAGTCCTGTGTAAAAGTCTGGATATAACATTTTAATTGAAAATTAACATCATGCAGATTGTCTGGGGTGTGGTGTTTCTTTCTGTAAATCAGTGCTTAATCTCAAACCAAGACTTTTAAAGGGTACTAGGGTTGCTATTTCAAGGGTCAGCCAGAGAATTGCCTGTGGAACTTTTTCTAAGAACTGCAAAGTGCTCTGGCCACATCCTTTGATAGTTCATTTCTTTCTCCCTTACAAATTCCCAATGTTCTGTGGAAATAATTTTTTTCCATTTCCATCTTAATTGTGCAGCACTGAACCTCTAACACAGTGTGGCCTCATTACAGGAGATAAAGTGGTTCCTGCTGCTGTTGCAGTATTTATAAAATATTTTGAGTGTCAATTATATGTATGGTGGAAGGGCCCTGTGTTCTCTTAATAAAGCAGAACCAAATGCAGCGATGTAAAAAGTCTCATTTTTGTTTTTAGAACATCTATGAATGCATTGTAGCCCTTTTAGAAAGTTCAGTGAACTGCATTATTCACAAACCTTGCATTTTGAAGTACATAGATTCTCTTTTAGATCTGGTCCACTCTTGAAAGTTACACCTATCTCACATTTTTGAATAGGCATCACTGACTGTGATGCTGATGACTGATTGGAACAGTGGATAGTCAGTGTGCGGTTACTCCTAGTGTTTTAACAGGCAGGTTTCTGGATCCCACTAGTAAAACAAAAGATCCATACTCAGCAGTCAGTGTAATTTTCGAGCAATGTTCTGTTTTGTGTAGACAAAACTGTACTGACGTCACTCTACCTACTGAAAAATCACGCAGTCATCAGACTTGGTTAATAACAGGATGACTAAAATTAGCATATTACATGCAATTTATTTTATTGAAAGACCCATCACACATAACTACATTAAAACCCAGTGAAATATAACTGTTTGGAGACCAAAGCTTTATGAAACATCCTATTGAATTTGCAGTTTCTATAGAATTACACAAAGTGTACCAACACACACCAGCATCTTTGTTTAGAAGAATAAACCTAAAGTGCAGTTTTACTCTGAAAAGTGACCACATAAATAGGGTGCTTTCCCATTAGAAAGATCCGCTGTGTTTATTCAGAAGCACACTGGTTGACTTGAGGGCTGAAAATAAATCTTTTCTTGCCCTCTATTCTTGCCAGTCATTAAGATAGACAGCGAGCAAAAGAGAAAAGTAGATCTTGTCCTTTCCTATGCACCATCAATAATATAGCTACCTGCCATCAGTTATGGCAGTTTGATTGCTAAGTTGTCAAGGGGGCATAATTTATCCTTCGGTATCTTTATTACTATTGATAAACGAACCCAGTCTCATTTCAATGGACAGTGTAAGCTTGCCTGTGCTCCAAGGGAAAAAATGGCAGAATGAGTACATTTGATGTAGGAATCACCAAGAAAAAAACATAAGAATCTTTGATGCTACTTTCTGTCACAGTGCGGTTACAGATACACTTGTGACTTGATTTTATTACACTAATCTCCTCATAGATTCTCCGTAGACATCCACCTTCACAGGCTGCAGCTAGCAGAACACAGATGTTCTAGTGTATAGTAATTGCAGCATTTCATGTGGGGCTCCAAGTTTGCATGCCCCATGCTGGCTCCACTGTGGGTAACAGGTTTTTCTGATAGTATCTTGACTCCCCTGTTGGGTTTTATAGGAGCCTTGTAGGCCCTAGGGCCACCTGTGATGTTCTATGTTTGGCTTCTGGCTTCCAGACTGCCACTAAGCTTCTAGGGAATCTCTGCCTCAGCTTTTCTGGGATCCCCTGCCCACGGAAGGAGGATGACAGGTTGCAATGGCTATGATCCTGGAACGTGTCCCTCATTCTAGACTTGCCCAACAGCATCTAGGCTTCCTGCTCCGAGTCTCTCTCATTCTGCTGGATTGGTTGATCTGAAAAATGTGAATGGAGTCATCTTGTGGAGATCGTATGAAAAAGCTGTTGACCCATTAGGTAGCATCTTGGAAACCTTGACATTTTTAATAAGGCACATAATTAAACAAAAATGGGATAATGGCAAATAAAGGGAGGTAGAATTCTATCACCATGACATTGACAGTGCCCCTCTAGTTTATATTCATGTAATGCAGGCAATATACTGTTAAATTCAAAACCAGATTTCTAGCAAAGAAAAACATTTCACTTATGTACAGTCTCAATATCCTACCATTTCTGCTCAACTCCAGTTACAGAAAACAATTCTGGCTATATACATTTGGCTCCAAAGTAAAAGCTCGTTTATTATTTGAAATAAAGGGACAACTGTCTGAGAATCAGTGCAATGACACTATTATAAATTTCTGAAGTAGGTCTGTCTTTCCATGACAAACAGTGCTGAGATTAACGTACAGCTCTGGGAACATGAATGGAAAAGTAAAGCCCAAGGCATTTCTGGGAGCAAATTGCATGATGGCAGACAAACAGGCTGCATATTTGAAAGGCAGGCAACTCAAACCATGGTATATCTAGCACCGCTTCAGCCAGGAGTGAATTTTTCCTTTCCAGGATAGAGCTAAATAATTTATTTGAGGTGCACCACATGTTGGCAATCTTTTAAAAAATGAGTTTATACATACATTTACTACCAGTAAGTGGTACATTTTGCAATTAAATGGCTTTGTTAAGACACTAAGTTATTAAAAATATTTGTGTTAGTATTTTATAAATAGCACTCAGAGCCTTCTGAGTTAAAACTAATTGGAACATTTTCATTTGTTTTGTTTGTTAATTTGTAATTCTCATATGCAAGTGTGAATTCTTGTACTTAGTTCACTGCACTGTGACAAAATGTCTAAATGTGAAAATCTTATTGTTGGATTTAAAACAGATTGTGTAGGTCCAATTATTGAGTGCACCAAACCTCAACAGCAACTATGTATGTACTAAAGCCACAGAATTAGCCCAGTATTTACTTAAAAACACAACAAAAAAAACAACCCCCAAAAAACACATTTTCCTGTACTGAACTGTAGCTTTTTTCACAGCAGAAAATGAGTTAGCTGTATAGTGCCTGTTAGTTCTCGGAATCTCTTGCATGTTTCTGTAAGGGAGCCAAGACAACCCCAGCATTCCTGTCTTCACTCTCTGGACTATACAGATTATTTTTTTCTATGTATGCTTGAACTACATCAGGCACTAGGTAACGAATGCTCTGGCCCCTCCGCAGTGCTCTCCTGATCTTGGTGGAGGAAATGTCATTTGTGATCCATTCTTCCACAAGGTGAATGTTATTCTTATGTTTCCACAAAATATCAGATTCATAGATGAATTTCTGAACGCTGTTTCCAGCCCTACTGATGCACACAAGGCCATGATTTTCCACAATTTCAGTGATGTCCTCCAACTCCCACAGACTGGGGATCCCAAAAGATTCCAGCATGTCACTTCCACAAAGCAGTTTAACCTGTGGGACACCTTAAAAAGAAAAATAAGTGAGAAACAGGGCTTGGTTTAGGCCACCATATTTTATCTAACTCAATGCAGACATTTAATTTCTAGGCTACCTCTCTGTGTCTTTGGTTAAGATGAGACTATGGAATGAAATAAAAAAAGATTCAGAGTATATAATTTACAAGTAGTAGCCTCAATGCAGGATTATTCTGAAAAAAAGTTTATAGGAGTCCCTTCATTCAAAATGACTGGAAAATTAATATACTTATTTAGCCTTGGGGTGAATCAATCACTGTGAGGAGCAAAGTAAAAGAAAATACAGAGAAAATTCCAGAATAGCTAAGTATGAAAGGATACTGTAATGCTGTTAAAACTTTATCTGACATTCCACAGAGTTACAGAAGAGGAGCTAGCTTTTACGGGACAGGGGGCAGAGGGGACTATGTTAAAGGAAAGGAAATACGAACAAAAAAAACCCCAAAACCATAGACTGTGTAACCTGACTGCAGGGGACTTTCTTCCACGCTACATTTTATAGCAAATCTAGAGGAGCATGCAGATAGAAACCACCTTAGAGTAATGGAAGCAAAATTGAGAGTGCTAAATCTGCAGCTTCCAGTAATGTCACAGGTTGGTAGGAATGTAGTAAAACATCTGTCAACACAACATGAAAAAAGCCTGCCTGATGCTGTTGGTCTTTTCTTTGAATACAACTTTATCAATTAAACAGCAGAATTTGGAAAGGTTCAAGGGAACAAGTCAGGCAGAAGTCAAGATTTGTTATATAAAGGATTCAGATGGTCATTATGCAAGGCCATTCAAACCCTGTATGAATACATACAGTTGTACATGTTAAGCTAAAGAACTAAAATTAAGTTCTAAAAGCAATAACCAAAATAAATGCTACGTAAAATTACAAAGCCAAGCTACATAAATTACAATGTTAAATGATCCTGTACCCAGATACATTTTGAATTTCAGGACTTAATCCTGTCCATTCTTCAGCAACTTATAATTTGATCCAAAATTCTCAGCTGTAACTACAGTATAGTAAAGTTCTGTAGGTAAAATGGATAGCTCAGACCTCTATCAGACCAAATTTCTATTATCTTTAGTATTTTTCATGTCCTATATATTTTACCCTTACAGTCGTCTTGTTACAAAGCCTATTGCTTTATGCTGTGGGATCTAAGTGAATAAACTTCTTCAGTGAAATCAGAACTAAGAAATAGCATCAAAAAAAAGCTACTCATCAGCGCAATTCCCTTGAAATAGCAAGTACTGTTAAGCATTGAATTTGCAAACAGACTTAACTTTTTATATCTGGACTCTGATTTTTCTTTTTAACGGGGTCATGCCTGTTTGGCTCCTGTTTCCTCTTCCGTCCTGGCTTTGTTAAAGGTGTAGCATTCTGCAGACTACTACTGGGATCAGGAGGTAAAAGCTTTTGATGATGGTACCTGCAAAACAGATGCATTTCAGGTATTTTAAAGATGTAGGAGAATATAGGGAAGAGTATGGCTTACTAAATAATGTATCACCACTTCCTCCTGCAGTACTTTCACAGACAATCCATCCAAGAACTGATCTGCTGGAACAGGGACATGTGAGAGCTGGGTCCCAAGATGGTCAGAATGCAAAGATTCCAAAGCAACAAGGTCGGTTTGTTTCTTTTTTTAATAAAAATTCGTTTTAAAAAGAAAAACCTCAGTGAAGTAGCAGTGACTGAGTAAAAAACATAAAACTTAAAAAAAAAAAAAAAAAAAAAGATATTCCTTCAGGCAATTCTCTTGCCAGCCTTTAAATACACAAATGGGCAGCATATCACAATCAGAATCAAATGAGCGAAGTGTGTGTAGCACTTGTCTACCACAGTTTCTTGTCCTTCCTCATAAACACCTTTTCAGCACAAAATTTGAATAAAGCCTAAGAAACAGTGTATCTTCAAAATTGTTCACAGGCTTTTTTGTATGTTTAAGAGTAATGGTGCAATCTTTCATTTACATTGCTCATATAAATAGCACTTCTGACTTCACTGAGTCTATTCATGTAATTTGGGGTTAGCCTGCTGTTAATCTAACTTGTTAAGAGATAACACCATTCCTTATCCTTTTATAGGTTCTTGAGACTTGTTAGAGTCTGGCTGAAGAATACCTTAAAACTTTTACTGTTTCCAACCACTCACTCTGGCTGCTTTCCCAATCATCAACTTCCACCCAATCTGAATTTTTTGTAGCTAGTTTTGCCATAGTTACTCGGTGGTTCGCACTGATCAGACCTTTCTTCTTATATGCATCACCTACTGGTGAAATTATTCCTTTGATTACTTTGTATTTCCCTGTGGAAAAAACACATCACACAAGAACATGAAAAGTGGTTGAGCAGATGATACTTCCACTGCATTGTATTTAAACTATTATTCACTGCAATCTCTAAGAACACCAATGCCAGCTCCGATAGCCAGCCCAGTGGAAAAGTATGGTACACTTTTAGCATTGTGCAAGGCAGCACAATTAAAGATTTACTAAGCTATATCAGAAAGATAGATTTCTATAAACTATAAAACTCATGCTTTAGCTCATTCAAATTAGGAATAAGCAACACATATATAAACCTGTTCTCTCATGTATTTGGCCTACATGATTTTGTATGATACATACATGCATACTAGCTTCAATATCTAATCAGTATTTCCAAAAATATCTGTCACTATTAAACAGGCATTCATATATGCAAAACATTCACCTTCACATTTAAGTGTCTAGTTATCAGAGCTGTTCTGAATGATATAAATTACCATCCTACCCGTTTCATGAAAGTAGTCTTTAGCCAGCTCAAATAGCCTTAGATGCATGTTGGTAATGGGATTGAAGGACCCACAGGCCAGCAGTACCACTTCAGTCTTCTTGTCAGGATCTTCCATAGCCATTCTTTGCAGCTACAGAGCCAAGGGGAGAATGTTGGTGCTAGTCACCAGTCACTACAAGAAGAGGCGAGATTAAAAAATAGTTATTTGTACTTATTTGTGCTGCCAATAAGCAGAAGATTTCAAGATCAAATTGAAAACTGTATTTTCCTTCCAGCAACACTTGGCTTGTGATTGTTCATGTGATACTGCATTATCCAGTTTTTAAGAGATTACAACCACCACCTCTAGTTCTTTCTGGTTATCCCTGGGTAACGGTACAATGCAAGGAGCTGAGGCAACAGTGGCATTATGTTGCAGAAAAGAGGATAATTCTGCGCGCCTTCAGAAATCAAGGATGTAGACAAAAGTGAGTGTGCTAGGAAGAAGATATATGTAATAGATAAATGAACGCGAATTTGCCTTGCCCATGTATTACCAAAGCAGCTGTGATTCCCTCCTATATGCAAGAGGAAACACCTTTAAAAATGAAGTGACTGAAAACAGGCTGCTTGCCTGAAGAGAGCACAGCATAATGCCTGCTCTGAAGCAAAGCAGCTCATGCAGAAAAAACTTCATGAGATTATTTGTCCTGATTGCAGGACAAACTTTATTAGAAGTTCACCCTTTTTTATAAGATGACAATGCCAAGGAAGGGAACTTCCTTGGAAGTAACTTCCTTACTTCTAGTGCTCACAGTGGCGAATAGAAAATCCTATGACAGTTCCCAGTGCTGCTACTCTAAATTGCAGTGAGTCTTTTCAGAAAAATCTATAGAACTAACATTATATGGCATTAAATTCTGGAGGAGAGGAGGGTTAAGATTTCTTCACTCCTGATTTATTTTCATTTTGCATGCTCTTGGTATGTGGGAAGAGAGTGCTATGGAGTAAACATGAGAACAACCCATCTACTTGGAACTGCAGAAAGTTAGCAGTAGGTGTACCAGCAGAACAGATGACAGAAAAGTGAATTTAAAAAAGTTTAGTAAGAGCTGCAATTAAATACCAGATTTTTTTTCCTTTTTAAAAATACAACAGCACTGTTCCAATTGTAAACTTCAGTTTCAGAAAGCTGCTTAAGAATTGGTGAAAATAAGGAAACTTCACTACTTAGCTTTTTAATTTCTCCTCACACTGCATGGATTTTTGCTTCTCAGTGTTCTTTTCTTTCATGAGGATATTCTGGCTTGCCAAGATGGTTTCCCCTAGGCTGGCCCTGAACAAATGAAGACTGGAATATGTTATGGGCCATTCTCCTGCTGTTGCTATTTGTGAGATGTCCGAGACATCAGGGTTGAGCACTGAGTAGTCTGCCATTGTTTCTACAGCAACATCACTGCCTGCAAAAATCCCACTAGGTCACCCTCGCATTCTGTCTCCTTTACAAAGAAGCCAAGTGATGTTCGCAGCTGCCACAGCAGTGAGATATCATCACAGCTAAATCTTGTAACAGCTACTATGTACTAACATCAAATAGCCCTTGAACAAAAGGGAGGTCTTGCAAGGCTTCGCATTTTGCAAGTGTTAGTACTTTTCTGTGCTTTCAAGAGTTTCGCAAACTTTTAAAATATTCTTTGTTACTGCAGTGTAGTTCAGCATTTGAAGGGTTTGGCGTTACTTGAAATGCAGTCTTCACAGGGGCATCAGCTAGAACAGTTACTATGGGAACAGGCAAGGAAAGGAGTTAGACTTGCCTTTGTAACCCATAGAGCCCTACTTTCTGAAGAAAGCGACTCATGCTGCAAATTTGAAAAGGCTTGATTTCCTCCTTTTTTTTAAAAAAAAAGCAAAGGGAAAAATAATAGAAAATTTCAAGATGAAAATACGCAGGGCCTTTTCTGGAGTGGAGTTAGTCAAGTGTCCTTTTTCATGCTGCTAGCTAATTTTACAGTCTTCAGAAACAGGCAATTATTGCGTCATAAACTCACCTGGTAATGCTTCCTATCTGCATAGAAAATGAGAATATAAATATAATTTAGTAGTTTGCACATAGAATCACAGAATGACAGAATCACAGAATAGTAGGGGTTGGAAGGGACCTCTGTGGGTCATCTAGTCCAACCCCCCCGCCGAAGCAGGGTCACCTACAGCAGGCTGCACAGGACCTTGTCCAGGCGGGTCTTGAATATCTCCAGAGAAGGAGACT
>Ga0181612_130546_pt1 | contig 11173 bp, 5 predicted proteins | sample HoacroProtozoa21_FD_119630 | JGI IMG/M metagenome (GOLD analysis project Ga0181612, IMG submission 119630) | Hoatzin crop microbial communities from Cojedes, Venezuel. Combined Assembly of Gp0051906, Gp0051904, Gp0051908 | reverse complement strand
TTGCTGTCCCACAGGCACGGTTAGCTGGGGCGCTGGTGGCTCTGAGTGCCTTGTACTTATGTCTGTCCCAAAGGGACCCAGTGATGGTGGGGGAGCTCCTCCTGCTCCAGCTGCCTCGCAAACACAGCAATAAAGTACATGAGGGCATGGAAGATGGGAAATCACTGTTTGTCCTGGCTGGAGGGCAGTGGTGAGGCAGAGGATTTGAATGCAGCAGGGAGGGGATGTCACACACCAAAATGCCCCTAGTATCCTCTCAGATATGAAAGCTGGACAACACCCTGCTGTGACAGAGAAGGTCAGTCACATTGTGGGGAATGGGAGGACTAACATATTTCCTTCTCTTTTTTTAGCATACACTTCTATGTGGAGCAGTGCCGGGGGTTCAGGGCAGGGACAGGGCCCCTCAGGCAGCCGCAGCTGTGGTGATGGCCCCAGGTGGGACACACTGCAGTGAGGAGGCCAGGCTGCCCTGCCCGGGGGGTGGGGAGGGCTGCTGGGAGGCACCGCAGCTCGCGATGGGGTGGGGGTCCCCCCTCTTGCAGTGTTGGGGGATGCTGGGCTGCTGGGCAGGGTGGCACCTGCCCCCAGTCCAGCCCACGGGCAGAGCAGGTGATGGGGACGTAGGGAGCACTGGTGTTGAGGAGGGGGCTGAGCTTTGCATGCTGCCGGTCAGCATGGGCTTGGGGACAGCCAGCCGTGCTGCAGGAATGGCCCTCACACCATGGAGAGAGGGATTAAATGCCCGTTGGGCTGGCCAAGTCAGCCAGCCTCTTCTGGTGCACAGCAAGGTAAATGCGTGATTTTCTGCATTCTGGAAAGCCGAGAGCTGGAGCGAGCAGAGGTGGCAGTGAGGAATTTTTGTCCAGACATGAACCCTGTTCTCTGAGGATTTAGCCATGTCCCGGCTGCACCTGGGTGATGGGGAGTGGCATGCCCTAATAGGAAGGTAAGGCCATCACCTGTGTGAGGTCTCTTCTCATGCCAGGTGGGCAGGAAAGTCTTAAATTGTAGGGCAAGAAAGCCTCAAACCCATACCATTTCCAGACCTTGCTGCGCGATCTTGTGGAGAGGTAAGTGGGCTAAAATCTGCACTATTTTTTAAGCGGCATTCCCTCTGCTAAGGAAGGGGTAATCGCCTCTGCCATCTGTGCTGAACCAGCAATCGCATGTGTTGACAGAGTAACTCTTGCTTTTCTAGTACTCCATCAAAGGGGTCTGCCTCAGTGCCTGTATTTTTTTTTTTTTGTCTTGTGTGGTTTTGTTTCGTTTTGCATGTACCTACCAAGTTTGTATTAAGAATCTCCCCTGATTAGATTTAACAGCAACGTTACTTGTTTCATAGTGGCTGATTTCCTAAGAGAAGCTTTGTATCTGAAAGAATTATAATAGAAGATGCTGGGCTTAACAGCATCTACATCTTCTGTATTTCAAAGGCTGGATGGATCCTTGCTTCTATGTTTCCCAAAAGGATTGTGCAGGTGTTACATGAACGTGTATCTATAATATGTATACACTGTGGGCCATCTCAAAATACTGTACTTATTGCTGCTAGCAGGCAGAATGGACAGCAGGTAGTACGAATATCTGCAAACCTGCATTGAAAAGAACCCACTCAAAAGTAAATATCAAGCAGTGCTTCAGGAAGCCCTGCTGTTGTGTGTGTTAGGTGCCATGGAAACATCTCCCGGTAGTAACACATCCGTCAGCCTGCGCAGTGGGACTCTGGAGGCAAGCGTTGGCTACGAGGAAGCCACCTCTACTAGCAGTTAATTTCTACCTTCAGCAAAATCTGCAGTGAAACTACTGATTAAGATGTTGCCTAGCAATTGTGCTGGGAGAAGTTAATTACAGAGGAACAGCCCGATGGCTGCAGTTAGCTTTGGCTGGACTGCATGGATTTGTGAGGGGAAGAAAGGTGGTGGTGTCTCCCGAGCAGCACAGCTGAATTACTGACCGTCTCCTGCAGTCTAATATGGGAGCAAGCGCCTCCCTTTCAATTTGTGTAAGTGAACCGAAATCTGGCTTCCTGAATCCTTTCTTACATGCTTGCTTATCTCTGAGAAGGCTGCGCTTCTTCCCCCAACCCAGCCGCTGCACCTGAAGGGGGATAGAGGAGGTATTTAGAGTAATATATTATAGATACTTTACAGGCTTTTTTTAACACCTCACAGATTGTATATAAAAACGCTGCAGAATACATTCAGTACATGCTGCTATTGGTTCCTTTTAGGTAATTATTAACGCTTTAGCAGTAACATCACCTTCTAAGCTTCCTTACGTATTCACAGGGTGCAGTGGGGTCTAGGTGTTTCAGCGCGTGTTGGGGTGCCTCCACCATGGCAGCGTGGCTGGACGCGGCTCCTGGAGCTCCAGCTTGCGGCTTTACTGAGGGCATGGGCTTTGTGAACTGGAAAACAGCTTTTCTGTAGCGGGTCAGCTACAGATCTGTAGCAAAGTCTTTCCTTTTTCCCTCTGAAAACCTAGCAATAAGACATTGAAGAAGAGGCTGGTTTTAGAGCATGTTGGGATGACGCTACAAAAAATTAAAATCCTCCTTTAAAAAGAAATGCAGATACTGTTTAAATATTCCTGATGCAGAACTGGTAAATGCAGGTGTTGCCAGTTTGGACTTCTGCTCTCATTGTGTGGTGGAAATAGGTTATCTCCTTCGTGGCTGTGAGCATAGTCTGGCTGACAGGAAAAAAGTGGGTAAAACATAGCAGAGCAAGTAATGCAGCCTGCTGACAAGGCAAAGCGGTGAGGTGGAAGGGTGGGGAAGAGGTTCAGGGACCAAGGTCTCATGGCTGGGTAGCATTTCCCCTTTCTTAAATACATCCCTGAGGTGCCAGTCACGGGACTGAGGGGCTCAGCGGGGCCATGGAACCTTCCAGAACCGGCCTCTCCTCACAGAGACCCCTCAGCCCCGCAGCCGCTCCCAGCGCAATGCCCCACGGACTTTTCCACCTATGCTGGGCACCCTCTCCATCCTAACAAGATGAAAAAGCAGCTCCTGAGGGCAAGCTGTTCTTGATTTCTTCTGTGTGTTTTTGTATCAGTTATCAGGGTAAGAATTTTGGAATAACCGGGCGAGCGGACGGGTACCCTTTGCCAGGCTCGTGTGGTGGATGCTGCTGAAACTCCTCGTCTGGCTTCTCCATGCATCTTGCGGGTTTTATCTTTGTGAATTGGGTAGAAATCCACAAGTTTCAAGGGGTTGGCAGGCTGTGCACTACCACTCTGTTAACCTTTTTCCTGACTCTTGGGGCTCTTCTTGAGGAAGGGGTTTAGCAACCCCTCCCTGCCCTAAGCAGGGCATCTGCCTTGACCTGCAACGCCATTTCCTCTGAACGTAGGTGTGAATGGGTTCTATTAGGATTTACCCCATCGCATGTCCTGTCTCAGCTCTAAAGAAGAAGAGTAGTGTTAGTATTTTAAGAACATGCAAAAGAAGTAAAATCTGTACTAAGGTGCTATAATGAGGACAATAATTTTACCTAAGATGTAGACCTCTGGACCTTAAAATAATAACAACCTGTTTCTGCTTATCACTTGCCTGTTTTTATTCCCCAGAAATCATTGTCTTCTGTTCAAGTCAGGCACACAACAAATAAAGTCTCACCAGACCTACAGCTCAGCAGAGAAGGAAGCACATTTGGAGTTCCTCTGGAAACCCTCATACAGGATGCAGCACAACGTGGAGTTCCCTTTCTTGTGGCACAGATGGTGGAGTACCTAGAAGTGTTTGGTAAGTATGTGTTTTCTCCATTTGGTCTCTGAAAAATGCTATTCTTTGTTTAAGCTGTACTTTTCAGCTGTAACTGCTGAAAAGTCTATTTTTACAATTACTATGCTTTCTTAGAGGAGCTCTTGCTTTTTGAGATCCAGTTCTCATCACACAGGTATGGTAATACAACCACTGCTTACTGTTTCATATTTCTTCATCAACAGGTCTGGAGCGTGTTGGTATATTTCGGATCAGTGGCTCAGTAAATAAGATCAAGGAATTGAAGCAGAAATACAATCAAGGAGAAAAAGTAGACCTTATTAATGATGGAGATGTTGATTCTGTGGCCAGTCTCCTGAAACTCTTTCTGAAGGAACTGCCAGTGGCTGTTTTTCCAGACAACGTTTGTTCTGACTTGCTAAAAACTTTCCAAGGTACAGAATGGGCAACTTCCAAACTTCTGTCCTTTCTCTGACAGTGACAGATAATGTGTTCATTGCATCTTCCTATAAGCAAGGATTAAAGTTTCCTTAACCTGAGTCTGGTGTTTAATTTGTTTTAATGGACCAGTCTTCCGCGAACTTGTCTATAGTCTTTTTTTGAATTTATTAAGGCGTTTGGACTCCCCAACATCCTGCACCAGGGCACTCTGCAGTCCAATCCTGTATTCTTTGAGAAAGTACTTCTTTGCATGCTTTCTTTCTAGATTGGATACCTTACTTGTTACTGAGATAAAATATTTATTTTTAATTTAATCACTATCATGATGCTGTTTGTGCCTTTGTATAGTCAGTGCTTCACTTCTCCAAGCTGAAACCTCTTTCTCTATTTAACCTTCCCTTGTACTGAAGCCTTTTTGTACATCCCTGTTCTCATTTAGTACTTTTTACTAGTTTCTTATAGTCTTCTTGGACAGCAGCATCTGGAGCAACATGAAGTGTTCAAAATGCAAAGCCAGGTTGAGTACCTATAGCAGTACACTCTCTAGTTCCCTATTTATGTCTATAATTGCTGAGCTAGTGCATTCAGACAATTCTGCTCAGTGATTTTCAGTGATAACTAATTCAGGTGTTTGCATACAAATAAGTAGGTTTTGTGGATTAAATTGCAGGTTGCTTTTATTCAAGCTTCATCTGCTAAGTGCCAAGTTATGTACGAGTTTACAAAAAAACCCCGGGGGGGGAGGGAGGGGGCGGGGAGAGAAAAAGGAGTAATTTTTATCAACTGTGAAAGTCTATGCTGATATGCTGAAAGATCTACAGTTTTTTTCGAGCACCCTGTTTTGACTACCCGTAACAGTATTGCTGTTATTTTTAATTTTTTTTTTTTCTCTCAATCCCCTTTACCATAACTCTCAATAGGTTGAGCACCATGGGTCTTGACCTTTACGAAATGTATTCTTAGGGCTAAAACTACCCTTTAGGGCATGATTTGCTATTCACAATGTCAAAGCTACTCAGATGTGTCCTGGTGATCTATGGCAAATTTGAGCATCAGCTGCCAGTTATTGAGCAGTTCTGTCATCTGAGTTCTAATATCCAGGAGACTTTATCACACTAATTCTGAACTGCTGATCAAATAGAATTGTTTGTGAACCCATTTTCTGCCTTGTAACTCTTCTTTGAAGAATGAGAACCAAGAAAATGCTAAGTATCCCCAATTTAGATTTTAAGCATCTCTTGTGTATGTACAGTTGCATATTTACAGAGCATAAATGTTTTGAGACTGAAAGCTACCAATTAGTCAGGAAATGAAGATGATGTGGGGCTGAAAGAGTACAATTTCATATTCCTCTTAATGAGAATCATAAAGCATATGCAAAATCTCTGGGGAGAGTCAAGGCTGACAATCTTGTATCATCTATAAAGGCAGCTTTAAGGATTCAGGTACATGCCTGCTGCCAGCAATTCCATTAAAAAAAGCAGCAAGTGCTAGAAGATTCTGTCATAACAGGAAGAATAGCAGAAAAAGTGTGTATAAAACTCAATATCTGGAAAACACATGGTACTTAAATATTAATATATGAAAATTGTTGTCAAAATTTAGTGTACAAATTTTGTTTAGGACATATTTATTCATTACTTTGCTCTAATATATTTTAAAGCCTTCTTTCTTTCTCAGATCTATAATAATGTCTATGATGAAATTGTATTGTTATTAGAAACATCTATGTAAGAACTTTTTTTTTCCTCCCAGAGCACAAAATCCACACAACAGAATGCATAGAGAACCTGAGACAGTTGCTCAGCTGCCTGCCCAAAGCCCATCAAAACCTTCTCCAGTTCCTGTCTGCTTTCCTGTTAAAGGTAGCAGCATACAGTGCCGTGAATTTCATGACTCTGGAAAACCTAGCCATTGTGTTTGGACCTGCTCTGTTCAAGTGAGTACTCTCTATTTAGCTACCTTAAATAATACTACTAGATCACGTGTTACAAGGAGGCTTTCTGTCATAACTGCATGTCCAATAGTAAGTGGAGCATTTTGAAAGTTAAATGTTTATATAGCATATTATGGGCAGATGTGACAGATTCTGAGCTGGCTGACCACCTTTATCCTGCTAGGCACTGACTGTACAGGTCCAGCCTCCAGTAAGAAACTGTCTGAAGAGAAGAGACATGAGGGATTAAGAGCTGTGTAATACAAATTACTCTTCTTAGCCAAGCTATGTGTTAGCTGTGGCAGCTACTTAGTTGTTAGCCTTGATTATGAAAAGCTAAGACTGACTTCGACCTTGTAATAGCGTTTGATATCAGAGAAAGGAATCTCTTCAACTGAGAAAGGAAGTAACTCATTCTGCCCTTGCCACCAAAATATAAGTTGACATCCGAGCAGAAGCCAGCTGGGCTTGCAAGCAGTGAGTGCTTGGCTGAAGCTAGACAGGGCATGTTTGGGATGATGGTGAGTGGACGCGTAACGGGATGCTAAAAAAAAGAAGGTGGGAGGGCATATGTTGCAAGTCAAGGTGGTGAGAAGGAACAGCCTAGAGAGAACTGACAATAGAGGATTTTCCAGTGAAGCTCGGATGATTTAGTTCTTCATCCTATCCTTCGTGTTGGCACTAGATTAGTTAATAATAGTTAATACCTGTCTTACAATTTGTAAATCTTTGTTTTAATGGATTCCAGCTTAATGTGAACTATAAGCCAATGCCACTTTGCAAAATGTTTATGTTAACAATTACTATTTCCATGCAGTAAAAAAAGCCTTGTTGTTTTTGACTTTCTTTTGTATGGCAAGCCAAGTAAGTAATTTAAAAGATATATTCAACAAAATTTCTACCAAGCATATTAGAAATCAATGAGAGGCTTTGTTTTGGTTTAAACCTTGCAGCTGTTGCCATAGGTCTCTATGCTTGTGTCTGTTTACCTGCTCTGTGGGCTTATCGCCAGATGCACCAGCATATGACCTTTGCAGCTGATATAAGTAAAAGGACCCTTACTTTAGCAAAAGTACAACTAGGGAAAAGAATCTGACAACATGTAGTGTGGTAGGAGTTGTGCCATTAGCTCCTGTGAGAACAAGCTTAACCAAGGAGGACATTCAGTGACGGGACAAAGCAGTTCTACAACCAAACCCCAAATTCCTTAGTATCTGCATGCTAAAATTAGTAAATGAGCAGAGGCAGATGAGGTTTGCTTCCCAGTATCTGGATTAGTTTTGTGGTGATACTTATAACATAAACAGGTAAAAGGCTTCACCAAAAATCTATCCCTTGACCCCCACAATAACTCAGCAAGGATGCACTGACTGTCACTCTTCTGCCATTAGGCCTCCTTCGCTGTCACATAGGGCTTTTGTGCATGCACACACATGCAGAAATACTTTATTCCTTTATCTCTATTTGAAAATTGTCTGAACATGTGCCCACTTCATCTAAACCTGAGAATCTGGTTGGCTCCCTTACTGATTGATGAGCTGTTCCAGTTTTTAAGCATCCCACTCCATTTTGGGAGATAGTCCAGCTATTTCTGAACATGCCCCTCTGTCTGGTGTTTAAAGTACACTTAGTACTGAACTACATGCTTGTGGCAATGACCTGTCTGAGAAGCCTTGAAAATGACCAGCATTGGGTTTCCCTGCCAGCAACTTGTCAAGACAACACAGCTACCATAAACAGAAGTATATCTGCCCTGCGGACATTAACTCCAGCTTTTTGCAGTTATTCTGATCTCACCAGCTCTGGGAGAGAAACCAGTAAGTCTGCAGCTCATTTTTTTGTAAAGTGTATAACTAGTGATGTCCTTGGAGAGTTACCTCCTAGGATTATGAAAAAACACCTTTTTGGTGGTTGGGTGGAGAGAAGAACCTTGCAACTGGCATTTTCTCTGAGTGAGATTGCTGTACCAATTCCTGCTGAGTGACTTGAGGCCTCAAATGACTCAGAATAAACCATTTGCATTGTCCTGTACAGCAGCAAAATTCAGTGTAGTCTAATGTGGCAAACCATATCTGCTGACACAGAGAATAAAGTCATATATATTCTTTATGTCTTTCAGAGCAAGAATTAATGCAATTAGCAGCTGCATTATGAAATATTTGGCAGCCGGAGTGTAGATTCACTGCAAAGTGAGACATGTTGGGTAGCACTTGCTATAGCTGTTCAATGAAAGCATGAAGGTTAGGGAAAAAAACAATTCTAGATCTAATCTGCAGAAATGTATACCCCATGCAATTGCTGGAAATAACCTTCTGGATGTAATGTCAGCTCCACTCATGGTACTAATTCATTGCAGGTGTTAAAACTGTTCTGCACGTATACTGGCAATCTGCATTTTTGTGCAATTAGTTCTCCCTTCTTTGACTTTAAACAAGTAAAATAGGTTGTTTAGAAGCCTTTTTATTTTAAATTTTTGATCTATTTATATTCAAGTGTAAATTACGTCTATGATAATCACCTGTCTCAATCTGTTGACGCTTTTGTTTGTGGAGACCTGTCATGCTTATAGTTTCACCGAAGTGACAGAGTTGGAATATTCAGTAGTGGGAACACGGAGCACATATGGGCCTTGGGGACAGAAAATTAGAATATAATGCTTGCTGCTCATTATACCTTGCAAGTCTAAACTGCATAGACTTCACAGTTAGTAACTACGGTAATTGCAACCCCAAAAACATAATCCTTAGAACAGATATTGTATTGGAAGCCTAGTTACAGGGTCACAGAAAACTCCTATTATCATGAATTTTAATTGCTAGGAAAGTAATATCACTGTTTTTGTGAAAACTGAATGTTAAATAAGCTGCCTCTTATCTATTTTTAATCTGTTGCAGCCTCTTCTGATATCAAAGAATTCACTAAATTCATATTGGAAATTCATATTGGAGGAATTCTGTTATATTATTGTTATATGTGCTTTCTGTCCCTGTCTAGGATGGTGGGACCCAAGGTGGGAATAAGAAAAGAATATATATTTCAGAAAAAGCGTAACTGAGTAAGATGTTTTAATTTTACTTTTAGTCTCCTTTGCAAACCAGCTCCTTCTGATTTTATCTACTGGTCTTCCTTCCTCATGCTCTGTTTTGCCTGTGAATTAAGCTATCTTCACTGCTGTTAAGTTGCTCCACCAGCACCTTTCAGATTGTTTTTCTTTCAGTTTTTTGAGCCTGGCATCTGTTTCTTATGTTTTGAGACTTCAGTCTTAACATCTTTATGGTGCAGCTTTCATGTCCTCACCCCCTTGTATGTAAGGCAACCAAAACCATGACTGGTAGGTGAAGCGTCAGGCTGGATAGTCCCTAGACTTTCATTGCTACGCTCCACTTGCCTGTAAACTTCTGCTGTTAATTTCTTTCTGCTCATCCTCTGAGCTATTTATTTCTGTTGCCATTCATCCATCTTCTTGTGAGCTGCTTCATGTCCTGCTAGTCTCTGTAAATGCCAAGGAGAACATACTGTTTCACTTCTATCAGCGATTCAACTGATCGTACTTAAATTTCTATGAGTACTTCGTTATGTCTCACCTTAGTAAAGAGATTTCTGCTACTAACCTCTTGCATGAGTGCACAAGGGTGCTAGCCAACCAGCTGTTTGCTTCTACTCATTTTGACTCATTCTTTCTGTAAATTTGCAGCAAACTTCTGCCAGCACAGAACCTTGGCAGATCTCCTGAACAAAGCCAAGGCAAGGGACTGTATGGATTTACTAACTTGCACTTTGTGGGAAAGCAACTTTGAAAGGTTTAGACACAGGGAAACCAGCAGCTGATTCCTGATGATCAAATTTTAATTGTTCCTTGTTTGTAGTAGAGTGTTCTCCTGTGTTTGATTTGCACTACAATTGATTACAGGGCTTTTATGGTGAAGTGCAGAATATACTTCAGTAGCTGTGCTCTTCCTAGGAACATGTTCTTGGATTTAGCAGTACGTGAACATGGTTCCCCTACCGTCAGCATGATAATATAGTTTCTCTTAGCAGCAGAAGTATCTGAAGAGGCAGGAAGTGATTATTTTACAAAATTAGTTGGAAGTCCTCGTGGAAGGTGGCTGCAGAGAAAACTAAAAATGTATTTTCTATATTTGGAATACCCATCTGTTGCCAGACGTGAATATCTGTGGATGAACAGACATTGATATTGGGAGTCAGGTGTAAGGTCACATCGCAGAGTATAGGTTAGATTTGTTTTAAGATGAAAAGAGAACTGGGCACCCAAAACATAGGCTGCTAGTAAGGGAAAGTGGGAGCCAATAAGTAGCATGAGAGCTGTTTATCTTCGTGAACAACTTGCGGAGAGCTCCTTGCTAGTAAGGAGTTAACAGCTGGTAGAGGTGGGTTCGGGAACTTATGTCTAAATTAAAGAAAGATGCTGAAAAAGAAGGCAAAGGACTAAACAGATTGCTTGTGTGGCCTGTGAGTTGAGGGTCTTAATGCTTGGGTAAGCGATGAACAATCTCTTAGGACTGTTGTATGCAGGAAAAGCTGTTACTTGGTCAATAAGGTTTTACATGCAAGCTTCCTTTTCCTGGATGTTATAGTTTGGCTGCGGCCAGTAACAAAAGCGCCACGCAGCCGCCCCTCTCCCCTCTGGGGTGCGGAGGAGAATAGAAAGAAACAGGCAAAAAGCTGGTGGGTCGGGAAAAGGGCCGTTTAACAGAACAGCAAACAAAGGGAACAGTAATGACAACGATACAGATAAGGAGAATACACAAAAGAAACCAGCAGAGCAGTGCCTGCAGAACAGAACCGCTCTCCTGGATCGGACCGCCGCTGTGCCCTTCTGACCCATGAGAGAGTTCCCGCCCCCAGCTCCCCCCCACCAGAACCCAGCATGACGGCACATGGTATGGAATACCCTGCTCTTTTTGGCCAGGTGGGGTCAGGCCCTTCCTGGATTCTGGTGAAAATTAACCCTGTCCTGGCCGAACCCAGGACAGATCCCATTAGCTTTCTTGTCAGCCAGGGCACACTGATGGCTCATGCTCTACCTGTCGTCCACCAGGACATCCAGG
>Ga0181612_104344_pt1 | contig 11174 bp, 6 predicted proteins | sample HoacroProtozoa21_FD_119630 | JGI IMG/M metagenome (GOLD analysis project Ga0181612, IMG submission 119630) | Hoatzin crop microbial communities from Cojedes, Venezuel. Combined Assembly of Gp0051906, Gp0051904, Gp0051908 | reverse complement strand
CCTGTTGAAGATGTCCCTGCTCACTGCAGGGGGGTTGGACTAGATGGCCTTTAAAGGTCCCTTCCAGCCCAAACCATTCTATAATCCCAGCAGCCCAGGTGGTCTTGTTGTCTCCTCTCCCTTTTCCTGTCGGGAGCAATGAGGACACCTCATCATGTCTCAGCTTCTGTATTTAAATTAAAGACCTAATGAGGTCTGACTTGTCCCTGGGTGGGAGAGAGATCCCACGTTTTTACCACAATGCACAGCATCCCTGGGTAAGCACATGCCTACCACACCCATGCAAAAACCGCAAGGGAACAAAAGATAAACCTGTCTGCACCTCTGCTGCTGCTCCCAAGAGCAATGGGAACTATTTCCAGCAGGCCTAATATTTACTTTTAATAAGAAGCTTGATTTTCTATTTCAATTTCCCCCAGATGTCTTCGGGCAGAGCTGTATTTTATTTCTTTTTGTGTGGTATTTTGTTGTGTTTTACTATGTTTTGTGTCCACTACCTTGGAGCTGCAAGCAGAGCAGTTAATAAACATTCACATGAAGCTCATCTTTACCTTTCCTTCACCTGATCCCAGTGCTTCCCACTAAGTATCATTGCCAGTACATTCCCTCTAGTATGGCAAATGCTCTGCAAGCCAAGTGTGCTTCCCCTCTTGCCAAGGACAATTGTCCTGTAGCTTCATTTAGGGAAGCTCTGCTGGCATATGGCCAGGGATGCAGTAAAGCTGATGCGCGAGTGGCCTTGGCTGACTTGCTTTTCTCATGGAGGGCAGGACTTGAATCAGAGCATCTTCTTTCTCATTGAAGATGTAGGGAGCTGAGATTTTCCAAAGTGATTTAGGAGCCTCTATCCTACCTTCAAAACCCAATGAGGTCTTAAATCCGATCCGACTTGAATACTTTTCCCTCTGTTAGCACACTCTGAAAAGCCATTTAAAAAGTCCCCTAAGAGTTTTAGAAATACGGCTAACCTTAACTTTGAATGAAATGAATGTTTTCGCTAACAACACAGAGCCAGATTCTGGGAGCTGATTTCACTCAAACTAATATGAAGCAATAAGCCACTCTGGGCACAACTTTAACTAAGTCTCAGCCCAGGGACAGCCTCATACTAAAGCCTTCGACTTGAAATGAAATGCAGGTTAGAGTAATTGATGCAAAGCTGCCGGAAACCATGCCTCTAGGGCCACTTCCAGCTTTTAGCAGAAAAAAAGTATTGGTAATATTTACTTGTTTTTGTCTAGCCGAGCTGTTTTGGGTGAAATGTTAAGTTTCTATGTCACACAGAGCCATAAAGGGCTAGACATGTTGTCAAAGAAACCTGCCATATCATGCTGTTGACTTCTGCATTGGGGTTTGAAGCTGCCCCAAAATGAATTGCAATAAAATGTTACTGCAGGCCAGATGAATTGTCTGTGGGAACTGTTGGTTCACTGATCTCAGAGCAAGTGATCCTCCAGCTTTCGCCGCCAGTGTTCCCTTCACTCTTCAGTTGTACCATGAGTAATTATTCTCCTGCAAAACATGCTGGCTTCTGTGTCAAAAGGCTCTCTGTTCCTCTGACTAAAGACTCATCTCTTGGTAGCTTCACGTGAAACCAGACTTTTCTTCCTGTTGCACTGAAATCTCAGAGTGGACAAGGCAAGATCCCAAATCAATGTCCTTAGAGAGCATAAGCTTCCCAGATGTGTGTTTGGAGACAGACACGGATATAACTTCCCAGCACCTCTATACGACCCCTCATTTTTACCAATAATTGCTGAACACAAGGTGCAAGAACAGTCCAAGGAGCCCAGCACCTACTTCCAGGTAAGTGATCTGACTACCCCACTGCAGTGTCATGTATGCCTTCACTTGCTTATCCCTGCCAGAGACTCATGTTGTGCAAGACTGCCCGTAGAAGGTGACCATAACATTTAGGACTGGCAAGAGCTTCTCCTTGGGTGAAGGAGGCATGAGGAACCTGTTGAAGTGGGACCTTCCTGAGTAAATGGTTCCTCTGTGGCATGGTACAGGTTGTTCATCAGCCCCAGTAGAGTGGGGACAGGATCAGGGTAGACCTGCTTCCTGCCAGCAGGGGCTAGAAGCCAACAAATGAAACCATTCATCTCATCTACTTGAGCAGGTGCTGGCTGCAAATCGGGCAGTTCAGGTCTTGCTTGAGGGTGCAGGCTTGCCTGCGCCTCTGCAGTGAGAGGCAGCATCGCCCCAACACATCGAGGTCTTCACTGTGTTAATTTCTGGGCTTCAACTGAGCAGGGGCTACCTCTCAAAGGGAAGGAGCTCCTGCAGCACCAGTCGTACCATCTCTCTCTTGATTTAATTGTTTTCAAAGTTTGTCACTAGCCCAGTAAAAGTTTGGAGAGAAGTCTGGTGACAAAACAGCCCTCTAGAAACCAATACATTTTGTCTGTTTCCAATGGAGTGAGTTTGCTCTTTGATCTGGTAGCTCCAAGGGGAGAGAAAGGACCTCTCACATCTTGTTAAATGCTTTATTCACACACATGTAATTAAGATATCCTATATCTACAACCCGGCATGCCTTTAATTAGAGACATTTCAGCGCTAGAAGCGCTGGCATAAACAGATAATGGTGCTGCCTTTGCGCACTGCAAGGAGAGAAAACCAACCACAGGAAAAGACAATTTCCCTGTAAATTAACTGTGCACTCTGCCTTGCCATTTGCTGCTCTGGCCCCCACAAGGCTGATGGAAAGGAGATGAAACGCCATCCCCGCCATCCAGAAGCACTTGCCAAGTTCACAGAACAAGAGAGCAGCTGTGACCACGTGGGGAGGCACAGAGACATGAACAGACAGGCATCCTTTCTAATTGATGGTAGAATGGGCAACAGGCCACAGCTGAGGACCTTTAGGGACCTACCTAGCCTCTGAGAAGACTTAGCATAGGGCAGCAGCAAGACAGGCTTTACCCCAAGCCACCCTATGCTTCCAATCCTGTTTCCAAACCTTGTCCAAGCACTGCAGGAGGAGAGCAAATCCTTCATCCTCCCACCCCGATTCCTTCCCTTTGGGCCTCAGGTTTAGAGCCACCTGTGAGCCTGGTTTTGAAACATGGGCATAGATAACTGTGGGAAGAGGATGAGACCCAGGATGCTACTCCAGCTGCTACTTCTGGAGAGATCTCAGCATGTTAATCTTCTGTGTAGTTCAGGACAATTTCCCTGTTTTGCCCTCATCACCAGCTGATGATAGGAACCCTGAGACAGAACAGAGTTATTTAGGCCTACAGCAAACCTAGGAGATAAGATGGCAATGCTCAATGATGACTTAAGGGTAGATGACACAAGGGGCAAGTGGGAAAGTAGGACTTTCTCATACCATGGGGCCATGCAATCAAAAAATGTGCAGATCTACCCACTGTGAACCCTAAGGTTACGCATCTTCAAGGTGTCTCAGAGGCAAACCTCACTGAAATTTTAGATCCACATTTACTTGTAGCCAGACAGTGGTGAGTGCTGATGGGGTTAATCACACTGTGCTCTGTGAGCTGAGCTGAGTGACCTGTTAGAAAAAGCATCAAAGCAGAGAGAATAAATGTAAGGCTGGGAGAAGTCCTGGAACACAGAGAGGAGAAACAACAGCTTTAAAACTAGCTCCCAGGTTGAGGCTGGGTCTGCTGGGGTCAGCATGATCCTTGGATCTAGAAATCCAAAGAGATCAAGTGATAGTAGGACAGAGCTGGTGATACTTCGTTATTTGGTCCTAGTGACATCTCTAAAGGATCTTTTGTTCAGATACTATCCTCCACAAGCAAAGCAACAGCAGAAAGGAAAACCAGAAATGTTTCAGAACAGAGTCTTTGGAAGGGTTGAGATCTGGAAAACGCTGCTCTAGGAGAGATGGGAAGACACAGTTTCTTGATTACAGAAGTTCACTGATCTCAGTGTAACAATGAGCACAGGAAGAGATTTCCAATACCTGAGGCCACAAATGTTGCTTGAGAAGCCAAAGGCCAATTGAGAAGAGTGGCAAGGTAAAGCCAAGGAAACATTCTAGAAACTAGGTGACCCCATTTAACCTTTGCAACTCCATGCCTAAGGATATGAGGCTTTCCTCAAAATCTGCTCAATTCTCAACCTTTTTTCAATGTTTTTCTGATAACTTTTACATTCCTCCAACACAAGCTGTGACTGATGAAGAAATCTCTGGATCATGTTCCCTAATCTGTGTTACTGAACAAAGTTAAGTCAGGATAGAAACCTGCTACAAAGGTCCTTTCTTAGCCAGCACATCTAAGATTATTCTTGCCCTTCCATCTTATTTCAGAACGGTTGCTTTGGTGTGGCAGGACTGTGATCCCAGAGGATTGCAAAGGTGATTCATGAAACAAGGACAGCACACTGATGTCTGTGGGCTACATACATTTTGATTTAAGTAGAGCTTTGTGAATTTCTCATACTCATGGGTTGATTTGGGGGAAAGATACTAAACCAAGCAATAAAGGAAGCTGGCACTTGAGAACACTTTTTTCTTCCATTCTCTTATCTGTGAGTGAGAATTGTTCTCTGCCAAAACAGCCACCCTCCCCCTCAGCAGCTGGGAAAATGTCTTTTGCCTTCAGGGGTCTGAGTTATTTAGCTGTTTGTAAGAGCAATGAAGATTGTTTTCTCTAGTGGACAATATCTGACTACCAGCTCATTTTTCCATTTTCTGTGTGCGTGCAGGAGCTGTGCAGTTTGGCTAGCTGCTGTATGCTGTGTCCAGAGGAACCGTGAGAGCACTGGCAGAGCACCTGCCCTGGAGCTCAGGTCAGACAGGCAGGAGGAGAGGGCAAGGGAGATAGCCGGGAGGTAGTCAGCAACACCAGCAGATGGTGGGAGACTACTGGGAGGAGCAGGAAGCAGGCACACCGATGATAAAAATGCTGACCTGGCCTACGAAGGCTTTAGTGCAAACCAGGAAGGCATTACAGAGGACTGGACTGAGAGCAAGGCTGAGAAGGGGTCCCCTCTCCCCTCTTGTAAGTCTGAGGTGACAGGGTGTCGTGCCATTTGCAGGTAGGTGTTTTTTTCAATTCAGCAGAGCTTTTCTAATTGAAGTTTTTTATTCTAATTTATGTTAAGGTAAGACATAGTTCCAAGCTCAAGGACCATTTTGTTATTTTTGTGCTTTGTTAAAAAAAACGTGTGGGCAGATCCATCTCAGGTCTGTTGTCTAATTGCAGTGCGTCTTCACTGTCTCAAGAACGGGACTCATCTTACCTGCCTTCAGATCAACTCTGTTGATATCTTCATCTGTTGGGGTCATTCAGGCTCCCTTTTAGTCAGCAGAGAAAACAGCCCTTCAGCTTTACTGCCTGGTGACCTCCTTCAGAAGCCTGCCAAAGGATGAGATGAACTACCTCCCAAGTGCACTTTTTCTCTCAAAGGACTCCTGCAAGGACTCAAAGACACGGATTTAAAAGGGAAGCCTTGGCCTAAACTGCATCCAGAACGAAAGGACGTGAGAGATTTACCAGGACAAAAGGAATTCCTGATGGGTTACTAATAGCACAAACATATCATTGGCTCTGGTGACAAAGACACTAAATAGCTGTAGCCACTAAATGAGGAAAAAAAAATCAATCTATGGCTAAGTTAAAAATACAGAAATAAACAAAGTTTAATGAGTTTTAACTCAACAGAAAGTTGGAGAAGTAGGGGATATTTTCGATTTTGGACTCATTACAAGCATCATAGTGGTTTGACAAACGATGTTAAATTTCCCAAAAGACCATGCTTTAATTAATTTAAAATCATAAACCAATTAACATATTTAATACTAAACAGCCATGCAATTAATTTTGTACTCAGAGATGATGTATGGTATTTAGAGAAAGGAAAAGAAAAGCTGGATTTCTCCCAGATAAGTAGGAAGTTGATTCACTTAGGCACAAATCTCACATGATGAACGCACTTTCAGGTGCAAAACTCAGTTCTGTCTTAGTAGTGGAGTCAGCATGGGGGTGAAAAGTGACCACATATTTCTGGATTTAAGGAAGACAAGTGGGCAAATGCTTCTCCAGACCCACCAGGCCATAGCAGCTGGGTCCAGGCTAGGTCTAGACCATCACAGGACAATGTTCTTGGCAATAGATTGGGTCACGCACAGGAGAGGCAGCACTGCCTTCCTTCGCTGTTTGTTTCCAAACTGTCTAGTCCTGAAGATCCCATCAGGGCTGGGTGGAGAACTGGGTATCAGGCTGATGAATCAGCTAGGCAAACAGCTGGGATGGAAACCATCTTATAGTAACAAAAATATTGCTTTAACTTTGTCATTTTAATCAAAATATCAGTTTGGGGAAAATGCTTGGAGTCAATACCTCTAAATGAAACATATTTGTCCAGAGATGACATTCAGAACAACTTTTTCTTTGCTGAGAAAAAAAATATTTGCATTTCTGTTTGTCTCTTTTGCCAAAATAAAGTGTATTCTTATGGAAGATCTTCTTGCCTCATGTCTTGTAGTTAACCTGTGGCTACAAAACCATTCTGACAATGAATTTACTATCATCTGCTCCAATATTTCTCTAATGTTATCTGAAGATATGGGCCCCATTCTACCCTCATATAAACCTTGTGTCACTCCTCTCCAAAATAAACTTCCATAGAAGGTTTGAGGGGCTAAAGATTTCTTGATGGAGATTTTAGAAACCGTCGTCATCTGAATGCTGTCTTCCTCTGTCTACTCACCTTGTGAAAGTGGAATCTGGGTATTGCTGACCCACAGATGGTACCCAAGCATATCTTAGAGGTCTGGCACCCTGTTGCCAGCATGGCTCCATGAGCCGGACAGTCTTCAGTGAATTTTCCCCCAGCTTCAACATTTGTAAACCAAAACTTCCCTCTGTGAACATGTCCCATATGTATCAGTGGGAACACAGCTCTAGTTTGGCTGCCTGAACTTATTTTGCCCCATCCACCTAAAAATGTTTTTGATGGCTGCCTACAGCACCATGGCTCATGAGGAGAGAACTCTATTTTGTTGTTTTCCTCAAAACTTCAGACCTGGCAAAGGGCATCAGACTGCTTTAAATATGCCCTAGTTTCAGGTATAACTTCAAGTGTTCATCCTGCAGTCTAATAACACTCCAAATGGTGTGACTAAACAAGCAAGAGAGGCTTGTTTCTGTCTGGAGATCAAAGTTATACCAGCACAACTGTGCTGTGTAGCATTGCTGCAGGGGCTGGCTAGAGTGTATTTTTGCTGGAAAGCTTTTTACCTAGGATTCATGCCCAGTCATCTCAGTACAGAACGTTACTTGTGAACCGATAAAGTCTCTCTGGGTGTGGAGCTGAAGGAAAAGACACCCAGGTAAGAGGATTCACCTGTCTGGGTCTCATCTCCTGGGAGGTTTTGGGTAACTATTCCAAGAACCCTCGTGGATGGTTTGTGTGTATCTTCCTCTTTCTTCCTTTGATGGACAACACGTGTTTATTTTCCTATTTTTCAGCCCAAGCAGGGAGAAATAGAAGCTGCCAACAAACATGTTTGCCAGGCCATTAGGAAACCAATCAGAGAGGGGATGAAGCTTTGGGTGATGTTTTTCACTGATGACAGAGAAGGAGGCCACGGCCTGCCCTATTCAAGTAGTTCAAAGAATTCTTCACATGGGGAAGGAGGGATAAATGTAAGGGTTGGGAGGCAGAAAAGAAAAAGATCAAATAAGCTTTAAAAACCTGGATGTGTGTGATCTCAGATGCCTTCTGACAATAACATGTTATTGCTCATCATTATTGGAAGACAGAATTAAAACTGCTTTAGTGCTTCAAATGTGCATTTCTGGACTGCAGCATGCCAGCATTTCTTCTACGCGTAGCAGGAAACTGTGAATTTCTGGGCTTATAATAATGGTTTGGAGGGCAATGAAAAGATCCCTAAGTTGCAGTTTATCCTCAGTTCCTACTGTGAGATATCATAAGCCTAACCCCATCTAAGCACAGCTTTCATTTCTGAGCACATCAGTTTGTACTGAGCTCTGGACTTCGCACTAGAATTGATATAAGCTGGTATTTTAATGGGACTTCTTGGCTGTTTTTAGAAGGCTACAGGACAGTGAGCACAAAAGAGACTGTAAGGAGAGAGGGAGCTTTTTAAGAAGTCCTGATAACAGAGGATGTGTCCTATGTGTCCACGGGGTACTGAGGAGCTTCAGGTCACCAAGACAAAGCTCTCACAATGCAGAAGCCTTGCACAGAGCCTGGGTCAGCATGTCCAGAGACTCAGGGTTGTGCCTCTGTGTGAGGAGCTGAATGTACAGCCAGAAGGAAGATGACCATCTTCCATCCACCCTACAATTCTTGTGCCTCATTGGGAAAGGTAGGGTGTGGGGTCTGTGTCGCCGAGTTGCCTGAACACGGGGGACATGTGGAGATGGTTCAGCTGGTGGCTGATGGTTTGGCACAGTCAGGATCTGTCTTTCTCTGCCCAGGCTCCTCTCCCAGAGTCCCAGCCCATCAACTTGCTGTAAACCAGCACAGGAAGGGCCTTTAGACTCTTTTCTCCAGGCAAAAGGACTGGGCTCTTTGTAGGACGATATCCAGGTGTGCAGATTTACCTCATCCAGGGATGGGCTTTGAAGACAGGCATCCTTTATAGGAACTTGTCTGACCTGTGCCTCTTCTCTGACTGCAGTGAGGGCCCAGGGCGACCAGCTCCCAATCTTGGATGCCAAGAGACAGCATGGATGAAACCTGACTCTGCTGCTACAGTCATTTGCTACTTGTTACTGTTTGTTTCTTTGGGAATTGCCACACTTATTTTAAATAATTTAGAATTTTGTACACAAAACCTAATCAAGAACCCAAATTATCTCCTTTTTAAGCACGGGAAGAGATGCAGAATCAGCCTGAAATCATTTCGAAAATAATAAAGCCAGATTCAGTGACAGACCAAAAAGCATAGCGAGTACAGCTGTGAGCTGGTCTAGGTTTATCTCAGCTACTGAAAAGCAGACAAAAGGTACTGGTATATCTCATATTTAATTTTTTAAACTAACAACTTGGTTGCATGCAGATTTGGGAAAATAATTAATATTCTGCTTCAGCTGCTGAACCAAAAGATTCAGAAGAAAAATGGCACATGTCACACTGATAAAAAATCAGTGCTGTTTCTTTTCAAGCGGGATGAACATCCCTTTTAAAAGCACTATTTTTAGTCAACTAAAATTTACCATTGACATGAAATTAAATGTTTATCTCCTTTTCAGAACTTAGTCCTCCTGCTTGATCATTTTCCTTTAGTGGGAAACCAAATTTCGGAACATTTCTTGTCACTTTGAAATGTATTTTGCCCCTAAGAATTTCACGTTTCTTCTATTTTCATGACATGTTAAAACTACAACAACAAAAATAGTCTGAGCACATTTTTAAGATTAATCTGGTCACCGTGACCCCAGTCCCCAAGTGCCATCACCTCTGTGCCCAGACGGGCACACTGGACCAGCACAGTGCAACCCTTTGCCAGCTTGGCTTTCATTTAAAATTGAGAGCTTCAGGCTGTGAATTGACAGTCTCCCTCAGATACAGATCTCATCCTGACGCTGCTGCAGGGCGCGGGGAGAGCTGGGTCATAGTAACCTGGCAGGGCACAACGCTTCATACCACAGGGACACGTCTCCGGTTCGGCACCGCGCCACCACGGCGTGCAAATGAATTAAGGAGGGAGGTGATGACAAATCGAGTTATCTCTGACATGCCAATTGTCTGAATTGCATGTCCCTTTCCCAGAATGCAGCCCATAATCACAGCAATTATACATGGCAATCATTAATAATTGCATTTCACTTCAATCAATTTTTACTAAATATAGCCTTTGTGCCAGGTTTCAGTTAATTTTTTCCTATATATGTGTCTCAGGCACTTGCAATATTCTTGTGTGAAGATCAATGAGGACAAATGACAGGATGACATGCTACATTTCTTGGGGGAGCCAATTTTTAATTAATTGTTATTCATAAACTAATTATTGGATTTACAAATGAGTTCTCGGGAAATTCATTAGCCCTTGGAAGCTGCATGTCAGCCGTTTGCAGAAGGATATGAGTCTGATTTTTTTCATAAGACTGTAAATCCATGTCTTAAAATGCAAAATATTTTTTTCCTGGAGCTCTGGGGCCCCGGCCAAGGTCATCTACCATCCTTCCTCTGCGAAGTGATGGCACTTGTCTGCCTCAAACTTGGTTTAAAAGCAGTTTTGAGAGACAATTTCTTTACAGAACTTAATGAAAAGGGGAGTGAAAATCTGCAAGTGTATGCTCCGGAGCAACTCTAGGAGAGAGCTGATGTGTGACACTTGGAAGAAGCTGAGAAAAATGTACACTGGTTTTAGCTTTGACTTCTTCTCATGGCAAGTACCACAGGTACCAACATCCCCTGGCTGCACACCTAGCTGGCACAGAGCAGCCAAGTGTGTGGGCCGGGTCTTTTCTATCTGAGCAACGGCATTTCCTTATGGATACGCCCGCAGCAGCCTGCATACAGAAGCTGCCTCGCACCCCTGTGCCATCCTGTTCATGAGCACCTCGGCAGTGATGTGCAAGTGAGCCTGAGAGAGAGAAGGAAAAGGAAAACTGAGCTTCCACATCCCCCCTGCAGCAGACATCCTGGGACTAATGGTTATTGGCTGCTATTTCTCTTCATAGCTGAAAGGATCTTTTTTAAATGGCCCTGACGATGAATGTTCCTCAGAGAATTGCAGGAAGGATCCTCTCTGAGAGCAGCTGCTGGTGCCTACTGTTCCCGAGGCTGTGAGAGCCTTGCCAAGCATCCCAGCTCTGCTTGTCGGAGTGGCTTTTAAAGCCTGGTCCGTCTGTATCGATTCTGCCACCGCTGACCCCTGGACTGCCCCCGTTTTCTGCTGAAGTAAAACACTGTGGGACCTCTCCCTGTGAGCTGGCAGCAGTTACCAGGCTTTGTATGCAGAGCAGTGCAGGGGCTGTCTTAACAATTCATCTGCCCAGCGTGAGTCTCTTGCTGTGTCCCAGCCCAAAGAAACCTGCTCTAGATGTGGCACGAGGGCACGTTGTCCTTTGCCATGCTGTGCTGGAAGGCTGCACAGGCGCTCCTGTCTTCTTTCCAGGTTATTGCAAACCGGGAATGTCTGGAGGAGGAACAGAGGAGATGTCTGTTCGGCTCTTGGGACAAGGACAGAGTGGAGGGCCCCAGGCCATGTCTTT
>Ga0181612_171260_pt1 | contig 11175 bp, 6 predicted proteins | sample HoacroProtozoa21_FD_119630 | JGI IMG/M metagenome (GOLD analysis project Ga0181612, IMG submission 119630) | Hoatzin crop microbial communities from Cojedes, Venezuel. Combined Assembly of Gp0051906, Gp0051904, Gp0051908 | reverse complement strand
TTTTGTTGGGGTTTGTTGTTTAGGTTTTGGTTGTGTTTGTTTGTAGTTTTTTTTTTAATTATCCCTCCTCCACACAGTGTTTCTCTGGTTAATGGTTCTTATCGTCACTCTGTGCCTTCTCAGCAACATATCCTTTCTTTTCCCACCCCCTCTCATTACAACGCATGGCTGGTTCAGACAAGTTAGCACTTTGGCTGGCAATGGAGTCTGAAACACTGTTTTCCAGACTTTTCCCATGCTATGTCTCACCTGCAGACATTTCCATGACATATTCTTCTGTGTAAACTCCCTGTTTTAATTCATTTTTGAACTGTTCTTTTCTTTACTGAAGGACCAGTTTCAACACTATGCTTGTTTTCATACATGTGACTAGGAGGAGGACAGCATGATGAGAACAGACACAGGAATGCAGACTTAATCATTTATGAGCAAAGTTGTTCAGCATTTTAAGTACATTTATGCAAACATTAATTTCAATTAAGCAATAGCACCCATGCAAGCTGATACTTAAAACAATCCTGTTATATGAGAAAGAAAAACACCAAACACTGCAAGTTATTCTTTACCAGGTGGTAAATAAAATGTAAACTATTATCAATGTTGTAAACTAAGCACGTATTCATCGATGTTCTCTGACATGCAGAGGACAGAGCAAGTTTTAGGAAGTATTAGTGAAGACTATGCCTTTTAGACTGTTGAAAGACGCTAACATTTTGCAGCTGTCTGGAGTTCGTGTTTCAAAAGAGGGAAAAAAAAGAGAAAGGAGTGTGGAGAAACAAACTGGAAACTAACAGTCAGGCATTGCTCATGATGATTACTGTCTTCCATCTTTCACAAATGCTAGGTTTTTGCTGCTTCCACGTTTTGCATTCATTGTTGCATTCTCACAACTCCCCAAGCAATTTGGGATTTAAAAACGTACACCTCCAATACTAAGTCATTTGTTCCACTTTGCATAATAATCACTTTTGTTTTAATAGCTTATGATATCTCATTTGTGTGTTTTCATTAAAGAATAGTATTTGTCTTTAAAATATCATGAAAATATACAGCTGACAATCAGAATATTAAAATCCTGGTGGTAATGAATGAATTCTTTGCAAATAAACTTCACACGTTATATGCATACACAGGCACAGTAGTGAGCCAGAGGAATAGAGAGAAATGCTAGTTTCATGATAGTTTAGGTAGTGTAAAATAACCAGCACTATTTTTCAGATATTATTTATAAATGATTTGCAATTATAATGGCATTGAAAGCTTGCTTGTGTCTGCATTCATTGAAAGTGTATGCACTGCTTGCCCATGCAGTGAGTTTTCATGACTGAAATTACTTGTTACATTGTTCAGTAAAATTTTGTCATAATATTCATTCACTAACAACGATAACCATCTAAACAGCAATGATGTACAGAAGTGTGTGAGGAAGTCACTAAAAGTCTTAACACTCCTATCAATGTCTAGGTGATTTATGTGACAAACTTACATTAATGCTAACCTGAGTTTTGCATATAAATCCTCTCTTAATCGGTGGGAACATAGACCCCAAAGTGTTTAATTCTATTAATCTCTTGCCTTTCACTATGGAAATATTCTAAATAATCCTTATGGGTTGTTAGGTATCTTTCTACAGTTACGACATTATTAATTACAATGGCTAAGCCCCTGAACATGAAGTTGAATACTAATTTGGTGTCAGAATCTGGAACTGGGAAAGTTCAGAGGCCACAGATTTTCTATCACACTTTTGATGCCACAGGAGTGAAAGAGAATGACAGAACTTTGGCTTCTGCTTATGGATGCTATTTGCATAGATTAAGATCCTGCAATTGTATATGTACTTTTGAAAGAGAGAACAACATTTTAGATCCTCATCATTCTATATGATATGCACACCTGGTTTGCACACTGTTTTGAAAATCTCACTGTCCACCTGAAAATGCTTCATATGCATACAACACCTATAATTGCAAATACTATTAATGGAATGAAAAAGGCAAAGTTTTGCCTATCTAAATCACTGGTTTATTAAAAGACATAATTATTCAGGGTGCAACTGTCATATGACCACCTGATGCCACAGACAATATTTATGTAAAAGTTGCCATGAAAATCTGATGCCTTTAATATATGTTGACTTAAATAATCATGTATTTTCAATTGATAGTAAGGTTTACATGATGATACAAGAACAATGCTTAAATGACCAAAAAAACAATTGTATTTCATTTCCATTTCCATTAATAGTCAGCACCAATGATAAACTGAAATATGCATTACCCATAGATTACGAAGTGCTCCAGGCAGATTTGGACACAGTTTGCTTTGTATATGTGTGCCCCATAGAACTGTAATTAAAATGACAAGCTGAAGTTTTCATAGCAGAAAAAGAAAACACTAAACCAGTCAATCTGCCTTTCGGTGAAGACTGGTAAAAAGACGAAGGTTGTTAGGGGAATTAACAAAAAAAAAAGAGAAAATAACTCCCCAATAAACCTCACACCACACAAAACCCAAGTACTCCCACAGAAAGAGTAGACGGAATATCAATCAGCCCACTGGACACATGCCAATTCCATTTGAAGTTGATCTGCTACAAGCGGCGCTGATCCTAGGCCAAATTCAACAAAGGGTCTGGATGATCTGCTGCCACAAGTGTACCAGTTGACAGCCCCTTCTCAGGCCTGTTTGGGATCACTGGGCATTCCTGCTGCATGACAGATAGGCCCATATTACTTACCTGTGTTTTCTACCGCTGGAAGGTGACAAATATGAAAAATACTGGGCTCCTTTCAGCTCCAGGGCTCACAGTGACACTTCATAAAGTGAAGCAGAGGGATGGCTGTTTCTCAACCCTAGTGTATGATAAATCCCAAAATCTCCAGCACTCCCACGGCAAGCCCATTGATATCCATTTGTCACCAGAGGCTTGGAAGTATGAAATTTTATAAAAGAGAACCAAATAAAACTATCATATACTGAGGCATAGAAAATGGGGAATTTGTTGTATTTATCTTTCTGCAACTTGCTCTTTGCTATGTTTTCTTAAAAAAAATGTGGTGGTTCAATATGGAGTGAAATTTACTGCTTGTTTTGTACTGGATGCTACTCTCTGGGAAGATGGAGAAGGAGAAAATAGAGCTGTAGAGACTGGATTTGTCCCATGTATGTTCCTAAATTTTGCTGTATGGCACCAAACACACACAGGATGAAAAAATAAGAAAAGATGTATAACACAATAATCCGTCTCTCCTCTCCTCAGCAATATACCACAGATGTTTCAGAGACCAAAGTGATTTTCCACAACAGGTCATATATGAAATACATAAAATGAAAGCTATTGCTGGTAAATGGGCTGTCTGTTCCACAGAAACTATTTTCTTTTGCTCTTTCCCTGTGGCTCCCACTTCACAATATAAAGGGACACTGTCAGCTTATGTTATGCTTCTGTGTGAAAATGTACGGCTTAGTATACAACATACACTAACTACAAAGACTACACTTGAAAGAAATTGACAGGAAATAAATATCTTCTCTTATTGGTTCAGAAAGTTAAGTCTATGCATGTGACAACACAACAGGTTTCAGTTTATATCTTATGAAACTACTCCTGGAATTGGTTAAAACTATCAGCTGGGAAACACATTTTTAAGAAATTAATAATATTAAGAGAACATACCATTTGAAGGCCTGCAACAGATAATACAATTATTGTCAGCAAGTCATGAAAAAAAAAAAAATTGCTCTTTTACCATCCCATTAAGTTAAATAAAAATATCTGTAGAAAGTGAAGCACAGCTGATTTTCTGTAGAAAGATTGTCCCTGACTCCTTTTTTGTCAAATAGACATTGTTAACATCCTTTTTTCTTCTCTAGCCTGCTCTGCCACAATTACTGGTAATAGTCTGTAATTCAAGGAATGTCTGCATGGCAGCAACTGCTTTTTTTAAGACTGCATTCCGTGAGAATGGTCGAAGTAGCCACTTATCAACCACTGTAGCACCTTCTACAAAACACACTCCTTTGAAATATGTGGTGTATATAGGGCAGTTGATAAAAATCATAGCTATTTGAAAAGGTGAGCTCCTCAAATCCCTCTTGAGTTACCAGTACAGTAGCCTCTTTGTACTCGCAAACACAATGGACTTATCTTGATAATAACATTCCATGACAGTCCTGGTCTGTGCTGAATTTTCAGTCTCCAAGATATTTTGCACACATCCAAGTTGTCCTCACAGATGGACTAGCTCTGCTTAACTCTTGCTATAAATATAACCTGATTCTTCATGCTGCACATTGAGATCTGCTTTTGTGCCCGACACAGAACAGGGGAGAGGCTTATGCATTTCCATCATTTTTTTTTATTTATTCCCCTCTTGAAGACGAGGAACAACCAAAACCTTAAGAATAAGAGCAGAAAAATGAAATACAAATTAAATACAAGTTCAGATATAATCATTCTAGCACCGAAGTTTTCTCTGTTACTAAAGTGAATTAAGTTGCTAAGGTTTTGTTTATATGTTTTGAATTTTTCTGGTGGGTTTGTTGTTTTGGTTTGGTTTTTTTTATAAGGAATGATAGGTAAATCATTCTCATCTGCACAAATCCGTGCTGAAAAAGGACATCTTTCTGATACAGTCCCCACAAGTCCCCTCAAAAGAAGTGATAAAGAACTTCAGGCTCTTCTCTGTACTTGCAGTCGCTCTTCAGACTGCCAGAATTAGTTGGGACTGCAGTACTGCATTCCTTTGACCTCCAGATATGAAATCTAAGATTTAGTAGCTTTGAATAGTGTAAAGACTTGGCATGGACTGGTTGTCAGAGAATTATATAATTGAATATTTCTTACTGTTAGCTTCCTAAAATCCTTTGATCAAGAATTACGTAGTTAAATTACCACCTGTGCTGTACATTGTTGAGCAAACTTTCACCTTTCATGTTGTCCAATTAAAACAATATTCCTTTTGCACCTGAAAAAATATTTCGTAGTCTTTGAAATTCAATACTTACAAGACATTTTCCTATGAAATTCATTTTTTAAATATTTTGAAACAACCATTTTTATATAATGAATTTGTATTTTTTTTGCATTTGTTGTATAATTGGGTCTATGAATGTCCAAATAGCTGTAAAGATTCTGAAAGTCCAAAGTGGATACAACTGAAACCATTGTTTTTCTGGGTGCTCAGATTTTAATAAGTATCAAATTTTTTTCTAATACAAAAATGTCCATAATCCATTCACTGATTCTTGATATAAATATTTTATTTCCTTGCCTGATAAATTAATGGCTACTAACACACAGTGACATACGCTGCACACATGCTACTGCATAGATTTATGTTTAGGAACCCTATGGTTTGACTTCTCATGAAAATTACTGTGGATAATACTTTTACCTTTTTCTCTCAAACGCAATCTTACTTTTATTTTGCCATTTAAGAGACAAGAGTAATTTAAAAATATCTACTCAAAAAGTCTAGGGAAGACATTCCCTTCTTTGGAGTTATACATTCATGGAAATGTGACCATTAATTAAATCAAAGTTAGGATACATCTGTTTGTTCTTGGTCTGGATTTTTTTTTCTTTGCCATGAAAGAAACAGCTGAGTAAAAAGGAAGGTTGGCACCATGTGAATGAATTCTTTGCAGACCTCTAGCAACTGCATTATAGACCACAGCTAATCAAACTCTCTTCCTTCACAGTACAAAGCAAAATCAGGAAAACTGCTTCCTTTAATCAAAAGTATGAAAACCTGTCACTGGACTGGACTTGGTCCGTTAGGATTTAGATGCATGCTAGTGACCACAAGAGCACAGAATGACACTAATAAATAGCAAAGGTAGTTTCTATAATGAAATTGCTGGAGTATGTAACATTTTGTATAATTACAAAATATCTAAAATGTCTGTAGACTTAAGTAATAGAACGCTCTTCTTCTACGCCAAGCTGAAAAGCATTAAGTTAAATACCATGTAACATTTCAATGTAACAATCTCTACACATCTTACTTTGCCAGCCCTTCTGTATTCACTGTAACAGGCTGTGCCTATCGGAATTCAATGACTGAAATCTGTCTGGGCTGATAACTCCAAAAGAATAAAAATGTGCCTTTTTTTTGGAATAAACGAAATAAAATCAGAGCTTTGTTTCATTCAATTAAAAAAAAAAGTAAAATATTGCCATATGCATATTTATAAATTCATAATGATGTTAATTTTATCAGAGGCTCTGAAACTATGTAATGGTCAAACACATACAAAAGGCAAGGAAACTCATGGAAATGTGTTACAGAATGCACGACAAAATAACATTCTTCAAATTCACGAGTAGAAATGTGTGTGTAGATTTCAGGCACTCTGAAAACACGCATTTTAGAGAAAAAGTTTGTATCCAAAGCTGCAACATGACATACAAGGTCAGCTGCCAATCTAAAAGAAAAAGAACCACATGAATAAAAGTGAGTCCACAAACTGTAGGAGAGATTCTCGAACAAATCTGTGAAAACCAATAAAATACTGATAAAACTACTGCCTTGAAAATTTATTTGTAGGCTCTTAATAATTGAGGGCACTTGTCAAAGTAAGCTCTGCCTCCCAGACCTCCCACTTTGATATAATTAACTTGATTGAGATTCTCTTCATCATTCAAGACAAAGGTGGGAAAAGTGATGTAACTGCTATCCATCTTATGTGGGGGTTTGTACAACCTCTTCTTTATGACTGGTTTCGCACACTGACTAATAGACACTTTCCACTTCAGATTTTAATTAAAAGCTATAAAAGCAGTCAGCTGTAGGCCATGAATGTGTTGGCAACAAAAAAAGTGCCATTATATAGTGGGAAGATCAAGCACTGTACAAATTTAGTGTGAAACCATGTTAAGTAGATCCATATGCCTGAGTTTAATGCAATTCAAAGATCAACATGGTAGCGGTGGTAGTACTAAAATAAAGCAAAATGTCAGTTAAAGCCAGGACATACAGTTTATGTATAATCATGTTAATTCAGTGATATATGAAACATATTTCTTTTCAGACATTTACAAAGAAATCACAACGAGTGATTTTTTTTTTTTTCTGCATGCGGGAAAAAGTATCTGGGTAGTTCCATAGAATAAAATGTTAATTTTATCCTTTTGAATATGAATTGTATTCAACACCCCATAGATTAGAATTGTAGAAGTAGTATAGAACAAAATGAGTATTTAGTCATATATTGTCAATAAATGGAACTTTTAAAATTCATTTATTGTTCATATCATTTACTACAAAATTTAATGAAACTGTTACGGTGTGGAGCTTCTGTGCTTTCATTGTAAACATTTCACATATAGAGTTCAATCTGCTTTGAGTGGAGGAATAAATCATCCTGCATGATTTAGCTGCTAGTGAAGATCAAGGTAACATTCAGTATCAACTTCCCCATAAAAAATATTTAAATATTTTAAATTTCTTTTAATATTAATTATTCCATTCACCCAAAATACACATCTTGCTTTTTATCAAAAAGCCCCACGTAACCACAAACACAATCAAAATAGTTTTATTTAACGAGTCGTAAAATATTTGAGAAAATCTTTAACTTGATCCTCTGTTCTCTTCTGTAAATAATAAGAAAACATTCTGTTACTAGAGCTCATACAAAAAATCTTAAGAAATGCTTTAATTTGATTTAATAATTTTCATTATCTCAGTAATTAAATTTTCTATTCATCAAGTTCTGGGTAATATTTTTATGCAGAATTTACTTCAGAATATTGTGATGGAGTATAACATCAGTTCTATATGTTCACAGAACAAAAAATTATCCCCTGTATTTATCTGGAAATATTTACTGAAAATGATTTACTGAAAATTGCTGTAGTTACAGAAGATGAAAAATTCACATAGAAATACAAGTCCAAATCCATGAACATGAACTTTAGCTGATGTCTGGCTCACCAGCTCAACTGCTGTTGACTGATAACAAAAACATCTGGTTATTAAAATAAAGACTCCATATGTTAGGCTGTATAATTCTGTTTTGTAGCAGCACCTCTACAGAATCTCACTGGGAACTCAAACATAGATGATTTCTGAAGCCTGTTCTGGTTACTTCATACTTCATACTCTGTTCAAAAATACAGTCATCAGGGAGGTTGTACATATTGCACATAAAAGCAGATTCACTAAGGAAACGCCATGCTGACCTTTCAGAAGCCCAGGCAAATATCTCTGATCTTTTGTGTTTGATTTCTACACAACAGAAAGCTATTTAACATGCCTGAAATTGAAATGCAGAATAGAAACGAATTTGGCTTTGACAAATAAGGGAAGATATGATCCACATACAGGCTTATTATCTAACTTTCTGAATCAGCCTTAACCTCCAGTAAATACTGAAAGCCTTTCTGAGGGTATAAACTAAAGACTGCACTGGTAGTACAAACAGCTTTGGAGATGACTACGGGTGCCCTTAAGCAACTTGAAAGCTCTTGATGTCATTCTGTGCTGTGCAACTCACACTGAAGAGTCATTTTGTACTCAGAATCCTTTCTACTCCATAAAAATAGGCCCAAGATGAAAGTGGTGCAAAAACCTACTGTCACTTTAGCTAGAAGAGGCCCTTACTTTAGCTGCAAAAATCTTGCTGGAGTGCCACTAAGAGGCGGCTCATGATCTACTAGGAATGTATACTGTTTAAGTCTACATTTATTACTGACAAAAAAATAGTCAATGGTAAGAGCAGAAAGATTAGTTTATGAATTAGGAAACACTACATCAGTCATCCAATAACCAGTTTTTCCATTGTTTCCAGTCAGAGTTTTCCTATGATCCTTCTCACTAATTGTTTATCTAGTGTGCCACTCAAGTAATGTCAGAAAATGTCACCTTAATAAAATTAAATTTTTGAGGGAACATAAATTTCAACTTCTGCAGGACACTATTTTGCAGCCCAATCCCCAGTTTTTGGTCAGTATTATGCATAAAAAGGTCTTGACACCTTCTATAATGTCTAATTTCTGTACATCTAGTGATGCTGGGTGTAAGTTTCAGATACAGGATGTAGGTGACCCTCAGTTCAAGGACTGACTGCCATCTCCCGCATGCTAGGTGACCACTGTAAAAATTAGTCGTATTAGCTGAGCTAGAAATCAGCTAAACTATTTTTTCACTGGTGATTCTGGAACAATATACTCTATAATTCTTTCTCAGTTTAGCACAGCTGTATGTTAGGCTTAACACTTCCCTTCTGAGCAGCCACCACGTTTGTCCCTGTCTGTAAAAATAAAAAAACCTTTGTCTGTTTCAGGAAGCTTTTAATCTTTTTTTCCTCTTTATGTTTTTCCAGACATAGATTCTAGAAGATTCTATGTGTCTGATGCTCCTAAGAATAATGAAAAAATTCAGTGGTTGCAGTGTGGTGTAAACAGCAAGCTATGTAGCCAGCATACTGACTTAGTGGCATTTGTGAAACATTCATCACTGCAGGTACCTGTGAATTTCTAAACACACAAAAATATAAAAAAAAAAGCAGTCACAACCTAGCTACAAAAGAGGAAGTTTTCTTTTAAATATGTTTAAAAATTTATTATAATCTGAAATAGAGTTTTCAAAAGTTTCTCAATGAAAAAAGTTACTTGAAATTATGACCAAGAATGGAAACTAATTCAACCAGACTTAGCTGAATGCGTATTCCTGAAAATTGTTCCAGAAAAAAATTGCTAAGTGTGTAAAAGCTGTAGGATCGAAAAGTGAAAATATTTCCAACTGCCACTTCTCAAATTATTTAATAGACAAATAGTTAACTTCATGTTTCTTCCACAGAAGAAAGAAAATGGAATGTTTCTCTTTGAGCTTTATATGCAGTAAATTAAAACCTCCAACAGAATCTGCAGGAATTTGTCCACGCCTAGTCCTTGAAAAATCTTCCAGACAGGACTAGGGATTCCAGCTAGTCAGGAGGAAGGTACAGCAAAAGTCCATTTGCCTGCAAGTTTGGATTCAGTGACAGGTGGTCAAGGAGTTTCAACAAGTGAACAGCAAAAAAAAGATTTCTAAAACCCTTCAGGAAAGATGAACTAGTATAGGATGATGCAAGGTCACAGCAGGGAATAAAACATTCCCAGACCAAATGAGTATCAAAAATCATTCATTCTTCATTCATAGCTGCCAAAAATATTTCTCTGTTTGCTGACTTCTTCTATGAAACTCTTATTAACATCTCTATCCATTCTTAAATAAATTGAGATTACAGTTAAATATTGAAAACTTTTCCTGATTTCACTAGTTTCTGCTCCTGAATCACACAGAAAAAGCAAATTCTTATCTATTTGTTCATCACTAAGATTTTCAAACAGTATAATGATCCAGTGTTAACTTTCTATTTTTATTATTATCATCATTGATTCTTTCCATCTGTACATGGAAAGATGCAATTTGCAATTATTACAAGTTATGCAGATTTGTTATAGTTATTCAATCTCTTGTGCATAAAGACAACTATGCAGGAATTCTCCTCCCCACATACAATACAAACCACCTCATTATTTTCCAAGTTCACTAACTCTTAGAATCATCTGTTGTAAAGAGGTAACTCCTTTAGCTTTGGTGATGCTATGTTGTTTTACATCAAACATTCAGAGTTCTGTGGATCATTATAATATTTGCCCAAGAACTGAACATTTTTTTCACTATGATTTTATACACTTATTTCTCAGCTGTCAATGGAATGACTGGACAACACTAAACTTAGTACCAGCCTTTACAGATTTCTTTGCAACAATTCACCACTAACAACTGCTGTTTAGTGAATTTAACAAGAGTTCTGCTGATGAAACTGTCAGCTTCTTAAGAAGTATAAATCTTATATAAGTTTTCCATTGTTTTAGAATCAATGTCAATCTATCCAATGTAAAGTCATCTAATAATTTTTTTAATGTGTTATTACCTTAACAGCATTCTTGTATTGCATGGTATTCTCAGAAGTCTATACAGCTGCCCATCCGTTCCTCAACTCATCCCCAAAAATCTCATCCCCAACACTGACATCCAAAACCTGTTTTGCATCATGCTTATGAGAATGGTTATATAAAATGGCTCATTTAAAAAAAAATGTCATAGAAGTTATCTATCAAGATGAAAGAAGATGGTTTGTGAGATTAGTGAATGGACAGCGGAGGGCTACAAGGAT
>Ga0181612_145426_pt1 | contig 11175 bp, 6 predicted proteins | sample HoacroProtozoa21_FD_119630 | JGI IMG/M metagenome (GOLD analysis project Ga0181612, IMG submission 119630) | Hoatzin crop microbial communities from Cojedes, Venezuel. Combined Assembly of Gp0051906, Gp0051904, Gp0051908 | reverse complement strand
GTGTCGAAAGCCTTGCTGAAGTCGAGGTAGACAACATCTATGGCTCTCCCTTCATCTACCCAGCCAGTCATGTCATCATAGAAAGCTATCAGATTGGTCGGGCTGATTTCCCTTTGGTGAATCCATGCTGACTACTCCTGATAACCTCCTTTTCCTCCACTTGCTTGTTGATGACCTTAATAGATCTGTTCAGTGATTCGTAACTCAACATATTAGGAGGTGTCAGCACACATGAAGCATAGTCCATATGAAGCACAAAACATGGATGAATGAGCTTTGCCAGATCTGACCTAACTTCAAACCAACTTTCAAGTTTTTCTTACTGCAGGTTCAGATGGCTCCTTTGTTGGTTTCAGACTAGCTCAGATGATCAGTATTGTGTATGCAATGGGTTGTTCCTGTAGAAAATATGTATCCCAGAAGCCTTTTTATCATTATCAGGACCTTTAAGTCATTCACCCTGACATTCACCCGTGCACCACGCACACCTTAGTCCTTTGCCTCTTCTCTTCATGGTGCTGCTGTAGCTAGGAAGCAATGCCCAAGTCAGACCATTTTCCACCAGCACCAAGCAGTGAAAGGAGGCAGGTGAGGAACTGGGTAGTGCCTAGCCCTTGAGTTAGCCACATCACGGTTTCCCAAGACCTACCTCTGCTATTCAGTAACTTTTGCAAAGCAAGACAGGCAGCAGCCACTTTCTGGGACTCTGTCCAGCATACCTACAGCAGGACAGGCCATTTCTCCCATGGGAGCAGGGAGACTCCTGGAGTCTGGATAGGAGCCTGGCATTAAAGCACAGGGGCATGCAGGGTAGGGAGGGCAGGGAAATCAGGTCACACATATTCCCTGTCCAAGACAGAGAGAGGCTGAGGGGAAGCGCCTTTGCTGTCCTCACTCAAAGACTGAATGCTCTGTAATTCCATACGTAACTGCTGAACACCTGAAAGGACAGGCTATTCTTTCCATTGGGACTGTGCATTAAGACTCTTGTGTACCTTGCTGTGTACCTCAGGCTGTACGGTGCTACTGCATTGATAATTGTGCCAAAACAGTACTCAGCATAAGGAGGCGATTTTAAAAAAGGCACATGTGTCTAACGAATATTTAAAAACACACCAGAGGCTTTTGATGCTACAAAAAAAAAATCTCAGGAATGTAACCCAGGAACCTGAAGTAAACATGGTCTGCTGTGTTCCTTCTCATTCTTAAAGTAAGCATGCCACACTTTCCTTAGTTACCACAAAACACCAGAAGGGATGTACCTCTGAGACCCACTAATTTGGCTTCTAACTCAAAGTAGAAGAATAGCAGTGCTCAAGGCTGGCAACTCTCGCCTGAGATACTATTCAAAGAAAAGGCTCTGCAGCCTTTCCCTGCCTGGCAGAACAGGCTTCTAGCCCATTTAAAGATTCAGACTGGATGGGATCTGAGCTTTAGAGTTTGGCTGAGGGTTTCTTGTAGTCCTTGTCTCCTGGCACTGTTTTGACTCTAGTCTCACAACTTGAGTGAGAACTGGCAAGCGTATCTGTATGCCTTTAACATTTTTTCACATGCACCAGCTGCAGCTCTGGCTGCCGTATTCATCAATGGGCATTCCCATTCCGAGGTCTGAGGTACAGTCATTTGTTAGGCAAACTGGCTGGGAAGGTTTCAAGCAGGCATGCGCCAACATCAGCCTTAATGCCAAAGGAGGGTTTGTAGATGAGGAAGCCACCATAGCTGTCAAAGCCTAGGGTGCAGCAGGTGTGCTGTGCCCCTGTCCTGAATGTCCTGATTTTGACAAACAAAAGGTAATAGTAGAACTGGCAGTGGTCTAGAGAGAGGGCCAAGGGTGATTAAAGGTGTTGGCTGGTTTCCCTAGAAGGAAAAATTGAATAAATGAGTACATTACAGCTTGGAAAAGAGATACTGAATGAAGGGCAATAACAATAACCACTGTTTTTCCCTAACAGTAGAACGTATGGAAAACATAAAAATATTGCGTGGCAGGTCTACAACACAAGCAGATTTACTACAGGGAGGCTCACAGGATCATTTAGTTTTGCTTTTGGCATTGTTAAATACTCATGAAGGAGAAGACACCTTGCTTCTGGAGTGATGTGGCTCACTGCATGCTGAGGAAAAGCAGGAACCTGAACCTTACCTTTTTAGATCAGTCTTGTACCTATTAGGATATTAGAAAAGGTTTTCCTACAGCTGTGTTTTAAAAGGAAGCAGCCACAACTGTCCTCTGTGAAAAAAGTAATCCTGAAAAGGCTGAAGCCATGTTAACTCCTGAATCAAGTTTCTTGAAGGACTTGGATTGAATCCTAGCACCAAATTTAATTCCTGAAACCAAATCTTGATATCAACATGAATTATACACATTGCAGCTCAAAGGTCTTAATAGAAGAATAGGTCTTAGTTGGTAAAGAGACAAAAATTTAGGCAGCAAAGTACTTTTTTGTATCAAAAACTTTACTACCTTTGAAGTTAAAAGCAAGTGAAAGTGAGGTAAGTGACAAGATGAGAACGGTGTCTCTGTCATGTAGTGGTTTAGAGAGCATCTCTCTCACGTGTTCTGAATACTCAGAAGAGGTAAATAAGAAATTTTCTAACAGAACCAAGAAACTGTGAATCACATGGGAAAAGGAGAGCAGGCAATTCCTTACTGAAGGTACTAATTTTCTTTGTAAATGAATCACTCAGTCCATCACCATAGTGGCTATCATATCCAGATTAAACTTTCATTTAATTTCCAGAACTCTGCAGACCTCAGCTGGGGAATAAATCTTGTCTCACTCAGCTTTAGCAGAGCAAGTGCCTTTCATTCATATTGAACCAGACTGACAAGTTAGAACCATGGTCAATGCAACAGAGCACCACCGACAGATACGACACAACCCCATAGCTGTTGCTAAGGATATACAGAACAGCCACAGTTAGAAGAGCTGTTGTCTTTCTTTCATCTGCCAAAATCAGTGGATTAAAATCAGTCAGAGAATCACTTACTAGATAGCTATGTTCATGAGAGTAATCCCAAAGAGTAACTACAAATGAATGTAAACATTTACCAATTCTAGAGCATTTTTGCTATTTCCTGTTCAGCTCTCCCTATTCCAATTGTTTAAAAATCTATCACTCACTGACTGCATTTATCTTGCTAGTTTTGTTCTCTCCTGTCTCTTGTCTACTGCTCTCTTCTTGGTTTCGGAAATAAGAAGCAATGCACATTGGCTATAAAGCTGGTCTGTGCCACCTTCATATCAATCAGAGTCAGCCCGGACAAGGTATCCATAGAACACTACTATGATTCCTTATATTTCTCACTGTAACAAATAGTGTTGCGTTTATTTGCCACATCAGTTTCCATAATGTAATCAAGCCTATTTTGTCACTAGGTCTGATGTGACACTTTACAGTACATAACAACCTCTTATCACACCACAGACTTATCATCATTATTTTTTACTATATCATGTTTCTTTTTCTTGCATTTTTTAACTGATAAATTAACAGTAGCTCCTTAAATTTCTGAAAATGCAATTTATCTTTTCTCATGTCGTCTCCTGGTCTGAAAGGAAGACAGTTTGTGAAGGGCAGAAGAGTGAAAAGAGGCTGTCGTTCCTGATGCAGAAATTTACTCTCATTCCTGGCTCTAGAGGCAAGGACCTGCTTTCAGCGTTGAAGGAAATTATCAGCCACCTGGGTAGCATAAACACTTGCAACTGCTAATCACAATCAGTTCTCACTCCCTTGCCTTAAGAAAACTTGCCTGCTTTAACTCCTGCCATCCAACACTTTGCAGGCTCCTTGCAGTCTTGCTTTTGAAGGCCTCTAGCAGGTCATGACTCACTGTTTGAGAAACACTCCTACAGATCATAAATTTGCAAGCAATATAATTACTATTGCTGTGACTATTTGCCAATTGTAACAGAAGTGTGTTCCCCAGCATGGGCAGAAGATAAAAATATTTAGCTGACTGTGAAGAAACTTTTCGCTATCCTACACTGTTAAAGAGAGAAGGGATGCGGACACAGTTGTCTGATAAGCAATGACAGTATAGAACATCTCTTTTACAGATGCTGGTCACAACATTTATTTACATTGTTTAGTGTTTTTGTGTAATGGTGTACATACATACTCTGCCTTGGAAAAATACTGTCTCTGGTATTAGGATTACTGTCACTGTCACTCCAGAAATCTGTGTACCACTATGATAGCATTAGCCAACAGTACTTGTCACTGGGTACTTACTTTCTGGCAGCTCTCGATGAATTCATCTATGGTAACTACTCCATCTTTGTTTTTGTCCATTTTCTGTTCAGAAAGAATAAGAATGTATGTTTATCTTCCTGAAATCCTGTGTAAAACAAGTCCCTTTCATTATTCATTTCAGTTATGTGTCAACCTAGGAACAACCAGGCCAAAATCCATAAAGATGTAGTAAGTGATACATTAGAGTAAGCTCAAGGAGCTTATTGTTGAAAAAACAAGGTGCAATGAGTAGATCTGCAAAACTTGGGATGGAACCACAGAGAAGAAAAAGGATTACAGAGTTGGTAGGATATGCAAAACCATTGCAAAGATGAAAATCTTTCCATACCTGCTACCAGAGCAGTCTTTTTGGCTCCCTATGTTGCCCGACCCACCTGGAAAAACGTTTCCACATGTTGTCTAGGCGCATCCTCTTTGAGAACAGGATAGGTGCATTTCCCCATCATATCATATATTGCTTTCATGATATCAAGCATTTCCTGAAGAGAAACAAAAAAATGTCTGGGTAATGTAAGGTGTGTTGTAGACACTGCTTTAATTCAGAACATGTAAACGATTTTTAGGATTTACATGTTAGAAAAAAATTTTGAGATTGTGCCTGTTATTTTATGACTGAACAACTTCAGGAAGGAACTACTATGTTCCTAGAAATTCTAGCATGTTAGTTCAGCTCTCATAGATGAACATGTTAGACACAGCTGTATGATTTTGATTTAAAAGATTTAGACTATATGCAAGTTCCTGGATTGTGGGGAGAATGTCCTGAGGTCTTGTGAATAAAGCTAAACGGAAAAGAAGTTCTGTAACAGCAAGTGAATGGTCAAAGCACATCTGCTTCTTACAGCTGAGTTTTCCCTAGAGAAAATAGAAACACCCATGCACATACCTGCACATATGCAAAGACTCCTCCTGTTATATCAAAAGCTTTGAGTTTTGTTAACAGAGTGGCTTGTGAAAACTATACGAATAATTATAAAAACAAGTCATCTGCCAGTATGCTGAGAAATTATTCTATAGATCACCCTTTTATAATAATCATAAAGTGTTTTTCTAAAAGTGCAAAATGATAAGGATAATATATATTTACATAAAGACCCAGTTTTGAAAACCCATATATTTTTATGAAAGCACTCATTCGATCCCACTGTAATTTATGTGTTTGAATCCTTGCAAAATAAAAGATGTAGGAATCTTTTTATATAAATTGTGTTTCAAGTAAAAATATTTAGAAGTAGATTCATAAAATGATTAACAATTATGGCACATGTACTTAATTCTTTCTTGTCCAAATATCTTACCAAACTACTTTATTCTCGTGACTGTATGTGCAGATACATAGGCAGCAGTTGAAGCCAAACTTTTCTGTATCTGAAGAGTTCTGCCCTTTTCCAATTTCTCTGAAGATTTTCCCTTTTCAATTTTTGTATAGGCCTTTAAAATTAGAAAATTACTTTATTTTTAGCATGTCTAGTTTCATAATATATGTTTATTTGTTAACATGTTCAATTTCACAATTAAGCCATTCTTCTCTGAAAGCAAGACTTACATACACAACCTTTAGTTTCAGTGATTAGTGTAAAAAGTAGACCTTACCTCTTTAGTTATATATCCATCCTTATTTATATCATACAAATTGAAGGCCCAGTTCAGTTTCTCCTGTACTGTCCCTCGGAGTAAAATTGAGAGACCCGTAACAAAATCCTAAACAGATAAAAGTTCTTGGTCAGTTTGGAATTGAGCATTTTTTCACAAACACTCAGAAATCCAGAACTATGCATTCGTCAGAAGTACAGAAGTCTGGAAAGATGTGTTGTTTCTATTTTTTTTTTCTTCATGTTGAGTACTGCTGGTTTTTTTTAAATAATTAACATTCCAGGCATTTTGCTACACCCATAATTAGTAAGTAAATTGAGTAATTTTCTATAAAATAACCCCTAATTTTCTGTTAGTAGATTTATCCTCTGAAATGCCTCACATAAGCAGTTCCTGTTGAACTTAATATCACAGAAAAGAAATCACCATGGTTTAATGGTCAAAAAAACCCACTTAAGTGGGACTTAGATTAATCTAAGCACAGGAGACCAATTTTGGGAGAACTATCTACTAAGAAACATTAAATTCTTGTTAAATCTACACCTTGTTGGAAGTAGAATATGTGATTCCCATACCTCTTAGGTCACTCTGCTGCAGTCAACATTTGAAATTTCATATATGCTGCAGTTAACCTCGAAACTTAAACATTTTATTGGAAATAAGATAAGGAGTAATATTTGTTAATATGTCCGTGAACCACCTTCATGCTTTTATGACCCACCAAAGCTCTACTGCTGTAGAGCTACTCCACAGAAATAAATCAGAAGACTTCTGAGATTATTTATATGTAGTATTTCATTATAGATTTTTGTTTCATAATTAATACCCTTTTGACAGTATAAACCTCATTTCCATTTAGTAAGCATCTTCCAGATTGGAGAAAATATCAACTGGGATGTGTAATCACCTGTCTTCTGTATTTCTTAGCGTGTTAACTTTTTTTAAACAATGGGGTTTTTTTTCCTAACAACTGTCCTCTCCATTTGATATTGATTTTTATTGATTGTATTTGATAAACTTCTAAACGCATAAATCTGTGAAACTGTCTCTGTAATAGGTTGAGCAGAATATGGCAAGAACTTATATTTAAATGTGCATTTCTACGTCATTGGCAAAGACATACAGGAATTCTTAGAGTAACATTAAAGCAGAAACAATAAAAGCTGAAAAATTGCTTATCAGAACCAACAAAATTGATGCATAAAACAGGAACAACGGAAAAGACTGCACTGAGGTTAGATATAAATTACAAAGGTCTGATGTACCACACAGTCAAATTAGTATACACAATACATGAAGCATACACAGATATCGTGGCCTCAGACGGTTGAGTAGGCACAGACAGCTCTTTTGACAGCTTCAGTCTTTTTAACAATCCAGGTGGTATGCTGTGGGTTTTCTTTGTCATAAATTTCTGTGTTATTGTTATACGTGCCCTTTGGGACGAATGGATACATGAATCCTGAAAGACTTTTTCTCAGCTTGTCTTGACTACATCTCCATGAATAATTGAGGGTCACAGGGTTAAATCTCCAAACAGCTCTTTAACAGTGTACTATTAAGTATTAAAATGTTCACAAAATTCAGAACAGATTTGATCACAGTACAGCATGAGCAATTAACCTTTTTAATTCAGTACCATTTCTTCACAACTTTTCTGCACTGTTTTATATTCTTGATATAGTTTTTCCTTTGCAAAGGTCTCCAGTAACTTTATTGTCTTAGAGTATTGTATTTCAGAACTCTGAATTTAATTTCACACCAGCAACATTTTTGCATTTATTCTATCTATCTTTATTCTATCCATCTAAACCATATTTATTTTTCTTTTCCTGATTATTTCTCTTCCTTTCTTTGATGCACTGCCTATATGTTAGCTGGCTTCCTGGCATCATTTATATCCCCATTTGCAATACTACCCTTCATATCATCAGTGTGAGAAACCATGCATCAAAAAAACTTGACTTTATGCTGTTTTGCATAGGACTGAGTGTCTTTATAAAAGCTGAGACAACTTAAAACCTTCTAGATGTGTGCTCTAAACTTTGCATATAGCATCAACATGTTTGGAAATCATACAGAGCTCAGTTTGCACACATTGCCTTTGTTGGAGTGTTGTGCAGGAGCCCAACTCAGGAACAATAGAAAGGACTTATCACAGGAAGAAGTTGTGATGACTTGAATAAGGACCAGTTAGGATGAGATATCTTTTCTATATACTTACTTTCATGCAATTTAAGAATTTAGCAATAAAATCATATAGAAATGGAAAATCTGATTCAATGGACCTAGGCTAAATCCACAGGGTATTTTGGACTAGATCCTCAAAGAGAAAAAAAGCTCTGCATGGTGGAAGGTGATGTGTGTGTCAGGAGCGTTATAGCTACACTAGCTGTTAAGCTAGTAATCCAGTGCAGAATGCCATAGTAAAGCAATGGTACTTAGGGTAGCTGCTAAACTCAGAGAGCATCTGTCTCTATGCTTGTTACCAACAACTTGGTGATGCTTGACTCAGGCACACCATTTAGCACAGAGAATGAGCCCAAGTCCCCATTAAAGTATTAATGTACTCATATGTGCTTTCCTTCCTGGTTTAGGCATCTGATTTCTGGAGAGAGAGGGATTCTACTTTTAGAGGCTATTTATTTTTGAAGCAAGTTTCACAGTACTGCTTGGACTCTTGCATCCCCTCAGGATGCCAGGACTGTCCACTGAGAGGGACAGTCCTGCTCAGCTGAGCACCTAATCAGGAGAGGTGCATCTGATCTAGGGTCACAAAGGAGCCAAAAACTCCGCAGGAGGTCTGGGCTCAGACACAACTCTAGGTCAGGTCTCTCTTCAGTCTGTGACAGCAGAGTTAGAAGCATAGAAGTCTGTGCTTGGTACTTGCCTCTACTCCTTTCCACTGCTTCCTCTCTGTAACTTGCTAGCTTCCTGTTGAGTGTGCTAATACCTGTGAAGACCTTCAATAAATGCCAAACTCTCCTGTGCCTAACTTTGATTCTGCAAAAGAGAGGGATGTCCCACTGAAGAGTTCCAAAATGGAGCATCATGGAACCTGTGTTGGAGCCTCTGTGTGCTCAGGATCACAGCCTGCCCACGCTTCAGTTCTGCACTACAGATGTACAGAGACTCTGGTTGTGATCTGGGATTAACTCGTATTTGGGGGTTTTCCCAGCAGTGATTAATTATCTTTGTTGATGATTTTCGGATTGCTTTATCCCTCAGTAAATCTTTGGGGACAACTAGTTCATTAATAAATCAATTAACAAGCTTAATAGTGTGCTGTCTCAAATCCATAGGAAAGCTTAAAATTAGTCCACCTGATCATGTGTTCCTTTATGTCTTGTTCAAGGCCAGAAGAAGTAGGCAGGCAGGCACCTAAATCCATTTCTGGATTTAGACCTTAGGATTTTGGAAAGGAATCAAGTGACAAATGTTAGTCACAGAGATGGTGAGGCCCTGCTGCTCATAAAACAAAGATCACCAAGGAGAAGCTGCTGTTAAAAGGAAATATATTCCTTTGTAGCTACTTTGCACCAGCTGGTATTAAAATGCTTATGAGATCACCACTGTCCTGTGAAAAATTATCTCATTTTCTACATGACATGAACAAGGTTTTTTCTGTTGAACACGGAGAATCACATTTAGATATGTTCATTAAACTGCTAGCCTCCTATTACTGCTTTGGAGACAATGACTGTTTATCTCTGTTTTCATTAGTGAAACACCAAAGTTGTGTTTGATCTTAAGATCTGGACTGTCCAATGGAACTGAATTAACATGCTTGTTAATTTGTTAATTAATGCAAAATTCTCAGGTAACAATTGAGGAATGAAGCAATCAGAAAATCACCAACAACTTTGCTTTAGAATTATTAAGATTTTTTTTGAGAAACAAATACAAGTTTGGTTTTGATTAAAAATGACAAAAATCTTTAAATATCTCCATTGTATTTGGGCATGGCGTTGTTTGTTAAAGCACTGAGAATTAGTAGGATTACAGAGTGACTTTCCTCTCATCAAGCTCACATTCAGAATAGCCTTAATCTGCATCTTCAACAAACTAAGGATACTGATTGGGATATTTGAAATGGGTGCAGTGTGCTTTACCTTTCACTGCATGTCTGAAGTTAATTAGCTTCAATTTTCCTGACTGTGTAAATAGCCTTGAGGCCCAGATCTTCATTTTGGTTCAGCTACAATATTCATGCAGCAAGTCAAAACCTTGCTTTCACATCTGTTTCTGTCTGACAGAAAAAAGAACTTCAGTTCACTAACATGCCCAAAGACCCCCTAGGTCACTAGGTTTTCTGAAGCTCTGTTTGTTGCTCAGGTTAAAGCAAAACTGGTTGGCATAACTAATGAAATAACTTAGTCTCAAAATTGATACAATCATGGGATAAGCAGAGATAGGTTCAAGCAGCTGGTTTCATGAGCTTTTTTTTTTATTCTACATAAAATGCTTCAGTTGGAGAGCCTGACTCCTATCAGAGAGTACACAGATCGAGGGATGACAAAACTCTAAGGATATAGCAATCTCACCCAATGAAGGTGTGCATTTAAGATGTGCTAAAGTCTAACACTTTACCATTGATGGTTGAAAATGTGAGGAAAAAAGAGCAAAAAGCTGGGAAAATTCTATTTTTCTTCTTCCCACAACTCCAGCTACCACTGCTTCATTAGAAGGAGAGTGCAACACAAAAAATGTCATTCTTACCTACATTCTTTCAGTACCATTTCAGATTTTCATATCTTTTTTTACATAGAAGAGAGCCAAAGAGTGTTTTTCATTATAGGTCATTATATGAAATTGCATTTACTGCTACACTTTGACATAGAAAGTAAATTTACTCTCCAAATTTTTAAATTAATCCCTTTTTCTCTACCTTTTCTGCTGTTTGGTTTGTTGGTTTTTTTTTTCCCCGATGGGAATTAGAAGACTAGAGTATGTATTGGTATAGAATGAATATGGCACAGTTGCACCTAGGATAAAAAGGAGCAGGAAAAAAATTATAGGATTGTATTTTTCACGTGTCACAATATCTACTTTCATGTTTTGCAGCTGCTTTCATAGGATTAGAAAAAAGCCTAAACTTTTTTAACATAAGGAGTATGCTTTCAGAATGGCTGTCACACAGTTTGTAAATACAATACTATTACATGGTACAAGGCTACAGAAGCAAGAGTCTTTTGACAGCAGTAGTTATGCTGGAATCACAATTAGTGCAAATAATACCAAAGTCTGAATCACTCAGACGTCAGATATTGAACAAAAGTAAGCTGGAAACGTCTGGTTCAGCAATGAAAAAACACTGCTGCTTTT
>Ga0181612_106380_pt1 | contig 11175 bp, 6 predicted proteins | sample HoacroProtozoa21_FD_119630 | JGI IMG/M metagenome (GOLD analysis project Ga0181612, IMG submission 119630) | Hoatzin crop microbial communities from Cojedes, Venezuel. Combined Assembly of Gp0051906, Gp0051904, Gp0051908 | reverse complement strand
GTGTATGTTTGTTGGGATGTGTGTTGGCATCTTGATTGATTTCACAAAGATTGATGTCGGGGGGGGGGGGGGAGGCTTAGTACCTAAAGAGCTTTTGGATGAAATTTCTGTACAGTTTCCCTTACCTAAGTGATAAAGCCTTGTAGCCATATATATTTGCTTCCATGTTTCCTTCATTACAGACTTCTTAACCTGTGTTTCCCACTCACATGGAACGATGAATTTTCTTTGTGTTGCTCATAGCTCTCTTCTTATTCCTAGGTGGAGCCTGGCTCTACGTGTGCTGTCTTTGGTTTAGGAGGAGTTGGGCTGGCAGTTATTATGGGCTGTAAAATAGCAGGAGCATCCCGGATCATTGGCATCGACCTTAACAAGGATAAATATGCCAAAGCCAAAGAGTTTGGAGCTACTGAGTGCATTAGCCCTCAAGACTTCAAGAAGCCCATACAGGAGGCGCTGGTTGAGATGACTGATGGTGGTGTAGACTACTCATTTGAGTGCATTGGTAACGTTGGAGTCATGGTGAGTGTTTGCCTAACAGTAGTACATAGAGGGAGGGGATAGCTAACTGCCACTTAGTTGTTTGGCTAAATAGCAAAATGAGCTGCTTTCTTGTTACAGAAAATATGCCATACTAATTTATTTAAATAATAATGATAACTGCTATGACTAAAAAGGCCAATTTACATCCACTCCTAATTATGTAATGAAAGCAGATGCTACTTCTTACATTGAAAACGGCACTTATCATTTACAAACTTTTTTCCTTAATGGGAGTTCTTTGAAATCCTGAGTTTTCATATGTTGACTGTTGAAAAACTAACAAAACCCACTTAAAATACATTGTACAATGAACAGTAAAATATCAAGGACCAATCAGTATTTCCCTAATTCCTCAAGTAATGAATTTAACCTTTGGAAATGCAGATGTATCACCGAAGGTAAGGCTAGGTTTCCAGGAATTGTAACGGCATTCCTAACTGTCAGTAACATGGTCCACATTGTCTCCAATTACAGTTTATCCCAGCTCCCAGTGGGAGTTCAGAGTGGTGTCTCTGGAAGCCAGATAGGATACAAAAAGAGCAAAGGGAATCTTTAACAGTGTAAGGAGTCTGAACCAATAGAAAATTTAATGTGATTTTCAGTGTATTTATTGTTCCTTAAGTACTAACGTGGTGATTCATTAACTGGGGGAAAGGAGGTGCAACCTGTGCCAGTCTGGGCAGCATTAACATTAGCAATAAACACTCTGCTTTGTCCTGTCCATGTGTGAAGAGGGCTGCCTTGGAAGCCTGCCACAAAGGCTGGGGAGTCAGTGTGATAGTTGGAGTAGCTGCTGCTGGTCAGGAGATCGCCACACGGCCCTTCCAGCTAGTAACTGGGCGGACATGGAAAGGGACCGCGTTTGGAGGTAACTCTCTTTTGGTATGGGGATAAAAATAATTTACTGTGGGTTAAAGCTCGGAAGAACACCCCGCCTTGCTTTTGCTTGTGCAAGAAATGTACTACTGATGGGCTATTCATAAATGCTGTGTTGACTTTTAAGATAAAAGACTTTTAAAAATCTGATATTCCTACAGACAGGCTACAAATAAACACATTGGTATGATACTTCACATATTTTGAAGAGAAAATATAACTATATGCTATTCAGTATTAATGGAGTGGTATAGAGGGATTGCTTTATCACCACATGAAGGTTTGGTTCAGTTTGGTCCAATGTAAAGACCTAGGTCTTTGGTGAGATGGGAACTCACATAAACATGTTTGTTGCTTAATCACCAAGCAAACTGTGGGGCTAACATGGGAATGCGCTATAAAGGGCTTCACAATAAAGGGCTTCAGAATAAAAAATAAGTGCTTGATACACATTTGCTGCTGCCAAACCAAAAACACATTGAAACTTTTACAGCTACCGATAACTTGGGGAGTCGGTAATTGATGAAGTTCATAGAAGTATTCAAACTCGGTATTATTAGTACACTGCCCTTTTTCCAAGTAACACACAACTTAGTTGGGTTATAAAGATACACAGAGGGGCTGATCAAGATGCCTCATGCATGCTTTCGTAGGTGAGGGCTGCTGTTATGTTGAATGTCTACTTGTGTGTTTGGATAATGTGTGCTCTTGCCAGACCCAGCTGTCCTCTTGCATTCCTTACTGCCTGCCTAGAGCACGAGGGCCAAACGTGTCACTGATCTCAGCTCCTTTTCATGTTTTTATCACACAAGTGCCCATGTAAGGGCTGTATTTTTAATTTCTCTCTGTTTTCCTAGGTGGGTGAAAAGGGGAGAAATAAATGCATGCTTTCTGTCTTTCAGGCTGGAAAAGTGTAGACAATGTACCGAAACTGGTGACTGACTACATGTCCAAGAAGATCAAGGTTGATGAATTTGTGACTCACACCCTGCCTTTTGACAAAATTAATGACGCTTTTGAGCTGATGCATACAGGAAAGAGGTAATGTTCATAATATTTAAAAGTGTAGAAGACATTTCTTGGAGACACTGTCAAAATACAGGTTCCCTGCCCACTGTCGTGTTTTAAACAGGAAAGGCTGACATATACTATGCACATTCATTCTGAGATAAGCAAATACACTTCTCTCTGAGCTTCTAAGCACATGCCAAAACACAGGCAACAATCCATAAAGGAAATATGCAAGTATGTGAAGCTTATAAAGGGGACAAGTCAGTCATAGGCTTCCAACATTGCTAAAACGTTCTTCCTCAGAAAAAGAAATGTAAAGAGGCTGAAGGGGAGTTCACACTGATACATTTTTATGAATCATTAAGATATCAGTCTATTTTAATTAAATAGTAGATTTCAGTACATTTTCAAACTATTGAGGACAGATTATCAGCACAATCAATCACTTGGAATGATCTTTTAATATGCTACATTTTAAAATACTTTTTTTTTTTCCTCTAGTTTGAACTGGGGTAGAACATTCATATGATGGGTTTGTACTTCTTAACATACAGCAGCTTCTGCCTTTATTAAGCTAAATGGCAGTTTGGACTGTTCATACTGCAGACTTAGACCACAGCTGTATTAAACTTCCTAGTGAGGCCCAACTCCACTGTGTATGGAAGTGACCCTACTTGCTGGTAGAAAACATGCTGGATGTGTGGCGAGCCTTGCTGCCCTTATAGCAGTATACTTTGCAAGCAGTGATCAACCTGCAAAAGCAGCGCAGAGTAGGGTAGTCTTATCAGAAGATATACTGGGTGATGCTTGTAAAGCCCTGTACAGTTACGGGCATGGATGTGCTTGAGGGAAAACAGGGACCAGCATGGGCAGAACTTATATCTGCAGGTTAAAATCTGATGCAGAAAAGGGGAAAGGATTAGACAGTTTTAGCCCAGGGTGTGTTAAAGCTTGTCCTGCTGTGTCTTTTCAAGAGCATGCCTCTTCTAAATGAGAGTTTTAATGAGATGCTCTGTAATTTGTTGGAAATTCAGAGACTCTAATGAGATAGCTACCAGTGCCTCTAAGAGTAAATACCAGCTTATTTAGCAGATTAGGCCACATTCTTTTTAAGAAAGTGTTTTGAATGAAGAGAAAGAATCAGCAGGTGGACAAGAGGAAAAATTGCAGAGATGTTCTAGTAAAAAAGAAAATATTTTCCTGCATTATTTGCACTAATGCAGGCAACTCTGTTTATCTGTATTCAGGCTCATGTGCAGATGGATAGTTACCAGCATTATCTCGAGAAACCAGCATGGTCTTTGTATTTGATCTCAGTCCACACTGATGTATTGTGTATAAAGTTATCTGCCTTATCTCATATGTATTCCTGTTTTGAATAAGTCAGTTAACAGTAACCACATTTGTGCAATTGGAAAACACTGCAAATGTCATCCAGCAGTTGATCCCCTTTCTCAGTTGCAAAATTTTGTATCATTTTAATGCTTTATTCCTACATGAGCATGTCCTATGAAACTAATAATGAAAGTTACTTAAAATTCTCCAAGCAGCCAAAAGAGGGAACGTCCATAAATATTCATGTTCCTGATCAATATTCTTGGCTAGCTACTGAAAACTGACACTCGCGTAGTTTGAAAAAGCTTCATTTGGAGTATATTTTATGGGGGGAGAGACTGAAAAAACAAAGATAACAATCATTACTAACCCGTTTTTTAACCAGGATTTAAAATAAATACTATAGACATAAACATAACTTCTATCTCTAGTAAGAATGAAGTTAAAGTATTTCTCAGCAATGAAGGGGAGGGGAGAGAAGTAGAGAAAATGGACTTATTGGTAACTTTTTTTTCTTTTTCTTTTCCATTTTAAGCATTCGAACTGTCCTAAAGCTTTAGAGCCAAATGTGGACCTTCCAGTCAGCCAGCAACACAGTAACTGTCCTTTTATAATGGAATTTCTGACAAAAGGTAGAATCAAGCAAATGAAAACTCACTGGGACTAGGAAAACAATGTATCTTAGGGCAAGCATTCTGAATATTAAATAACAAAAAAACAGTAATCACTCAGTAGCATTATATAATGAGCACTGGTTGTGGAACTTCCATTTCTATACTTGTTCTTCAATTTCACTACTGCTTAACTCAATCTACTTAATAAAAGCTTATTTCTAAACACAGTGTTGGAATTATTGAACGTTGAGACTGTGACTATGATTGCTGTGTCTTACTGTTTCCTCTAGTGATTTTACAGTATATGTGTACATGACAGAGGGAAGAGCATTCTTCAGTCAGTAGCAAGGTGAGGTGGGATTCATTACACTAGGCAGCTCGCTAAGCACAGCTGGGTTGAGAAGCAGCACTGATGAGCTGTAACTGTACTGAGAGAGGGGCAAGAGCTCCCAACAGCTGTCAAGCTTCTGAGGCTATTCTAGGACGACAAAGAATGCACCATCCAGCTCTACCTTGAAGCCAGCTGCAGAGCAGGATGTGGGTTGGATGTATGACCTAAGTGTCCAGGTGTACCCATGTTCACTTGGGAAGTCCATATTCCACCTTATTTCCTGTTTGGCTCATTACAGTAGCTGCAGGCAGGCCTCTTGAAAAACTGATAGCATGGACTACTCCAGTCACTTGCCCTAGTGGTGTCCTCCCAAGACTTCAGCAGCACAGTTTTGCCATTTCCTTGAAGCAGCCTTTGCAGCCAACACTGCAAAAACAAACAGTGTGGGACTGTTACGTCTGTTCAGTCAGAAACAGGATCATACCCTTGACCAGGGAACGTTACTATTAGAGCAACAGTCTGCTCTTGAGGGGTGCAGGAGAACAACAGTAAAGAACATTGTGTGATGAAGGCTTCAGGGTTTTGTGAGGGTTTTTTTGTTTGTTTGTTGGAGAGGGATGGGTTAAGTCTTAATTTTGGAGTTGCAGGGGTTTTTTCTTAACTATAGTTGAAGTGATCTGACTAGCTAAAATTTCTTTGAAACCTGGAAGCAGTGCCACAGGCCCAGAAAAACAGAGGAACAGGAGAAAACAGACTGCAAAGCAGAGGCATAAAGGCTACCCAGTTAAAGAAAAGTTATATACAGAAAAAGTTAGTGCTTTTCCATGAACCAAGGACACTGATTAAGAGAATTTTCATGTTTTAAGGGAGTCTCGTCAAAACAACTGTTACAGAGAACTCTGAGTGCAAACAGTAATCTTACTAGAAGAAACTCCCTTTCACTGCTAACAACTACCTTACCCCAAGACACTGCTATACAACTGGGACAATTACATCATTTCCATTTGTCTTTGCAAAGATATCCGTAGAGCATTCTGAAAATAGCTGAGGTAGCTGTGTTTCTAACGTCATTTCAGACCAAGTAAACAACAAAGTTAACACCTGTGAATGTCATAAGAATTCAATTTTGAGCATCCAGAAGAAATAAAAAGTGAATTTGTACCAGGAAAGTGAGCCCTCTGACACAGCAGTTATTCTCAGTACCTTGTAGCTCCAGAAATGCTAGCTGACCATTGGAGAATTCAGTAGAAAACGTGCTGTCAAGCCGTTCCAGTGAGAGTAGTCTGTAACTACAAGATGGTATCAATAGAATATTAGCTCAATGTCTTAGCTAACTAACCCCCACCCAGATCTAACATATTTAAAATATTTATACTAGAACAGTTGTACCTCTAGGCTGCACAGACTAGATGAAGACCATATAATCATGTTGTCTGCATCACATTACTTCAGAGAATCTGCATCTTAGAGCGTTTGTGGAAAGCTAGTCTTGTAATACCAGAGTAAGCAAGTCAACAAATTTAGTGATAGCAGAGCGCTCGGGTCAAAGATGGCTTCTTCCCAGCCTGACGAATGGATGTCCTAGCTATTAGGTAGCAGAGTTTTCAGACGACTTTGTCCTGCAAAGCAGCTAGCTGAATGGAGCGTGTTTGAAGTAGTCCCTCTGACGGTGCTCAGCTAACAAAAGGACTCATAAACAGAAGAGCTTGTACCCCATTCTTGGTGATCAAGGTACAGTATTGAACTGTACCATCTTGACAACTGCAAGGACTTCAGTGGACAAAAAGTCCCCACCAAATGACTGTGCGTGAAATGTTCATGTTCGCTGCTGGCTGTCACGTAAAAGATGCAGCTTGTCCCCTCTGCTGATGCTGTTACTTTTATTCAACATTAGCTATCAGATCTTCTCTCCTTAAATACTCATGTCAATTTGCAGAAACAGCACGAAGAGTTTCCACACTCTCTTTTATGATAGTAAAGGGAAAATAAGAGAATGTTTCAGAACTAATTGCAGGATTGTGTTTTTGGCAAAACTATACAATTTCTAAAAATTTCGTTAGAAAGTAGATTCAAGCTGGTTTTTTGTTGTTTAGGTGGATAGCAACTTCTGTAAGAATCAAAACCAGGTAATTTCCCAAATCCACTCAGCACAAGTCTAATATGTCATGTTCAAGCAAAGTTACACCTAGATAGGTGAAAAAATAGCCTTTCACAATACTTTTGTTTAATAAGTTTTGTTCTCCAGGATGATGTGCTATCTCACAGGCTGATGCGTCATCTCATGTTGAAACTGGTGTAGATGCTGACTAGGCTTTCCACTTGTTTAAAAATACTGTAGCAGTATCAGCTCAGTATAAACAGTTTTCATGCTGTCATTTCAATTTATAGGCAGAAATGCATACCATCACAGATTACCTACACTAAGAACGTGCGGTGTTAAATTTGGTTGTATTGGTGCAATGACAAAGAGGTATTCAGGTGGGACACGTGCAGGCTCTAAGGGTGATTTTTAACTGGTTGCATGCATCTACAAAAAAAAAGTTACTTCTGTTAAAAGCAGCTGCAACTTTTATTTTATAGACCAAAAATGAAGGCCCCCCCTCATCATACACACACATATAGAAAAGGCAAGACCGTTGTAACCATTCAAGTGAATGATATGGTGGGCAAACCTCCAGGACAGTCATCTCCTCAATACATTACATCCCATTCAACACAGGCAATTCCACTCAAGTACTACAGTCTGTTTTGTTAAAATCTATACACACACACACGCATACGCACGCACACATGCTCTATATGCATCATTTCAGGTCACTTTACTGCATAATTAAAAATAATAATAAAAGTAATGAAGACATCGCAATGATATTCTTACAGGAACAGAGGTCTGAGGCACTCAGGGCAGAGAAGACATTTTCTGGCAAATTGGGTATTTGGTAGTACACGAGTCCAGTTCTATGAGGTACTAACCCCTTTCCCCCACCTAAATTCTGCAGTGCTGAGGGGAGCCAAGGGTGTGCAGTACCTCATATGCTTGGGTCTAATGTGGCAACAAATTCACCAGACACCTTGTAAAAGGTGTATTTTATGCCCATGATTGTATGATTTAATGTCTGCATTGGTTTAACTATTTCTTACATTACAGTGGTGTAAGACTAAGTCTGCAATGGGGTCTGAAAAAATTTACATTACAATTCAGAAGAAAAATAAATTCCCTCAGCAGAGACACCCAAGATTATGGAAAGGAAGTGGGCATTGGAAAAGAAAGTGTAGAGAGAAGAGAGGCTTAATCAATCCACACTCCTTAACACGACAGTTCCCAGCTCATCGTGACCCATTAACAGAAAAAGGGGTATATATACTAACATTACCCAGTCTCAGGAAAAAAGATCAGTTTTCATAGCTGCCCCCCTAAGACTTTCCGAAAGCATGAAACCTACTTAACTGAGGGGGAAAAAATGACCTGTTTAAAAATTACCAAAAGAAGACAAATACAGCATTGAAGGTGTTTCATTTTCTCTTTGAGATGTATACTCATTTCACTGCAAGTCTTGCAGATCCAATCCCTCACAGCTACTGTGGATGTACCTTTAAAAAATGCGCCACAGTTCACACATACTGGGATCCCGACAATCATGGGAGAATCATGGGATCTTTCTGGTTCTTGTTTCATTCTTTTACCTAGGCAAGTCTGATACATCAGCAGGGGACTGCCTGCAAATACTGCTTCACCGAGAAGCAGATTATGCCAGGGAGCTGCATATAAGACAGAATTCATTAATTTTCCCTGTAGGAAGCCCATACTACCAAGTCTCTAGCAAGAGAAACAAGTCCCGCCATTAACACAGTGTGTCACCTACAGTTGCAATCATCACAGAGGCCATCAGCAGAGAGATGGGGACAGCATTAAAGGTAAGGGCAGCCTATTCTTGGCAACATGCATGTCTTTCTCCCTTCTGCCCCCTTCTCAACTGATAAATAAACAAGGCTCAGCCCATTAGAACAGTCTCTGCAGAAGCAGGAGCAAGTCTTTGGAACTACAAATGCTTAAAATCTCAGGTGCCACCCACATACCAAGAGCAATAGGGCACACTGAAGTGGTGAAAAAACCTGGATCCCAAAGTATCAAGTCCCAGTGGGAAAGGGGAAAATCAAGTCCCACACTTTTCTAGCTAGTATCATGGCAGCAACAGAAGCAATTGTGGGTCTAATTGGAAGAAAGGTGCTAGAGAGATAATTCAAGAAAGAAGAAAAATATAGCATGAGTGTTGCAGGTAGGAGGAAAGCAGGAAATTCTTTAAATTATTCTCTGCTTTTCCAGACATTGGGTCAGGTTCTTCAGGATATTCCCCTTATCTACAATCACTGAGAACAAAGTAAATGAAGAAATCTCTCTATTCTGTACTCTTAAAAAAATGCATAGTACAGAGACAAAAAAAATACATGTATGTATCGTTCAGATCCACCTGCTCAGTCTAGACTATCATCACTGGGACATGAAATGGGGACGAATACTATCCAGCCGCCGGGTCAAGATCTCACAGCCTGTATCGGTGACCAGAAGCGTGTGTTCAAACTGGGCAGACCGCTTTCCGTCTCTTGTTACCGCAGTCCAACCATCAGGCCATGTTTCATCTTGCCAACCCCCTAAAAACATAAACAATGACTTTTTGACTGGTTTTAAGTAACAGGTATCAGTTCCCCGAAGAGAAATGAAAAATCTATCAACTATACAGAATAGAACCAGCAACCTATTCCATCACTACTTAAAAGTAAACAAGAGTAACCATTTTATTCTATTGCTAAATTGCTTACCTTCACAGATCATTGGTTCAATCGTAAATACATGACCTGGCTTCATGACTCCAACTGCCTTATTTTCTGCAATAAAATAAACACTCAGGTTAGAAAAAGTCATCCCATCTGAGTAAATGAATGAATCTTTGTCCTAGAAGAATGCAGCAGGAATACAATAAAGTCAGAAAAGCCCTTCAGAGATGACCTGTTCACTTGTCCATTTTTAATTCCACATTAAGATTTTCCTTAGTCCTTTTCTTCCCTTCCTCCAACACTGCAATATTTACTCAATGAGCTTAACATTAATTCTCGTCTTTCTCTCCAACAACTGCAGTTCAGCTCCAGTTCTATAAAAACACTGAACAAATGCAATGCAGGAATTTCTGCAGACTTGTGTGATGAAAAGCATCATTTAAAAAAAAAAAAAAATCAATAAAAATAAGAAGCACTTAAGATACTCAGAGAAGGCTCGAAACCTCTTAATTTGTTTCTGCTGAACCATTAGCTCAAATAAATTGTCAAAATGTGACAGCAATTAAGAAATCCCATGATTCCATTTATGAAAGACACATAGCCCCCCTCATTACTCTGCGTAACAGGGTCATAGTAGTGTCAGGGTGATAATGCTGCATTTCTTTAGCTAACGTAAAAAGGCAGAGAATTTCAAGGTATCCAGGACAATAATACTGGAACTTTTTGATGTTATATACACCAGAAATGTTTATGTGGCGGCACATGAACTGATGCACAGCACATCTCCAGGAGTGTAGTTCGACTGAAGAAAGGCTTCAGCATGTTCCCTCTGCCCTATTCACCTTGAATGGCAGCGCAGCTTAGATCTGACTTGGCCCGGCATGTGAGAGCTGGAACAAACTCCCATATTGCACAGGAACTGCTCTAGCTCCAAGCTACTTTGCTGCTGTAGACAATTTGCATCAAATCTTACATACAGATTTCCCCATCCCCCAGTCTACTCTAATTGTGTAAATTTATTAAATTGTCTAAATCACCTAGAGGATTCAAAAATCTCAGACATCAAGCTGATACAACAGCGACCTGAACATTTTTCTTTTATTTAAAGGGTCTCCTCCATCTCCATCATCTGCTGGTATTTCTTGCTCTCAACACTTACATTTAAGTTTCTGGTCTGCGCCTGAACAAATTTTGTCCTTTATTCCCAGTAGTTTTCATTATTTTGTTAAATAATTTAAAGGCTTGTAAAATGAGCTTTTTGCTTTTAAAAATCCTTTCACAGTAAGCCATAAATACTCAGCAGCTTTTATTTTTTTTTCCTCCATGAGGCTTTAAGTCCCTCCCAAAAGTCTTTCCACTTTGCTTTTGCTGTGAATCTGTATTTAAAAATATCATAAAAAACCCCAGCATCTTCCTTTCGAGGAACAGACATTTTGGCTCAAATTAAAAAAAAGAAGTTCAAAGTTCCAACAGCTACAGAAGACAGAAATTCCCTTTTTCTCGGATTGAATTTTAATCGGTATAAAATGCCTTCTATCTCCAAAGAATCCAGATTTTCTTCATTTTACATGACAAAAAATAAACACCAGGAACTGATACCCTCGTACCCTGTGGAAAAGTCAGGGGTTCACAGAATCACAGAATGGTAGGGGTTGGAAGGGACCTCTGTGGGTCATCTAGTCCAACCCCCCT
>Ga0181612_104681_pt1 | contig 11175 bp, 6 predicted proteins | sample HoacroProtozoa21_FD_119630 | JGI IMG/M metagenome (GOLD analysis project Ga0181612, IMG submission 119630) | Hoatzin crop microbial communities from Cojedes, Venezuel. Combined Assembly of Gp0051906, Gp0051904, Gp0051908 | reverse complement strand
GAAAAATTACTACTCAATAACCCCCTTGCTATAAAAATCCCAAAAGGGGTCTCTAAACCTATCATTTTTTCATCAAACCCTTGTGGTGAACATGAGGATTCTGTGTGTATTAAGTGTTCAGTGAAAATTAAAAAAAACATTGCCAGTTGGATATCCCCCCTGAAATGCTTAATATTATACATTTACTCCACACATTCCTATTTACTTAAGAAAAGCTGGTTTAAATGATACTCTGGTCAAACAAACGAAGACCATCAGAACTTCCAGAAGTGAAACTGCTTGAGCTTTATAACTGGTTTCCAATACTACTAAAGCTTGCACAAAACTGGCATTTCTAGTACAGACTGATTTTTTAAGTTCCAAGGCCTTTCGGATAGTCTCTATACAGCGAAGATTGCCTTTTTCTAACGCCACCTCAGAAATGGAACAAGAAGACTATTACATCTCATCTCCCGACTGTATTAAGCCCTTCTTTGAAGCATCACTTTGTAACAAAACTTGCTAGCTACGCTAAATAAATCAACGGCTATTAAGGCTTTCAAGTTTTAGCTTATTACAGCAGTTACTTTCTAATTCTTATGCTCCGCTTCAACTCCTAAAAAGGCCCATTGTGTTGTAGCACCGCAACCCAAAGCTGCCGGGAAAGGGGAGGACAGCTTTATTGTTCAACAGCTCCTGGCTCCCTCGGGGTTTGACTTCTTTTTCCTTTCCTTTTTTCCTTCCATTCCTTCCCTCGCTAGGTTAAAGGCACATGCAATCTATGCTTCAGGAGAGTTTAGCAAATCGTTAGGTTAAAGTACTTGAGGCTGACAGAAAGTGTAAATGATTCTTATTATCTGCTAAAGGATCCAGTTGGGTGAACTTGCTCAGGTGGGTGTTTCAGTGGGAGCTGGAGGGGGAAAGTGCTCCATCATATGATGAAACTGTGCAGTTAATTATCTCGAGCCAAAGCAATTGTTATTTAACAAGGAAATTATAATTTGTCACAATAAACCGGAGAATGGCAGTTAGCTAAGCCAGCTTAGCTTTTTTTTTTTTTTACTTTAAAGTTTGTTTAAAGAAGTCAACTAATCTGCTTAAAAATGTGGAAGAGCACCACTATCAGACACCACTGGTTCATCAAAGCACTGGAGAGCATTCTTAGATCCCCTCTGAAGTCAAGGGCTTTATGCATTTACTTAAAATTAAGAACGTGTGTAACAGCTTTGCTCAATCACAGCCAAAATTGCTGCAGCCCTCACAGAAACTCATTTGGTCAATACGTATTAAAAAAAAAAAAGTCAATTTTGCCTCAATGAAGCAAAAATTTATGCAAACCAATGTCATAAAGTAAGATCTACACTTTAAAATGTGTACTCAAAGCACCTTACAAGTAACAGGTGCAGACCACTCCACAAAAAATATTTCTGTAAAAAAAAAACCCAAAGAAGGTCGGTACTGCAGAGGCAGACGTGTTGCTCTGCCACTGGTAGGTGGAGACCTATTTATAAACATCTGACAATGCCTACGACCTGCGTGGGAAAAGTGGTGCACAGGATCCCTCCTGGTAACTGATCTGCTAAGAAAGAACAATTTGTGATTTACAAGCACGGTTCTTTAGCTAGGAGATGGGAAAGGAGATTTTTTCCTTCGTGTGATGTGTCGCTGTGAATCATAATGCAAATTAAATTATGATTACAATAGACTAAAATGATAGTTATGGGAAGAACTGTAGCAAAAAGCAAAAGTCTCAATACACAGTTAGAAATACAATATCCCTTTAAAAAAAGCACAGGGTAAGGATAACAGAAACAACGATACAAGCAATTTTTCAAGCCTGAGCATAAAGAAAGGTAACTGTCAATAAAACTTTACAAAAATTACAGAGACTGTTTTTCTTTTTTAAAAAGGGATACTGCATCTTTTAAACATGTAAAATAGTAAGTCACCCGTATTCTACTTACAGATAGTAGGAGTAAGAATAGTAGCTCCTCCTGGCAAGCAAATCACAGACAGTGGAAAAAGAGAAGCAATGGTGAATGAAAAGCGTGACTCTGTCACATTCAATAAAGCAGAGAAATGTGCGTTTAAAAAAAATTGAAAAATTCATGTTTCTTTGGTTAGCATTTCAACTTGCTCATGCACAAACTAGCCTTACTTTGCCATGCAATTAAAAAAAAATACACTAGCATATAAAAATGATTTGGTTTTTAGAAAGATCACTTGAGAAAATGACATGCTGAGATTTCATTTATTGCCAAAACATTTGAAAATTAAATGGATTGTGTATTTTCAACATGCAGTTCAGCATATATAATGATTACCACTTAGATGCCATGACAAATGAACAGCTGTGTACAAATCTTGTGCAATAAATATGCTTTTTACTTTTCAGTTACATAAACTAAGGATTGCATTAATAAATACATTGAATCAGAAAACAAATTTCAGGTGATTCATTTTAACATCTTTATCGGTACACAGGTGTATACATATATGTTTGTATGCGTACTATATGTAGCTATATGAGTACACACATCTGAAAGAACGCACGTTTACAGCAGGTATGCGTGTACTGACATATATACCACACATTTCCTGAATGCAAACATATGCTTTCTATTTTAAACTCTTACAATCGGAAATGCTGATGTAGTCATGCTAAGCATTAAAAATATGGAAGGTAAACAAATGGAAGGAAATGAAGGACATTTGGAAATAGTCCAACGATGACTTCGAAAATAAAAATGGCATTGCTTGTTAAAGATGCAGTATCCCTTTTCTTAGCTGGTTTGATTACTCCAGTAAAACTGTTAAGAGCTTCATTCGGGAAAACTTCAAACCAATTTGTACAAAATGATCAGGCAAAGCCTAAGACATCTCAAGCTCGTGAACAAAACTGCTTAGAACTCCATTTTTCAATAAAATGTAATGCTGCATTTAATCAGATTGAGATAGCGACGGCTGTGCATATGACTTAATAAATCAATGAAAATGCAGACACCATTGTTTTATTGACTTTTCCGTGTAATGAGCTGCGGTCAACTCAGGTACCAAAAGGGATACTACATAATGGATCACTGAGTAGGTACACTACAGCAGATGATTCAGACGGATCGGTTTTCAGTCCCACCACAACTAAGTGAAGAGTGTTTATGTATGTGTGAATGTGTCAGGGTTTTTACAGCTGTTCCTGGCTTCATTATGTGAATTGCCCTCACTCACTAGATGGACTGAATTAACTCAGGTATAGAAAGGTTTTCTATGCTTTTTGTAAGAGAGACCTTGACTAAAGCTGCTATTAAAAAAACCCTGCCCACTTTCCCTAAGCAGGGGGAAGGGAATGGCACACCTATAACATACGTAATAGACAACCAATTAATCTATCATGATGAAAAATTGCCAGACATTAAAGATTCATTAAACAGGTTAATTTCTCGCCTATTTTGAATACAAAATAGTATAGGAGTTCGGAAATCTTATGTGCTTTAGAATGATGATCAAGTATCATTCCTAAGAGGGTACTGCCTTCATGGGGTCAGAGGACAAAAGGGGGAAAAAGGGAAAGTTTTAAAATACCATGTCACGGATGTGATTAACTTACTTTCAGCAAACAACTCAACAGTGAAAGTATGAGCCTAAAAGGACTCTGAACGCAAGAGTTAAAAAGGATAGGAAAAATGAACACACTGAATTTTAAGCTTATTTTTTTTTGTTACCTGCAAAACTAGTCATTCCCATCTGGAAGCGACTGACATTATATAGTGGTAGACAGTCTCTCTCTCTCACACACACACGTGCACACACACAGAGTCTTCTATTAAACATAAGGGGACCACTGCAACGCTCACTGAGAAGACAACGCTCCCCAGCACATACCTTGCAATAAAACTATTCAAAACAGATTTCCTCCTGAAAGCTGAAAACCAACTTTTTGTTTTTTTTTCAAAAGTTGTGTAAATAAAGAAATTGGCTGACTGTAAATCTTTTTTTGCATATGATGAGTTGGACCTTTCTGCATATATGTCAATTCTCAAGCACAGAGGTAAACAACAGAGAAAAGTAAAAGCACTTTTGGGAAAAATCACATATGTAGCTAACTAACACAGAACACTATAAGCATACCTAATGTTTCTAATGCAGACGTTTCTTCTCCAAGTTATATATCTCCAGGGATAATTGTAAAGAGGCAATAAATTAAAAAAATCTAATGCAAACCATTAATTATAACATACAGAATGATCTTAGGTACAATCTTAATTTTTTTTCTCAATCTTTAAAAATAACAGCAAGCTGTATTTCAGAGGAACATTTTCAACATTTACAAATATACTTTTTATTAAGACTTCTGCAAAAGGCAAGGGAATGCAATGCACACACCACTGGAAGACAAAGGTCTCGTTCTACCCAAGAGAAATCAGCTTGTGCCCTGCGAAGGGGACTCGCCAGGGAGAGGGTGCACAGAAAGAGAGGAATTGGTTGCGATGCTGTAACTATGGATTTATAGAGCCATATTATGAACTTCCACGCCAGGTTAAAAGAGCTGCAACTACTGGGAAGACAAGACTTTTCAAAACTGACTGAGCAATAGGGTAGCACAATTTACTACAGGTAGGAGCATTTGGATGCGGAGTTAGCATTGTACAATGCCAGAAGATGGCGATATTGCTTACTGTCTAAGGAAGCACTGAAAAAATTAAAATTCATTCGAATTAATACACTTTTAAACAATTTCATGCACTAAGGACTCACTAGATAATTTTACAGTGATGTGGTATGACTTTTAAGAAAAAACTCCAGGTTTACAAGAGCATAAATAGAGGTATAAAATTACATTATTTTGCAAGTTGGATAACATACAAATACAAATAACTCATTAGAGCTGCATATAGAAAATCAAATTCATTAGATGATTACAACATGAAAAATGCAGTTAGTTATTCTTTTTTCTTTGCTTTGAAAAAAAAAGGCTCCATGAATTTCAATTCCACACATTTTAATATTCTGTACATTCCTCCAACTGCAACTTAAAACTACTTGGAAATAAATGAGTATGAGAAAATGTATAGCTATTGGATCTCAAATATAAAGAAATCCTCTCTTTAGATCCATCATAAGAATCACAGAAAAAACAACAGGAAACACAACGAACTCATCCAAAAACTCATGTGAGCTACTGGTCCTGAAACTGTTTTTTCAAAGACCTGTGAAAAATGGCCATTTAGTTATTGTTTGATATGGAGAAAAAAAAAGAGGGATCAACACAGATCATTTTCTTACCTTTTTTTGACTATCAATATGACAACAAGGAGAAGTAGGATGAATACCAGAATTCCAGCACTTATTCCTGCTATTTTCACCACTCGATCTGTTTGTTTAGCTGGATCCGGAATCACCTCAGGTTCTTCTGTTGCTGCTGCTAAATGAATCAAAAAAGAAGTCGCTTAAACATGTAAACACTAAAGACAAGAAAATCATCATTGGTGATAATTTCCAAGTATGTATGTTTTAATACAGTAGCCAGAATACAGATACATGCTTCATGTGTTTATACATCTATGCAGATGTATGTAGACACACTATAAAGTTTAATCTATATGCCATATATTTGCAATATGAAGTATATGACTACATATGTGTGTATGCAGGTGTGTGTAAATATATATAACTTCATGTACACAGAAGTGTATATGCATCTTGATTTCCAAACAAGTTACTGTATTACAAAGCAGAAGACAAAGCAGAGGCAATCCATCAACTAAATGACCATTACTTCCTTTAATGCTATTTTTTTGCATACTAAATACAGAATATTTAACATTGACTAGTGCAACTACGTTAACTCACAAACAGTAAACAAACTTGCTTTGCCAAGCTGCAGCTGGCACCCTAAACTCTAGCCCTCTCCTTCACTAATTTCAGCCCACCTATGTATATTAATTCACCCTACAGCATCTGGCCTGAGATCTGCATTCTACTGGGAATTTTGTTTCGCCAAATAAGGCCATCCACAAAGCCAAGCCTAAAGTCAGTAGTGGTTTTATTTCTGTTTGTAGGCCCTGGGGGAAAAAAAAAAAAAAATCGCTGTTCTGCACAGAGGTGAAACCACTCCGTAACACAGCTGAGTGGGCTGAGGCCACAGGTTACAGCAGAGAGGAAAACAGAATATATATGAAAGCGCACAGCCATTCAGTCTGCCCTTGTTTGCATCACAGCCTGGTATACTAAGGATCAGGAACATGGGGTTTTTCAGTGTGGCAAAAACATCGGGAAATATAAATAGGTTTCAGCCAGGAATAAAATCCCATGAGGTGCTTACTTGTAAAATAGGAAACGGTCCTTCAGTTCTCTAGCTCTTTCTAAGGCTGTGGCTTAGCACTTTGCCTTTGCCCTGCTCGCAGGCATGGCAGTGTACGTGTGCTTGCTCTCTCTCTGACCCTTCCTCTCTCACTCTCCACTCGGCATGCAGCAGATGCCACTTAACCTCTCCCCCCTCTCAGCAGCTGCACGTGGAGTAGTTACAAGGTGTTGGTATCATTGTGCCACATACACAGAAAATGTTCTTTATTCTGAAACTAGAAGGCTTCTCAACAGACCACCAAAACAAGCAGAACAAAAAAACAAGGTGAAGCCACACCAGAGAAAGACCACCACTCCCCCAAAAATCTTCTCCGTGGGTCTTTCAGAAAGCCAATGTAGTCAACACGAGGGACAACTGGTATCTAATACTTTCTGGTTTTATCCATGTTACTCAGACCATTTCTATTCGGGTTCTACGTGCAGGAACCCATTTTTTCTTTTGAGGGAAGGATCACGCTGATGTTTAAAATCACTCTTTATTACTGGTTTCTGTAACCTCCATCTCAGCAGTATCTGAACCACTTACTAACAACTTACCCTCAGAACAACCTTCTGAGTTAAGAACGTGCTCTTCCAGACACCCATGCGAGAGCTAGGCAGACAGCGAGAGATCTGGCTGTGCTTTAATCATAAAATGTAATCATCATCATAAGACTTTATCATCATAATCATCTCTCTCCCCTACAGCTTGAACTCTGCTGAGAAATACTAAATGCTTCCTCCTTTGTGTAAATACATGCTTGCAGACACACTTGCATACATAACCTGCATGGACCCAATACTATATATTTTGTTTGTATTGTGTGTATTGTTGAGGTGTCTAGGGGTAAGAGTCAGAATTAGGTAAGCGGTGTGTGCATATGTAGCTGTGTATATACAACACACACACACACACAAGCTGGAATTAATGCCACATATACGCACGATGCTGTCTAACACAGGAAATGATGGGGATCACTTTTGAGGTGGAACTGAAAGAAGAAGGTGGTGTTCAAGATTCTCAATGCTTAAAATTAGTCCACTGTTAGCTGGGCTGGACATGACAAACACGAGTGAACATTTGATAAGCAGTAGAGTCAAAAGGCCAATCAGTAGAGTCAAAAGACCAATCAAAGCTAAACTATAAATGGCATTATATGCCAACGGGAAAAAACCTCATGTTTGCTATCTGGGCGACTGAGAAACAGCAAGGACGTGGGAAGGGTAAAGAGGGGACCGCACAGCAGTGAGATAGGCGCTGTGTCGGGAATCGCCATGATACAACGTGAGTGCAGCTGGGTAGCTCTGACCTAGCAAAGGCAAGAACTACTCAAGCTGCAATATAACTAAAGCTTGAGCAAGAGATTTAGTTGTGTAGACGGAGATTTAAGGCCAGGTCTTTGAGAGATTTCAACACAGGAATCACAAGGATTGGATGTGACCTGAAGATGCACTTCAAAAGCTGAAGGCTCAAAAATACATCCAAAAGTACCGGCTTTGAGCCTTGATCAGGACAGCGGTATTTTCACAGGAGTATTAGCGAGAGATGAGCGAGTAGATGGGAAAGAATAAGACACCTGTGTCTCAGTTCCCTGGAGAAAGATAGGACCCTTATTACTTGATAGAGCACGCTGCAATATAGGTGCTTCTCAGAGTCATGTTTAAAATTACTGCTTGGCCACTCGCAATGTTATTTCATTCAGAAAAGTTACCTCAGAAAGACAACTATACACTTCTCAGAAAACCTAAAGGAATGGTTACTGAGGGGTTTACTTCTTCACCTAACTCAGGCACTGGTGTTTTATTACATACTCTGTAAGAAATGACTGCATTTGGATCATGAGTAACTGTTCAAAATGCAGCGCTCTGTTGAAGTTTTTAGAACAACAGTGGAAAGCCAGGAGGATATCAACTGCTTGTCCTTTTATGCTGGTTTCCTTACACTAAGGGGTTTGAAGCAAGAGACGGTAACTGATTCCATGAACGTTAATGCTGCGTATGAGATAAAGCTGGTGCCCACTAGAAATGTACCAGAGAGTCCTAAATTAGTGGAGAAAAATTGAGTAGTCACAGACTAAGCAAGCATATAACCAGTGGCTGAGCCTCTTATATCCAAAATGCTAAAATCTATGGGCAAAGTGCTTCCCCTCTCCCCGGCATCAACAGGAAATTCGCTTTTGACTTGAAGCCAGGATTATTACATGTATGTTTCCAGCAAGAGATAATATATGCATTCTCTAGACTAAATGTTACATTTGGGGACAATATGAAAACAGTTATAGACATAAATCACACTGTAATCTATTATTTATGTATATGTGCACTGGATGCAATAAAGTATCTTATTGTAAGGAAGCCATTGAATGTAGTACAGAATCATTTAATGAAACTTATGAATTTGAAAGTATTCATATTACGTGTGTTTTAATTTTGATAGTTCAAAGTGTATTGTAATAAGCAGGTGTGAGCTTACACATGTGCAACCAAAGGACAAAACCACAGAAACCTTGTGTCTATGTGTCAAACTTCTGTGTACAAGTCAGTGGCTCCTGGTTGCTGATTGCACAAGGACTACAGCACTAAGAGAAATTCTGCTTACTCTGACAATTTGCTCTCTCTGTCCTCTAGACTACAAGATTGTCAGGGTTTTTCTTTCTCTGAAGTGGCTCTTCTATGGGCTGAACTGCTGGTTTTGCCAGGCAAAGCAACTCAACCAACCAAGGCTTCATCAAGGGCAAATCTTGCCTAACCAACCCAGTGGCCTTCTATGATGGAGCGACTACATCAGTGGACAAGAAAAGAGCTACGGTTGTCACCTGTCTTGACTTCTGTAAGCCTTTGACACGGTCTCCCACAACATTGTTCTCTCTAAATTGGAGGAATACAGTAGTTAAAAATTATTCTTATAATTGGAGTTAACTACTACAGATTTCTGAAAAAGGTATAAATGATCTAAAATTAAGTTATAAAACCACCTGCTTTACTAATTCCTAACATCCCTCTTTAGTAATCTAGTCTTGCAATCCCTTCCTATATCTTGAATGGCAGACTGAATTCATAGGTAATTTATCGATTTGAAAAAGAATCTTACGTGGTAACAGAATGATGATCATACGAAATGGACTCTCTATTGGCTATTAATTCCTTTAGCCAGCCTTACCCTGTAAGACCTTCAGTTAAGTGTTAATTTTTACAATATCCTTACATACTACTATATTTTTCAAAATTTGACCTTATAAGTCTAAGAAGAGATAATCCTACAGTTTTCAACCAGTGCAAAGTCATCTTGCATAAAATTTTCAAGAAGAGCTTCTGATCTGAAACAGAGTTAACTACATTTTGCACCCCTATAAGCATAGCTGCCTATACAGGAGATTTATGAGCTAGATTGGGAGGAAAACACTGGAGTTAGCAACTTATCCACCCGCCTTTCTTCTGAACTAAAGAACAGTAACAGCTACTATGTTCCACAGTCCCATTTTCAAAGTTCAGAAAATAACTCGGTCCTGTGATTCTGGCTTTGCACGTTGCCAACAATAATCACCCTATAAGAAGTAATTTTCCTTGTTTTCATATATACGTAAGGATAATATTCAATCACTTGACTTCCACGATCAATAGCATGAAGTTCAACTGGGAACAGCACTAAATTAGACCAGAATTGCTAGCACTCTTAGGGATAGTAAAATTCTAAACAGTCAGTGAGGTAGAGTCCATCTCATTCTCACAGTTTTTTGAAGTACTTAATTACTCTAATATTTTATCATGTTTTTAATCAAATACACCTAAAAATCCAACACCCGCTTCTAAAATTGAGTGTATGCATAATATTCATACTTAATTGTTAAAGTATACCATGGCATGAGGAATCCAGTCACGGCACATATTGCTTTCCTGTCTTCTCCTTCCTTCTGTAGTTCAGAATTTACACACAGCCTTGCAAAATTGTCAGAGAATTTATGAGACTCAGCACAAAATCTATTCACCTATACCTTCCTAAGGAGATGGTGCTGGAATCAAGATAATGATATTCTACTTGCTCATCCAAAGAAAATTATTCAAGCAGAAAATTCTGGTAGGATTTCGCAGGGCTGCTTGTATGGTACCACTTAGAGAACAGCCAGCCTTCTAAAAGACAGCTTTTAAATCAGAGGTTTTGAACAAGATTTTATACGTAACCTTCTCAGCGTACCATTTGACTCTCTTAACATTCACAGCATTTTATGCTAGGTTTCCTTTGTGTGAGCGAGGGACGAACTCTGTTTTATGCATGATTAAAGCTGCTATTTTATTACAATGCATTTTCTTTGAATGTTAATTTCTGTTTATGGCAGATATTTGAATTCTCACAAACTGGTGTTATTGCTACACAGCTTGATATTCAGAATAGCTCTGCTCAAGATAATCTGTTCTGCACCTTTGTTATGTGGCATTCAAAAACTTTTAATTAAAACCAGGAATGACGTCTGAATGAGTTCTACAAGGTAACATCAGGATAACATCAAATGAAACGAGTTCCAGCCAGCTCTGGCGATATGTCAGTCTACCACCTGAGAAAAGGGCTCTTGCGGAAACTAAGCGAGATTCTCTGACGAATATTTTCTTTCAGATTGGACTACCCTGTGTTTTAATCACTTGCCCAGAAAGACTCTTCTGTCTCCATCAGTTTTGTTTTGTTTCTGCCTTGCTTGAATGATAATCATTGTGTAATTAAGGAAATTTTTAGAAGTCTGAAAGTTAATTAATAAATTCAGGTTCAGAAAGAGAAGATCCGCAACCCCTTTTAGATTAATTACTTTAAAATGATGATTCAGATGATTCTATTTGATGAAAACACTTGAATGTGCTTTTGCAGGG
>Ga0181612_148571_pt1 | contig 11176 bp, 4 predicted proteins | sample HoacroProtozoa21_FD_119630 | JGI IMG/M metagenome (GOLD analysis project Ga0181612, IMG submission 119630) | Hoatzin crop microbial communities from Cojedes, Venezuel. Combined Assembly of Gp0051906, Gp0051904, Gp0051908 | reverse complement strand
TTCCGAGACCACAATGACACTTACCAATTTCTTTGCTATTGCTGAAAGCAATGCCAATATAGTATAGGAGTTCAGTCACGTAAGGGAAAAATATGTAATTTTGATTAAAATTTCCTTCCCCTAACATCTCTTTATGAGCCTTCCTTTGAAAAGGCTCTGTGCCTGGCAAGAACTTATAGCATGCTGGGCAAAAGATTTGTTAGGTAGCATATATCAGAAGAGCTGAATCACTTCATTTCTGTTCAGCTTTTGAGGTTTAAAGGCATAGGATAGTGGTCTAGGAGAAAGGAAGCAAATCCTAATGCAAGTTTTGTTAAGTAACATTTCTGTATTTTGTACTTTAGTTTATAGCAGTGCGCTGATTTAGAAAATGGTCTGGAAAATACACCTACACAGTCAGAACGTTTACAAGCTATGAGATTTTAAAATAGACAGGGCAGGTACTTCTATCTACAAAGGATAAGCTGGTGTTAAAGGGGTCAGAATGAAATCAAAGCGTTCTTGACAGGTGGTCTCCTGGGAACTGGGGATTCTTGGAGTCTGCCTTGTACTCAGACTACTGTCAAACATAGTTTGTTCTCTTGCTGGTCTTGCCTGAAACCATTGGTGCTTAGCTGACAATGTTAGTATGGACACTGCAGCATAAATATTTAACCTCAAGATTTTTGGATTTTCCCATATTCTATGATGCTTCCCTTGCAGTTTATTCTAAAACGGTTAGAAGAACCACAAACACTTTAAATACTAATGACTTTTTGCATTTCTTCCTAGAAAAGTAATAATTGTGCCATTTGGTAGCATGTTCTACTTAACCAATTAAATGTGTTTTGATGTCTTGAACAACTTGAACCTAAATGTGGATACCAGGGCATAGATGCTATGGAGATGCTGAATCTGTACGTATCTAAGCACAGGGGAAGCCTGAATTATACGTGTGTATGCTTTTTTATCTTATTAGTGATCTGAAGATAAAGGTTGGGGACAAGCAGTTCAGTGCTCACAAATTTGTCTTGGCGGCACGCAGTGACACCTGGAGTCTTGCTAACCTTGCCTCAACAGACGAGCTGGATCTGTCAGGTCAGTCATCGCTTAGTAATATACAGTGCTTTGGTTGTCTTTAGGATGCCTGATAAAAGGGCCCGTTGGGAAAAGGTTCTTTATGTACCTTTCAGACTACTACTGTCCACAAAAAGTGGTGCTTAATCCATTAATTATGGAGCTCTGTCTCTGAAACATGGTAGTAAGCTTGTGAACTTGATGCTAGTTAAATCAATAACATACCTTCTTTCTCTTTAATGAACAGGGGTTGAGAATGGTGGCCTGTTTGTCTTTTCTAGAGTCAACTAAACATAATGAAAAACAAATCTATGTGGAGGAGCTTGACTTCTTCCTTTCTAAGGACAGGGCTTTTTGAGGTAGTGTGCATAATTTCTCTGAAGTGTGTCATGGAAATACCTTGCTTCTTGTTAACATAGTGTGTGTGGGAAATGAATACGAATACAGATGTGTTATTAAAAAGTTATTTGCTTTAGCACTGATATTTTTGCAAAATAGGTGAGGAAGAAGTTTTCCAAGTCTTCTACAACATTGTGTTTTCTTCTGCTGTAGCTGTTTCTTGCATGTACTTACACTGGGCAGTGTTTCTGCAGATTGAACCTCTTGATGGGCTTTTCTGTACTTAACAGTATAGAAGAGTCTTACAATTAATTTGTGAGCAATAAAAACAGGCATGAAGTTAAGCAGGTTTGCGGGCTGGCATGGTGAATATTAAGCATTGGCTTCACTTTCTGTACTTAATCTTATCAGTGCAGACGAACTGGAAAGAAGCAAGTCACAGCAAGCTAGTTTTATGAGACAGCATAGGCTTTCTTGCAAAAGGATTTATGGATCTTTCTGCAGCCCCAGGAAGACAGATGCCAAGGATTTTTTAAATTGAATGCTGTGTGAATAGAAGATTATTACCAAGAAGCTCTTATGTTAATTGTAGCTTTGTTGCAAGTGGCAGTCCATGGCATTGATAGCTCCCTATTTGAGCTAGTCTGAGAATCTCAAATGTAACTGCAGTCTTGCATGTTTAACGATGCAAACACTGTCTATTAGAGAATGATACTTAAAATAAATGCTAGTAGATGATACTTTCCACTGTGTAAAATGGATATTTTTTCTATAAAATTTGATAAATGGCACAAGGATTAGATTATGAAATAGTTGTAGCAAGCAACGAGCTGTTCCCTAAAAACTCAGTTTTCGTAAGAAGTCGTCTTAAGAACTTGCAAGCTAGGATTGCCTGAATCCTAACTTCAGAATACAGTCAGTGTTTAAAACTTGGTGGGTTTGGAGTTCATGTAATCTGCAGAATTTTCCACTCTTAAAGTTTAAAATTTTCCATCTCTTAAAGAGTGGAAAGAGATGAACGCAGGTTCTTTTGTTGGAAGGGAGAAAATGAACTTTTATCTCTGCCAAGGCAAAGAGATAAATTACAGCTTGAGCACATTTTCTGATTACTTCGAGTTTGGCAAAAGATACTTGCCTTACTGAAACCTCCTGTTTCTTAGGAGGCAGTCTACCTGCTATGCCAAGTACTATCTGGTACTCTGCAAATAATCTGGGACAAGGCTCCAGGTAAAGGAGATGTTTTAGGATGGGTGTTTCAGTGTCTTATACCTGTATGTTTTCATTTTAAAACCAAACAAAACGGCTTAAGGTATTAATGTTATTTTTGTAAATGAATGGTATTTTTTGTTGTAATTGATCTGATCTTATGCTGTAGAGTAATTCTCATCTACATCCTTGTGTTAGGATTGTCATTATACATCTGACCAGGTGCCTGGCCATTGGGGTTGTGGATCTTGTGGCGTAGGTTTCTATTGTTCTTGCTGTGTAAAAACATCAGGCTTGGTATCAGTGTTGCAAACACCTGAAATGTAACTAGCTGCTTAAACTGACTTTTGTACCTTTCCTAGAAATGGTTCCCAGCAGTTTAAGTGCTTTGTAGTCATTACCAAGATATAAGTACCTCTACTGGAATGCAGCAGTTCGTAACATGTGGCTATAATATAAGAGAGGGTTCTTAAATCAAATGGGGATTTGTGCTTGTCAGGTGCAGGTGTGGATTTAGCTGTATGTGAATGACCAAAGACTTTCAAGGGGCATCACTGGCCCCTAAATATGCAGTGTTTGTGGAGCAGGTAGGAGATGTTACAGGGCTCCTTGCATTCTGCACAGTGTTCCAATGGGGAAAAAAAAAAGGTTTTCCTGCTTGGTGTCAGCATTGTTACTAGTTTCAACTTCTGACCAGTTTTGCCTCTGTTTTGACATTTTGATTGAACTAAAGCAGCACAGTTTCAATGAGGCTATGTTTTTTTCATTATAGCTGTGACTTTAACAGTCAGAGGAATAGCAACTACTTGAATAGGCAATTGTTCTTTGGGTATTTTATTAATCCCTGTTGCTCCCTGTACTAGATGCTGACCCAGAGGTAACCATGGCAATGCTGCGGTGGATCTACACAGATGAACTTGAACTGAGAGAAGATGATATCTTCTTGACAGAGCTCATGAAACTAGCTAATAAATTTCAGCTCCAGCTGCTTAGGGAAAGGTGAGTCTTGGTAAATACTGTGAATCTTCTTGAACTCTTCAACCTTGTTCGACTAGACATGAGGTGACAGCTGCTGGCAATTGGGTAAAATTTTGCTTTTTCAGAGTTTTTAGGTTTTAATAATACAGCATGACATTCAGTTGATCACAGGAAATGAAGCCTCGCACTACAGTTAAACTGTAGCAGTTTTTCTCATAGCTTTTATGTTTACTTTACAGTTCCTCTCCCAGTCAAACTAATAGCCCTAATTTGGCATTAAGAGGAAGCAGAGATCAGTATATTAGTAACAAGCTCTGGCGAATTGGAAGAAAGGAGTTGTTAAAGAGAAAAGTAGGAAGACTCAATGGCAGGTAGCTTGCAGTAGTAAAATACCACAGGTGAAAAATTTTTAACTTAAATAGCTGTTGTTCTGTGCATGTGGGTGGCAATTTCCCTTCATAAAGCAGGTTAAAGTAATAGTACAATGCTTTGCCCTTTTGAGGAGATTGATTACACCATTCTAGTAGGGGTTAGGTTGTTATCTTGAATGTATAGAGTGCTCTAAATAACCATTCAGAGTTAGTGAGAAGCTTGAATGTACGAATTGAAACCTCTTCAAGTTTTATACAACTTCAAAGCCTTGAATGTAGTTAAAGATAAAGTACCCTTTGTTATAATCTTTTACCCAGGGGGTGTCTGGGGCTGTAGCAGTACATGGCACTCATAATCTATGATGTAAGTGTGACTCAACATGAAGCAAACTAAATTGCTGTCAACTCTTCTGTCAGAGGTTGACATTTCTAAGGCCAGTGCTAAAACTGCCTTCGAACTTTGTACCAACCCAAACTGTCTTCGTGTTGTAATACCAAAACGGTCTCAGCTGTGGTCTGTTTGTGGTAGTCCAGTGACAAGTCCACATATGGTATGCTACTAGTAATTATTAGATGTCTTGGTAGGTGTCTGCACCTGGAGACAAGTATTTCCATTTTTATTTCTTAATGTCTGTTTGGAGATCACTGGCATGTTTAAATTCATCTTTATTTTGAGGTAGTTAGATTTTCTTCCCATTAACTTAAACAGCTTCACACCTGGTAAGATTTGGTGGATCTGCTGTTAAAGTTATCCCTTCTCTTTATGAAATAAATAGCTGTATGTGGCATGCTGCTTTCTAGCTCTGTCACAAAACCTGCTTGTGACTGCTGTAGTTCTTGTAGAGATAGGCATCCTCCTACTTCATAATGGTGAATGAACTGCAGCTTGTTCCAGTGAGAGAGAGAACTAGGATGTCCATCTTCACACACTGCAGGTACCTGCAAGTGGTGTTATCATGAGACCTTGGCTTAGATGGACTGTAATAGGAGTCTGCTCTTATGAAAACTGCCTTACAGGGCTTCTGATTAAAGTATGTTTATGCTGCTTAGCCTTATAGTAAAGCAAGGCCAAGCTATTTTCTACTGGAATCTAGGAAAAGGAGTATATGGGACCCTGTTACAGCATGGGAGAGTGATTACAGTAAAGCTATGTTCTGATTCCTGAACAATGGTTTTCCTGTTTTGACAGATGTGAAAAAGGAGTTATGTCACTAGTTAATGTCAGGAACTGCATTCGTTTCTATCAGACTGCTGAGGAGCTGAATGCTAGCACTCTTCTGAACTATTGTGCTGAGATAATTGCTAGTCACTGGGTAAGTACTGTTGGAAGCAAGAGGAAGAATGTTTGCAGAGCATAGGAACTCAATTAGTAGAATTTTGCTTAACTTACTATACTGTCTAACCTCAGGAGTATCTCCTGGTATGCTAGCATTCAAGCATTCCAGTTGGGATGGGGACTGAGTGGATTCCTGATAACTTTCAGTGACTGATGTGACCTATTATGCTGACCCTTATATGTTCGCAAGGAGCAACAGTGTTGATAAAAACCTGCTAAATCTGCCTGCCCTGTCCCCTGGTATGAGTGAAGGGGCTGCTTCTGAGTCAGGAGTGACTTTTCCCTTCCCATCTGTCTCAGTTATCTTTATAATATGTGCTTTTGACACTGTGTTTTTTGGTATTCTCTGCAGTACCAATTCATAATTATGTTTTTGAAACAAAGCACATGAAATGGCTCCTTGTCTAAGGTTGTTTTGTTGTCTGTAGAGGTTATGTCTGTGTCTTGGTGTGAATGTCTTGACTGGGGGGATGTAGCTTATAGCCTGAAGAGCTGTTCGGTTCAGTGGAAATACTTCATTCTAAAAAGCATATTTTCCTAAGTGTGAGCCAAAACAAAGGGACTCTATTTAAAGAGGATTGTTTATCGAATCTGGATTCTGAACTGATTAGAAGTTCATCCATAGCTGGTCTCTGTATAGGTCACAAATCCCAGGCCTGCTTTTACTTTGAAAAGTAATCCATGGAAGCCAGGGAAGAGTTTATCTGTAATGGAAGGAACAGCAAGGAGTCTTGCAACTGACTTGAAAGTTTTGCTTGCTCTGTGTTATTTTGAGGAGAGTTAGAATAACTGAGTAATGGATTAGATTTTAAAAGAAGACTTGTCAACAGCAGACTAGTGCATGAGGATTTAAGTCATTCTGAATCTAAAATGCATCATCCAGGTGTGGATGTTTCTTTGTTTGGCTAATGCCAAAGCAGAAGGGAGTTCTTTGATCTGTGAATATATAAGAAGATTCTTGTATCTGAACCTGCAGGTCAGCAATTTTAACTCTTTCCTGCTTCTGGCTCCTAACTTTTGACACTGTATGCTGCCTGGAAATGAGGTTGTTTCTGTTTAGTCAAATGAACGCTGACTCAAACCTAAGGCCTTTCTACTTCTAAGTTTCTGTTTACCTTTATTCAGAGTTTTTCAAAGTTCTGTGGAGTTGTCAGTTTTCAATAGTTCTAGGCCTTTTTGTGATTTAAGTCCAGGTAGAGAATTCATGTAGAGACTAATTGTTAATCTACTGTAATGTCTGGTAAAATGCTAGTTTTCCATGTCTGCAGACAAAAGGAAAGAAAAATTTCATTAACTGATCTTGAAACTAGAACATTAGACGTAAAACTTCCTGAGTGTTTCTTCCTAGTCTTAAAAGGCTACCTTGGATTGTTCCTGCTTGTTATGTTATTAAAATGGAGCTTTAACTGAACTTGTTTTGTGAACTTCATAATTACGTTGTACAGTGCCTTGTTTATAGAGAAAACAGGAGTGTTGCTTACCCTTTTCTTTCTTATTGTTTCTAGGATGACTTGCGTAAAGAAGACTTCAGTAGCATGAGTGCTCAGTTACTGTATAAAATGTTCAAGTCAAAGACAGAATATCCTTTGCATAAGGCTATTAAAGTTGAGAGAGAAGATGTAGTCTTTTTGTATCTTATTGAAATGGATTCACAGGTACAGTGAGACTGACTTGGATCTGTCTTCTAGAATTCAGTGTTTCAAGTAACTAGTTTCTAACCACCAGTCTGAACCTTGTTGGGTTTGTCCCTAATTCTTACTAGTATGCTTATCGTTTCCCTAGCTACTTCTGTATATGTAATGAAAGTCTAGCAGTAAAGGCTCTGTAAAGACAGAATTAAGTGTTATGATTCACTTCTGAAAACATCTTGCATGCAACAGATTGTATCTGATGAAATCCAGTACTTGATACTGCTATGCACGTTTAAAGCTAATGATGTAATAGTCAACTTTGCTGCTTCATGGCAGTTCAGCAAGCATCACTTCTTTGAACAAATGCTTTTCCTCTTCTGTTGAATGATTGGAGTAACAAGTATTTGTTCTATTTGAATGAACACTCTCAACAACGAGCAAACAAGTAGTTCCCCAACAAGGGGGAAGGAAGAATGACTTGGGTATTAATTATCAAGAATTACTCAATTAGTCCTTTAAAATGCTTCAAACCCTAATTGGAAGCTGGGACTATAGCACTTTTAGGTGCTAATCCAGTTGAGATTTGAGGTATCTTAAAGGAATAATTGAATAATTCTTCCTGGTACTATGCTGAATATGCCTATGTAGGCAGCATTTTTTCAGAGTATACTAGTCTTGCTTCCTGTGAGTTACACAAGGCTTGTGAACAGAACTTCGGTTTTCTCATTGAACAGTCCTCTGGTTGTAGACTTGCCTGTGGTGATGCTAGTCTTCTGGTTGTTTTCCTGTGTAAGATGCACTTATCTAAATGCGATGCTAGCATTTTGCATTAGAGCTGAAGGTTCTAGCATTGTGGTAGTTGGAACAGGCTGTTAAAATATTATGTTGGGCTGGTGCACATACCTCTAACTAATGTCAGTTGACTGAATTTGTGTTGTAGCTTCCTGGGAAGCTCAATGAATTGGATCATAATGGAGATCTTGCTTTGGATTTAGCCCTTGCCCAAAGATTGGAGAGTATTGCAACTACACTGGTCAACTACAAGGCTGACGTAGACAGGGCAGACAAGAGAGGCTGGAGTCTATTACATAAAGCTATCCAGAGAGGTAAGTAGATAGGATATGAAGCCTTGTTAACCTGCAGTTGTTCCCAGTGTGGAATATATATTCCAGAGTCTATTCCTGTGTCACTTTGTAGTTGACACTTCAGTTAGAAAATTGTAGTCAAGGATGAAATTTGCCCTATTTGTTTCTTTAAACTCAAAACCAAACAAACCCTGATTTGGGATCTAAAGGTGTCTAGTAAACTAAACTTATACTACATGACAGCCAGCAGCAATCTAGTAGAGTATTGTCTGCTAAAGGAAGAAATGTAGGGAGAAACTGAGAGTATTCTAATTTGACAACAGTGTCTTTCTGACAAATAGTTGAATTGAGCATGGCAGCCTAATCACAAATAAAGATGAAGTCTTTTTCTAGACCTGGGTTGAATGCAGCATATGCTTCTTTGTGATTATGATATACAGCGAGGGTCCTTGTTGCTGGACAGCAGTTCTAGGGGAGGAAAAACTGGCTGGAAGAAGATGAGTAGTAGTTGGAGGTGTTTCTGTGCCAGTCTGAATATCTTCAAAGCTCCAGTGAACAGTAGAATAGTAATCAGAGTGGGGTCTGAGTACAACTACATGATTATCTTGAGCAGTTCTCCACCTTAGAGTGGAAAATGCATCTTACGAGACCTGGAGCACAATAGGACCTGATTGCTGTGGCCACAGTATTCTGAAGGCTTTGGAGCAGCAGCACCTTGGCCTGTGGCCAAAGTCTGGTAGAAATCTGTAGCGAGTGCCTTGTGCTGCTAGTTGCCTGCAATGATATCTTTGGCAGCTCTGTTCCAGAAAGCAAAGCATGACAGGAACCTTACCTGTGACTGAACCTCATGGGTATTGTAATGCTACAAATGAAAAGCATAAGTTTATTTTTAACAGCAGGCTCTCTTGGACTCTTGGATGTAGTTTGTTTTGTGAGCTCAAAATACAGCTCCTGACTTCTTCCTTTAATCCCCTGCATGTCTAAACAGGGTAGTGCTGTTTTCTGGTCCTGTGAATGAAGCTTCAGCAGCAGGAGTAGGAGATCTTCTAGGCGTAGGTCAGTGTGGTAATGGCTGCAGCCATATGAAGCACTGTACAGATTGCAGCAGGCTGCTCTGCGTAGTTAATACTAACATTTGTCCTCTAGTTCTAATTTCTGCTTTGAGTCTAAACTAGAGCTCTGAATATGAATGCTTGCTTTTCAGTAAGCAAAGCTTCAGTGAATTAATCACTGTTAACAATCATGTGTGCTGGAAATGGAGCTAAAGCAAATTGTCTGAACTTGCCACATGATTCTTATTTCTTATGATTGCTGGAGAGTAGGGGAATGTCTGATACAGAAATCAGAAAAGGAGATTCTAGTTTTTGCTGGCAGAGAATACAACAATCTATATTGCTTAAACAGGTACGCAGTCTTTTTTGTTCTTCAGTCACGCATTCAGGGTGAGCAACTTGCAAATATGACTATTCAAAGTAGTCTTTGGAGTAAGGGGAATTAGTATTGTCCTGAAGTCATTCTCTGCATCTCGGTGGTTCAAGTCCAAGGTTTCACTAAGTGAAGTGGGCCTAAGTTCTGACTTCTGAGACACTGTCGAGGGAATTCTCGGGAATGCCCATGCATGGTGCATCCTAACTGTTGAAGCCCTTACCCCATACATAATGGGGCCTAAACTTTCAAGAGCAAAGGCTGTCTTATTGCCTGTTCATGTAGCAATACTGAAGAGATGGTGACTAACTTCAACTACGTGCTTTTGACTGGTGCCCTGGAATAGTACCTTTTGTTCAAAAACTGCTATGTTTAGTCTCACAGTTTGTCCATTTGTGCATTAAAGCAGCAAAGGGCTTATCTTGATAGAGGAACTAGTGATCTCAGTATCACCATAACATGTAAACTAGAATGTGAACTTAAGTCACGTGTAACCTCAGGGCAAAACACTTTTTCCAGGGGGTTGTTATGGAATACTTTAATCCTGACTTCCCAGTGAAGCGTTCTTGAAGTTACCTATTGCTAGTGCATTCTTAAGAGCAGACATTTGTATTGGAATGATTGTGTGGTGTGGAGGGAAAACATATGTATCTGTTTTCTGGATTTATATAAATTATACAGGGTATGTAAAGTAGATATCCATAAATAACCTTGTTTTGTTTCACAAAGGAGATAAATTTGCTGCGAACTTTCTCATTAAAAATGGTGCCCGTGTGAATGCTGCTACACTGGGAGACCAGGAGACTCCTCTGCACCTTGTGGCGTCATACAGCCCCAAGAAGCATTTGCCAGATGTGATGGCAGAGATGGCACAGATAGCAGAGTCTCTCTTACAGGCAGGAGCCAATCCAAATATGCAAGACAGCAAAGGAAGGTGAGTACTGTGTGAAGTGAAGTCTGCTACCAGTCTAACAGATAACACTGTAGTGATTGGATGCAGCCTGCTAAGAACCTGCTCAGGTCTGCCAGCAAAGCACAGGTGATGCTGGAAGCAGGCAAGGTGAATTCATTAATCCAGTTTGAGATCTGTGGGTGGCACGCAAAGCAGAAAGCTGTGCAGGCTGAATCGGACACTGTCATGACCAATTGAACATAGCCCAGCTGTAGAAAGCTGGGGTGAGTTGATTGTGTTAGAGCACATGGCACATGAATAATTTGCCTTTATTGAATCACTGAACAGTAAAGCAAGCTAACTAAGATAACAAATAGTATTCCTGAAAGGTACTTCTCTGAAGCTCTCGGTGAAACTGGAATTATCTCAAAGAGGCAGTATCTGCAGGCCTCTAAACTGTTTTACAGGTTAGGCTGGGCTGGCAAACAGGTACATAAAATGATATAGAAGACTTGGAGTATATCAGCTACTCAATTCTGATAGGTCAAGCTCTTGTGCCTTTTTCTTGAAGGTTAGCTCTTACATTAGTGTAAGGAGTTGCTTACTACTAAATTAATTGCAATTGTGTCCACTAAAAGGGTAGATTGCTCTTTCTTTCAAGATGCACCTCTGCCCTTCTGCTGAAAGCAGAGACAAACGTTAACTCTGTAGATCTATAGAGGAGTGTTGGTGGCCATGGACAGAATCTTAACCATCTCACTTGTAACTGTACTTTGCTCCAATTACAGGACCCCATTACATGTGTCAATTGTGGTCAGGAATGAACCTGTATTCAGTCAGCTTCTTGAGTGCAAACA
>Ga0181612_119717_pt1 | contig 11177 bp, 7 predicted proteins | sample HoacroProtozoa21_FD_119630 | JGI IMG/M metagenome (GOLD analysis project Ga0181612, IMG submission 119630) | Hoatzin crop microbial communities from Cojedes, Venezuel. Combined Assembly of Gp0051906, Gp0051904, Gp0051908 | reverse complement strand
TACCCGTGGCACTCGTCTCACCACGGGGTTTATTGGAGTGGGGTGCTGCCCTGCTGACACAGCGACCTTGCTCCAGCTCTGGATGCCCTTTAGCCAGAGGCTGTTAGGGGTCTCTGCAGGACACTCAGCAGGAGGTGGAGACAAGACCCTGGTGCTGCGCAGGATTGTCGCTGACGTGTATCACATCAATTTAGGCCATATAAGGATTAGGTTTGGGATAACCTTTTGAAAAACAGGACGCTTGTCAAGCAACTGGTGATTCAAGACAAGACATGTGGGGGGTGGGAGGGTGGCCAGACCTAGGAAGTCTGCATCAGATCACATTTGTATCCCTCCTAGTTCAATGTCCTATTTCTGACTGCAGGCAGTGCCAGTTATTTCAAAAGAAATTCAGCTGTAGACTATTGCAATTTATCCCCAGGGAAAGCCTAGTTTTATATTTATGGCTTGTGTCTTGAACAGAAGATTTATATCTATTTGAAAAAAAGCTTGATAAACATTTAGGTTTTTGGACAGGACACTCTCCAGTCCCTGGGGAGAAGCATTCTGAAAAGCCCTGGAAGGGGTGATAGGGGCCTCAGACAGACTGCTTTAACACTCAAGCCTCGGGAGTATGGGAGAAGCTTATGGAAGAGCAAAGTCACTTCAGGCTTTGCAGGCTTAGGCTAGAAACAGGATAGCTTCCAGGGAGATGTGAAGTTCACATCTTCTGCCATGTTAAAGCAAAGTTTATTTTTCAGACATTTGCTCCACTCTGAAACAGAGGACTGATAACCACCTCAGTTCCCACTCATATGAGGTGCTCTGCTCTTCCCAGTGAACACCCAGCAAATGCCAGCAAGTTTGATTCACTAGTCCATTCCTCTCTGCCCTGCCAAACCCCATCTGTCCCTGTAAAGCAGCAGAGTCCAGCTTAATTCTCAGCTGGATGAAAGGTGATATGCCTCAGATGAATCCTCTAAACCTTCTTCCTCCTTCAGAAGCACTCAGCTAACTAAAGATTTACTAGACTGTCAGGGGAAAACAAGGCATTCAGGAGACCCTCCTGATCCCATCCTCAATCTCATTAACTTTCTGCTTTCCCAAGTGCCCTGGTGGCTGCGTGTTAACGAAGAGCTGTAATTGGTAAATGAAATTGATTACACAACTGTTTGAATGAGGCAAATTGTCCATCTCTAGAGAAAAGGTATAATTTTCTACTGCACATAAATCAAATGCAGGTCTCTTAAAAGCACTAGGTAAGTAGAGAGCATTTCAAATTGACTACAAAGTGCTGGACAAAGCATTTGGCAGAAGGAAGGGCAGGGACAAAAATGACCTTAGTAGCTCCCTTCTGCCTCCAGTTTCTGTGATTCTATGAATTTTAATTCTATGCTGTACAGCTTAATTACCACTTGCAAAGAGCTGCAGAAAATGGATAGCCATTTTCTACTGTAGGCAGATCTTTTCTGTCATCTCTTAGCGGTGAGGGTGCTGATGTAACGGCTTAATTGTTTCTACAGAAATGTGGACATAAAATTGATTCGTGTCTGTCCGAAGGGCTGAACATTAGGGCATCACAGCTGTAAAAAGCTGTCAGAGGTAGTCCTAAAAAACCCCAAACTCCTCTTCAGTAAAACAATCTGAATCCTGCCATATTGCAAGACTACTCAATATCTTGTCCTTTAATCATCCTAGTATCTTCGTATGTCTGGTTTTGAATTGCTGCAGAATAAAGGAATCAAATGGGAATCCATTACTTTATCCACTTACTCCACCTTACTCCATCTATAATAGCTATTTCAGTAATGCCTAGCTTTGCCTTTTCCTTCTCAGTTGGAGGAGAAATGTGTTTCGAGGCTATTATTGTAAACCGGGAATATTTTCCTTTCCTTGTGAAATGCCCTTCCAGCAGCATTAGTGTCACAGCTTCCACTCTCTACTACCTTTAAAGAGGTCCTCCAAGCCCAGTATCACTTTTGTTCTGAACATTCTTCATATCATGCAGTTGTTCCTGAAGCTGTAATGACAGTATAGAGACAAGGTCTCAGTGTCTGGACACATAAATTCCTAAACTATTAGCCTGTATATTCATGAGTTCACATACTTTACAGTTTATTGTCTGTGTATCCCTTATCCTTTCTGTTTGCTGCATCATAATTTTGGGGTTTTTTTGGTCATTTTTATTGGTTTCAGAATTTCAGATGCTACTCTTTGCAGATGTGGCTTTTTGCTATTGCATATGTGGTGAACATCCACCTTGTCCATTCTAGTGCTTCAGTCTTGGTGCATTCTAGCATGCAAACTTGATGTAGTCCATCGGTCGAACTTTCATTCCTAGGCCAGCCAACGTTCCTCTTATAAGTGATAGATTTCTTGACTGAACATTTCTTGTGCATAAATACACATCCTGTTCATGGTTCTCATGCCACATCTGGGCAGTTTCATCTCATAAATTCTCTGTTATTGCAAGAATTAAGGAACTGGTGGTACCTTTGATCTTCCCATGGCAAGTCATACTTTGGGGGTTTGGTCTGTCCTGCTTGTCAGATAAAAGATTACTCTGTGAAATGAGATGAGTAGTGCTTGGTGACGGATGTTTAGGGTGCTATGTTATTTCATTCCCACTAAACTAAAAGTCTATCGCCTGTAGCAGCTGTGAGATGGGTTTTACAGCCCAGATGATATCCCTAATTATTATATTTTTATTTCCAAGTGGAGATATTATGGATTATCATTATGATTAACCTGTGCTTAGAAATAGTTTCTTATATTATGCTTCTGTTGATAATTTTTTTCTTGTTTGCATTGCACTGATTTGTTTACGTAGTGTCTTATTTGTTACAAAACCTAAAATTATCCTGAAGTTCCTTTATCTTCCAAGGTTTCTAAAAATACACAAGGATGGCAGGTGTCTAAGTTTTTCGTCAGTATTAGGAGTTTAACTCCATTTGATGAGCCTAATAGAAATGATTAATTCAGCACGATTCGTTAGTCCATAAAGATAACTACCCCAACATTCATTATAACATGAATTTAGACAAGAGGATTAGGACCTTAAGTGGCTCAGATTAGCTCACAGGAAGATAGAGTGAATAGTTTTTACAAGAAGGCAACAAATAATCAATTGTGTTCAAACGCTCTCACTTCTGCTGGCCTGATTTATTCCAACTCCGTGCACCAGAAAGGAAAGCACTATGTTCTGTGAATGTGCTGAATAATGAACTCTCCCTAAAAACCTGTCATAACAGATAAATAAACACTTCATCTATGGGAAGGCAGCAGCAGAAAGGTGTTGAGACTTGCCTAAAGCCACCCAGGGTGTTAGTGTCAGAGACCAGATTAGCATTTTGCAAGTCAGTCGTCAGCAGTCTCACTGGAGTTAGTATCTGGGAGTTACTCTCAAAGAAACTTGGCAAGCTTTGCCACTGCTCCTACCATTGGCACTGAGGTAGGAGCTGAGGACAGGTACGTATGGGATAAAGATTCTGCCACAGCTTCCTTTCCCCGTAGTGTCCCTGTATGTGAAGACGGAAAGGATCTGGCAGAAAGGTGCAGAACCTTCAGGCAGAAGCTGTGACATGCATTCTGTGAGAGCATGAAGGAAGTTGTGATGGGTGGGGAATATGGTTTGCTGAAAAATCACTGTGAGCAGGGAGGTGACCCTGCCGTGTGTTACTGCCACCATCCAGTTGTTTTGTTTCACTTTTTTTGTCAGAAAATGGATCTCCAGGGTCTATCTTAAAGAGGCAAAACTTGCCAAGTGTCAGTCTCTCTTATTCTGTTTTGGACAGGATTCTGAATCGTACTGGTCTAAGAAGTGCTCTGGAGCTAACTAATGACCATGATATCAAACTTACCAATACAGTTCCTATCTCTGATTCCTGTACTTGGGACTTCTATAACCTAGTTGCCCTTCAGGAAGACCCACTGACTAAGGCTTGTTGAATTGGTTACTCAGATAATTCTCTCTAACAGGAGGGAACCAGGCCAATTGACTCTGGTTTTTCTAGTTATTCTTTAAGGATTGTGTGCCAAAAGAAATAAAGAAGCTAAGGATTTTTTAAACTGAGGACCACATTCACACACCTTCACACACATATACCATATGCTTCCTAGAATACCTGAAGAGAGTTACGAATAAAGTGTAGGGGGATAAAGCAAAAATTCAAGAGTTCCCTCCTTTGTAATTCTTATAACTCTTCACAAACTGTGAATTTTGATCAGTATCTTCAAGAAAAAAGGCAAAGTTTCCTTTTCTGTTCCCTCTCCAGCATTTGGTAACAGTTCAGCACTTGTAGCTGAAGAACACGTGCTATTTTCAAAGCCTATTTCAGCATCATTTTTCTCCCTACACCGCAACAGTTTGTTTTCACCAGCTCCTTTGATGGATGATTGGCAAGGATGGACAGCAACAGTTAACATAACTAGTGGCATTACCCACTGTCACACTAGCATAGCTTGAAGTTCATGGGGCACCATTCCAGACACAGGACGTTCAGACCTGCCAGTTTCATGCTGCTCAATGAATTATTTAGTTCTTAGTAATTGCAACATCTAAACAAACCTTCCCTAATCCAAGTGGCATTCATAGCTGGACACAGACCTATTCCCCCAGCTGCACAATTCCTACAAAAGCACTGTTTAAAACTAATGGGTCAAAGTCATTCTCAGTGTAATTCCCCTGAAATTGATGGTTTTAATCAATCTGAAATTCAGTAAGTGGTGCCTAAACCCTTTCCATCTGTGGGCATCAAAGCCTGTGATGTGGTACAGTGAACGGGAAATAGAGGCAGCAACGAGAGTGTAAAAGAGCAGAAAGTCAAAATGAGGAAAATCTGCTGATCAGCATTCTTTTTTTGTGGTCCAGGAGTGTTTGTCACACATATATTACACATATATATTGTAACTGCATATATACAACACAGTTATACTGTGGCACATAAACATTTGGTGGAATTTTTGCTTCATTTCAAAGGTTTCCAAAATGCAAACCTGGCAAGTATTACAGATATGTCAGGCAGATTGGGAGCCACCTTAGTTTTCAAAATCATTGCAAATGCCTTTGTAAAACAGGTACTTTTTTTGACTAGATTAAATCAAGAGCCGTAACAGAGGTGTAGAAATACTAGATAATCAGACCACATTTCAAATAACAAATGTTTTGTTACCTCTGCTCCAGCACCTATGCTCATTGATAATACTTAGTTTGTTGGAAACTAAGTGCATTTTAGTCTGATGGTACCTAGTCTGTGCACTGATACGATGGGCACATGCAAAAGAAAAACGAAGCTGTTTCAACCACTAAAACACTGCTCCAGTGAGAAAAACAAGTGGAGCTCTAGAGAGTGTTGAGATTTGTGATTCCTGCCCAGGGACTGTCATAACATAAGCAGCAAGAGACCCCAGGAGGACGGTGGGGACTAAGGGGAGATGGTGGGGACTTAGAGGGTGCTTTTTCTCAGAGTTGTTCCTCATGTGAGACCGAGAAATCTCAGCAGCAATTCTCTGATGAGATGATAGAACCACTGACCACTTATGATCACTAAAAATCTACAGCCAGCTTTCAGAAGACTGCAGCTGGCAAAGAGATTTAGGATTTCAGTATAGTTAAGTACATTCTACCTGCTTAGATCACACTGCATTTTCAGTATTTTTGAGCATTATATTTCTGTAATTTACTGGGCATTAATTTTAGGAACAATATGGAGAGCTACGCAGTGACAGATGACCATCAGTTGTCCCTTGCAAGTCACAGATAATGTTTGTACCTACAGCTGGGCAAATACTGCAGGATATATTAAAAATTATATTTTGATTGACCATTGTAGGAGCAATTGTCAGTTCTTAGACAGAAAGAAAGAAACAAATATATATTTGTTCAGATATATGTTAGATGGCTGCTCATATTGTTCTTTTGAAACTCACAAAAGTTTTCATTGTCCAATCAGGCAAATTAAGTGCCCTGTTGCACAATGGAAAAAAAGACAACACCAAACCCTTAGATGTAGTTTTAAATATAGAATTTGCTGACAAGTAGATGAATAAAAAAAAAGATCTCAGTGTATTTATTGAACAATTATGAGCAAAAAAGAGAACCATAAGTCGCACAAGATTTGCAAACTTCTTTCCAAGCATGATCTTGCTCTGCTTGTACAGACTGTAGGGATCCTATGGGATCAAAAATATTACGTAAGTCTGAGGATTTGAATTAGAATTAAAATCCTATGTCTTTTTGCTTCAAGTGCTGTAATGTCTCAGTGACAGCACTAAGTAGAAAATCCGCCTCACACAAAGACTCCAAGGGCCCTCCCACAACAATGTCACATAGAAACACAGCATTATTTCTCACCCCTGTGTTTGCTGTCTGGAATCTTGCCACAGGGAACTGGGTAGACTTGTCATTGCCTTAGTTGTGACCTTGGTAACGAAAGTCGTTGCTATCACATATATGCTCAGTCCTACCAATCAATCAACTGAACTGGCAGCATGCAGGCTACTAGACCAGTTTGGAGTTCCAAGCCTACACAGCTGCTTCACTGGATTTTTTTTCACTCTGTTCATGAAATGATCATAAAATTCACCTCATTCAGAGCTTTCCTGTGCTGGATACTTGGTTAAGCAGTTTAAGCTAAGTCGTGTCATTACATTACACTTTGTGCTCAATGAACCAGGAACAAACGTGAGCAGCTGCGTGTAGGTCTACCTCGGGGCTGATCATTCTCTAGAAGATTTGTAAAGTCAGATGAAGAACTGTGGCATGAACTATTTTCTTCTTTTGTAGACCTCTGGTTTTATGTAATCTACAGTGGAACACCAAGCAAAGTGTCGCCGTTTAGAGCAGGGTGCCTCGTCTGGGATTAGCATGTGGCCAGCGGCTGCCAGGCACCAAAACAAGGACACAAAAATGAGTCCTGGATGGAATCCCTACCAGCAGAAACAGGAAAATGGTGCCTTTGAGCCAAATGCAACTTTGCATTCAAAACCTACACATGGGTCAGTGTTTCACTTGGGACTCCTCTGCTTTGGAGAAATGGAAGCAAAGTCCCAAGTCTACATACTCTGGAGTGCTGCCTTTTTCCAACTTACATTATTTTTTAGCTTTGGCTTGTATCTTCAAGGCTGTTATGTACAGCATCATGGACTGTTCCCTCTGGATATTTGAAAGCGAAGTAGTTAACTGTGTACGTAGGTTGGTAGTAGATAGGCAGATAAGTCGACACAGTAATCAAGATGTGCTTGAGAAAATAGGGAAGGAGAAGAATAAAAACAGCCAAGGACACGACTCAGAGACAGGTGAGCAAACCACTCAGTTTCCAGAGAATGCAGATCTCTGCCAAGTGTCTGCTTAAATGCTTGGTCCCATAATCTAGTCCTGCCTTTATAAGAGTTTGCCGTAAGGAAAACTTTCTATCATCCAACTGCCTTATTCCTTCTAGTGTTTTATTTTGCTGCTCCAGTCAAAATCATTATTTATTTAAACGTGGTAAAGCTAACAAGCCTTTTCATGAAATGTTAGAGGTCAAGTACACTCCCCATTTTATTTAGTATAGATTTCTTTATTTCATTTAAAAGAACAATAGCAAAACCGCAAAATGAAACCAAATATTACCAAGCACTGAAAACAAAAGGATGCTTATGGGATTGAAATGCTGGAAAAAAACCCTACATTTTATTTCCCAAAGCATTCAGAAAAGCACATTTGATCTTCTTTCATTCTTTGGTGTCTGATATTTCAGCCATCTGTCCTGGGCGTAATTCTGTGTGGTTCTACCAGCAAATCTGGGGTCTGTTCCTGATTGTACTGCTTACCTACTGTGTGACGTGGATTAAAGCACATATCCTTGTTGTGCTTAAAGACACCTGAATTTAAATGGTAGCAGAGTTGTACTTAAGCATATAGCTTGATGCCAAAAGTCTTACAGATAAGCAGTCTCCTTCTACACATAGTACCCAGATGGGAGATTCAGTCGATCCACTTTGTCCCAGTTGCAATTTTTGGGGGGTGGTGAAAATGCGAGATATGCTCTGGGATTGTCCAATGCAAGTTACTCTGCAACCACTCTTAGATGTTGGAGCAAGAGCTTCCTGGACTATGAGCATCACTTCTGTGGATTCTCCATCAGAGAAGTTCCCACTCCTCCTGTGCATGTAAGGCAGAAGGCAGCCCCAGTGACACCAAGCTCCTTACAGTATCAAAGTTACTCTGAGATATTCTGCTCACTAATTCTTGCTTCCTCCATCCTCAATGCCTAAGCTCAGACCTGCACTTGAAGTGCTTTTTCAGGAGTTGCTTTGCCTTAACCTTCCTCATTTCCAGATTGTAAATATTATTCTTGGGTGTCTCCTTAATATTTCTAATTCCAGATTTATCATCTTACACTTTCAAGGATTTGTTTTAAACAATAATTCTAAATAAAATAAAAAATACAGACCCCATAAGAAGGAAATAAAGAGAAATCCAACCTCTCACACCACTAATTCTTGCCCTTTTCTAGTTTTGTGCTTTGTAAGATCTCTCTCATGTCTGGACTCTGTGTCCTGTCTTGTATTTTGTCCACTCTAAGTCTAAATATGGCATATTTGTTTGCTTGAATTTTGTCATGCTAATATTTTTAGTAATGCTTTTTAATTTAATTTTTATCTTTTTACAGCCCCCAGTTCTGGAATGTCCTTTGGAACTATTTCCATGGGAAGGACTGCTGGACTGTGTTCTCTCGCATCACAAACCTCTAGCAGACATAGCTACTCCATAAATCAATAAAACATATAAACAAGATGAAATATCTTTTGCTATTTACTGTTAATTAGCATGATTTACCTTGTTTGATGTTCTATAGTTTTAATTTGTAATGACTTATATGCATTCCTATACCTGATGTATTCAAGGCAGGGACATTTATCAGTTTTCCATTTTGTAATTTTTAATAAAAAGACAGCAATTCATAAACTTCCATATTTCAAATGTTAAAATACCTTTATTTAGAAAAACATACTTTTATGCTTTTTAACAGAGTATATCTTTAAGAAATAGAAGCATTTTATTTATCCAGCATGTTCCTTTATAGTTAGCCCTAGAGGCAATGGGAACATTAAATGGAAGGTGTTAAATCTAAGTCAATTTCAGTAGTTTGCTGGGTGAACATTTATCTTATATACACAGAATCAAGAATCATCCAAACTTTTTGGAGTTACTAATAAGGTGGAATTATTCAGCATTTTGAGAGTCAGAACTGTGAACTGAACTGTTTCTACATCCTTGCTTGGGTCCTGTTTGGCATGCACCATTGGAGGAAGCAGGTTTAAATTTCCCTTGGAGGGGTAAGCTTAAATAATCAGGAAAGATGAACTGTGTGTGGATAAATCACAGTGGAGAGATACTAGAGAACATCAGGGAGAACAAGCCATAGAGAGAAGAATAATAGAGAAGGGTTTGTCTGGGCCAGTAAAACAAAGACAAAGAGAGATTGTAATTACTGCCTAGAAATATAAGAGGAGGTAGAAGGCCTGTAGGGAGAGAAGAGGTATCTGAGCAAAGGGACAGAAGAATAAATGAAATTTAAGAGGCACTGAGGGTACTGAAACTGTATTGTTAAAGTATGTTTTTAACTATTTAAGCACTTAAGCTTTTAATCCTATTTCCAGTAAAGAAAAGTAGCTATGAAAAGTGAATAATTTTTGGACTGGACCATGGACAATTTACGTAGAGTATTATATGTAACACAGTTGCTCATGGTAGCAGAGGACTGGGCTGTTGGGCCAACATTTCTACAGACTCAGTGTCTCAAAAAGCTCATAGATAATGATGAGAATAGATGGGGAGCTGAGTGAAGAAACACCTGAGGAGTCAGATCAGAAGTTAACAGCCTGCTCCTTCTCTCTTGTGTGCAAGAGTTTCCCATTTAGACATTTCTGTGAAAAAAAGGAGGAAAAAGATCTCTCAGTCAGCCTAGTAATCATAAATTTAGACCCAGAGGACAAATAGCTTCACCTTAGTATTCTACTCTAAAAATATCTTAGTGTGCCACTGCTATTTTCCAGTACCCTCAGTGCCACGTTCATGGTCAAACAGTGTTTGTTTAATTTTTGCTTGCCAGTTCTGCTGTGTGTCAACTCTGAGTGTGCATACGGTCAGGATGAGAAAGACCCTAGGGCTGGAGTAGCCAATAGCAAAAGAAAGTCAAAATTATCAAGCAAGGGGGTATCAACTACTGACCTAGGATACTGGCGCACACCAGGAGTTATCCTGTAATAAGTACCGAGTCTGGAAACAAGCTTTCTTATGGGAAAGGAGTTGCCTGCAAAGGAATGTTGACAATAGCGACTGAGGCAGTTGTCAGATTATTTCCAGGAAGAAGGATAAAAGGCACACAAAGATAGCAGGTCCATAGGCAAAGATGAGGAGAAAAAGGACATTAACACATTTTGTTAATGCTCTAAGAAGTTATATTATAATTTTTGATAACCCAATTTCCTAAGGAAAAGAAATGTAATAGTATATGTTAGGAGCTCCTGAATCTGGCAGCCCAGAAAAGGCAAAGCTGTCACAACTCTGTGTCTCCAAGTCCAGGCAGTAATAAGGCTAAGCATGTATTTCCATTAGACACATGTATGCATATATATGCATGATACATATACATGCACATACACACACATACACATGCACACCTATACGTGTACACACATATACTGATGGCTGACCACACAGATCAACACAGATGACATCCATGCAAGTATAAACAGCATCAATGGCTTTATGAACTCATCACCTTACCAGAAGTCTGCTGGAAATACAAAGGAGACAAATCAGTCTCTGAGGTTCCTGGAGTGTGTGGAAGATAACTTGCTGACACAGCTGGTGAGTAACTGAACTAGGGAAGATGCCCTGCTGGACCTACTGCTTGTGAACAGAGAAGGACTTGTCGGTGATGTAACGGTTAGCGGCCGTCTTGGGCACAGCAGTCATGAAATGATAGAGTTTTCAATTCTCAGAGAAGTAGGGAGCGGGGTTAGCAGAACTGCCACCTCAGACATCTGGAGGGCAGACTTGCACCTGTTTAGGGGCCTGGTTGACATAATCCCTTTAGAGGCAGTCCTGAAGGGCAAAGAAGTCCAGGAAGGCTGGACATTCTTCAAGAAGGAAATCTTAAAGGCACTAGAGGAGTCTGTCCCCATGTGCTGAAAGAAGAGCTGGTGGG
>Ga0181612_106853_pt1 | contig 11177 bp, 7 predicted proteins | sample HoacroProtozoa21_FD_119630 | JGI IMG/M metagenome (GOLD analysis project Ga0181612, IMG submission 119630) | Hoatzin crop microbial communities from Cojedes, Venezuel. Combined Assembly of Gp0051906, Gp0051904, Gp0051908 | reverse complement strand
ACTGGAACAGGCTGCCCTGGGAGGTTGTGGAGTCTTCTTCTCTGGAGATATTCAAGACCTGCCTGGACAAGGTCCTCTGCAGCCTGCTGTAGGTGACCCTGCTTCGGCAGGAGGGTTGGACTAGATGACCCACAGAGGTCCCTTCCAACCCCTACCATTCTGTGATTCTGTGATATGAATAGAATGACGGCGTTGTGTTGGTTTGCTCTAGAACTTGTCACCAGGAATTCAGGTGGTGGTCTGGGGAGGCGTTCCTGGGACATCTGCCATGTACACCTGAAGCTGGGGGGCTCTGTGGAGCCTTCACTCTGAAATCGTGAAGCCATAGCATGCCAATGGGATGAAGAGTGGAGATAAAGTTAAGCAGAGTTGCCAGGCGATCGAATCGGATCGTAAAGAAGCACCAACTTAGAGCCCAGTCCCAGTCACAAAAAGAGCAGATTTTTCGTACAGCTGCTGTAACTTCAGTGGTGACAGCACGGAGCAAGGAGCTTCCACTCTGTGCCGTACAGTGAAGGAACCCACTGATGATCTGTTACATGCTATTTTTCTCAGGGTCTGTTTAATACGAGTCTTTGTAAGGTGGTTGTGTGTGCGAGTGTGTTCATGTTCCCATTAGTTAGAAAGACTTGTCAAGCAGAGCGTATTTTTGACTGCTCCACAGTAGGAGGGGTGGTGGGTTAGGGAGGGGGTGGTGTTTTTTGTTGGGATTCTTTTTTCCTTTAAGCATGATGATGTCCTGAAGAGAGTTTTCTATGAGCTGGGTGCGTGATTTACTTTTTTTGGAAACTCTGTGTAGAACTAGAAAAGGACATGTTATAATTTGTGGAGTGAGACATTTCTTAATAGCTAGAACTAAACCTAAAATCCAGGTTTTGTCTCTGGGTCTAACACTGCTACTCTTCAGCGTTCTGCTTGTGGGCAGCTGGGGAATTGGAACAGAGTAGGTCTGTGTGCCGTTAAATGCCTCCGTTGCAGGGCTTTGTATGAAGTAAAGGCAGAAAACTTGCAATGACAAGGTTGGGTTTTATTTGATTGGCCTTGAAAACTTAATGGAAGTAAAGATAATGGAAAGATCTGAAAACTGACCTTTTCATTATTTGAATGTTTCCTTGCAGCACTGGAAACAACCACAACAGCGTTGTGCTGGTGTAGGAGAACCAAAAAATTCAGTTGGGCCGTCTAGTTCATTGTGCAAGCGGAGTGAAATATTAAATATAAATGGCATTGGAGAGGAAAAAGAAAACTGTATCTTTAAAATCCTCTAATATACAGTTTTAGCAATACAGGTAAGGGAAACCTTCAAATATTTTATTTTGAAGTGTCAGAGGTACCTTTAGAAAAACAAGACAAAAAGGAAGAAGTGGTGAAACTATCCCTTTTCCAATGCCTTGTGATATTAGAAACAAAAATGTTTAAGGTGATTTGGACTAAGAAGTAGCAGCGAGAAACTTATAATGAGCTCATGCTCTAACCTATAAATCTGGGGTTTTGAGAAAAATTCAGACACAACTTTCACACCTTTTTGAGTTTTGTTCTGTTGCATGATGATGCTTTACTCTGCCCTAGGAACAGTTTTCCCTTATGGAATGTGTAGACTTGTTCACAAGAGTTTTCGTCATAATTTAAGAAGACTTTCGGCAGCTTCGCCTTTGGAATGCCTTAAGCTGATTTATGTATCCTGTGATTTAAACATTGATAGTATGAAATTTATGTCATTGTGTATCCTTTTTGTTTAATATGGAAGTACAGATTTTGCATGGAGTTTGCTTTTTACACATCAGGATGTAGCAATTTTGTGAGTTTAAGTTGTTAATGTTTAAAGTGTACTTGCTTCAAATGATATATTACTCAAAGTAAATTTCTGGGTAGATTTACTCTCAGTAGCTGAAAAAAAAAGCTGTTATGGTTGAATCCAGCATAACATTATATGTTCATATGACCAGTTTCCATGTAATGCACACTTTCAGGCTGCAACTTCTCATGCTTCTCATGCTTCCTTTATGCTGAATGTGAACTTTTTTCAAAGACGGGAAAAAAGTCCGTCTCGCAAACTCTGTGGGGAGATACAAACCTCAGGTAGATTTTAACAGCATTACCAACAGTAGCGGGTTTGTAAGCTGGCTTTGACGAAATCTGAGCTTGGGAAACCTGCTCTGCTCACGGGCAATGGGACGCTTGGGTGAAGGCTGTTGCTAATGCCTTCTTGAGCCTGTATGGCTTTTACTTGAGCTACGTGATTACAGCCTTCAAAACTTCCGTCAGACACAGCGGGTACCTCCACTTGGGTGGTGGCAGACAGCTTTGGGCTCCCTGTAGCTAAAAGGCTTGGCCAAAGTGCGGGGAGGGAGAAGACGGACCCTGCGTGTTGGTGCTCAGTGGTGCTCCGAAAATCCTTGCCGGGGTCTCTGCCAGTTAATCAAAACGAAGTCGTCAGAGGGGTGGAAAGCTGACACAGAAGCAAAGAATAACAAGATAAGGAAGACAGCCTTTTGAACTGAAAATTGAAGGTGGCTAAAAAAGGGGAAATCTCCTAAATGCTTACTGCGTAGAGTGGGAGTGGGTAGATAATAATAGTCCAGAAGAGCTGGGAGTTAGTCTCAGCTTTAATGTACAAATATGATTTCTCGTGTGCTTTGTAGTGATGTTTTGAGCTCTTACTGAAGTTTTTCTCAATGTAGGTTACACACTACAAGCAATATCCACCTAATACAAGCAAAGTATATTCCTACTTTGAATGTCGTGAAAAGAAGACTGAAAATTCCAAATTAAGGAAAGTGAAATATGAAGAAACTGTTTTTTATGGTTTGCAGTACATTCTGAATAAATACTTAAAAGGTAACTGTCTCAAATTCCAGTAAAACCTTTCCTGTAAATAAATATCTTAATTTTTCTCAAGCCTGGAGTCCTGGAGTTGAAAGAATTCCAGGTTATCGTGGTACAGTGTAGCTAGTGACACACATAAGACCTTACGTATGTGATTCTGAAAATGAGATGTACACCCTCGTAAAATGGTATTGACTTCTCAATTCAGACACCTCTCTACTATCCTTATTTATGCCAATGGTTTATTAAAAGTGAAGAGGTGTTTATATGCCAGATTCAGTGGGTGAAACTGAGATGAATGGAAATAGAGCAAGACTGTGCATAGAATCACAAGAAGACAGGAGATTTGAGGGGAAAATGTATTTTGCATCTTGAACATGAACTTTAGTCTGTATTTGCTGGTTTATTTACTGTGTAAATTAATAATGGTTTTAATTTCCCTTAAATTTCATTTGCCACTCAGCTTAGATCACTGAGTACGGCAGCCACGTGTGAAAGTGTGTTCAATATTGACAATTCTGAGTAACATCTGAAAATCTCTTCGTGCTGTTTAAGATTTTTGTTTGCTTTTTTGCGTTATGTACAAGTATCACCTGTTCTGACCTGAATGAAAGTTGCCTTCTGCCAAGCTTTACAGGGAAAACTTTAGTCATATGGCTTACATATCTTTGTCTTGATCCGGAATCCATAAGTATCTCTGCCAATTCCACTGAAGATTGGAATTCCACTATAATCAAAGCACCTCACAATCTTGTTTCTTTTGTCTTTAGCAATCTGGGGCTTGTTCTCTAAGGTTTCCAGTAGGTGACTGGTCCTAAGGCGGTAGCAGTGCCTAGTGAAATGCGGTGGTTAGTTTGTCAGTTCGTATGGCAGAAGCGGTTAATCAAAGACTGACTGTGAGGCCTCTCCGCAGGGATTCGCCCTGGAGCGGTGTAGCTTAACCCCTGTACTGGACTGGTTATGTCCTGCTGCCCGTGCCAGCTTGCACAGCCATCACCCTCCTCTGGGAAAAGCACTGCTACTAAAACCCTGGGCAGGTTATTGACCACCATGAAAGAGCAATAATCTCAAATTGTTCCTCAGTCCCCTGCAAATCACGAGTGTATTTTATCCTCTTTGCTTCTTGAGCATCCTAATCTAGATAATAAATGAAACCAAATTTTCGTTTTAACATAGCTAGTATACTGCATTTGGTGTGTTTTCCATGCCTTTGTTGGAAATAAAGTGACTTTTCTGTGTCCAAACCTTTTTGTTGTTTATTTTATAAATTGATAAATACCAGTTTCTAAGCTTTCATCTCTTTCTGAAACCACAGGTAAAGTGGTGACCAAAGAGAAAATCAAGGAAGCCAAAGAAGTATATAGGGAGCATTTTCAAGATGATGTCTTCAATGAAAAGGGATGGAACTATATTCTGGAGGTAAAAAATTATGAGAATAATATGAGATCATCATGAAGGATTTATGAATCAACTGTAGAATAAATACAGCAGTCTCTCCTTTTAACCGTCATAGCAAAGACTGGATAAATTTAGCTTTTTATGTTTAGTGTACAGGGAATAGCAGCTGTCAAAGAATAATCATATAATTGTGATTCCTTAGAGAAAAGTAATTTTCATCCTTTCAGATGCCAAATACGGCTTTGCAGGTAATAAGGATTTATGGCTGCTGTCAGCCAGCTAGTGTAAGTGGGGGCTTGTTGGCGAGTCTCTGTGTCTAATATAGTGCTTAGTGGTTGCTTGCATCGTTTACATAGCTTTCTGTAACTAATCATAACAATTTTTATTCTAATGCAGAACTTGTATTTTCTGGAACTATTTACACATGCATGTTTTGTTCAATCTTTTCCTGAATTTTTCAGAGATACTTAAATTGAACTTTGTTATGAAATACAAGGCTTGAGCACTTCTGACACACAAATCCCTCCAGATTAAGTCTTTCCACAGTTATCCGCTTTCACTTTTATTTAAAAAGGTGTCAGTCTTCAAGTAATTGCAAACATCTCTTCTCTGTAAAAGCAGCAGATTCAGACTAATAGCATTCACCAGAGCTGTTCTAATCTCTGCAAATTAATTAAATGCTAAATTTTGTTATGGGTTCTAGTGAATGGATATTTTTGGCATTTAAAAACACAGTTTTTAGTTCTTTGCATCTATTTTTCCCTGGATACCCTGACTGTATGTATTTTATGGTGGCATCTGTCTGTGAATGTATCATGGTGACATCCTGCAACCAGGGTGGAGCATAAGCTGCGCAAGAGAAAAGTGAATTTCAACTAAATGTTGCAAATGGCAGCAAGATAAATAAACCCACTGTTTTCTAAGAGGGAGTTTCAAAGAGGTTTGCAGATGACTTGCATCCATTTGAAATAACTACACATGTGAATTCAATCCATATTTGTGTTTAAGCTATGTTATACCTTGTGAACTACTCTCATCTGTATTTAAAGTAACCTTGATCCCTCTTTGGCTAAACTGAATCGATACAATTTTGATGCTGCATGTCTGTCCACACTGAGTTTTGACATGGTTTAACTAATTCTGTTTCAATGTGTGTTTTTGGTTTAGTCAAAAGAAGCCTTTCTGCATACCCCCCCCCCCCGTATACATCATTTATTCCTTTGTCAGATTTTCTTGTTAAAATTGTGCATGTGTATACACAAACACGATTTCCACTGATGGCTCTCAGACTGGAAGTGTGTGTGCCCTTTGGGCCTTTGTATGCCCTTATATGTGTGCAGAGACCCTGCTCCTGCTCGCTGAATTCCTGTGTCTTCACACACCTGCTGCTCTTTGCTCCCTGTCTCCGTTACCTGACGTGTAGCGCCAGGGAAAGCGGAGGGAATGAAATGAACACACATGAATTTGTACAAAGACGAAACGAATGAGTAAATACCGATAGGGTGAAGGGGTGGAAGAGACGAATGGGCTGCCTGGAGTGCAAGGGGGTGGTGTAAAGGCTGGGAGTGGACAGGAATTGATGAGGAGTGACAGAGATGTAAGCCCTGACGAGTTGCTTATGCCTAAAAATTTTGAAAAGGGCTATAATACAGTGCTGTGGCATGCCCAGATTGCTTTTTTTCTGTAGACAAAATCACCTATAGTGACTCTGAAATCTGTTTTGCTTTTTTCAACTTAAGCCTGCTTTTATCTTCATGGAATCAGTAATAAATTATTTTGAGCCTTTTTGAAGGCTTCACTGTCTTTTTTTAATCCAGAATAGACATCTTCATGGCTGACAACTAAACCCTGTGTGGTATATAAACAGAATTCACTTCAGCGTGTTACACTTTGGAACAAACTTTTAAAGTGTAGTGTAGAAGAGACTTCTGATGTGTTTTGGGCACTGGAGAATTTGTTTTGATGCTAGTAATGAATCTGTGTAATTTTTGCAAATTGATGCAGTTCTTGTTGCCTTTAAAGAATATCTCATGAGAAGCTTTCTGTCAAAAATTTATTAATATACAAAACATTTTAAGTATTATTAGTCTAGTGTGCAAAGCTATTTCAGAAAGTTATAATTGCTCTTTTTGAGTTGCTGTTTGCAACTTACTCTGTTTCAAAAGGCGTGTTTCATGCAATGTTTAGTCCTTCAGGGATGAAAGACTGAACTTGACAAAGAATGACACTTCAAGATTACATTTCACGTTTAGTGAATAATTGAGATGATAAAATGCTCTTTAAAGTAGATATTAAATGGATCCTGCTCTAATAAATTAACAAAGCACACATCTATACTAAGCAAAACTAGATTTGTTTTTTTTAACACCTAGATAATAGCTAAACTTTTTTTAGCCTACTTAGTGTGAAAACACTGAATAAAACTGAGTAGCAAATATTTCGTCTTCTTTGGGTAGAACTTCAGTATTTTCATAGAATTTTTAAGCCTTCCTGACTTAATTTGCACAAGGAATACAACTGATAGCCATCATTTGGTTGGAGAAAGAGACTGTTTTTTAGCTTACAGGATTTTCCTCCTTTTATGATAAATGTGGATTGTTTTGGTTTGGTTTGAATTTGTTTGGGCTGGTGGGTGGGCAAACAAACCAAATTATTTCTAGGGCTGAAAGAAACGCCTAAGAAGACAGCTTTATCAGTAAGCTCATAGCCTGACTTTTATCCATTGATGTTAAGTAAAAGAGAGGTAGGTCCTAATCTTTCCTGTTGTCTGATGATACTGCTGTTTCTTACACAGAAATACGATGGCCATCTTCCTATAGAAATAAAGGCTGTTCCCGAGGGCTCTGTAATTCCCAGAGGAAATGTTCTTTTCACAGTAGAAAATACAGATCCAGAGTGCTACTGGCTCACAAATTGGATTGAGGTCAGTTTTGGAAAGTTAACATGTTTTTTCTAAGTAAATATTAACGCACTTAAATTAAAGGCTGAAGCCCTTATTGCTTTAAGGGGAATCACTGGCAGCTTTCACCTTCTGCTTTAAGTAAGCCTGGATTCATTTTTTTAGTGCTCTTACACAGACGTTTTCCCCCTACCTGGCAAGAGACTGTGATAATTTTACAGGGAATTCACCACAGTGCTTTTGTCCACAAGGAAAGGGGGATGGGGGAAGTTGTGTGTCTGTAGCTCAGGAATGTGAACTCCTGAGGTGGTCAATACCTGGCCTACCTTACAGAGGAATTACAAAGACCAAGTACTTTCGCCCTAAAACAAACTGTTGGTGGCATCAGCACTTTCTGAATGGGCGATGAAAATAAATAGGCCTTTTTGCGCCTGATTAAATGTCAAGTGGGGATCTTTAAGTCCTAAGCAAACATACACCGAATAACGTGCTGGGTTTTGTTTTAGACTATTCTTGTGCAATCATGGTATCCAATCACAGTGGCTACAAACTCTAGAGAGCAGAAAAAGATTTTGGCCAAATATTTGCTAGAGACTTCTGGCAGCTTAGAAGGACTGGAGTATAAACTGCATGACTTCGGCTATAGAGGAGTTTCTTCACAAGAGGTAATGCTACTTGTGTGATAACTTGAGAAGCCTGATTGTTCTTAACTCTGAAGGATTGTAGCGTTATCTGCGAACGATCGTGTTCAGCAGTGAAATTGTGAATGCGCGGGGCAGTGTGTTCAGGCCTGTTGTGGAGGGGGAGATCTGGGGCTGTCTGAGCTGTGAGCCCCGGGCTGGGAGAGCTTGCTGCTGCGGGCAGGCTGGCTGTCCCCTGGCAGTGCCTGATGAGGGGGTTGGTGAAACGGGAGCAGAGTCCCAGTTGTGCTGTTAAAACTAGTGCTAGGCGGTGGCGGGGTTTAGGCTTCTGTACTTGGCGTGGCAGCTGAAAGTTGCGTCTTTTTCAGACTGCGGGAATAGGAGCTTCAGCTCATTTAGTGAACTTCAAAGGAACAGACACTGTAGCAGGAATTGCATTAATTAAAAAGTACTATGGTACAAAAGATCCGGTTCCAGGATATTCTGTTCCAGCTGCTGAACACAGGTAAGATATTGGGCTATTAAAGCCTTTTTAAAAATAACTTAACGAAATGTAAGTTTTTTTTTCTTACCCATCTTTGTATCCAGAAATATTAAGCCGTTTCACTTATATCATGCAGTATTAGCCAGCCGTGACTGATCCAGCTGTTGAGGCTGAAGTTCAATACTGATGCCTCTGTATGTTCTAGGGACATGGTAGTGGCATGGTTGTTCTTAACTCTAAACGTTTTTTAAATGTTATTAACTATAACATTCTCAAACAGGCATTAGAGATGGAGAGTTCGCGGGGTTTTTTTATATCCAAATCCTGTACGAGGTCAGGAGTGGATGCAAGTCCTTGGATTTCACTTGCATGTCTGCATATTGAAATAAGCAGAATATAAAGGAAAGGACAGTTGCTTTTTACTTATAGAGTACAAAATCTAGTGCTTTCGTATAGTGAATATTTTCACTCAGAATTGCAAGAGAGACAACGGAATGGCTTACATGATTACTCCTGGTAGGGTGGTGAGCATCTTTGAATGAACACTGCTTCGGGTAACTTTCTGGACCATTGCTGTAGTGCTGTTCTAGAACACCTGCTCGATCAATAGAAATGGAAAATTTTTTTGGAAGTGTTGACTCTTAGCTTAGCTTAATACTACAGTTAAATCAAAAAATGGTGGCCCACGCTGCTATAAAATTTCTTGTAATGAAGGCAGACAAGTGGAGTCAAAGAACAAGCGAGCGTCTTTTGCACAGCGTATTGAAGTGGTGGTACGAGAGCAGACAGCTCAAACTGTCCTAGTTAGTTTGTGTTGCCAAATGCAGGTGACAGGCAACACAAACTAACTGTCCTTTCCAAGTCAACACACAGAAAGTCTCATGCGAGAGACCTGAATTTTTCCAGCATCGTTCTACTGTTCCACAGCCTCTGAGGTGAGGTTGTGTTGAGTGTGGTGCTGCCCCAGCCTCTTTGAAACAAATTTTGCCTTTGCGCTCCTGTGATGTGGGGCTTGTCCACACAGTAGTTACTGCTAGCATTTTGTGGTTAAGAATTCAGTGCCCGCTAGCTCTTTGCGCACACCTGGGCATTGCATGAGGGCATTTTTAGGTATTCACACACAAGTTACAAAAGTCAGCTATGTCAGCTGGCCTGTGACAGCCATGTACAGAATAGCTACCGCAGATCAACTGGCGTTCAGTAACTTACTACCTCTTGTAGCAACTCTGCTTTGTGTGCTTGCCTGTACCGTTGTACCAAGGGTAATGCCCTGAGGTTCCTCTAGAGAAATGTTTGAATGAGGGAGCAGAATGGTTTTAAATCACTATTAAAAAAAGAAAATAAATTGTGTTTTCATCTAAGATTTTTCTAACATATGCTGCTAGTTTTCTACTTCCCATTTTGTAGTCTGAAGTTGCCAGAGCAGGTGTTCCGTTCTTGCATCTGTAGTGCCTTAACTGTCTGAATGTCACATTTGAAAGAGAAGGTCTCTCACAAATGTTAAAGAAGTAAAACCCCACTTACATGTGAAAGAGGTTTTATGTGTCAAGTGTTTGTCTGAGCTGCCAAAGGTGAATCCAGGGTGCGATTTATTTAGTATATGGTATGTTTACTACCCATGCAACACAGAGCTGATAAGCACATAGTTTATGCTGTCTTGTAATCATATTGCCTACTGTCATCTTGAACTGTTATTGGTAGGAAATACAGAATGTGTGATTTAACATACTAATGCCGCTCTAATGTGGATTTTTCAATTGACTTTACAGTACCATAACAGCTTGGGGGAAAGATCATGAAAAAGATGCTTTTGAACACATAGTGACACAGTTTTCTTCAGTGCCTGTATCTGTGGTTAGTGACAGCTACGACATTTACAATGCTTGTGAAAAAATATGGGGTGATGACCTAAGGCATATAATTGAAGCCCGAAGTCCAGAGGCACCACTTATTATTAGACCAGATTCTGGGAATCCCCTTGACACTGTTTTAAAGGTAATCCTTTCTTGAAGTCATTTGTATATGAGATTGGGAAGGGCAATTGTTTGTTTTGTAAGGACTGGCTAACAAACATAGGAAACACAATGCTCTAACTTGCTATGCGTAGTATGTAGTTGATGCTGGATGACTTGGACCTATGAAAAATGTAGACATTTACCTCATCTCAATATAGATATGGAAACTCTTTGGCAGTCTGAATAGTTTAATCTTTTTTATCAAACCCGTTCTTGAAGCTTTTACAACAGTTACTAGTTTTGCTGGTCTAATGATGCTGGAATGGTTCTATAGAGAGGGGTCTTTCATCACTTAAGAACAAATAAAATGGGAGACAACTTGAGCATTAATAAATGCCAGGCCAGTAAGACTGCTTAGCACCAAGTTTAGGTATCTAGGTGTCCTCTGTTGATGTAATTCACTATTTTTTCCTACAAATACAAGTTTAGCACTCTCATCCCTTTTGTAAGACGTGCATGTAAGTCAGTGGCACGCAGCCTCCAAGTTGAAAAATGCTTCTTGCCTTGCAGCTCTTCAGAGAGCGTAATGATTGTTGCAGTTCTGTAATAAAAGCTGATGATACTTCTGAATCTGACTAGCTGTCAGCACTGTTTTAGTAAGAAAGTAGGGGAGATTATAGTTTTGTTGGTACTCTATCAAATTAGATCCATACGGCTTTAACACTTTTTTTTTTTCCTTTGGGACAAGTGACTTATTACAAATAGAAACTTTGAATAATTTTATCAGAGTTGATAAGGAAAACTCCTAACTGAAGTGTTTCATTTTAATTATTGGTGGCCATGTGGTCTGTGCCCGCTTTAATGCCTTCACCCACGATGGCTGCATGCTTTTTGTTTGTGTGCTTATGTGGGTAGATTTAGAGCAGGGTATGTGGGTGAATTTATGGATTTTTTTTTTTTTTTTTTTTTTTTTT
>Ga0181612_103390_pt1 | contig 11177 bp, 7 predicted proteins | sample HoacroProtozoa21_FD_119630 | JGI IMG/M metagenome (GOLD analysis project Ga0181612, IMG submission 119630) | Hoatzin crop microbial communities from Cojedes, Venezuel. Combined Assembly of Gp0051906, Gp0051904, Gp0051908 | reverse complement strand
GGCAGGGGGGTTGGACTAAATGACCCACAGAGGTCCCTTCCAACCCCTACTATTCTGTGATTCTGTGATTCTGTGAAGAATACAGGCCGTAGTTGAATCTGTATGAAGTCAGCGCAAATTCTGAGTGAACTCTGGATCACATCCCCTGGTCAGACCTTAAACTGAGGTAAAGATGCTTTCAATCACTGATGACTCACAACACTAAAGAAAGAGAGTTGTTTTTCCCTTTCTGCTGTGCGGCTCTGAATGCCACTGACAGCCAGCCCTGCAGAGAGATGGAAACAGAATGCAATCAGGCTTCCAAATCTTCCCTTAATGCAGTGTCTTTCTTTGGAGCTTTTCCCTGTAGGGTACCTCTCAGATGGGGATAAGTAATGCTGTTAGTACATAATCAAATCACTGATGCAGATTGCTCCTAGACAACCCTGAGCAGCAGATTTTTTTTACTTTATAAAGTAAGTAGTTTTTCTACAGTAAAAAGAAAAAAGGATAGGCTTATAAGTTATTAATAGTATAAATAAGTCTTGTTATATATTGTCTGCATATGATAAAATTGGAAGCTTATTTTACCATAAAAAATCAGAAACCAAAGTAAAAAAAAATGAAACCCTTTAGTGTTCAGAACAGGATGCCGATTTGGTGCTCTCCACTTGTTATTGCGTTGTGCAGTCAACCAGGGATGTAGACTTGTCCTTATTTTCAGACTGAACACGTTTCTAGGGTTGCCAAGGTAGAGGCCTCATTCTAGATCTTTTGCTGCCATTGGTGTGCTCTCCGTTTTGTCTCCAGCACTGTGCTTATTATGGTGTGTTATTGGTAGTGTGGTCTGCAGACCCAGTTACTGGACTGGGACTTTCTAGAAGTGATTTCTCTTTTCAGCCCCACATCTAATCTGCTGTTCAAATTCACACCGTCTTCCCTACTTCCATCTCCCTCCCATCATGTCTCTGTCTCCTCTGTTGTGACTGCAAAGTTTTTGGACATGGGATTTTATCTCCCTTTTGAATATATAATGCTTAGCGCTCTGGAGGACTGAACACATCCGGAGACCACGTAACAGACAGAAAGTCATGGAGTGGTGTTGCACACCCACCCAGTTAAGCATCCAACTTTGACTTACTGAAGGAATTGTTAAACTTTTCTACAGAGGTAATAGAGACAGGTGGGTGCCTTTGAAGCTCTCAAGATTGATTCCCATCAGGTATCCAAGTTAACAGCACAGTATCTAGCTCTCCAGGCTATCAGAAACATCTGCCTGTACTGTTAAAACTAAGCTTATAAACTAGATGCCTCCCAGAAACAGGAACAAAAAAACCATCAGAAAATATGTATGGTTGTTCCAGAAGAACTGAGTCACTCGGATATTATGATAAATGCATGGTTTCTTCAAACTCTCTCAGGATTCTTTCAAAATGGTACGTTCGTACTTCCCAGTTCCACTGAGCTGGTTTATTTAAAATGAATTTTTAGCATCTGCTATTGCTTCTAACAAAAAGAAATTTGCAGGTATAATATAATTCTCAAACAGATGTCTAAAGTGAAAAATGTATTGAGGACATACAGAAATAGCATTGTTTACATTCATTGAATAATTTTTAATAACTTAAAATGTTTTATATGACCATAATCTTTCCATCTAATCTTCTTTTCTTGAGCATTTACTACATAAATTTCCTTGTCAATCGTACCACCAGGAACCAGATTCAGATCTATACTTAGGCCATCTTCTGCTTTTTGTAGCAATTAGTGGATTGTCAACAAATTAATAATGTTAAAAATTGTGCTGTAAGCGTGTGGAAGGCTTATTTTAGCAAAAGTAAAAACTTAAAAAAGCAGTATCAAGATGTACTCAAGAAAGCTTACTGATGCTCTTCATGTTATTGTTAATTATTGTAATATTAATGGACTGCTTAAACAAATACAGGGATCGTATTAGCTGTGGTAGTTGCTACAAAACATGAAGTGGGAAAGCTTACTAATTTTGAAGAGTTTATGAGCTAGATGAACGAGTAAAGGCCTGGAAAGAAAACCAGCAGAGTGAGATGAAAGGATTTGTTTAGGGCTACAGAAGAAAAGATACCAGTAAAACCAATGATTTCTGACCTGGGATTGGTCTGTGACCAGTAGACTGGGTGTTTTTCTTTGCCTGATAGATTTTTCAGTTGCTTTTAATGCTGCTAGGCAGATGTCCAGTTTGCTAGGGACGGATTCTGCATGTCTTATACTAGTAACTAAGTGTCTTTCCTATTCAGAAAATTGATTAACAGGTGATGAGCAAAGGAAGGGCACCTGGCCTACCTTTCCTTCCCTTGTAGATCACAATGTAATACAGTGGAGAAAACCCACTTCTGGCTGATTTCACGAGGCTAAGGTAAGCCAGATGCAGAAACAGAAAACAAAACGTGCATTCTGTATTCCAAGCTAGAAATTTCCACCATCTCATATAGGACAGAGCTACTTACAGATTTCATACGGTGTCAGTGCTTAATGGAGGTGAAGAGGTCAGCGGAGGCTGGCTGTTTCTTGTCTTTTTCTTTTTACAGAAACACAGCAAGGATCTCATTTTCTGCTACTTGTATTGGCTGAAGTGGGCAGGGAATGTCAAAATGTATGGATTTCTTAGCAGGTTTGTTAAAGTTTTTGATTGCCTTGATTTATCCTTTCGTAACTATCATGAAAAGTGAAAGTGCTGGCAATTAGAGTTAATGAGCATTTCATTGCTTGTGACAGCTTATTTCAATTAGCATTGTTGCTGTTTTCTTCTTTAAGTGTGGAAAATGTTCTGGAAGGCTTCTGTGGTAACACATGGAGCCAAGCTTGAGTTCTCCAGAGCTGGCTGAGAAAAGCAGACACAACTTGACCTTTACAAGAAGGGAATATATTATTCTTAAAGGAGCCTTCACATCTCTGTTGGTTCTGCTGCATATGTTTATATGTATCTTTAGATTTTTGCCACCAAAGACCTCTCTATAGGGGGACCTCTCACAGACCAAATGCCACAAGTTTCTACAGTCTTTCTCAAATGGGTTGTTCAGATATACAGAGGTTTCAGAACTAATCAACTCTCTTCCCTCCCTCCCCCTTCTCTTCCTTCCTTCACTCCATGTGGCTGTCCGTCATTCTGTCCTTCCATCCTTCTGCATTCCTCCCTCCATCCCTCCTGCCTTCTCTTCCTTCACTCCATCTGTCTGTCCATCATTCTGTCCTTCCATCCCTTCTGCATTCCTCTGTACCTGTTGGGAATAAGGAAACATTGTCAAACTCAAGTGTTAAATAAGTGAAGAGGTGATGTAACAAACCTGATTCTCAGAGAGTTGAAGAAAGATGGAGGATGAGTGTTGATAACTGACAATTGCTGGTATTAGTTTAACAGTACTAGTTTCAGAAAAGTCCTTCCCCTTCCAAGAGAGAAATCAATGAATCTGAGCATGAAAATCAATGTGTAAATGCAATCAGCCTGATCCTGCAATTGTAGGTCTGTAAGGAATTTGATACAACACACTAATTCCAGCCAAGGCCGAGTTTATGCAACATTTGACAGCAGAAAGACTGGACTAGTTCTAGGCCTGTATGTCACTGCATCCATTCCCTACCTTTTTTTTTAATATTTTTTTTCATGGTCTCTGCTCATTGTTCTGATTAAATAATATTATTTCATGCTTCTTTATTAAAACAAATGGTAGATTTCTCATCACAGCAATGTGCAGGGCCTTAAAAACTGTAGACTGACTGAGGTCGACAGAAGCTTTGTGAGACTTGTTATATCCATTTAGAAGAATAATAAACTGTACTATGGAATGCTAAGGGTATTATTATTATGACTTTTTTATTTACATATCATCAGACCTACCTGGGTATACTATAGGCAAGAATTTTGACAAAGTGTACAGCAAAGCTTTCCTTAACTAAATAAATGCTTTCCCTCAGGTCAGGTAGCATAAAATGTTCTAATGAACTATGTTCCCCCAGAATACCCAAAGGCATTTTACCATGTTTCTTTTAACTTCTCTAACAGAAACACTGTCTAGCTCACTCAAAATTCTTCTTCCCAAGCTAATCATTAACATTATTATCAACTTCCATCAGGAGGGCATTCAGACTGCCTTCTGAAATAGGAAAATCCTCATTTACCCGCTTATTTATATCACTGATATTTTTGTTACCAATTCACTTTTGACTGGAATAATTTCATTAGCACTTCCTGAACTTGTTATAATCACAGAAACAAATACGACAGATTGGTTTTATAAAGTTGTCACAGCAGTGTACTTTATCTGAAATAGAACACAACTTTATGTGTGTTAATCTATAATGTTCCTATAACTTTAGTACTTCTTGCAGCCTGAAAACCCCATTTCAAACAGTTTATATAACAATTTAGGAAGAGATAAAGAGGGTGTCTATAAGGACAATCATAGGCATGAATTCCATGTATGAGAGAAAAGAGAGGACTGAAAAAATGGTAGAATCTATAAGATCAAGAATCCTGTTGATAAAGTGAATGCAACGCACAGCTGAACTGTGATTATCTGTGCCACAGGCTGTTTTGGACATCAAGCGTGTAAATGGGTTTGGAACAGGATCCAGAGCTCTAAGGTGAAGGAACCTAAACTTTTTTCTTATGACAGAACATACCCAAAACACCAAGGGGGTTTATAATCTCAAAAGCCAAGTCAGAACAAAAACTAGAACAGCTAGCTTCGGTAGAACTTAAAGTGATTACAAATTTGACTACAGAAGAGAGAACTGACAAGAAGCTCACAGACACATCTTTGCCTATTTGTTGTCACCTTGCAGAGCAATTCCTTGCATCCAAACCTATTTATTAACAGCTTGATTTTCTGTTTGTCCTTAAGTCTCTAGTAATTTTCAGGGGTTTTCTTCTGAATGTATCTGTTCCTACTTCTCTCAGCAGTTTTTCAGGCACTCTGCCCATCTACAGACTCCCATCCCTCCTGAATCTCACTCTTCCTTTTCTGCCACACCTTGAACTTTTGAAGCTCTTCGGCTTCATGGAGGCTCCATTGTTCTCCAAGGGCATGAAGTATAGCCAGGCATCCCCACCTGGCCCAGGCGCTTCTTTTTTGAAAAAAGAAAATGATATTTCAAAAAGATCTGACAAGAAACATATAAAATGGGTGCTATAATTGAGTTCATAAGAGCATTCAATTCACCTTTTTTTTGTCTCATGCTTTTAGTGATATGTGCTGGATTTACACCTGGTGGTGTAAAACTCCATGGAAATCAATACGCTAATCTCTCTGCGAGAACACTCCAAAAGACAACAGGAACTGCTCTGTTCTTTAGTTATGTATGTATCTGGAAAGAATTACTAGCCTTTTTTTCTCCTAGTATAGTTCCTAAGGCAAGCAGTAAACTGACCATCTGGGTCAACTTGCGGTTGACTTGATCTGAACATCTCTGGACCCCTGCTCCGAAGCTGGCTGTTTTCTTTTCTGCATCTACAGCACAGTGTAATGGCAAAAAGTGTGTCACATGCATTTCTCGCATACTTCTTAACAAGCAAGTAGTTTATAAGGCTGCTAAAATAGGAGGTGAATTTTCCAGACTTTGTCAGTTAGACAGGATGGTTAGAAGGCTGTGGAGGATTTCCCTTGAAGTGACTGGAGGCTTTTGTTTCTTTTTTTTTTTTTTTTTTTTTAAACTCTGTCCCCCAAGCAAGCCTGAAGCTGTTTGCTGGAATCCAACGACTATTAAGCAAACTTGAGGGCTCAGCTCAAAAATTCCTACAGGGTTTGCACAGCCCAGTTTTCTGATGTAATTGATCAGCTCCTGTTCTCACTAAGTCAAAGTCTCTGCGTAACTAACTGTGAAGTATTATTGTGAAGTCTGTGAAAGGAATAATCTCCTAAAACCTTGTCTACGACTTTGTTAGATGCTCCCCTGGCTTTGCTCCTCATGCCTCCTCCTTCATGCATCTCTCTCTTCTTAGCCGTTCCCTGTTAAATGTGAAACTGTGTCTGAGTGGCCAGATGTGTGCAGGTGTGAATGCAACCGAATTAAACTGCATATTCACCTGATTGTGCACACACTGGAAATTCCATGTTAAGAAGAATTTAAAGAACCTCAGAGAAATAGTTTATATTGCAGAAGTCAATGATGATAAATCCAGGTAAATCCTATTTTAAGACTGGAACAAATTCAAAGGGCAATGGGACTGGCAAAAAATGGAAAAAAGCCATGACTAAGTTTTCAGTTATTTAGCTTTATCTTATGATTGGGTTGTAAGTGTCAGAGAATACCGGAGATGGAAATCCAAAAAATATCTGTGCCTGTAAGGAGGCTATTCAGAATGACAGCTATTTTAAACGAGCCTTTCACAGATTATTCTGGTATTCAGTAACCCCCTTTTCCTCATATCCTGTAGCATTTTTCCATTTTATGTATAGAGAAGGAATCTATCCTTGAGCTTTGAGATGGTACAGCTCTGAATAGTGCAGCTGAGCCCTGAGTACATTATCTATGATTATGGTAAAAACAGAATTTCCCTTTGCCAGGACATTTCCATATTTAAAAAATGCTTTCAGACTAAATGGATACAAAATATTGATGCTTCCTGGAGAACAGACATTCACAACAATTTATATTAGAAAACATTGACTAACCATGGTGGTAATGACTCAACTTTTTTGAATTTGTCTTGATAATCTCAAACAGCATACAAATCACCTGTTTACCTACATTTTAAAGTACAGAACTGTAAAAACTGATTAATATAAATATTATCTGAAAACCAAAACACAATGAAACAGATTTATGTTCCAAAACTTAATATTTTCAGGTGAAGACCTTCTAACCTATAGCCGGGATAAATTTGATTCAGATAAAAAAGTAGTAGCTAATTAAAAAAACATTCCCAACCATTTTTCATGTTCAACACTTCAGAAAAATAGTGTTATATGGACATAATTTTTCCTTTAAAAATGTAATGAAAATGTGCTATTTCATCAAAGATATTTCAGTTTCAACCAAAGGTCTTTTGGAAAAGTGTTGGAGTGCTGAAAGTTTAGGAGAAAAAAACTTTGATGTTGTGCAATTCATGGGCTACGGTACTATTGTAGGACGTAGAAAATCCTCTTTATTGGGTAAATCATCAATGAAAAATTGGACCAGGCACATTTGACATTGCTGGTCCCAGAAGAAGGCACCACTCACTTGTTTTCCCTGACACTGCAGTACCTGTGCCTAATAAAAACTTCTGGTTTCAGTTAAAAATGCAAGTCATCCACCCATTCTCTGTAGATTAGCAGTACTAACAGATAGCCACAGAGCTTTCATTAGGCACGTGTTAGTTTTCCACTGAGATGCTGTTAACATACTGGTGTATATTTATAAAATCTATAGTTTATATCTGTATATCTCTAAAGAGAATTTAAAAAGTTTCTACAAGTAGATGCCTTGGGATCCCATCCAAGTAGTTAGACACATACGCTTAAGCTTAAGTTAGCTAATACATTCATCCTAACCCACAGAAATTTTCTCTTAATAACCAGTTTGAATCTTTACGGCTGCTGTCTACCCACTAAATTTAAACAAGACCAAATTACTGCCATTTGTTTTGTGACAGACTTTAACCTATTTGAAATTTGTTCTCATGTCTTGTCATTGTTTTTCCTTTTGCCTTAACAACACAAATTGTTCAGATTTCTCCTCCCAGCAATATTTTCTGGATCTCTGACCAGTCACGGTCACTGCTTTTGTCAGGACTGTTCCAACTTGTCCATTTTTCAGAAATTCAGGAAACTGTGTGAGGCTCTATTGTTGAGGCTTGTTATGGAGTGCAGTGGAAGGATAACGCTATACTTTTATTCAAACATCAAGTCTGCTGCTTGAATGGAGAGCCAGACATATGTTTTTTAGTGTTATCAATTGATTTCTCTCACGTCCTGAAAGTAATTGCCCTAAATTCACTCGCAGCAATCATCCTAAAAATAACCAAATGCCAGATAAAAGATGCTGATGTTTTCCTGACAAGTGTGATTCATGAGGAGCAGTGGTGTGATGACTGGAAATTTTCCCAGCCAAAGTGATTACAGTGACAACCTCACTATATGGGATGAACTGACTGAACAGCTGGTTTTACTTTTATTCTTTATATATGCACAGCTGGCAAGTACCATCTTTTGGATAGACAGATGGATGTCTGTTTGTTTGGGGGGAGATAACATATTTATCATGCATCCACTGTCATCTCCTGAGACTATGCATTGCAATAAATATTAAACATAAAGCTTCAAATTATCAGAGAAAAAGGAATTTTAAGCCTCTCTATGTGGTGCAGTCGGTGTTACAGCTTGAAACACTGATTACTGCTGCAGTTCTGCAAGACTTACCATATCATAGAATATGCTTGCAGTTCTTGAAGACTTGCTCAAGCGTTATTAATAGGGACAGACTGAGATTACTAATAATAAAAGAAGTGATCTGATGGCATAGGCACAGAAAGATGGGGAAAAACTAGGATGTGAACCATCAAGACCTCCAGCTGCTTTTGCAGAGTCACCTGTGCACACGCTCACCCCTGATGGCACTGCATGTGCCTCTCACTGCCGTTACGCTGCGTTGCTCCACAGGTAAAGTCATACATGTACGGCATCCCCGTGGAAAGCTACGATGCTAAGTATTTTCCCTAGAGTGGCCTGCAAATCGACAATTTAGCCAGCTGAAGTGATCCACTCTACAAGAGTGACCACACCTGTCCCAATATAAATTGTTCTCATAGTGGAATGTTTTCTCTGTAACGAGAAGTTCTTTGAGGTGCTGTGATAATTGATGATTGCCGTTGCTGCACTGCAGATGCCACCACCATGCAAGCAATTTACGACCATTTCCGTAACTTTAGCAGTAAAATAATATGAAGCCTGCCTGTAGACAAACCCACAGTTCCACCAGTCTTCCAGAAATGCAGTACTTCTGAAAGCAGCTGGTAAAACTATCGCTTTTTACCTGTGTATTCTCTCAGCAGAGCAAAAATGCCTTCATGATTCATTCTTGTTTTATTTAGTGCACATAGTGAAAACTTACGAGGTCACAGGGATTTATGCTTGCAGATTTGGCGGCCTTTTAATATTTACTTAGGCTGTAAAATCTAATTTGAATTTTGGAAGTATTTGTCATTGTATCTAAGATGGATAAAGGTATGTTTATTATAGCTGTATTTGCTATGTGTGATTTACATTGTTATATGTTGACTTTTCATTTCCTCAAATGTCACAGTTGCATTTTTGTCATTCTAACTTCCTCAAAGTATAGAAAGTTAAATATTTTTTTCACACCGATAGCAATCAAATCTTGTTACAAAGTCTTAGGGTCAGACTGCTATGCCTACCAAGCGATGACTTATTTTTTGAAAATATTTCTTGAAGGTTTCTATTGTCAACACAGTATGATTCAGTACACCCAAAAGTCTCATTGTATAGTCCATACTCAAGATCTGTGTTTATACTACATTAAACCAGCAGCCTGGGGAGTGGCCATATGAAGAATTTCTTCTTATTTCTTCTTTTTCTTCTCCTCCCCGTTATTTTTAGTGTGCATTCTTCTCTTGGGCATCTCTCCTGCAGACTCTGACGTTTTTGCCTGCAAGCATTGAACAACAGCCTCAGAGAAGACTTCATGGTGCTCTTAAAAGATGGTTTAAACAGAGCCAAGGAGTTTATCTTTTTCCCAGAGCATAATTATCATCCACAATTCTTTTTTTTCCCTTTCTCCAATCTAGTTATATAGAAAGTAACTGGTTTATTCAATCCTGAGGCATAAGTTTTTAGACCTTAAGTAATATTTGTGGAGTGTTTTCTTCTTGTTTGTATGTTTGTTTAATATTCCTTGATATACCACATAAGGTACGTTCATTGGTTTAGACACTGTTATGTTTGAATAGGTCACACCAATAAATTGTCTAAATGACTCATTTCTAAGTCCTTACCACTATTAAGCATTCTCACCCTCTTTGCATCTGTTATAAGCTTTATCAGCAACAGTTTTTTATTGACTTTCAAACACAGACAAAAGTATTGAATGATTGCAGCCTTTCATAAAAGCAGACCCAGTGAAACTCACGCCTGGTTTATGTAGGGAGTCACAGCCCAGGCACATAATCTTTGCCAAGGAATATCTAATACTAAGCAGAACAAATGTACCGTTCACTACATCTCTCTGCCTTCTCATCCATAGACTGTGAAAGTCCTTCGGCTGATGCCTGGAAAACTTATGTACAGTTCTGTACCTTATTTCTGTATCTCTAAATTTTGGGTGAAGAGAGTTTCTCTTACTAGGTATATGCATCAGGAGCTCAGACTCTTTGGACCCTTTAGCCAGTGCTGAAAGGGTAACAGCACTTAAGCAGATGACCATATAGCAAAGAAAAACATGTAAGCTATTTGCAGGAAATCTGCCTTCCCATTAGCTGGTCATATAGACTGTAGATTAGATTCCATAGTTCACCACTCAAGTAAAAAAGCCATAGTTTCAAAATAACTGAACACTTATATTTTCTGCAAAATTCAGAGAATTTTGATTTTTCACTGCTTCTGATACTAAGAACTTTTTATGTAGCTTCCGAAGTGCAAACTTAGATGCCTCTAAGTGCTTAAAATTTTGGCTGGTATTCAGACAAAATCAGTCAATAACTCTGTCATAGTTTAACCCGGCAGCTGGCAACTAAGCACTAGACAGCCGCTCTCTCACCCCTCACCTTCCCCCCCCAGCGGGATGGGTAAAGGAAACAGACAAATGGGAAAAATTGGGGGTTGAGATAAAGTCAATTTAATAAGGCAACAAAGTAAATACTGCCAATAATACTGATAGTAGTAATGGTAGTAACTATGATAAGAACGAATATGCAAAACAAACTGTATCCAGTACAATTTTTCCCACCACCTGATGACCGGTCTGCAGCAGGTCTCCAAGCAGAGATTACGGACTCCCCAGATTTTCGCACATTTCATGAAATACCCAAAAAAGTCCAAACTTCTGTTAAAGTTCAAACTCCTAGACAAGAGAGGATTTGAACCCCTGGAAAACCAAAATGCTGATAGCTGTTTCCCCCCGGCCAACCCCCATTCATAAACTGAGCATGATGTCTATGGTATGGAATATTTCTGTTGGCCAACTTGGGCTAGCTGTCTGGCTCTGCCCCCTCACAGCTCCTGCACACG
>Ga0181612_112297_pt1 | contig 11178 bp, 10 predicted proteins | sample HoacroProtozoa21_FD_119630 | JGI IMG/M metagenome (GOLD analysis project Ga0181612, IMG submission 119630) | Hoatzin crop microbial communities from Cojedes, Venezuel. Combined Assembly of Gp0051906, Gp0051904, Gp0051908 | reverse complement strand
TGGGAGGGAGCACAGCCAGGCAGACAGCCAAGCTGGCTCGTGGAAATATTCCATACCATAGACGTCATGCTCAGTTTGCGAATGGGGGTTTGCCGGGGGGCAGGAATCCTCTTTTTCCCAAGAGTTCAAATTTTTTCACTAAATCCGTGAAATCTGCGCGTTCCGCAATCGCTGCTCAGGGACTGGCTACGCAATTGGTTGTTGGGCAGTGAGAAAAATTGTATTGTGTATTGCTTGTTTTGCATATTCTGTTATTAGTTATGACTTGCTTTGTTGTCTTATTAAACTGTCTTTATCCCAACCCACGAGTTTAAGTTTTTTCCATACCCCTGCCCATCCCGCTGAGGGGGGAGGAGTGCGCGAGCGGCTGCGTGGTCCTATTTGCCAGCTGCCAGGTTAAACCGTGATGAGAAACTCATCTAATTTCTGTCAGTGGAAAGCATGACTCATAGCCTTTGGAGCTGGGCTGGGGAGTGACTGGATCCCACAATGTAAAACAGTGTTCCGTTGCTACACTTTCTAGTTTCTCTACTGCCTGCACATGGACACCTTAGTAAAAATCTTGCCCTGAATGGAGGCTGTGGTTAAAAGTAATGGAGTAACTGAGGTGCTGGTTAGGGCGAGAGGCAGATTAGGGCAGTTGGTACCTGCCAGAGGGTTATCGCTCCTCTACAGCCTGAAGTAGCCAAGAGAGAGTCAGCGTTTTGGCCTAACACCTGCATACATGATGATCAAGTTCTGGGGTGCTGTACTGGCAGAGATCTTTTTCTCAGGTGATCAGTCACAAAAGGAAAAGGCTGTTACCCATAGGCACTCTCTCAGACCTCCTGCATCATAAGTTTGTGCCTATGGATATGTGTACTATAGATATACATGAATATACAGCCTGTGAAGAATAATACATGTATGAGCTATAATATAGTACCTGAGAAAATACATACAGACCTGTTTTTATTTACACGGGTTTATAGCACAAAACATGTGTAACATACTGTATAAATGTAAGCAAAGACCACAGTCTCTCTCCTGAGGCGTTTGCAGTCCTCAAAATACCCCAAGAAACTGGCCAAAGGCAAAAGAAAGGAATATGGAGTCAAGCAAAGTGATCAGCCTGGCAGCCACACAGGCTTTTTAAAATCAGAACTGAATATATATTTATATTGTATACAAATTAAATCATGGTAAAATACACGTATGCTTATGTGTATATCTATAAAATCAGATGTTCAAACGTTGCCCTGGTGAGGTTAGTTTTGCTTTCTGTCAGTATGCGTTGTGGAACAAGCTTTACAAGAATGCATGGTGCTCTTCCTGAACAAAGCCTCACTCAAAAGGAAGTAGAGAGCAAGAGGAATATCCTAGCATATACATCTGCAGCATTACTGACTTGGGGAACCTTAAGAATAAATTGCCAAATGTCATTTTAGACCGTGACACTGTATAGGTTGTAAATTCATGTCTTCCAAGCATTCCTTAGAGAAAGGATTTTTTTTTTTTTCATTTGAAATATGTTTGTCATTCTCTAGAAATACTCTTTTTCACATTCTCACCGCTGTAGGCTTCACAGCACAGTGATGACTTACGCTGGGCATTATGGAATGGACTTTGCCTCAGAGAACGCAGTGCCTGTGGTCCATTGCTGTTCGTACAGCTATGGTTGAAATCCATGCCACTTCTTTCCACTGCTGGTTTTAACTGCTGTAACTAGGTTAAGATTAGCACAAAAAAACCCCTATTATTCTTGTACTCGCACCTTCACTCAGTGTGGGTATGAAACTGTTCTTGTGCAGATGGACTTTTAGGGAGTTACTCAGGGAGATGAAGGTCCTTGAGAACAGGAAGGAGGTACGAAGATGACTATTTGCCTGAAATGAATTTCCTAGATCTCTGAGTAGGCTGAAGTTTTGAGGTTTGGCTAACAACCTTTAGGCACTGGAAGGCTGCAGGCCGTTACTGGAAAACGTTAACACTTCTTCAGAAAAGTTACTTTGTGAATTCCAGTTACCTACCTCTGCTCTACAGAAACTGCTTTTCAAAAATCCCTTTGAGGAGAAAAATCTCCACATATCCTTCCACGTAATGGGAGTTAGATCTGCTAAAATCAGTTTAGTATAGTATTTTTTACTATAATTGGATGTTCTGTCAGAGACCCGCTACGTGACACATGATAAGCTTTCTCAACTTCAGTGGAAGACTTTTTATCAGTCTCGGCAGACTGTGACTCAGGCCCTACCTATACTTTGAATCATGTCCCGTAACATTGAGAATTAGAAAGACGTGCCAGCAAACGTTGGTACACAACAGCAGAGAGTCATGAATAGAACTAAAGTGATTTATTAAAAGTCAGTTATTGAACGATGACACAGAGAGTCTCAAATGAGTATAAACAGTATGGGCACAATGTTGGTTACACACAAGGGTACGCTGGTTTAAAACTGGAAGCCTGTTTTGATTGTTTGTATCTCAGATGCAAAGTTTTGATTACCACAGAGGGAGCAGGTAGAATGAAAACATGAGGTATTTCGTCCTGAAACTCAACCCACTTCATTATTTTCTATTCTTCTCTGCACTGCAGTTTGTACCAGCTTTGAAACAGGTAGAGCTGTTGCTAGGTAATCTTTTTTACCCACTTGGTAGCTGAACTTTCAGCCACGCAGAAAAGAGGTTTTATATACCTAATGACATAAAATTAAATCTAAGGCATTGTTTAATGACTGTTTCCAGTGCAACCCTGCTTCTAGCTATGGGCCTCTTTCCTGGGAGCAACCCAACTACCAGCCCAAGCAATGCGCTTCTGCAGGCTGTAGGTCAACACGATTTGGGTGGCAGTGGCTGCACCACCTCCCCCCCCCGCCCCGAGCACCTTCCTTATCTCAGCTGTGAGCACAGTGGGCTCGCGCAGCCGTTATTCTCCGTGTTGGTTCCTCCCCAAGGCAGGGGACGGATGTGGCCAAAGAGCAAACAAGCCTCCCCCTCCCTCCTGGCTGGGCTCAGCTGGGTCGAGCTCCTCGCTCGGTTCATTTTGTGGCTGCGCCAGCAGCACGGATAAACTCAGGGGGAAATGCAGCCGGTGGTCAGGAACAAGTGGGCAGCGCTGGGCCAGGAAAGGGGCTCTTCAGGCTGCCTCAACACAGCTGGCATCGTCGCCAAGTATCCAAACATGGTCTCAGCTTCTCTCAGATTTGTGATCTACCAAGGAGCTGAAGGAAATCTGGGTCAGTTTAACATGTGAAGCTGACCTAATCAAAGCACACAACTGACAGTATTAATCCAGATCTTGAAACAAACATTCCACTCATACTTTAATAGAAACACCGTGTGAGAATTTTATTGCTGTATCTTTTAAGATTTCCAATGTGGAAAAGACCAAGTTCAACCCAGGACAGCTCTCGGATAACCACAGTGAGCAAACTATGGTTACATCCACCGTTGTTCCTGATCTGGCTGTGTTCTTCTCCATCTGTTACTGACATCCACTGTCACCATAAGAAGTTTTTTTCACCTTTGGGTGGCAAAACCACACGTACAAAAATTGGCGATTGCTTGCTCTTTTTAATGGGGTGTGCGCTAGAAAGGATGGTTCAATTACATTAATGATCTGTTTAATGTTAAATATTATTTCCTTCTACATGAACCATGATATCCAAAAGCATGATAAATAAATGTGCATCCGGTTTTGACAGTATTAATCACCTCAGAGATAAAGCAATTTCTGTCACTGAAGGAGACAGTGGCTGCAGTGAGTACTTGTCAGCCCCGTGGACCCACCCTGGCAGGTCTACGGCAATACAGGCAATCTAACACCTCACCTACTTCTCTTTTCTTCTTACTGCTAGAGAAGCAACCTGAAGCCATGCTTGCAGATCTCCCTGTGGGATCTCCGATCCTTTTCTGCGCTAGGGGCATGCTGCTTCTGCAGCGACTCACAAAACTGCTATTCTTCTGCACTAAGAATTCACTTTCAACGCTACCTGGTACCGAGTAGGTTTCCAAAATACAAGCAGCATTTCAGCCTACCAGCACACCAGCTGTGCCAACATGATGTATGCGCAAAGTATATCTGTTGATTTACATTGTTAGAGGTAGTTTCAAAGAGCAGTGCTAACTGGAAAAATGATCTACTGACCAAGGACTGCTGGGAATGCAAAAAAGGGCTCCCCTGTGGCATTCCCCAAGGGAACTAAGAAGAAATAGAAAGGCATCAGAATGAAAAATCCTAATAAATAAAATGGTGTAATAGAGATACCTTTTGATAGGACTCCCCCGTGTCTGCACCATCCAGCTGCCTTTTTACAGCAGTAGCACACAACGTCAGAGGCAGGGTATCGAGCAGGCAGCAGTGACAAGCCATGCCGCTGAAGGTACGTTGTGTAACGAGGAGCTGAGTGCCTATGTCCAACCCAGGAAACTTTTGTTTCCAAAGTATTATGCAAATAGCTATCATCAAGATCTTTAAATCAAGGTCTCACTTACAGATTTGTAGAGAAACAAATGAAGTTTTGTCCCAGTCTTTGTTTTGTCTGTTAGTGAAACTGAACTATTTCTGAGACAAAGTATTCATCCCTATCTCAAATCAAAGCTTATAAATAATCAAGGACAAAGACAAAGTGCATTTGATTCCACAGCCATAAATGCTGCTGAATGAATGCTGCAACCAAAAATGTCTACAGTGCTACGTAAATTCCAGTAGTCACCAAGTTACACAATTTTTCTGGTTTATATTAACACATATGGGAAACATGTTCCGTGACTCCTACTTTACTGAATGTCCAAATCAGTTACCTCTCTTACTCATGGTTCATTTAAAGCATAAGAAACAGACCGTGGCGGTTGGTTGGACTGAAGTCTTTGCAATCATTGCTGATAGGTATTTTAATAAAAAGATTGTACGTAATTATTAAGAACTGCATAGCTGAGCATTATTAAAACTTGAATTTTAACAACTGTTAAACTTAACTTTTTACAGCTATTCAACTCAGTACAGCCCAATACTCATTTTTGTTTTAAAACAGACATTTTAACACTTATGTAGAATTAGTCCTTTGGCTGTGACTTGCATTTGTCCACTGACTGTGCAGCACTGACAGTTAGGGAAGAATAATCTTGTTAAAAAGGAATATATTTGCCATACTAAAGTATGTACATGTGAATCTTGGTGAACAAATGGGAGGAACTGGCTTGGCATCACCTGAACTCCAAATACTCAAGCTCATCCTTCTTTACCACTGTTCCTTCCCAAAGTTTGTTGCAAGTAATAAATATAACACATCCTATAAAGTTTTGTAACGTCCACATAAATACATAGAGCTCCTTGTGAAGTCAGCGAGAGCCCTGTGTGTGTATGTGCCAAAAGGAAGGCAGGGAGACCAGAATTCTGTTTAGCAGTCGCCTTACTCCAGTTATTTGCTTCATCTTTCTATGATTAAAAGGAAAAACAACATAGTTTGCTTTGGGGACTTGCATGTGTTTTATAAACATTGCATCACCTCACCATGTCACATGGTATTTGATAGTCTGTAATGCCGCCCTCGAGAGCCTGTGTAAACAGCAGCTGATTGATTTTCCCATCTCTTAAGAGCTACATCACAGCACACACGATTATACCAGTATTCTTTCACAAGTAGTTTGTTCAGTTTTATTTGCATTTGTTGGCGTATTTTTAAAATAGATCAGAACCAAATAGTAAGACCTAGTTCTCTCCTGTTACAGGTGTTTTTCTGTCATGCCTTCTGTTTCCTGTAATAAGTAGAAATCCACTGTCTTTGTAGTTTCTGACTTGCCTACTCCCAAGGGTTGATTTACAAACAAGACAGCTGATGGTGGGTATTCTGAATACAAGGAGCATTGCAGAAGACAGCAGCAAGGAAGTCATAGCAAAAGAAAGCGTAAGGTTAATTTAGTGAGACACTTCAAATGATAAAGGAATGGGTGACATCAAAAGAGACCAGGTCAGGCTGGCAGCAGAAGCTAGCCTCGGCCAGGGCTTGCAGACGACCATGCTGAATTTGAGGCAGAACAGGAGTGAAAAGCAAAGGCAGCTGAAAGCGACGTAACTGAGCTAAAGAAGGTTGGTGCCTTGGTAGTACGATAACCCCACTGATGTCATAAGTCATGCAACTGAAGACAGAAGATAAGTGGGATCAAATAAGAACGCTGAGAACTAATGAGAGGTCCTGAACAAGCTTTTGCCAGGGGAAAGGCGGCACAGCTGGTGGCTGTAGAAAATGGAGGGGGGGAAACTGTTACAACTGCCCAGTTGCTCTGATTAGACAACAGAAAGCTGATGACATCAGAGCTGGAGAGGTGAAAGCCTTGTAGTTGCACATCTGTTTCTTCAAAGAGGGAAACAAAACGGAGCTAGATCCATATCACCAACTATAAATGGCATGCGGGAAGAGTTTTGGAAAATGGAAAATCCCAGTCTTGCTCAGCAGTGAGAAACTCCCCTCTCCTTCCAGCTGAGGGCACGTCACTGGAAAGTCCCAGCCCGAAAAAAAAATCCACCGAGTAAACAAATTGCGTAGGCAGCGAAAACAGAAAGAGGAACAAAGTCAAATGATACTTCGACTTTAAAGGAGTTTATTTTCAGGTTAGCATTTCCTTGAATGGCAACAGTTCAAGTTCAGACAAGAAAAATCTCGTTACAGTGCAAATGGCTGGTAAACGTCACTGCTGGTACGAGGCCAAGGAAAGCAAGCTCATTTATGAAAAAGCTAAGGTTTCAGCTTGGGATTTTGGGGATTCTCTGCTACTGAGTGTAGTCAAATGATCCCAGTGACAAACCAGATACCCAGGATTACTACACCGCTGTACAATTAGAAATGATTGCCTGGCCAGTTTGTGGAATTTTTTCCCCCTTCATTTACATGTACTTCCAGACAACGAAGCTGCCCTTAACAAAGCGCTTCCTAATAACTCACTGGGCACGGCTGTTTGTTTTACACTGCAAGTTCAATGCTGGGAATTTTTCCAGCATTGTCCATCAAGAAAAACAAGGAAAAACCATGGTTCGTCACACTGAGACCAGAAACACAGTGTCAGAGAGAATTCTAGGATTCTTCCCTCTCTAACTAGCATTCACGTAAATACAAATACTGACATAAGTTATTACCCTTCTCTGCAATAAATCAACTTTCAACACAGATACTTCACAGTAATTAATCACAGCAACATTAACTCAAATTCTGCAACCAATTACAGTGACAGTGCTTTCTAGCTGTAATCTAGGAAAATAATCAAGTTAGTTGTAACTCTGCTTTTCTGTTCTCCCAGTTAATGAATGTTGCCGCATCCTGACCAACTACATCGCCGTTGAACCCTGCTAGCAAACAACAGATGCCAGTTTTGGAAGTGTTGCATGGACTACCCCATCTCCAACCCTATCTGTATTGTAAATAAAATGTAGTACTGCATTTTCTTTAAACTCAGGTTCTCTTAAGACTCATCAGGATTCAACACTACTGCGAGAGCCATCTCAAGCATGTTATCCTTGATAGCCAATAACTATCGTTATTTATGAAACTGCCAACCTATTCACATCCTCTCCGATTTGGGAGGAGGATCAATTAGCAGTCTTTGAAGGGGCAGATGTATGGGGTTTTTCAGTTTGGGGTTGTTTTTGCATTGCTTCTAATATGTACAAGTAGTAGGAAGGAAATAGAACTTCAGAGAAGTTTGAAATTTTGATTCTTTACCATTTTTCCTGTCGCCAGATACGGTACTATTGTTATAACGGGGGGCAGGAGGATCTTCATTTCTAAGGTGGAAGCTCAGGGCCCAAGCCCACTGATCACATCTCTACTTCTGGAGCTTTGGACAGCAGACAGTAACGATGACAAAAGCTTCCCCCGGGCACCAAGCTGGAGCAGCAGCTGTGAAACCCAGCCGAGTTTCAGTTCCTGCATCCGATGCAGTAACTGTGTTAGGCTTTCTAAACGAAAAATGTCATGAATCTCTCTCTTCCGAAAACAGAAGTGGAGACAACGTTCACACAAAATGTACTAACTGGACCGTTCGTAATTTTTATAGGAATGTCCTCTTCTCAAAGCAATTTCCTGGCAATAAAAGCTGGCTGTGACAGCAACATAAGCACGCTCTGCTGACCTTTTAAAGGTTTTTTTTCAGGTGTACACACCGGTGCTGATCAGGACAAGGTAGCGCAGCATCCGACAGCTAGAACTTGTCTTCTGTTGGATGACACCTGTTGCAAGAGGCCTCTATCTTACACACTTTTCAGTTTCAGCTGACACAATTTGCTACAAGAGCTCATCTACTAACTCCTCCGGAAAGCTGCTGCTAATTTTTAAGTTTTAAAATTAAGGGTTTTGTCTTCTGGTAGTGCAGTCATCCTATTTGAAACCATATCAAAACAGTTGCAGCTTGGGTGACTGGGGTTTTTTTCAGCTGTAAATAAGAATTTTATCTTGTAAAGCTCCTTTAAATAGCATGGATATGGAATCAGTTCAGAGTTCAGGGAATACAAAACCTCACAAAGGAGGGAAGAAAAAGCCCTGAATGAAGAACCAACCACACCTTCATCAGAAAAAGGATTTCCATAGTCAAATCTGACGCTTGCCCTGAAGAAAAAAAAAAAAAAAAATCAAACTAACCTAATTCCTAACAGAGTCACTGACGGTTATCAGAGCAAGTCATTCTTGGCGCAGAGCTAACTCTGTACCTGGCTTTGCTTAGTGCTCTGCACACCATTTTGTTTTGTTAGTTTTCTCTTTGACCTTGCCCATCCTGTTACAATGAAAGTTCACTTGGCAGCTGAGGAGGAAAGGAAAACAAAACCCATTGCAAAGCTGAGTGACTAAGCAGGAACATATATGCAAACCCATTTGCAGGTTTTCGAAAATCCAAACATGGTTTTACTTTGCTCACTGACCGGTTAAGCAAAAAAAAGGCTAAAGGAACCTGAAAGCTTTCACGCTCAACACCCAAAAGCTGGAAAGTGCCAGAATTAACACAGAATATGCACAAGAAAGCCTGGACTGGGATCAAAAAGGCAGTACAGGCGTCTGGCTGCAGAAGGAACGGGTTCACTGGTGGCTACGGAGCTGCACATAGCTCACAAGCGCTTCACGTGGGACTTCAAGAGCAGGGCCGGGACCAGAGCCGCGCTGACACAGACGCTGGCAAGGGTCACCATTCCTGCAGCAGTGGAGGCCACTGTGGACCGGGGGGCTGGAAATCGTGGCAGCTATGCAATAACACATCGATATGGACCATGGTGGCACAGAACAGGCTCCTATCATTTGGGCCACGCCTGCCCCAGGGACAGCAAACGTACAAGGCAGACGCCTGGGAACAGGATCCACTTCACCAAGCTCAGTGACGTCTGCCCTGCAAACAAGCTGAAGCTTTCAGACGGATATTAAAAAACAAACCCCGTGTAATAACCGCTTCCTTCATGCTTGTCATTCACTGGTGATCCCATTTTCATCACATGAAAGACATCACTGTCAGAAATTACTGCCCGAGGACCTAGACTGAAACCGGCCCTGCAATCACTTTAATGGGTCTCTCTCTGTGCAACTGCAGGAGCAGAGTTTAAATTAGCTTTCAAATTATTTTACCAAATAAGAAAAGCAATAATTAAGAAGTGAAACACTTCAACAACAACTAATCACTAACAAAAACATAAAAGTAATCATTTTATTCTACAGACTTGACAATTTTAGCAGGGAATTAGCATTGAACATAGGTGACTGCAAAGGAAATGCTGTCAAAACCCAGCAGCGTACTGAAACACGTATGCTTTCAAGGCTTCACCTCAGCCTGTACGAACAAAGCGCAGCTGTACATATGTGGCTGTGCAAGTCAGCTTGCAGGACTTTCCTGCACATTTCAACAATACTCACAAGTTACACAGGATCAAACTTTGGTTTTCACTCTTGACATATACAAAACATACTTAGCAAAACTACTGCACCTCCATGATAGACAAGTTCAAACTTTCCCAAGATTAACACCCCAAAACTACTCAAGAGTACAGCTGCTGCCGTGGTGTTATGAAATCCTTAGTGTCTTCGGGGCCCGTGAGCAGGGGCAGTTAAGTTCTCCTTTTTCGCTCTGCTAACCTCTGCCAGACCTCTGGTCCCTTTCTGGAGCCACAGCTGTTCCCCAGAAGACAGTACCATGAGAGCTGTGACCACAAAGAGCACGGCCTTGCCACAGCCCATTTCCAGCCTTCTCCCATTGCTAGGGCTGGAAGGCCACACAAGAAATATATCCCTACGCTGAGGGAAAGACATGGCCTTGTTGAGAAGCCCAAAATAGGCCAGAGGCAGGTATTACGCAAACAAGGGTGGCATAGAACCAAATTATTTTGTTAAAATTCAGTATTGTCTACATGCAGAAGCACAGTACATCACAACATCTGCCCCACACTCAGGTGTTTTTAATGAGATTATGGTGGGGTAGCAGCTGCATCCATCACAAACCTGTCTGCTCTTCTACCAAAAGTTACAGGACTTCTGTAGTATTTCTGGCTACCTTTGCTCCATGGTTTTTAGGAGCCACTGGTCACCAAAAGCACCATTACACACACATAAGATCACAGTGATCATTTCTCTGCTGAAATCTTGTTACAAGGACATTTGTGACCTAAATGGATTGCCAAGAGCATCATCTAAGAGGCTAGTTGCATAGGAACCATAGCGAGCAGAGAATTCGGCTACTCTCAGGTCTCAGAGGAAATACTTACTGATACAGCAAAATCACTTCTGCATACAGTGATGCATATACAAAAGCTTCAAGTTTTACAAATAAATTATCCCAAAGTACCCACTTTATGTCAGTCACACACCCATGTAATGTCATCGTACGTTCATGTTACCCGTCTAATTAAATAGGTATTTTCCAAATTGAAAAAAAATCCAAACCAGAATTACAGGATCATTTCACAGTGATGCCATTCACAACTTCTACACTGTGAAGACAACTGTAGAGCCTAACAGGGGCAAAGCATGTTTTATCTGCGGGCTTTTATTCAGAACTTTGCATATATAGATTTGTTCTTACCACAGAATCACAGAATGTTCAGGGTTGGAAGGCACCTCGGGGGGTCATCAAGCCCACCCCCCTGCCGAAGCAGGGTCGCCTAGAGCAGGCAATCTGATCTGAATTATATTCTATGGATTTTATATATTCTTCTCAGAAAGCAAGTGTCTTTGC
>Ga0181612_102377_pt1 | contig 11178 bp, 5 predicted proteins | sample HoacroProtozoa21_FD_119630 | JGI IMG/M metagenome (GOLD analysis project Ga0181612, IMG submission 119630) | Hoatzin crop microbial communities from Cojedes, Venezuel. Combined Assembly of Gp0051906, Gp0051904, Gp0051908 | reverse complement strand
TGTCTCCAAACCTAACTTCATAGGTGCTATTAGACTTCAGTATTTTCTACTCTAGCACTACAAAAAAAAAAAAAAAAAGAACAAGTAGGAAATTTAATTTCATCTGAATTATTGGGTTCTTTAAGTGACAGCTCAGAGAAAATTATTCATGTGAATGTAAATTTTGTTGGTTTACATTCTTTATCTCTATTTTCTCTGTTCTCTCCTGCCTTCCTGAATCTACCTGATACTGATCTATGCTATGGCTCTCTGACATGTCTTAGTCTCTGCTTGTCTCCCAGTGGGCCTGGCTGCACTAGAAGCTTTTTTTCTCATCCTTACCATTTTTTTAAAAATTGCTTTTACTAAAGGTCCTAACATTTGTGTCCAGCCCTCTGTGAAATGGAAAGGATTGATGTAGTTTTATCCTTCCCAGACTTACAATCTCTTATGGCCAGGAGTTTACATTTTATGTAAAGTTATCAAAAGAAGTAGAAAAATCAAAACAAAATATTTGCAGCTGAATGATGAGAAGACATGGAGACATGGGCCCAGCTCGTGCCTGTAATATAGTGTTACTTTACAGTCTTGGCAACTCTTAGTATTTCTCTGCTTTATTTAATCTGCTTGGATTAACACTTTTTTCTTTCTCTCTCCTGATTTATCATTTTCATGTCTTTAGATCTGAAACAACAAGAACATTACAATATGTGCTGACAGATACTGAAGGGAAGGGATTATAAATAACTTGGAGGCTACAGACAACTGCTCAGTCATTAGCTACACAGAGTCTGCTTTCCATCTCACTGAATCACATTAGGTCCAGTCCCTCAGCTTTGCCAGCGCAAGTGCAGACATTGCCAAATGGTAACTGAACTAACACCAAAGTTTTTATATCTCGTTTGGTTATAAACCGTATTTTATTCCTTTCTTTAATCTGCTATCTGACTCACTGGGTACATTGCAGGGAGGTGGTGGAAAGACAGAAGCAGAAGCAGGGCAGGACAACAAACACCCATTTTCAGTTTAGGGGAAAAGGTGGTAACTGATTTTAATTAAACTTTGCATAATTCTGAACCAGATTTCTTAGAAAACATCAATACCAACAGTGTTTTGTTTTCATGGCTACTGCCTCAAAGTACCATCACTAAGACTAATATAATGATTATAGATGATTTCCAAATTAGGATGTGATCAAAGATCTGTTCAAATGAATGCATACACTCCTTTTAATTTCAGCAGTCTTCGGATTAAGTTTGAAATATCTTAAATTATAGAATATTTTTTAAGCACTAGGAACATCTGAGTCATCCTTTGCTTTGTTAGTGACTGTCCCCTTCTTACATCTGATTCCTCTTCAGCGGCTGAGAAATTGCTACCTTCAGGCTCAAGGAATAGTCTAAACTGAAGTAATTTCTCTGCTTGTTCACATGTAATCCAGTGTGCCACCCTACATGCTCACTACCAAAGCACGGCAGGGCATTCCAAAGGAAAAAAGCCCTTCAATATCTTCTCTGGCCATTTAGCTCTACTTCTTTCTGTATCCTTTTTTTTTGTAGTAGCAAAAATGAAAATACAAGCTCAATTTACCAGATGAACTCTTTCTTACAGATAGTTTCCATTCTGACTAAAAAAAAAAAAAAGAAAAAAACAAGCAAATCTCCAAAAAGAAGCTTGTACTCATCTGGATTCCAGTACAGATGAAAAAGGAAACAAAAAACACACAAAAAACCACCTCGAGTTCATAACAGATGGTGATTGCTTAGACAGAACAGCAAACTAAAAAAAGCAGCTTGGGGGGGGGTGGGGGAAAGGTGCATTAGCACTTAGGAATATGTTGCAAATAGCAGTCTGAGTGCCAAAAACTTTGTTCGGAGATGCCATATGGGAGAAAAGATCTGTTTTCCAACAAAAGGGATAAAAAATGAACAATTCTCTTGAAAGCTATAAACATTTTTCCTAATTGTTTCTTTGTGTCTCTCACATTTTTGTCTGAAAACTTCAGTGAACTGAAGCAAACAGGGAGAACAGAAATAATTCCTGATTGTGAAATTTTATGTCATTAAAGACTGAAGCCTGAAAATCGGGTCTATTAGCACAAGTGCAGTGAAGGCAGTTAAGCTACTGAGTGCAGCATTTTAGAAGCATGGGACAAGCAGCAGAAACTTTAGTAAGAGTCCAAGTAGATGTACACCCCATTTATGAAACAATAAATTTTGTCCTTTGGAATAAAGACTGTTTTGGAAGAAAAGTGCTTTTCTATCACTCATACTAAGATGAGGAAGAAGGAAGGAATCTCTGTTCCAGAATCCTGAGATTCAAACATTCAGATTCCTCAGAAATCTGCTTTAGCACTTGCTTTTGTGAGAGAGAAGGGAATTTAAGTCTCTGGTTGATTACTCTGAGTTAAACTAAAGATCCTGTTCCCTTCAAAAGGTTTCTGAGACTATTTTAATCATCTCAGTCTACTTAATTACAGCTTTATATTAAAGAAAATAAAAGAAAGTAAAAAATTAGGTATAGCTTTTGCTTTTCTACTAGTATTGGAAGCAGTTATTTGCAACAGGGTAATTCAGATAAGCATCTGGCCCAGAAACTATCCTGGCACAGACAAAGATGTTTTGGTTTGTCTTTTTTTTAAGCACTAGGAATTTTTCCAAGACATCCTGACTACTGGGAGCAGAGTGTCTGACCAAAGTATGCTCACCAGATGGTAGATGTTTCCATGTGGGTAAATATTAAAAAGTTCTAAATCTGTGCAAACTGGAAAGTGAGAAAGGGAAAGGTTTTCTGTTGTTTTTCAGTTTTATTTGCCTGTGCAACTAATAAATGTGAGAGACAAAAACACAAAAGAAAGCTAAATTTAATGGACAAAAAGAGAAATGTCTCCTAATTTGTTACTGGATCTGACATATTGTTAATGACTAATTTGGGAAAATTCGGAGTTAAAATTTTTTCTTCTTCTTTTTTCTTTTTCTTTGCTGAATATCTTTATTACTTTGCTATTCGAAAACTTGCTGCACTAAAATGTGATAGATCCATAAATAATGGAATGAAGGATTGCTTTGTGTAGGGAAGGAAATATGGGGAAAAAAAAAAAAAGCCTGTTTTAAGGTCCAGCTGAAAGCTTTATGCAACCAGCTCCCTGCCAGCCACTGCTGCCTGGTGGGGCAGGAGCAGAAGGCAGCGTGGGGCAACGCTGCAGGTGCTCCAGGTCCCCAGCCTGTCAGAATATTTAAAATACTGATGAAAGAGGTTTGCACAAAGATGCTGCATAGAACAGTGGCTTTGCTGAGCTCTTATCTTCCACCTGCTCCACTGCTGGGACTGTAAATTTAAGCAAAGTGAAGAGAGGGGAATACAACAAAAGCTGGCGAGTGGTAAGGTTTTAAACCACTATAGCTGTTAGCTGGCTGGATGCGAGTCAGAGGCCTATGGAGCTATAATGCACGCCCAAGGAGTCTTCTAGGTGATGTAGCATGCCAAATTTGGCTCCAGTACCCAATTTCAGCAGGAGTAGACACTTCTCAAACATCTGCATAAATGTTTGCTGGGTTAGTAATTTATCCCAGATTTCAAACCACATAGGCAACTAGAGGGTACATCTACACAGCACAGTGTAGTTCGACCAGAAAGCAACCTGGCTTACATGACAGAAGATTTATAACTGAAGTGGCATGGCAAAGTAGTGTGAAGTTAATAGAAAAGTTCCCACTAAGTTCAGTGAGCTTTAGATCACATATCCACAGAGGCACTTGAAATGGAAGAAATGTCACAGTGAAAAGGCAGGGCAGCAGGAGAAAATGTTCTGTAGCGTTTTTTGTGCTGAACTTCAAATACCTAAGACAGTTTCTAATTCTGTCTCTCCTGCTCCCCTCTCCACCAGAAACCTGTTGATTACAGTGCCTTTCTGTTCATTTGTTTTTTTAGTGTGTGAGTGTGTGCCCGCAGTGAATGAGGGAGTAGCAAAATCTGGATATGAAAAAGGTGATTACAGAAATAGATGATGTAGAAATACAACAAATTTTTTCTCCCTCCACTGCTCAGGAAATCTATCTCTATGAAAATAAACAAATAAAACCAACTACTAGCTACTAATTATCAAAACAATAAGACATATTGACCAAAACTTTCCAGTATATTCTTCTTGAAGACAGTGGAAGACAGTTGTTCAATCTTTAATAAGGTCGAGGGAGGCGATTCTGCCCCTCTACTCCACTCTGGTGAGACCCAACCTGGAACCCTCAGCACAGGAAAGACATGGACCTCTTGGAGCAAGTCCAGAGGAGGGCCACAAAAAGGATCAACAGGATGGAACACCTCTCCTGTGAGGAAAGGCTGAGAGATTAGGGCCTGTTCAGCCTGGAGAAGAGAAGGAAAGTTTGGGAAAGGGATGTTTTCCTGTAATATGGTCTGGTGCATTTTTTTCTGCATTTTTTTATTACAAAGTCCTGAAACAAAGATGCGCTAGTGGTTTTTTTTTTTTGAAGAAACAAATTATTAAATCTACTTTTATGGCTTAAATACCTTTTGTTAAATATGCTACAAGTACAATGGTAGACCCTAGTTTCACATCAGGACACATATGTGGCTCCAAATTCCTTGTTCTAGAATGTTTATGCTCAAGCTATTGAAAAGAACAAATGTATTTCCTCAGTTTAAAAGAGGAAAAATAACCTTTTAAATAAAACAAGAGAAGAAAAATATTTTATCAATAGTTTATGGTCAATGTAAATGTGTTAATTATAATAAAAAATCAGGAAAAGTAACATCTGTTTACAAAATCTGTGCAACTGCATGGCAAGAGATATTACCCAAGAGATTATATTCTATGGAATTGGCTTAGTGTCAGAAGAAAGAGTGATTAACTGCAGAGAAATTAATGTCCAAATTATTTCTGACACACAGCTTTGACCAAAAAATTGTTTCTCTCCTTAGCTGGAGAGCTTAAAGTCTGTGGTGCAGAAGGCAGCTATATATCTGGTTTTATGCAACTTTTTTATTAATGCACTTACGCACACAGATGCACACACTTACTTACCTGAAAAGCCTTACCTGACTTTTTGTTTGTTTTTCCAATACAAACATGTTTGAGCAAACATTTTCTCTCCTTTGAGGGAATATATTGCACATCTCATTTTGAATACTTAAAATAGAAGGACTGTTGAAAAAATTGCTGGCTGTGTTGTGTCATTTATTGCCAAAAGGTAAGAGTTTCTGTGTAAACTAAAACTACTCCTTTCCAAAAGAAAAAATTTGAGTGTGCAGATGGAAGTGAGTTGAGGTATCAGGAAGAAGGGGTCCAAATGTTGATTTTAATACACAATTTTGAGGGAGGAAACACATGGAAGAAAGTGCATCTTTGAAAGGTAGCAGACAACCACTACAGAGAAGAACCTTTTGGGGCTTTTATTTTCCTTCTGTGAAAGATGCTGTTCAGCTTTGTGGAGGAGAGAAACCTGGCTCACTTTGCAAATGCAAAACCAGACTGCTGGAAGGAACCATTTGCAGGAGTGATTAGCAAAACCAGTTTGCTTTATGAGAATTTCACAGAGGTAAAAAGGTATGGATATAATTTTGACACAATCAAATATTACATCCTTAGAGTTATATGGCAAAAAAAGAATTAGCACTTCTTCTTTAAAAGGGTGTCTTATAGCACGCTTATTGTCTTCTCAGCAGATGTGGCATTTAAATGTAGGGAGGAATGGCCAAATGAAGGAAGCAATTTTGAGAAATATATGACAGTAACAGTCCCAGTTTCCTGAATGGAGGTGAAAGTGGTTTGGCAATATTTACCCAAGATGACATTCATTTATTCAGTAATAAAATTAAAGAGAGTGGGAGGGAATGCCTAGGTGTGCTGGTGAAAGCGTAACATGAAATTAGAATGGAATTTAAAGTTTCAGATGAACTGAAATATCCCAAGTGGCATCAGCGCAAAGCAAGGGACTTTCAGTAGCAGCAAATATTGATGTAAGGGTTTAACCCATAACTTAAGATCTCTGCTCTTAGTGGTGCAAGGTATACTAAGGAAAAAAACCCAGAACATTTTAATTTGCAGCTCTAGACTTCAGTTTGAGCAGGAACTCTAAATCCAGGTTATGAGAACAAGGCGAACATACCTCTGAGAAAGTGAAGTATACAATAACTTGTCAAATTTCCTTTAAAGTATGCTTTTTCCTCTTAGGCTGTATGCACTTTTGGCCTAAGTTAAACAAACGAAAATGTGGTATCTACAGTTAAAAGAAAACTGAATAATACTCTGGGTAAAGAGAAGGGCTTTAAGCCAAAGGGTCTTTTCATATCTTACATTTATTTCCAAAATTATTACAGGTACTGTAGCAAAGACAGTAACTCCTTCTTGTCAGATTTCCATCCCCACCTCTGGTAGACATAAGTATTCCAGTGCTGGAATACTCAAGAATACATAAGTATACAGCAGGCTGGACAGGCGGCCAATATTGTTCTTTGTGTACTACATCAGTGTGCATGCCCAAGGCAATGCTTTTGGAAGCTGAATCTATTATTTTTATTGAAACTGCAAAAAAAGAGCAGTTATAGGGGCCATCACGGGCTCCCTTTTGCTGTAAAAGGGTTAATACAATGATGATACTCTGACAAACAACTGCCTTTAAATGATGAGTTAGTTTAAGTGCAATCATACAGCAGAAATATACACACATAATGTTTATTTAACCGTTTCTTGCCATCACGGTATTTTCATCTTTTCCACTTAAATTGCTTGGGATAGATAAAGCCTGATCACAAAGAAACCTCTGAACCTGCTCTTAAAAATTAAAAGCAGGTCTTTTGCATAGCAGTTATTTTTTTCCAGGTAATTTTTTTTTAATGTCTTTGCTCTGTACAGTTGTCTAGGAAGAAAATTCACTCTAATAACACCAAGGCAGAACCCAAGAAGCTGAACACTGTGCTTGTGCTGGTTTCCAAAACAATGGTACAAGTCTGTTAAGAAATGGGAACATTTCGTAAAATACCAACAGAGCACCTCTGAGACTGAGAATTCACTACCTGAGATTTCCATGGCTGCCAGGTAGGCTTTCCTGAACTGGCAAAAGCAAAACCAGTGTTACCGAGTAAATAGCAAGAAAGAGAGAAGGCAGCTGTGTAACCAGCTGAATGGATGAAATGAGCATCAGCTTTTGATGCTCAGCTTTGCTCATTAAATGTGAAACTCTTACACAAGCTCAGCAAAAGGGCTGGCAAAGGGGTTAATTAGCAATACAACCCTACTTAAAGTACTTTCAAGTTCTACATGGAGTTTTAAGAGCCTTTTTACAACTGTCAGGACAAAGTGGAATTTTATTCGAGAATTTGTAGTAAGTACAGTGACAGCTGAAAAACATCTAGAAGTGTGGCTGAAAAACAGCCTAGTATCTGGTCAGATGCCAATTCAATGTTATGCCAATGTAATAACCAACTACTGTTATGGAAGAGTAATTGTATTTAATCTTTCTCTATACTTAATTTCACTGTAAAACTAACATGTAATAAACAGTGCTTTAGATTCAAGGAAGAGATTCACATTCCTTATCTTAAAGCTGAACAAATTATTTTTATTGAAATTGCAAGACAGTATTCATGACGAAGATAGTGAACATCCCTGCTGTGAAGAGTGGTGCTGCTGATAGGAAATTATCTGTAAAGATTTATATGCATCACATGTTTTTTATCTAGATTTATGTGTATTATATGTAATCGTGCAAAAGAAGCAGATCTCCTGTATCTCTAATTATCTAGGAAATGAATGTTCGGGCCATACCACTTGCACAGCCTCCCACCATAGTCAGTAGAGAGAAACAGATCTTAGACAAACATTGTATGCTGAGATGACTCTGGATGTGCTCCTCTTTCTCTCCATTTACAGCAGAAGCAGCAATCTAGCCTTAGTCTACATGCCTGACTGCGCTGCTGAAGGGCATGAATGCCTAGCTGACACAGAATGTATTTGCTGTGACAAATCTGTAAAATAGGCAAGAACTTGGAAAATGCCATCCATAGATATTAAAATATATCTGTTTGGAAACTGTTTTCATTTTCATTTCAGGCTTCCAGGATGGCTAAAACTAAAATGGAAAAGATGACAAATATTTGTTTAAGTATAAAAAATAATTGTTTTACGAAATCATCACTTTCAGTCTTTTATGATATATAGGTCAATCCTACTTCCACTTAAGGGAGTAAAAATTTTGTAGTTTTCATCTCCAAGGACTAATCAGAGAAGAACAAGGATTAAGCCCCTTGATTTACTTTACCTGAAAAGCTGATGAAGTGGTGGAGACATTTCAATTAATTTGTCTTTATATATAAAATATGATTTAAAAATCACTCAGTTTGTTTTCATTGTAATACATCTGTATTTTCCACCTGTGTTTTGCAAAACGTTAGACATTATACCATTTGAGGATATGACACTGCCTGAGCTCATGATACATGATCTGCATTACTACTCATAATTTAATTCTTATTGAAATGTAGCCCAACAGAATTGCAAATTTGATGTGAGAGTAATAAGAACTATTATTTCCACCAGAATCTTCAAAATGCTTCCCAATGAAAGCTGATTACAGCTGCAGTTTCTAAGATGGTTAACCATGGGGTTTTTTTCCTTTAATAGTTTTCCAACATGAAATATTTTCTAAGGTCTTATAGTTTGCTGTTTAAATAACTTTTAATTATTCAATAATGAACAAATTCCTGATTTCCTTTTATAAAAGCAAACCCATTAGTGTCTAACACAAGAGAATACTGAGCAAAAATTGAAACAGAGCATCATGTAAGAACATTGATTTTAAAAAAACTGCATTTATGTAGCACCTTAATGAATTATCTTTATCACAGTACATATAGCAAATATGCTAACATTGTTTTGCCTGAAAATTATTGTCTTCTAGGTTTGTTTATTTTGCACTAAACTAAGGGTTCAGTTCTTCTTTAATTCACAGTGAGTAATATTTTACTTCCCAGGAATTCTCTGTCAGAGGGATTACACCATGTGAAGCAAGATAGAAGACAACCTGGCTTTTAGTTAAGAAAAGAAAAAAAGTCCCAGGGACTTTATACAGTGAGGTATCCCTAACAGTGCCAATAGGAACAATACTTGTATGTTAGTGAAGAATAGATCCATCAGTGTGCAGACTACAGTGAAATATTTTCAATATTGGCATTTCAGTATGAAAATATTAATGTTCAGTCCACATATGAACCCAGGAAATACACACCAACAGAACCAGCTGTATACACCAATGAACAGAGCTTTGTGACACTGCTGATCTTTTGCTGCATCAGGGAAAAAAAAAGAAAATCCAGACTTTGAGAATTATTAGTGAGCATATATATGCCTGATTAATTATTTCTCTTTCAGAAGGCAATCACTTTTCTTAGTACATCTTCAAAACGTATCTTCAAATGTATCTTTCTGAAATCTGTCTGAAAAACAGTTATCATTGATTTTATGGATTTTTTTTTTCCTTTCCGAATTTTTCAGCCTTTTTCGTATGAATGAGTTGGATTAAATACGCATTCTTTGAAGGAGGAGCCTTTCAATGCACTAAAGTGAGTGCTCAAAGCACTAGCTTACAGAACCGCTTTCTTCCCTCTCCTGGAATAAATGTATGGTTAATGATTTTTTCCAAATCAACTTGAATTCAACAGGAAGAGTGGTGCATGCCTCTCTTTGCCAGCACATACCACTATCCACACCCAAGGAAAGATTCCTTTGAGGGCATTCACTTGACATTTGTGTGTTTGACCCTCTGGGACTGGTAACAGCCAGATGAGTGTTCTCACTGCTAAGCCATGATATCAAAGATGAGACTCATTATTACTGTTGTTTTAAAAAGGAAACCAGTTTTGTTCAGCTTCTAATTCAAAAATATAATTTAAATTACTTCAGGCTTATGTTGAGACCATTTAATTTGTACTAGCCATTCACATTGTGTATGATTTTTATTACAAGAACATTTTAAACCTTGGGATTGAGTATATTTTCTATTCTAATTTAGAAGTTTGGTTTGGACATACTGCATTTCTGAATAAAAGTAAAGGTAATGTTCCTGGTTAGCCTAGTTGTACTTGCTTTGGCACTGATAGTCAATGATCAAGGAAAGAAAAATTAAAAGAATGGCAGTTTATTAAAAAAATTGGTGTTGACTAATGACTAATTATCAACTAATTATTCGATAATCATGGAAGATCACTGTTAAAAAGCAAGTCCTTCATCAGTATTTATAATAAATTTAGATTAGCATGCATTTTTTATTTTAAAAAATATTCTTTTACAGATTAAACATGTATGTCATTTTTAATCTATTTTACTGAATATATGTGTATGTGTATGAAGAATAGAGATTTAGCTGTGTATTAAGGAACAAAGAAACACAGACGTCCTTTGAGAAGAGAATGCTTTTGGGAATTATGTAGAAACATATATCAGAAGATTTATTTTAAAATGTACCTCACCTCTGTCTTGCGGGGATTTGCCACACCTGGACCTGAGTTTATCAGGATTTATGAATCAGGAAAAGCAATTGCATTGCTGTTTCATGTAAATTTTTGAATAATTTACCCTTCTGAAATAGTCATGTTAGATTTGGATGGACTGAGAACAGTAGTCTGTTCACTTTTGGTCAGTTCAGACATTCTTCAAATTTAATCCTTACCTTCCAGGTTTAGCTAAAACCTGTACATACAATTAGACGATAACCGCGATATTCGTGAGATTGACTCTACAGTGTTCATCTGTGTCACGCTTGATACTCATGGATTTCTTAGTGCATCTACTGAGACAGTCTGGAGAATTTCTTAGGGAAAAAAACCCTAAATGTATGCATATAGTATAAATCATAAAGCTATACAGCCTCCTTGTGTGATGCACTAAAGTCCAGAGCTGACACTGAAGTCATAAGCACTGGGGGAATTTTTCTGCTTGTTGACTAAAGCCAGACAAAATAACCTTACAGGAAATAACCAGAAACAGTTGGAAGAAGTCTACAAAACTAACAAGATCAGAATTAGGAGACTGAAGAAAAAAAAAACACAAACTAATTTAGAAACATGTTAATTTTTTGTTGAATCAAGATTCTTCATTTTACGTCTGCTCTGTTGTCTAGAGATTATCCAGGAAACAGTGGTGATTACATTCACCTCCAATTGATCAACCCAGTACACTTTACATTT
>Ga0181612_182884_pt1 | contig 11179 bp, 6 predicted proteins | sample HoacroProtozoa21_FD_119630 | JGI IMG/M metagenome (GOLD analysis project Ga0181612, IMG submission 119630) | Hoatzin crop microbial communities from Cojedes, Venezuel. Combined Assembly of Gp0051906, Gp0051904, Gp0051908 | reverse complement strand
TTGGCACTTTAATTTAGACAACCTTTGGAAGTAGCCCACATAACCATGAGAGCCTAGGTAAATTCTGCATGTGACATTTTTCTCCACTGGGCAATAGGGATCAAAAATGTCTGCCTTGTGATTAGTCATTTCTCGTTCTCTGGCTAACTGAGCAATAAGCCATAAAGGGCTAACGGACAATCCAGCAGAGGTCTTCTGCTGATTGCCGATTGCAATATGGTGACGGCAAAATGAGGAAATATGGGAATTAGTGGGGGTCTGATAAAGCCCCATGGAGGACTACTTTCGTGATATGATTCTTTGCTCTGCCTGACTTTTAATTTCACTGTGTAATTTCAGTAACTTGTCAGGGCTGCTTTTCAAACAAAACTGAACTATTCCTCTCAATGCTGTAAAGCTCAAACCTAAGATGAAGGTTCACTCTTTCACTGCTTCCCATCATCCAGTCACTGCTTTCCTCCTATATCCTCCAAACTATCCTTAGCTTGCATGTTTCCTATTCCATATCACTTTTGTCCCAGTCTCCAAGCTGCCCCTTTTACCACTGAGTTTCAGAATTCCATCTCCCTTTTTTTTGTCCTATAGTCATACTAGTCTTTTTCTAAACTTGGCCTCCTCAGTTCTTGCTCACCCACCCCTAACTATTATTTAAGCTTTTCTTGAGCATTTTGCATCCATCCACCCCTCATTCACAGCACAATTCTTCAGCTTTGCATCCAGAGCCTGTGGTGCTTCCACATTCAGTGATGTCTGCAAAGGCTCTTTTAACAGATTAAATATAGAAGTCTCATAGACTACATTTACATTAGTGGGTTAAACAGGAATATTCCCAGGTACTGGAACATGCTAATCTATACTGTTAACTTGTTAGAACACTGGTATGACATTGACTGTGCAACTTGGCAGTCTCCCCAAAACCACTCTTGGGCACACATGTTTTGGACAGGGAAAAGGCCATCTTGTTTCAGGAGACTGAATTCACGCAGCCTGCTCCATACCGGTGGCTCTCAGAGTGCTGCTGGGTACGTTTCGTGGACCAGAACAGATACAGCCATTGTGGTCCAAGTAGTTCATGTGTCAAAATGACTAGGAACAAAGGGGGTCAGATAATGTAGTCTTACATTTAACTGCAATATGAAATGAAACAACTGGATAAAACAATGAAGAACATACTACAATGTTGCCAGACAGTAGATTACCTCTACTGGGTTTTTTGATTGTCTCTACAGGGAAATTCACGCTTTCTTTTTTTTGAACTGGAGGAAGTTCCATAGACAGTGCTTCCACATCAGTAAACTAGAGAAAAGTAAGAAAGGCAGCTTAGGTCTCCCAGCTAAACACTTGGAAAAAAACCCAGAAGACATCTCCCCCACCTCCCCCGCAAAAAATAAAATAAGAAAAAAAACAACAAAGAAAAGTGGTGCAAAGGAAGAAAATGAGCAGAACCAAAGTGGTAACTATGAAAAAGATATACGTAAGTGTACCTCAGATTCCAAAGTACATTTTTGAGCATGCTTTATGCACCTACAGCATTTATCAGGTGAGACCACAACAGGAAAGTTCCCAAGGCCGCCTTTCAACCCGGAGGGTTAGTCTTACTAATTCCTTGTCTGGATAGCAGAGAGAGGCTTTTGAGGGGTAAGTGAAAAGACCTGAGGTTCAGCTTCTGCTCTGAATCAGACTCTCTCCAGAGTTTATGTAAGGAACCTACAGAGTTTGTGCTCAATAAACATATAACCATCTCCAAGATATGTTTCCTTTGACAAGGGCACATAATTCCCAGTATTAATTCTGCCATGACTGTCCTCTGTAATTGTTTCTTGATATAAATTGAAGCCGAGATGTAAACTCACAACTGTCTTTGTGGGAGTATGGCAGAAATGACCCGGCTTAACAGAAACTCATCCAGTTTTCTTCTACATTACCTTTTTCAGGAAAAACTCCTTGCTGAATTCTGATTCAAAATATGGAGGAATTATTTTGTTTCTTATTGCCATTAAGGACTTCTTTTCTTCTTCAAGTTCTTTCCTAAGTGAGTTTTAATATTGTTGGTAAGGAAAAGACAGAAAAAAGCATTATAACTGAGTTCACCCTGTTTTTCAGTATTTTGTTTAAGACTGAGGAATGGAAGTAATAATGGCAAGTGGCATTTTTTTTTCCTAGTTAATCACATCGAGTGATATTCTTGTAATTGGCAATTTTCTCAGTGACAGATCAAGAATGGGCTGGTCTGGCATGCATGAACAGTGTCCTCCTCAGATACAGAGGATATGATTTATGGAGGGGCTGATCTAAATGCATATGGACAATGGGTTGGCTGCTATGAAAAGCTCCTCTAAACATCTTCCAGTTCTCTAAATTTTGTGGAACATGTCTGAGATTGCCAATAGTGTCTTTCCAACCTTCCAACAAACTCTTAAATCTAAGAACTGGTATTTTAGATGCATTGCTAAAATTCGTAACACAGAATTAATCTAATTTCCTTCTTTTATCACAGAAAAACTCGATGGCTCTGTGGGTACAGAAAAAGCTGTTCAAACTTCTGAAGGTAAGATTCACCAGAGTAAAGACCGGTTATGTTTTCAGCTTGATTTAGTTCAGTTTTACACTACTATAGTTTCCCTGACTTGCAGGGTCTAGTATCAGCATGAAAATATCACTCTTAATCACATGGAGAGTTTTGACACTGGCTTTAGAGCCAGAATTGCACATGATGATCTTGGGTGCTGGCTACTCAGATATATATACTTCAAGTAATTCTTTAAATAATAGTATGCAAAACAGTGTAAAATGCTATATTAAAATACAAATCTGAAATTATAAAAGTTTTTTTTATCTCGTGCAAGTCAGAAAGTACTTATGAAGTAGTATCGAAGAGAACTTCGTTTTCAATTGCTATTTGACCATTCACAAAAACAAGAAAGAAAAAGCAAGTTTCTGCTCTGTTCATCACCATTTCAAGTTATTCTGTTGAAGAAATAGTGAATGACCTAAATAGCTGTCAATATAATTATTTTAATTCCATTGTGAACGAATGTATGTTACTGATAACTTTATCTATGTTAATCCTAGTTCATGTATCAGGTTTTCCATTTCAACATAAATTAAATGTATATTTTTAATTCTTTAAACAGTCCTGCTTGGATTATACTGAGGAATTTGACATTCTACCAGATTCACAAAGCCCTTTCCTCTAGAACTGAAAGTGATAATGGTTTTAATGCACAGTGTTTAAATGACAAGTTTTCGTGTGGTACTAAAGAATTATATAATGCAGCAATATAATTAAGTTTCTCCACAGAAGACTCTATAAATTTACTTTCCACAAATAACATTTTTCTCTCAATTAACAGTGGCTTTATGATTACTCCTACTTTTTTTTTCAAATGCTTTTGTGAATGACTATATCTGCAGATTGAAATCCAGTGACTTTCAATTTACACCTGAGCAGAAATTCTCATGACAATTCATCTGATTGTGAAGTGTACATTTTCAGCAATACATGCTGTTTCAAAGTATCTGTATAGATTTTTTTTCTTGAACACATCAAACAGCTTCACCATTCATCAGTGGGAGATAAAGTGCAATTTTTTACAAATCTGAGAGCAAGTGAAATCAAGGGGATTAGAATTAAAATCAAGGGTCAGCCTTAAATACAGCTTTCACTGCTGCGAAGATTTTTACGTCTATACAAATGCACACACACATTTCTTCTTGTCAAAGCACTTCTAATCTGAAGATTATAGCACCTCCCTCAGAACTCCCACGAGAAATACTTTACAAACGGGAAACTGAGCTACAGGTAATTCCCAAAACAGAACATTCAAATGTGGCAAAACGGGCCTTGCTTTAGTAAGGCATTGATTTTTAAAATGATCCTAATCTTAAGGTTCTTCTTAAAGATAATGAGTTTACCTACTGTCCACATGTTACCTCCTAAAATGTTTTACCTCCTGCATGTGTAACCCACGGGTGTATCCTGCACTTTACAGTGCACTCCACGATGAAGTGGGAGAGAAGCCTCAACAACCAAGTGAGGAAGCGGTGGATGTGGTAGGCAAGCAAAGGGCCTGGGGTGATGTGAACGTAAGGGACATCACAACCAACAAAACAGGGCTGACAGATGCAATGGAATATGGAAATGTCTGCGGGATGGCATTATGCGGAAAGCTTTCAGACCCTTTCTGGGCAATCGGCATGGCTGGGCGCCGCTCTGAAATGCCTGTACACTACTGCATGCAGCACAGGGAACAAGCAGGAGGAATTAGAAGTCTGTGCGCTTATGGGGCTAGGACCTCGGTGGTATCACAGAGAAGTGGAAGGATAGCTCACATGAATGGAGTTCTGTGTGGATGGATACAAGCTCTTCAGGAAGGGCAGGCCAAGAAGGCAAGGTGAGGAAGTTGCCCTATATGTAAGAGAGCAGCTGGAAAGCATGGAGGTCTGCCAGGGGATGGGTGATGAGCCAGCTGAGAGTTTATAGGTTAAGATTAGTGGGCAGACCAACATGGACGACACTGTTATGCATGTCTGCTATAGACCAGCTGATCAGTAAAAAGAGGTAGATGTGGCCTTCTTCAGACAACTGGAAAAGTCTCACATTCATAATACCTGTCCCCACAGGGGACTTCAGCCACCCCACTCACCACTGGAAAGCTGCTTTGCAGAGAAGGACCTATGAGTCCTGGTGGACACCAAATTGAATGTGAACCAACACTGTGCCCTTGTGGCAAAGACGACCAGCAGAACCCTGGGCTGCATGAGGAGGAGTGCTGCCAGCAGGTTCAGGGAGGTGAACGTTCCCCTCTACTCAACACTAGTGAAACCACATCTGGAGTACTGCATCTGGCTCTTGGCTCCCTGACACATGAAAGATGTGAACTTACAGAAGCAAGTCCAGAGAAGGGCCACAAAGATTTAATATTAAAAGCTTGGAGCATCTTTCATATGAGGAGAGGCTGAGAGAGCTGGGATTGTCTTGCCTTGAGAAGCTCTGAAGCTTCTCAAGCTTCAAAGACACGCATTTGGGTTTCTATTTGAAAAATCAGCTGGGATTTGGAGAATACCCGAGTAGTAACCTAAAGCATCGGCATTTGAAAATAGTAATATAAATTATTTTCCATGCTGGTGGCAGAGTCAGAAAACAGAACAGAAGATTTCTGACTTCAGCCATGTTTTAAATAGCGTAAGTTAACAGCAACACTGCTAGATTTTGAAAAAATTAGAGTTAAACCATCCATTCAGCATTTCTGTTGCAGAAAACACCATTATTTGCTAGTAAACCACTGGACCATTACCCAAGACCTGGTGAAATCAGTGTCAGTCTTTCTGTAAACAGACTTACGTTGGCTCTTAAAATCATTTAACTTTCTGTCCTACTAATACTATTACCTGTGCTCTGCTAGTCTGCTCTGCCACTTGGACACTGGTGTCACTCCTTCTGGGCTGAATGATCAGGTAAGAAAAAAGTAGTGAGAATGAGAAAACTAGCACAATGTTTTATAAGCACAAAAATATTTACAAGCTAACCCTGGAAAGAAAATGGTCTTTATGAGAGTAAGTTATATTAACATCTCAGGTGACTCCTGACTTGGACTTGTATGGTTTGCAGCAAAATTGTTCACTCATATCTGCATTTTTATTATTCAATCAAAGAAACCCTCAAAATAATTTTCCAACGAATTTTAAAGGATCTTTGTGACAAGGAAAGAGAGGCACAAAGAAGTAAAAGAATTATAGGAAAAGCTAGTAAAACATTGCTATATGTATCTAGAAATCTAGGTCCCAGTCCTTACTGACAGTCAGTAAAGGACATTGCCTTGCCCACGTACTTGGTTCCGTCCTTTGTGTATTTACATTTGCATCAGTTCTCACTGTCTGTCCTACCTGAACCTCTGCCGCTGGTCCTCTCTTTGGGCAGTGAGCGTCTTCTCTGTGTGACACTGGCGACGAGAAGCCACTGCCTGTTCGTACAGCTCCGTTATGTGAGCTGTAAGGTAGAGAGCATTATTGAATGTTCATGTTCTGCTAAGCACTGCTAAGTGTAATAAACAATAAACAACAAAGGATATTATTTTTAATGTATCTTTCTGTCACTTCACAAAAACCTACAGATTCTTTATTAGTGTGAGGGAAGAGGAAGATAGAACTTCATTCCAAAATCAAGTTCAGAACATTAACACATAGGAAATTAATTCAATTCAAGATAGAAAGAACCAGAAGCAGATTACATTTATAACCTTACCTTGTATTTCCTGAAATACCTTTATGTGCTTTCAAGATACTAATCAAACACCTGTGAATAGGAAAAGTTGCTGATGTTCAGCCACTTTCTGACTGGGGAGTAACATCCCATGTCTCTATCTCCAGCTGAAGAAAATAATGTGGGCTTTCAGGGACCTTTATTAATTTTGGCTTACTTAGTGCTTAATTGTGGCTGTGAAGGAGCCATAATCAACCTTCTCATGGAAGTAACTACTAGTTCAATATGTATAATGGAGAAAAGCCAATCTTTCCATATTTAAGACTGTGACCAGCTTTGGGGCTTTACTAAGGACTTTCGCTGTCCTCTGACATCTTCTATAAAACGTGTTGCTTACTTCATGCATTGTACCTAAACTGTGAGTCCAAAGAAATTTCCTTGGTTGAAAAGAAATTTCTGTAGCAAAACTGCGGAGATCTGAGTATTTGAGAGGTATGATCCTAGCTGATTATGACAACGTCTCTTAGTGTTTCAGGAATTATGTAATTGCAAACTTCAAAACTAGGTGGGTTTTTTTTTGTGCCAGCTTTTTCACCATAAAATATACTTTTATTTTCCCACTTTTTCTATTTTTGCCTCTCTTAAAAAGCTTCTTTCACACTGTCTTCTTCATTAATAATGGTATGTTACAAGTACACCTCCATTTTAATTACTTTTCTTAAATAAGGAAACTGTGTAGCAAGAATTTGTTGCACCAATTTCCATTTACATTTTATAGTGTGCTTTTTTTTTTTTAACAAGCAGAAATAGTCTTGACAAGGTAGAAAGGGCAGAAAAATATGCGACTGAATACTACGGATTTTTTTGTGGGAAAGGCTTATGGATTTTTAAAATAAACCTCTTGATTTTCATTTGTTCCTATTGAAAACATTAATAAATATTAACAAGTATCTTATGAAAACTTTTAACAGAAATTCACAAGGGAAAACTAACACACGATTCCATCTTTTCCCTCAGGCAAGGCTGATGTAAGCAAAACACACAATCATTTCAGATCAGATTTTCAAATGTAATGAACAACCAGGACTTACCCAGTTGCTTTGAAAACCTGTCTGAAATGCTGGTACTTGTATAAAACTGAGTGGTGTCATAGTTCTTATACCTGAAAAAATGCCATACGTGTAGAAACGTGGGTCAAAATGACAAATGCACGTGTGTAAACACAGAAAGTGTTTTTTAGAGATCGTCAATCATTGATGCTAACAAGTTCTAATTACCCGTGAAAATCATACTCAGAATAGAAGAGACAAAAGCATGTACACAGCACATGGATGAATTCACCTTTATGTTCCTTCTTTAAAAATAATACTATAATACTTTATAATTCACTATGGTATTTTACAATTTTAAAAGATATTCAATTTTTATTACCTCTAGCAACGAGATCTTCAGATGACTTCTCCCAGTCAGGGAAGGACTGCAACGAAGAAGGAATAACTGACCATATGAGAAACAGACCTCAGAACAACAGCATCCTGTTCAAAGGATTTCTAACCTAAGCTGCCTGGTCTAAACAGGTATTTGTTTCCTTCTTGATGACCTACTTTACAAATGGCTTCGGATTTTATATGGTAGATGTTTATTAAATCAAATGATCCAGTTCATATTCAAACTCAAATCCTTCTCCAAAGGATTTGAACCAGATATAAAACTCATGGTCACAACAAGAAGTCAAACGGGAAATGTGTTCAGGAATTTGTAGGCTTCGTTACTGAGGAGCTCTCTCCTGGTTGGTTTACAGTAAAGTGTTTGAGGGGTAAGAGACCCTAAACTAAGCTCTTTCCTTTATTCTTATGCTGTCCCTGAAGCAGTGAACTGGAAACCAGAGGAGTGCCTGTGACCAGGCAGTCTAGGTGGTAACAGAGCTGGAGAACAGTGGAGGCTTGAGAGGAGTGTGACAGTGACTCACGAGTCACAGCAGGTCCACAGTGAGACTCTGCTGCTCAGAAGAGAGTTGTCCTCTCTTGTATGTACCTGGATATATGCTTATAGTAGCCAGGACAATCAACAATAATTAGTCACTAGACAAGTTCATTGGAACTAGAGCAGCACGTGAGATTCAGCACCCGGATCTCATCAAAGCAAATAAATGTCTGCCTAGAGGACAGAGGCAGACGGAGTTACTGACAGATCACTTCTCTTATGTTCCTCTTTCCAGAAAAGTTGCGAGCTCCTTTTTGCCACATACTTCTTTTCTCTGTTCTCTTTTTAAGACTTGTATGTCACTTGAAAGTACTAAGCAAAAAATATATACGAAAGCTTGTAATGTCAAAATACAGGCTTTAGTTTCAGCAAATGAAAATGCTAACTTGGCTAAAACGTTCAGAGACGAATTCTAGAATTACATGGAGTTTTTTTTAAGTTTGTATTGAAAAAAAAACCCAGTAAAGTTATAGATCTATGCAGAAAGCTAGGAAAAGGAAATTAACAGTATTTAAAACTGGAAAGATCTAATTCCCCATGTTTTTGCATGTTGAGACAAGGTTTAAAAGGTAGACTCTAAGGATAAGATGATGTTTGTTTGCTAGAATACACTCACTTTTGAAAGCTTGATAAATCATCTGGAAGTGAATATTTAAACTAACATAGCTAGATCTTATTTTTCAAATGCCAGATTTTTTAATTCAGTATGTTTCAATTCACTATATGCATATTATTTGATTAAACGGAAACAAAAGTATTTCCTAAATGAGACTAAAAAAGAAAATAGTGTTTAATAAGTACTAAAAATCTGGCATGTGAATTCATATCATGCAAGGTACCAAATTTAAAGAAAGCTGTAGGAAACAAGTTATTTAAAGAACTGAAATAGGGCAAACTGATCACTCTTTACATCAGACGTAAGCAGTGTTTCTCTTATTCATCTGAAATCATTCCACCCACTTCTGCTGCTTGAACTTTTAAAATCTTTTTTCCTCATCTCCAACTAACCTCACTCTTTCCTGACTGCTACCCCAACTCCCTCTTCCCCTATTTACCCAACTTTCCCATTACCTATTCCCCTTCCTTTTCTTTTCATACTCTAATTACCTGTGCAAATTAGTAGACTACATTTTCCAAAAAATACAAATGCTGCTCAGCGGTAATAACAATATACCTCTAGATTGTTTTTGGATTATCCCCGGAGCAGGGTTTAAACTCTCACTTTGGAGGTGGCTGTGGTTGAAACATAAGTCTCCCAGCTGCAATGACAACAGACTGGAAAACATTCTCATCCTAATGTTGGGGAATATCCACATTTCAGTAATTTTGGCCTGTGTGTTTGGAAAGCATCATTCTGCAGAGCCAAACTCTTGAACTCTTTTGAGCATTGCTTCCCCAAAATGCAGAGTGTGGCTCTGTTTTACCACTAAACTACAGCAGAGCTGGCACGGTGCTATCCTAAAATTTGCTGTTTTATTAACGGATAATCATGTGTTTCAAGGCTGACAATTCCAATGCAATACAGTGGTTTTGTTGGAAACAGTAGTTAAAAATTGTATTTTTCTTACCGTAACCTGTTCAAGGAGACTTGCAGCACTCTCCTTTTCCTCTTCTGTTCTTGGTTCTTTTACATTCATCTCTTCCAGCTCATTTTCCTGCTTTAAAATGTCATCTATATATTCCTTGTGGAACAATGAAAAAGATCAAGAGAGATGCAGATGTTTCCTTTACAGAGGTAGACATAAGGGTCACATTTATAGAGAAAAGAGTTTGTAGAAGTAATGGACATATGCTTCTTCTCCATGTCATAAAGGCCCCTTCTGTGAATTTGTGTGAATGGGTTATATAGATATCTAAAGTTATGCATGGAGAAATAGTTTTTAAAAAAACCAACATGTCAAAGAGAGGATTAGATGCTGAGAAGGTAGCACTTGAAGGCTTACCAAGGACTAATCAGCTCTGAAGAACAGCAATACTGTTGAATCTGCAAGAACTAATGAACTAAGGACATCATGAGTCTGCTGAATCTCTACCAGGCCACTAACACATCAGCATCCACAGTGAACTGGGTGACTCGGACCACATCCAACAGCTATCCGGATGTCCCCGGGTCATCAGTGCAACCTCTGACTTCTGAGGCAGGCAGGCAGGTTTGGCCTCCCAACTGCTGCAACAGCCAGGCAAGTATGAGTGAGCGTGCAAGTGTCAGAGTAAACTATGTGAGTGAATAAAGGAATGTGTTGAGTAAATAGCTGCTATTAATTATAATAAATTATATTATTAAGATCAGCTTAATCAATAAAAGGTGTTCTACCAAACATGGTATGTGATCTGTATCTCCCTCCTGTTTGATCTGCTATTAGGGAAAAGGAAATTTACATCATCATAATTGAAAAATTAGGTTCAGAAAAAAATCTGAAGCTCTGTTTTTTAGACAGATGTTTACTTTGCCAGAATCACACTAAGTGCTACAGACAAGAACACTTTTCCCACACTTCCTTATACTTTAGAAGATCAGTTGGATGGGAAAAAAGGGTCCTTACGGAAGGTTGTCCTAAAACACCACTGTGCTAGAAAGCCACATGCAGTACCGAGCTTTATGAATAGACAAGGTTTGCAGAAGCAATCTGTTTCCAGTTACAGTTCTTTTTCATTTCTTTATAACTCTTAAAGGAGATGGAGAAAGGAAGAATACCTCTTTCTTTAGATCTTGATTTAGTTCTGATAAAGTGAATATTTGGCTAAAGATTTAAGATACGTCTTTCTGGAAAAATCAATTAATTAAATATTGATATATGAGCAATGAGGATATTGCCATTGCACATTAACGCAATCATTACAAATGTTTTGTTAGTGCCAACAACTGCAATTCTTCCTTCCCAGTGCAACAAACAGTTGTCTTGGTTTCGGCTGCCGCCGGCAACAAAAGCGCCACGCGGCCGCCCCTCCCCCCGCCGGCGTGAGGAGGAGAATGGAAAGAAAGAGGCAGAAAAC
>Ga0181612_170254_pt1:10000-11179 | contig 11179 bp, 5 predicted proteins | sample HoacroProtozoa21_FD_119630 | JGI IMG/M metagenome (GOLD analysis project Ga0181612, IMG submission 119630) | Hoatzin crop microbial communities from Cojedes, Venezuel. Combined Assembly of Gp0051906, Gp0051904, Gp0051908 | reverse complement strand
CTCTGTCGGGAGGGTGACAGCTGTCAGATACAGATAGTAGGCTACAGATCCTGGCTGCTAAAACCCACTCATTCATTCCTGTTACAGATCATTGCCCACAGCTTGAAACCATGCTTTACAGTCCGCCGATTAGCTGGCAAGAGATCTACATACTGTATTAGCAAGGTCAGCCAGTGAGATAAAGGCTAAAACCTCAGCCCATCTGAACTATTTTTAAGCAGATAGCCACATGCACTGCCTGCTTGTTTATTTTCTTCCCTGTCCCATTACATCATGCTAGTATAATTAGCGAAAAATACGCGGGAAAAGAGACATACTCTTCCAGATTGTCCTTCTTTAGAATTCGACCCAGTGGTGGTGGGACACAGATCTGTTGGAGGAGAGTCATGCACTCAGCTGCCTGCTTGTGCTCAGAGACCTGATGTGATTCCGCGTTCCTTCTTGTTTCTTAAAACAGGGTAGTTGGTTGCTTTTGCAGGACAGTGTGATGAAGTTCAGTTGGAAGCTACTGTTGCTCAGACTGTTGGAAGATTTTTGCTCTGTAAGTTATTTAGCTTTGTGCATGAGTTCACCTGGAGCCTCAGAAAGAGGAATGGGTTGTCGCTTGTCTGTTATTTGCATAAGTACCTACTTCCCAGGCAGGAAGAGTCTTTGGGTTTAGATATGGCTGTTGTACTTTGGATCATTCCTGAATTAGGAGGCTGGAGATGCACAGACTAGGATTTGGAAAGCAAATTTGATATCACTCAAGGAGAGAGACAAGTAAAGAGCTGCTGAACACCATGAACACCGTGTCACCTTCTTGCTTTTTTACCAAGTAAAAGACTCATGGCATTGTTTTCCCCATTGCTGTTCTTACTTGCCAAATTCAGCTTGCAAACCATGAACAGGTGTGCTGGTTTTTTCTCAGATCTGTAGAAGTGCTATTATGACCCTGTTGAACTGTGCATCAGTTGAGCTAATGAAAATTATTTTCCTTTTTATAAGAGGGCAGTACTTGCAGGAAGCCTCTGTATCCCCTGAAATGTTGTTTTTGAGTGCTCATAGATGGCCTAGCATTGCGATCTGGTGCTGTTATGAAGCATAGGATCTTATTCTGTACCTGTATTATATTAATGATTTTAAGACAGATTAGCAATTGTCATTGCCGGTCCAAACTGAAATATGCATTAAAATTCT
>Ga0181612_170254_pt1:0-5000 | contig 11179 bp, 5 predicted proteins | sample HoacroProtozoa21_FD_119630 | JGI IMG/M metagenome (GOLD analysis project Ga0181612, IMG submission 119630) | Hoatzin crop microbial communities from Cojedes, Venezuel. Combined Assembly of Gp0051906, Gp0051904, Gp0051908 | reverse complement strand
GTAGAATTAGCTAGCATCTTTCTTGTTACAGAGGGTACGATGCTTAGAAAATAAGCAAACCAATCTGGTCTATGTTTTCTGCCAAGAATCTTTCAGTGCCCCATAATCTGTGGTCCTGAGCCCAGCAGCAGTGCTATTAGGAAATACGGTTTGCGTTGTGTTTGTCACAGCTGACTGAGCCCAAGCTAGGAATTAGATGTCATTTGTAATTGCCATTTGTCTGTATGATTTGGGAATTGATAGCAGCAAGAAAACCAGAAGATAACTTAATAAATACACCTACGTCTCTGCTACTCTTGATAAAGTTTGAATCATAACTGGACCTCTGATAACATAGCAAAATAACTATAAAAGCTTAATAAGAAGCTTGAACTAAAAAACATGTCTTTTTTTCGCCCTGGGTTCTTCTCCTGACATGCTACAGTTGGGGTATGCAATTAAATAACTTGCCAGCTCTGAGAACATTTACTGCTGCAGTGGGCATTACTGAGAGATTCAGAAGCTTGAAAAGTAGGATGGACATCTTGTGGACAGTTCAACGATTGTTTTTAAAGCTCTGCTAATGCAACTGAGAGACCAGGCTGCCTTCCTGGCATCTGCTGTGGAGTGTACTGTACATTAGATATACAAGAGATGGGGCCGGGGGGAGTTTCAAATTCAACAGCCAGCAGCCTGGGTATCAATTAAAGGTGGGTTATTTTCATATGTCACCATTATGACCCTTTAAACAGTGCAGCTATAGTGGAATCAGGATGTCTCTCTGACCCTATACTATGCAAATGCACCGAGGCCAGAAAGACTGGAAAATCTACTGAATTTTAATGTGAAAAGTGTGTGATGCCCCTACCTCGTTGACATTCTGTGTGGATTTTTTTCACTAATCCTCACACTCAGTAGGCATAACTTTCTTGATCTTGGTTCTTCGGTGGGGTGTGCAGGTCAAAAAGGCAGCTGAGGTGGGCCAGAAAGGAGTCAGGCACTACAGCACGGAGCAACATATTTAGTTACAATTAGAAACGGGCCTGAGTGGTGAAGTTCAGGTAAGAGTCCAAACTCTCCCAAAGCTGGGGTGATGGGTAAGCCATGGGTTTGGGTCAGTCCCATGGAGATACTGACCCGTCAGTTCATCTGCAGCTGGAATTTCCCAAAGTCCCTTCCTGGCTTTACTTTTTGAGGGATATTTTTGAGTTTATCTGTAGTCATGAAAAACTTGGTGAGGTTTCAATGTAGCGTTGTCTCAAGGTAAACTGTATACGGTTGCTCTGTTTGAACCTCTGTCCATAACTGGTGTGGGGAAAACAGCTCTGACATGAAGAATGAAAAAAGAGAGATGTAAGAAGAAGAACATGCTGTTTTTCTGTGGTGGTTTTTTTCAGCTATGTTATATTCTAGCTGAAATAGGTAGTGTTGGTAAACTCCTGGCTCCAGGAGGTGTGGAGACCGAATGACAAAAACCAGTGAACCCCAAATCCCCTCTCTGGCCAGTGCGCATCCAGTCATACACAGAAGGTGGTAGGGCTGCATCTTCCCTCTCAATCTCTGCTTCACAGCTTCTTGTAGCCCTGAAGGAGCTTCCCGTAGCTATGAGGCAGGAATTGGAAGCTGTGGTCATGGGAGAAGAAATAAGCCTTTCACATTTCTTGTGTGATAGTTGTTGGTCCCACTGAAGATCCGTCCCGTTGCAGAGCTGCCCGGTTGCCTTGCGCCTGCTACCACCCTGATGTGCGGCTACGGCCCTGCTGTCCTCCAGTTTGGCTGCGTCCTCGGGGTTTGCTCGAGATGGATGGATGGACTCAGGATGACTCACCTGGAAGGGTACAGTGTACCCCACGCTTCCACCGTAGCGAGGAGGAGGTGTAACGTAGAAACAGGCTTGTTTCCCGCTGCTGTCGAGAAGACAGAGCTGCCAGCGAGAGAAGAAAGGTCACTGCATTTTGCATACACGTATGGTCATATTTAGGGGGATAGTGCTAAATACGGTGATTCTGGTATGAATTCAGCTTGCTGTGGTGTGAGATGTGCACGGTAAGGGTTTGTGCTGCGGGCTATACGCAGTCGTGGGTGCACTCTGTGGTGTGCTGAAGGGCAGGGTTCTGGGTTGGAGCCCCAGCAAGTACAGAAAGCAGGGTACAACTGCAGAGATGGTTTTTCGTTCACTTGGCAGTTTGGTTTGGGGTGGGTTTTTTTTAGTTGGCTCTGGCTTGCCTTGCTTTTTCTGCTCTTTTATTCCCACCAGCTTTATAAAATCTTACATGTTTATGAATTAGGGCCACATAGTATTTAAATTTCCAAACAGAGAACCATTCTTCTCTATAACAACTTTCTGACTTTCTAAGGTTGTCAGATGTGTTACTTTTTTTTTTAAAGAGGGTATTGTATATAGAACCTCAATTATTTCCTCATAAAGTGATTTTAAAATGACTCCCCAGTGAGTTTTAGGAAAGTGTGTCTAGACTTTTTTCTTTTTCTGCTTTATCCCAGTCTCCCTTTCCAGCCTGCCCCTATCATTTTGTAGGTTATGGATAGCAGAGGGTTTGTTGTACTGCAATTTAATGCAGAGTGTGTGCTGTGACCTTTGTGGGGGGGAGTCTGTTGGCAGTATCATTACAAATAAAGTACTAACAGATTTCAGAAGTTTATAGATTCCAGAGTGGATGCTGAAGCCTGCAGACATTTATAAACTTACCTCCACAGCTTTTCAGATTTGACACCGAGCTGGTGGTGCAGCCCCTGCTCAAACGCCAGCTGATTGCTTTGCTGAGCCCCCCCGCACAGCCCTGGCGACCTCCCTTTCCATGCCTCTGCCATTGGACATGTGTAGCAATTGCAGCTGCAGAAGATAAAGCCCTGGAAGGTCCAGGCAGACCTGCGCTGTCACTTGCTCCATGCCACTGTGCAGGCATTTGTTATTTCAGGTGGCCATGGCCAACTACAAAGACTTTGCAAAACCTGGACCATATTAGCCAGGCCACTCTTGAACGGATACGAACACTCAGCCTCCAGCATGATGACGGAGCCAAGCCATTAAGCGGGGTTTGGGGATAATATTTACGAACGCGGGCGGGTGGGGGTAGAAGTCAGTGGTTATGCCTGGACCGTGCAGTGTAGCCCGGCATCCTCACGCTCATTCTCGGCGAGCCGATCGCTCTGCACAGCGCAGATTTGCTGCAGTGCAAAGGTAATACTGGAGGAGGGAGAAGTCGGGTACTGGCGACATCTGCAACCTCTGGCCTCTCCCAGCAGGGAAGATTTGGTTGAGTGAAGAGCATGCACTCCACCCGTACAGCAACAAATTCCCGGCTGGCTGGCGTTCCGCTTCTGGGCCCCGCTTCGCCTGCTCCTCTGAGAGGGGCTCGTGGCGGGAGGGAGGATTTGCATGGCAGGATGCTAAGATGGCGAGAGCTGTGGTTGGCTTTACTGCAGGAAGTGGATTAGGCAAATCCCTGAAACAGGGCAGAAATCCGTTTTTCCAGGTGCTGAGGCTGAAGGAAACATATAATTAATAGTATCCTGATTCTTGCTTAGTTAAGTCTTAGAGTGAGGTATCCTGGAGTTTATATTTTTAGCAGCCACTTTGAGAGATGGTGGGGGAGGATAAGTGTGCATGGGGGGAGAGATTAATTTAAAATTGATAACCGCATGGCAGCACCACAGTTTTAACAAGCTCAAGGCCTGCCTCGCGAAGCCTGCTGTACTCAGGGGACCAGAGTTCAATTCTCCATGCTGCCAGCTGAAATCAGAAATCACAACTGCAGTGATTAGCAGTGAATTTCCTGATCTTGGTGCCGCAGGCAAAGGAAGGAGGGGACTGCTTTTTCTCCCTCTCTCTGGCGTGGTTAACCCCTAGCAGGGGAGACGAAGGTAGGGAAAGGGAATCTAGGGGAGTTTACGCCATTTAAACTTGTACATGCTGTTTTAAAAAAATCAATGGCCATTAACGGCCGGGCCTGTCTGTGGAGAAGTACCCAGTGGCATCTTAATTAATCTCATTGCTAATAGAGGAGCATCGCTTTCAAATGCTTGTGCTACCCCTCTCATTCCAATGATGCAGCTCAGATCCGCAGAGGCAGTGTCTGGATGGGAAAATACGGCCTGCTCTCAGGGACTCGGGTGTCAGTCCAGAGTAATCACAAACACTGGCTTTACACTGGTGTAGCTGGGGTCAAATTTGACTCTGTTCCCATCAGCATGAAGTACCACCCCACCTAGGTTTCCCTGTGCTTGTTCATTAGTGATGCAACTGAGAAGAAACAAGGAAAATACTGTTCTGTATGGTTACACTCTGAATTTTTTTTAAATTTTTTAATTGTTTGCCTATTGAATACTAACTCCCCTGATTAGCAGAAAGGTGCAGCACTCGGGGGATGTGTGATCGCTATGTCTGCACAAAGCTATCAAAACTGGTCCCTTGGTCACTTTCTGACTGTAGTTGCTGCTGAAGGTTGCTTCTTTGGGTCCCTTGCGATGTAAGATGAGGGAATTTTGACTAACACATGCAAACAATATAAAATTGAAATTCATAAAACTATTGCAATATGTAGCAGTCTCAGGCAAGGAGGGGCTTGTTTGTCAACTCTCTTTGGCCTGAGAAATGTAAGCATTTTGGTAGCTAGAGCGGGAAAAGGTGTTGCTTCATGGATTAATAGGTAATTGGCCCAGAAATAACCTTCTGATCCAGACCTTTGCCTGATGGAGAGGGCTGGAAGTGATTTTGCTTACTTGCTTGTTTGTTCCTTCCTGACTCTTCTTTGGGTTGAAAAATAGTATTTTTTCACCTGACCATCGCTGAGCTGCCAAAGCATGTGATGTGCAGAGGCATCATACTGAGTTAATGCATGTTCTTGGGTGCTTGTCGTATAGATGGGGTGCCCAGCTGCGTGCCAGAGGCTCTACAGCTCCAACCATCTCTTCCTCAGTAAAAAGAACAAAATGGTTGGTGTCGTGGGGGCCTGGGAGGTGCCTCTTCTCTGTGGGCGATGACGGAAAGTCCTCCGCTCGCG
>Ga0181612_145412_pt1 | contig 11179 bp, 8 predicted proteins | sample HoacroProtozoa21_FD_119630 | JGI IMG/M metagenome (GOLD analysis project Ga0181612, IMG submission 119630) | Hoatzin crop microbial communities from Cojedes, Venezuel. Combined Assembly of Gp0051906, Gp0051904, Gp0051908 | reverse complement strand
GCTTTCCCCATTGCTGACAATAAAGATGCTGCTTATGTGTGTTACCCATTCACATTCACAAAGAAGAAAGTAGCTTACTACTTCTTGTATGCATTGATTCTTTAATTGTTAAGAACAATCAACTTGTTCTTATCCTGCCCCTATGGATTTTTAGTACAGTGCCCAATTTTAGAAAGTAGGTTTGAATCATCCTATAGCTGGATATTATCTCAACTTCTTGCCAGTGTTTTATTGTTCTCCTTCTAGCAACAACTTACAGTACCAATAGCATCGTAGTTCATCTGTGGTCTCCTTTTATTTGAAGAGAAGAAACTGTTCGGCAAGGGAGAGCAATTTCTTTTATTAATTACAGGAGTCTGTTAAGGGGGAAAAATTACTACTCTCTTTGTTTCTTTTCAAGGCTACTTTCAGGAGTGAAAAAGCTTTTTATATTTCAGCTGAATGATGGAAAAGTGGCTGTGCGGAATGATATTATTGTAACTCATTTAACCCATGTAAGTTGTTTCTGAATCTCAGCTAATTGTATCTGTCATTAGAAAGGTGCAATTTTGGGGAATAGGGAATTAAACTGCTTGTGGAAAATAGCATTTCCTCAATTGTTCTTGGCACAAAAAGCACGTCTGACTTAATAAAACTGAATGGGCTGTTCCCATAGCTGAGAATGTGATGCAGTGGAAGAGATTGCAGAATTTTGTTATATTTTAGTTCATAGAAATATCTTGTGATTTAATTTTAAGGCTTTATATAATACAATTTTTTTATTAGATGGTTCTAAAAAGTGGGTGCTGTGTTTTGTTGGTTGTTTTTTTTCTAGAATTGCTTGAGATCTGTATTGGAGCAGATAGCAGCATATGGTCAAGTTGTGTTTAGACTACAGAAGTTTATTGATGAAGTGATGGGGCACAGCCCGGAAAGCATAATGCATGGAACAGTTTCCACTCCAAAGAAAACTACTGAAGCCCCGTTCAGAACCTACCAAGCTTTTATGTGGGCTTTGTATAAATATTTCATTAGCTTTAAAGAAGAACTTACTGAAATTGAAAAATGCATAATCAACAAAGGTACAGTGCAAGGGAGATTTAGCATGTGGGGGCACACGAAGAAATTTTTGTAAGAGGGAAACATGCAAAACGTTATGCAGATACATCTGAAACTGTGAAAGATGCCATGCTGCATTTTAAAATCTCATTAATAATATTGATAAAATTTGATTTTCCATTGGATGTTAGCTTTATGCATGTTTGGTTTTTTTTCCAGATAAAACAGTCACACTTTCAATAGTAATAGATAAGTTGTCTCCCCGACTGGCACAGCTGAAGGTACTTCACAAAGTTTTCAGCACAGGAGTAGCAGAAGTGCCACCTGACACTAGAAATGTTGTACGAGCATCTCATCTGCTTAATACTCTCTACAAGGCTATTCTTGAATATGACAGTGTCGGAGAAGCCTCTGAGCAGACGGTAGGGGAAGTAATTCTTTCCTTAATAGAGTGACACACCAGAAAATTTAGTAGCTTAAATTTCTTTATAATGATGGGAGTACACTAACCTTCAGCTACCAAGGATTGAGGACAGATGTGATAGCCATAATGCACTGCTGTCTTCTGGCATGAGTTCACTCCACCTGGACAAAATCAGATTTATGAGGAGATCAGCAGCAATGTGGTTTTAGGACTGCGGGGAGGAACTGTGGGAAATCAGAGGCCAGGAAGCAGTTATGAAGGAGGGAGCTTTGAAATAGCTTTCCTTCCTTCTATTTCTACAGCTGCATAATTCAGTTAATGCCGAAATGTGGGGTTTTGGGTTTCTACAGTAACTTCTTGATTATACTACTGAAAATATAGTAGATGTCATTATGTCTTTGTTTTCTGCGTTACAAAACCACAGAATGTTTTATGGCTATCCCTTACTGTTTAAGAGATGTTAGAGTGAAAAAAATGGAAACCGCTATTTGGGTCTAAGTGTGATGACAAAAGTAACAAGGGGAAGCATGTACAATGCGTGCCTCCATTAAAAGTACTAAAGCTGTAATTTTTGCTTTAACATTTTCTCTTTAAAAATCCTGAAGTGTAGTTACATATGTCTTATAAACTAGAATCGCACAATGAAGAGGTTAGGCATTGCCATATTGGTTCTGATGCTTACTATGAAGAACATTCAGGCACTTTTTTTTCCTCCCCCTTCAAATTCAGGTGTCCCTTTTGTTCTCTCTCTGGGTGGAAACTGTGAGGCCATACTTACAGACAGTGGATGAGTGGATAGTCCATGGTAATTTGTTTGATCCTGCAAAGGAATTTATCATTCAGAGGTAGGGATTCTGATATTGGACAGACGTGATGCTAGGCAAGTATGAGTGCAAAACCTGCCGTGGAACCTAGGAAGTAAAGGGGGATAATAAAAGTGGGTCTTGACATTTGTTATTTTACTTAAGTAGAATTAATTTCTTACTCATACTTTTATAAATTGTCTCAAACTTCCCATTAGGGAAATTGCAATAGAGCTGGAGCCCTGCCAGGTATTATTCTGTAATAAGTAAATTTTTTTTAATTTTTTCTATCTAAAATAAATAATCAGCAGTCTGACTCTGAGTGTGTTGACATTTTTTAAAAGTAATTAACCATTTTTTAAAAGTAATTAACCGTTTTTCAAAATGAAGACATTGGCAAAAATTACAAAATTTACTTTTTAATTCTTCTAGTAATCTACAGTTGTTATAAATCAAATGCTATTTAGAATTAAAGTGCTCATTGCTTCTGACTTGTAGTACGATTTAATAAGGTGTCTTGAATTGCATGCATATATCCTAAACATTATTTGAGCTATTGATATCTCTTCTGTGTGTATGCTACATTTAGCTGGTCCCGTTTTTGACAGCTTGAAGTGGAAAGTGAATATAAAGATTAGAATTTTGGCTCATAGTTACAAATCCATTTCCCCCCCATCTGCCAAACTTAATTGAACCTCTGTCTGTTAAGGCAGGTCAAGGTGAGCATGAAATAAGAGAACAGTTCTAGTACTATTGTAATAAATCCTTAGCAGCTGAGATCTTAAACATTCTTATTATGTCCTTCTTGACTTTTCTTTCTGTGATTCTGTAGTTGTGTTTTCAGTGCTACTGACAGGTGATTTCAACTTTTATTATATTTGTACCTCGTTTCAATTACCTAATTTAGGTTGTTTTCCACCTGATTTCAAAGACAAAACTGTGTATCTGATGTAAACAACACAAAAAACCAAAGTGAACTAAGAATTGCGTTTCACCTACTCTAGAATTTTTCAGCTTTCCTAGTAGTATTTGCTTCACTGTGGATTTTAAATAAACCTGCAAGTCAATCCCTAATCATTTTCTTATGAAGGATGTATGCCACGGTGTATAGTTAACTTCCTGGACAAATTTAATTATAATTGCTCTGTCTGCCTTGTTTTGGGGGTTTATTTGGTTCTACGGTTGTTCTGTCTCTTGTGAGCTGATTCTTTTTCCTGCTAAAGCTATCGTCCTTTCTAGAGGTGTCTAGATAGTTTGTGATATGAATGAACTTATTTTATGTAGTTTTGAAAGTGCTACTTGACTATTCCAAGAGAAAGGTGAAGCATAGAGCAAAGATTATATGCATCTTCTAGTAATGAAGTTTCATCTTTTGAGAAAAGGGAAATACTCAACAGCTTTTTTATTCCTTTGCAGAAACAAAAATGTTCCAGTTAATCACAGAGATTTTTGGTATGCTACCTACACGTTATATAGCGTGTCAGAGAAGACGGAGAATGAAGAGAAGATGAGTGATAATGCCAGTGCCAGTTCTGGCAGTGATCAGGCCCCTTCAAGCCGGCAGCACACTATGGTCTCTTTTCTGAAACCTGTGCTAAAGCAAATCATCATGGCTGGAAAATCCATGCAGCTGTTGAAGAATCTTCAGTGCAAAGATGGCTCTCCGCAGCAGGCTGCGTCAAGAGGTGAGGTGTCAGTTTTCGGACTGTCACGCCTTAGGGTATCTAACAGTATGGGTGTATTTTTTTGTAGTACTGTTTCCATGGTTGTAGAATAATACAGCGTTCTATGCTGAAAGTCAATATCGTGGCTGGTAACTTCAGGTCTGAATGAAAACCGTTACTCCTCCAGCGCAAGCAAGTGACAAGAGCAAAGTGAATAAAGATTGAGTGTTCCCTTTGTTTTTTATTGCTTTAATTTTTGCTTAAAATTGTTTTCGTGTGCTTGCAAAACATATTTTTCTTGTTAATGAGACAAATGAAAACAGCTTGTGTGTCCTAATGGCAAAGATGTTCGTTTTTAATAGTTGTTTTCTGTTACTAAGTGGTCGAATAATTCTTACATAGCATGGGGAACTTTTTTTGTAAAAAAAAAAAGCTTACTGATAATTACATGAAAGATACTTGAATGTTTAAGATATTTGTCTTGAGTGAGTGTAAAACAGTACAACAGTGTAATCAATGTGGGGGTTTTTGTTTTCTGGTTTGTTTTTTTTGTTGAAACCAATTTTTTTGGTTTGCTGCTTCTTAATGTTTAGAAGTAGAGATGGTTAAATTATTTTGGAGACTCTAGGCTTATTTCCCCCTTTGGTGTGAGAATATAATCTGTCCTAGCGAATATTGCAGGGTTGTTTCAGGTGCCAAGAATTAATTGTCTTTGCACCTGAAGGAGGAAGTACACTTAACAGTCTGAGAAATATTTTCATTCAGCAATCCATTTGAACATATACCTGACTCCAGGTATTGGACTAGTCCTACTGTTATAGCAATACTTAGTTGAATATGTATTTGAGTATTTTCCTGAATAGTGGCCTAAATTTAGTGTGTTAAAACTTACCAAGTAAATGCTGGACTACGGAGGAGTTCTTGTAGTTCCAATGAAGTTTTCTCTTAGAACAAAGTGTTACCATGTAATGTGTTCCCAATTTAGATGCGGAGCGAAAGAGTTTGTATACACTGTTCTTGGAATCAGTGCAGTCTCGCCTGCGGCATGGGGAAGAGGCTGTTCCGGATGTTATTACAGAACAGCAGGCCACAAAGCAGAGCCTGATAAAGATGCAGTCTATAGCAGAGAGACATTTGGAACTGGATGACGTCCATGACCCGCTGCTGGCTATTAATTTTGCCAGGTAAATGAATGATCTTCCTGCTGTGTGGTTGAGAGCAATGTTCTGCCTGGTGACATTTGGAAGACCAAATTTTTATTGCTGCTGCCGCTGCTGAAAACAAGCAAGCGCAGAATGAAGAGGAGCACCAACAGTCAGTGACAGAAGCTAAATAAACCCTACCCTCGTGCTTAATTAAAGAAAAACAATTGAAATCAGTGAAAAATCTGCTACTCGCATCTGTTAGCATAGAAAAGGGGAGTAGTCTTTGTCATAAGAGGCTTTTAGCAAATAAATGTTTCAATAGTGAATGCTGTTGTAAAATCTAAGCTTTTAAATGTGTTTGCTTGGAATTTCTACACAACATCTTTGATTTGCACGAAGTATATTCTTTGAAGAATACAGCTTCAGTTATGCTGTGCTTAAATAATTTCACTTTGAACACCTTCCAAAATTCACTTTAATTGCTTAAAAATTCTTCATTCTTCATAATGAGGGAGGTCATATAGAGGTTATAAATGTCTTCAGAATTAGCAGGAAGGACGAACTCTGAATATCTTGCTTATTTTTTGATTGCAAATAAGAAAATAGCAATTTATGTTTCTCCTAAATACTAGTTGGTGATTTATGTGTTTTCATTTCAGTCCTGGGAGGAGTTTATTTTAAAGAAGCCATAATTAATAGTAGATAAGACTCTTATTACTCCCCTGTTGGGACTATTCTGTTTGCCAGAACTGATAGATTAATTCAATGTCTGACTTGTCCAGTCTATCAAGGTGATAGCTGCTATGAGTCGGGCTTCCTCTTGTGATGTAATTAGCTCGTGAGTAGCTCTTTACAAATTATTGTAATAATTTCATCCTTTCTGTGACAAAACAATTAAAACTAGCAAGTGTAGACTGCAGGTACTCTCTTCCCTTGATATAATATTACAGATAATGTATAGGGACCCACATTTAAGGTGCCTCAAACCAATTCTCCGTGTGTGTGGTGGGGGTTTTGTTTTGTTTCTTTGGTTTTTTGGTCTGTTGTTTTGTTGTTGTTGAGGTTTGCTTTCTTCTTGTTGTTCAAATTTTTGCTTTGTTTCTTTAATTGTATTTTTTTTCCTGGGAAGTTCATCTGACTGCTGTATGTGCACAATATAGTTTTATAAGTTCCTGTGATAATGGATTTGTTTATTAAGCTGTATAGTGTTTGAACTTGAGGTTTTTCAGAATTATTCTGTGAGCAATTATATGATTACAGAATGCCATCCTTTTTGATATTCTTAGGCCTGGTCATACAAAACCAGTATGAAGTATGACTTAATAGGCTTGATATGTACTGTAGTTATGAAACAGCTTTTATTAGTTCTGCACCATATATTTTAGAGTAGAGGATCCAATTTTGATTAAACTCTTTGAATGTACAACATTTTTTGGTTTATATATTGTGTGAATTATGAACGTTCTTCCCTAACTAGTTTGTCTTATTTTGAAGGTTATATTTGGAACAGAGTGACTTTCATGAGAAGTTTACTGGTGGGGATGTTTGTGTGGATAGATCCTCAGAATCTGTGACCTGCCAGACTTTTGAACTGACATTGAGGTCTTGCCTTTATCCGCACATAGACAAACAATACTTGGAATGCTGTGGTAATCTAATGCAAACTTTGAAGAAGGATTATAGGTAAAAAAGTAGATTTGTTTTTCCTTAACATTTTTTTTTAATTACCAGCGGTATGTCATACACTAAAAGCAGGAATTTTATGTTGTGTTTCTACTCCACTTTGATAATCAACAATAAAATCTTTAAGGAGGAAGGGGGGATGTAACACGATAGAATCCTGGGTGAAAACTTGTTCTAGCTGAAATCAACAGCAAAGCTATCATTTATATTCAGTGGATGGGCAGCAGGGAAATTGTTTCAAACATTACTTTTAATAGTGTTGTCATTTTGAAGCTGGAAGACAAATTTTAGGAAGCCAGAATATATTTAATGTGAGATTCGTTTATGCTACTATAACATGTATAGTAGACAAAAGACTATTATGTGCTATTTTTATATTACTTAGAGTAAAATGGTCTATTCCTTTTACCTGTCAGGTGGTTATAAGTTGTCTTACTTTTAATCTGTCTGAAATACTTTATGTATTTATAGTCATGGTTCTTGTGAGAGTTGTAGCAGTACTATTCTTCCTGCTTTATCAGAAAAGGAAAATCTATATCATAATTTTCTGGGGCTCCTTATTAAAGCTTCTTCTGAGACAGAACTCTCTCTGAAATTGTATCTCCTTCTCTAAGTTCTGTTTAGGGAGAGGGACAGGATTTCCAATCTGTAAGGTATTTTTGAGAAACGCCTAGCCCAGAAGATAGCTGAATACCGTGAGCACCTCTGTTGAAGTTAGTGGGGCTGTTCAAGCTTACAGGAAAAAATGGCTTGGTTGTTTTGTTTTATTGGAACATATATGAAGGCTGTCTGAGGGTTAAGCAAAGGATTCACTGTGGACTTCATTAAGTTTGTGTTCAATACTGAGTTCTGATAGTGAAGAGTTTTTAATATTTTTTTGTGTCTTAACAGTTGTGTTTGATTTCACTTGTGTGATTAAGACTGAGGAAATGTTATATGCTTGTTCCTGTTTAGGCTTGTAGAGTATTTGCAGGCAATGAGAAACTTTTTCTTACTTGAAGCTGGAGATACCATGTATGACTTCTATACATCTATTTTTGACAAAATTAGAGAAAAGGAAACTTGGCAGAATGTTGCTTTCTTAAATGTTCAACTTCAAGAAGCAGTTGGGCAACGCTATCCGGAGGACAGTGCAAGGTAAAATGCAGAATCCTGCAAAACTCAATTTAGTTATGTTTCTTTCACACTTACCTATACTAATGTACTTAACTTGCATAGCACAATACTAATTATTGCGTATTCATTAAAAGAATCTGTTTTAATGAAGTTTTGAGCTGTTGTCATCTCTTCTACCCAAGTCCCCCAGTTGGTATTTAGCAATAAGAAATAAACAAAAAACACTTGAAAATAACCACTAATTTAAAAGATATTATCACCAATTAAATCACTTGTTTCCTTGCATAGGTTGTCTATATCGTTTGAAAGCGTTGATACAACAAAGAAGAAACTCCCTGTCCACACCTTAGATGGTTTAACATTGAGTTACAAGGTAGTGAGTTAGTATTGCTATAGTTCTTATTCTAGACCAGAGCTGAAATGTTGTATGGAAGTGACTTACATTTTCTGTCTTGATTGTCCTCTCCTCTTCTTAGGTTCCTTGGCCTGTGGATATCGTTATAAGCTTAGAGTGCCAAAAAATTTACAATCAAGTTTTTCTGCTCTTACTGCAAATAAAGTGGGCTAAATATAGTCTAGATGTTTTACGATTTGATGGTAAGAAACTTCTTCAATGAAAGATACTTTAAAAACTTGCTCTGTGGTCTAGGGGTATGGATAGTCTGCTGCTTTCTGCAGTAAGTAGTATAAACCAGTCAGAACTTTGATTCATTCTATAAAATATTAGTCTCTGCCAGCTTTGCACATTAGATACATTAAGCAGGACATGTTTTTCACTTCTTTTCAGCCTCAGGGACAACACTATTTATTCATGCATTCCTCTCTTTGATTCAGGTCTAGTTAGCAATATCAGAAACTCGTTACTTAATTCTTCAGACCTGACTGTTGAAAGAAGGTCTGTCTACCACACCCTAATGTTTTGCTTTATGTATAGTCCAAGTTTTTATAAGTAATACCTTGGAAACAAGTTAAGAAAACAAGATGAAAAAATACTGTAATTGAGAATGAAACAGTATGCTAGGCAGTTTGGAATATGTAGTCTAAGCTACTTCTTAGATATTTGGGAATTGTAGAAAGAGATCTCTTAGTGTCTCCTTCACCAGGTTAGTGTTTGTACTCTTCCTGTCCCGTGTAAAGTGGATACACACTTAAATGTCCTAGAATAACAAATTAGAAAGTTGATGGGTTCATACCTGTTTTGTACATCCATTAAGTGATGCTCTTCCTAAAAGTATGTGATTTTCTGTTGTTTAAACTTTATGGGTATGGCTTTGTGCTGAAGTCTTTTCCCCTTTGTGGAGATATTACACACATTTATTTTTAATGTAGTTTTTTTATACTTTCACATAATCCTTATCTTTTAAATTGTATTTCTTGTTCTAGTATTTATCAAATTGCATTGTACATATACTGTCAAACTATTCAGTATATTGTTGCTATATTTTAATAGCACCTCTGCATTGCAAGAAAAATATTACATGAGTGTTGTGTGCAGAATAATAAAAAAATTCAGTTTTAAGTACCATTTTAACTGCAGTTTGTCTTTATAAGCACTTTGATATAATACTCTTGACTTTTCTTTTTAGAACTAGTGTGTGCTGCAGAAAACCCACAGCTTAAGGAAGGAACTTTAGTAGAACAAGGAACACTTCCTTTATTTGGACCGCAAACAGAATGTATAAAACAACAAATACATCGCATGTTCCTCCTAAGAGTGAAACTTATGCATTTTGTTAACAGCCTGCACAACTACATCATGACTAGGGTTTGTCTTACCTCACAGTTTCATTTATATTAAGAAATTGTAACTGGAGTTGCAGTATTAATTTTAATTTCAAACATAAAAAACAAAAAGCAAAAATCTTAGTCTAATGTCTTTTCTGCAAAATAGGTTTTAGCTAAACGTGTTTCAGTTTTAACTAGGCAGTTTTAAATCAGTAATCCTAAAAATGCTTTAGAAATTCTACATGCATGTGATTGATCTTGGGATATTATTAGGTCTTTGACTGTTTCTCCCAGTGCTAGATGACTGAAGCAGTCATCTAAAAATAGGTCTCTGTAAGCTGTTACTCTCTTAAGAGCTATTATGCTTATGAAAATGTTACTACAGACATTTGAGTTAAATGAATCCTCCTTAAGAATCTCTAGCGCACAGATCCAAAAGTTTATACAAAGGCAATGCCTGTAAATTTGTAACTGCTTTACTATTGCCTTTTTTGTATGTAATAAAATTAATACACTCCAAATCAGCTCCTCTGTGGATAGTCTGTCTGCCCTTGTGCAAGGGCAGTATTCGTATTTATATGAGGAATGTCATTGTGCAGTTATGAGAAGAGCTTGAATTGTTTGCTATATTGATGGTAATTTGGAGGGTGAGCCTAAAAATTGAGAGGGAAGAGTGAATGAATCGGCCAATTTTCAGGTCTTAAAAAAAATACTGGATGAGAGTCATAAGCACTTGTGTGCAACATGGAATTTAATAACTATGGTTGTCTTTTTAAGATTCTTCACAGTACAGGCTTGGAGTTTCAGCATCAGGTGGAAGAAGCCAAAGATTTAGATCAATTGATAAAGATTCATTACAGATATCTATCTACAATCCATGATCGCTGCCTACTGAGAGAAAAGGTGGGTAAAAGAAAAATAGCATATTTGATACATTGAGCTTAGCAGGACAAGAAGGTAGTTTAGTACTAATTAAGCTGTCTATTTTGCAGTTCATACGCACTAGGCAATATATACATAAACTTGAGGAAATGGTAGCTTTTTCAGACTTAATACTGAGATGCAGTTTCCGTTGCAAATCTCAATTCTATCAAGGAGAGAAGATAAAATTAAATTCTTTACGTTGGATTTTACGTGACTCATTCATTTCTAAGAGATGGGAGGATTTGAACAAACTGATGCTTGGTAATGTAATGAGGATTATACATACTGGTATGGCAGGAAGTGGAGATGCATGGATAGTGTTGTAGCCTTTTATCCCACATGCTGTCTGTGCTTGGTCCTCATCAAAATAGTCAGCCATGAAATGAATTGGAGAGCAAATACAAAACACATCTTACGTTTGGAAGAATCACATTGTATGTAGGAGATTTTTTTACAGATCAGATTAAATGGCATGGGATACAGAATCACAGAATCACAGAATAGTAGGGGTGGGAAGGGCCCTCTGGGGGTCATCTAGCCCACCCCCCCTGCCGAAGCAGGGTCACCTACAGTAGGCTGCACAGGACCTTGTCCAGGCGGGTCTTGAATATCTCCAGAGAAGGAGACTCCACAACCTCCCTGGGCAGCCTGTTCCAG
>Ga0181612_135931_pt1 | contig 11179 bp, 5 predicted proteins | sample HoacroProtozoa21_FD_119630 | JGI IMG/M metagenome (GOLD analysis project Ga0181612, IMG submission 119630) | Hoatzin crop microbial communities from Cojedes, Venezuel. Combined Assembly of Gp0051906, Gp0051904, Gp0051908 | reverse complement strand
TTTTTAAATACTGAGGTTGGGGAGTGAGTTTTCCCTGTGAGATTCTTTTTTTTTTTTTTTTTTTTTTTCTTCCCTCATAGGTGTAAGTTGTTTTTAATCTCTGTGGCTCTGTGGAAACTGGAAAAAAATAACCCTAGCCACAGAAGGTAAGTTGAAAGATCTTTGAATTTTATATTTTGCCTTAGGACTTCTAGGTAGGCTTGCAATTTGACAGATACACCTTGCAGACAAAGAGCTTAAAGCACTGATGCCCAGTCCCCTGAAAGAGTCAAAGCCCCAGGGTTTGCAATGTTCAGCTCTTTTCTACCCATGCTCTGAGGGCTGATTTTAAACGAGTTTAGTTAAATCAGAGAAAAGTCTCCCCTGCTGGAGACACTCATAATCTGAAGTGTCTGGACTGACTCTGTCTCACTCATTTACTTGAACTTTCTGATAAGATGCCTGAGTTAGGCTGACATGGTGGAAAGACCATCCCTTAGGTTGCTTTTCACTGTTTGCCTGGTGTGACTGTTGGTCAAACACAAACGTGACGTAACTTGCTTGCCTCTATCAGCTAATATTACTGTGAGAGTGTTTAAAATATAAAAACGAAAAAGAAAGAAGGTGACATTAAACCAGATAAAAAAATCTCAAGAGACGTGTCAATCAAGAAAGATATTTACTGAAGCTTCTATTGACCCATATATGCTCTTATCTGGAAACCTTTATCTTCTAAGACAATGTTGACTAACAGCTTTTCCTTTACTTTTGTTTCTATCTTAAAAGAATAACAAATAAGCTTAATTCTTCACAAAATCTTTAGCAAATGCCTTTTAAGCCTAACACAATGGCAGTTATTTTAAGAAGGACGGCTAAGCACTGCAACACTTTCCTATTTTTCTGTCTTCGTTTTTCATACTGGAGCACTTAATCACAGTTAATCTTTGCACACAAGGAAGACACATTAACTTTGTTTGCACAGGGCTGATATAAAAGCTTTCAACTCCTCTGTTCCTGTATTCATCTCCCTGGTAAGCTATACCATTTTAAATAACAGATAAAGGGAATGCTGAAGATTCAATGATACAGTCTATCCTTGCTCAAGTAACTGCAGGGACTACAGTCTGTAAGCAAACTTGCAGCCTAACAGATGAGCCAGCCAAAGCTGAGCATCTGCAGATCCCACTGGGAGGTCTGAGCCGAGGAGAAGGGCATCGTTTATAAGGCTGTGTCAAAAACCACGACCTGAGGAGATGCCAATGCTTAATACAGGTAAAAGGGGACCACCTCCCTGTACAGCCGAGGGTGTTCAGATGCCTCTTCTCTCTGCAGATGCAAGCCAGCTTCATTGACAGTGTTGCAGGCACCTCCCGACATTTATCTGAGTGTCCCCTCTGTGTTTTACTTCAAAGGCTACAGTAATGGCTTGCTAAAGAGTCTTGTTTTGATAGGGTTATATTCTCCAAGGCTGTGAAATTGAGGGCTAAATCTCAGCTCCACTGAAGTCAGTGAGCCTGAAATGAATAGAATTTCTTTTGGACTGACTCCGAATTTCACTGTTGAGGGTAATGGTAATTTAAATGCCTTTTATGGCCTCTTTACTCTGTCAGAGCAATAAAAGGGGGCTTAGTCCTTGGTTACACCCAAAAGTTGCCCTGCTTAATTATCTTGGAATAGTTAAAGTAATAAAAACCTTTGCCTGCTCCTTGGCTCCCTCACACCTACCGGAGCAGATCTGCTGGTATAAATATACCAGTGTGGGACATGAAGGGAATTAGACTGCAGTGGCTTGGGGGTGTTGGCTGGAAGGAGACAGCTGTATGTTAATTCATTAAGTGAGACCTCATTCATGGGATTTTTTTCTGTCTGATTATCTAAGTATGAACTTAAACTATTGAACTCAAAAGAAATTCTGGGCTCTTGGGGCTGGATACATGCCCTGGCTACATCATGATCCCACATCAGTGGGAGACTCAGATGTTCACAGAAACCCACGTGTGTTTACTTGCAAAGGAAAAAAGCCTGGACATAGAGACCAGAGGGAGCGATAGTCCCTAACGTTGGCACCTGAGAATCAGGGCCCTGGGGCATGGTGCGCATCCTTCGCTTTCTCTAGGAAAATCAGCAGGTAAAAAGAAACAGGAGTTGGAAAGAGGTCCCATGGCAACTCCAATAGATGTTAAAACACAAGCAGAGATCCTCCTTTGCTGACTCTTGCCAATTCTGTATCCTGTTTCGTGTTTGCTAGGATCCAGCAAAACACGAGCAGTAGGTGTTGCTCCAAACTTTCTCTGTCTCTGTCCAGACATTTCTGTGAGCTATTCACAGAGACCAAACTGAAAAGCATTGTGCGTAGTTTGGCCAGGAACCATTTTAGTTTGCTATGAAGTGGTATAGCATAAATAAATACATATGTGCAAACAAGCGCATAAAGAACATTTGTTTGGTGGTCAGAAGAAGAAAAGCTATCCTTGTCCTTTCATTCCAAGATGAGAGGACATTAGATCAAACTGATAAGTGTATAGACTGTTGGCTGGGGTTTAATTCTTTGTCTTTTTTTTTCTTCTTTTCTTTCTGATATGTTTCAGTTGTACTATTTCACCTTAACAGTAGTTAGGTACAAGAGGGCTGTGTAACCAATATACTAACCAGGCATCCGGTAGACTCAGAGACCTGAAAGTCAAAAGGTTACACTGAAAGGACATGCCTATGAGAATAAATAGACCATGGCCCTGAGGGTGAATGGCACAAAATGACTCAACCATAGAGACTCTTTCTGTCCCCTGTTGCCAAAGAGTTTTGTCTACTCTGCACTGTTCACTTTCTACATATATATATTAAGAGTCCTTTGAGCTGCTCTAGGGCATGTTGTCTTGCCTCTTGATGCACTCAGATGGCCATGGGTCTTCCACAGATCATGAACCATATGCGGCAATCTGGTGCAAATGTTATGGATACTCAAGGGTTTCACTCCTGTTACCAGGTGTTGGTATGTGGTCAGCTGGATGAAGCTCCTAGAAAGTACAGTCACTATCATCAAGAAAACTGATTGGTTGGCCAAATTAAAGTGTCTGCCTTAAGGTGAGCTGAGTAAACTTTTAAAAGTCACTGACAACATTGCTAGCTCCCCACCAGCCACAGTGGGACTTCACTGGTCAACATGTAAGCACCTGAATTTGGATACCCTAATCTGTGAACTAAATCTCATTCCAAATTCCTACTTGAATATCTAATGCCACTTGAAATGCATGAACTCGTTTGTGGATCTGACCCTGGGTATCTAAGGCTCTATATCTTACCTGCTTTGTAACAATGAAAGAGTAAATATTGAAAAAAATCCTTAAAAATAGGCTTCTGAAGCAGCTTCATGTGCAATACAGATAAGGCAGAGGAACTCCTTTTTGCTATATTCCTTCTTACACGGTGCCCTGTTCTGCTTCTCTAGGACAGGCAGCTTTCTCTCCTAGGGAAGTAGGTAGGTGTAAAGAGATTTTTATTGCAGATATGCTCATTTCTATCTCCTCGTCCTAATAATTGCAGTGTGTGCGTGTCAATTCGCTCTCATTGGCTTTGTTAAAAAAACCAGGCTCCTTGGGCTTCTTCAGATTCCCAAAGGAAGTTTTATTTCATTGGCTCTGGGTATCATCCTACAGTGTCTGAATACTGGTGCTACTGGTTGGGTCTTGGAAAGGATTCAAAGGCAGCACTGTACAAGAAACTTCACAGGTCTTGGCATGTTAGATAGTGGTGGGTAGTGGGATTGCTTAATAAAGCAGTTCAGTTCAAAGTGAAGGTAGAGGGAGTGTAGACTCGTAGATCATAGCACACATGCTAGCCCAGAAATGCCAGGGTATTTCAGTTGTCATTAAAACATGCAGGTACATGAATTATTGGTAGAACTAACCATCCTGTGATGCCTGAGCACAGAGCCAATAGAGGCAAAACACTTCCAATTTTTAGCAAGTTTGAATGCTTTGGCAAATTGTTTAGCTTGGAAGTTACTGAAAGTCATATTCATTTAATTAGCCTTCCAGTGTACTGGCAACAGGTCTAGGAGTTTATCTGTGCTCAGACCCCCCCACGATAGGTGTTTTTCAGGTCCCACACATTGAATTTTGGAAGCAACTTCAGGAATTATGAACATGAGGGATGGATGACTTACCTAAGTCAGGCAAGATGTGGGTGGGCTCTTTTTCAGCTAGCTTGCACAGCCAACTCTTGCCAGTATCCCTCACATCCCACCTGGAAGCCCAGGGTTGGTTTAGTAGGCATGGTGGTGACGGGTTGATTGTTGGACTTGGTGATCTTAGAGGTCTTTTCCAACCTTAATGATTCTATAATTCTTTGATTGAATAGGGCATGATAAGGTTTTTGACACAAAATCTGCATGCCTCAGATTCAGAATATCATTAAAGGAGTCTCTGTTTTTAGGGGATGAGATGTTCAGCAAAGGGCAGACAGAGGCTCTGGGTACCATGTTCAGACCACCTTCTGTATGTGCACATATGCCTCAGGACAACAAACCAATGAATGATTTGCATTACCCTGATCTCCACACCCTGAATCATCAGTACTGTGAAATGCCTATAGTACCCAAATTAGGCACCCCAGAAGAAAGTTTGGAGATCATTAGGACTATATTCAAGGTCTGTGGAAGTTGAAAATGGGAACCATAATTATAAGACTCTATTTGTTTTTCAGAGGAAAGCAGGGAGGTCTTGGCCTTTCACTTGACATTATAATCTCCTTTCTCTACTTTGGGATGTTCATGAGATAGAAAACATTTCTAATTTTTTTTCTACATGGTGAGAAACTCCCTCCAATGAAAAAGAATTAATCTTTCATCAAAGCTCATTTACATCTATCTCACTACCAGCCAAGGAATGCTGGTCTCAACAGAGACAATCTCAAAAAACAGACAGGTAGACAGGGGGAGTAGCAATGTGGACTTCATTTTAGACATCAAAGTGGCTGTTAACTGAGCAGTTCTAGTTATCATGTTGGTAGATTTTCAATGTGCTTTCACAGAATGAGAGAGACAATTAAAGAGTGGAGGTTTTATGTCGATGAGTAAGTAAACGTTTCATTTCTAAAATGATTTGTCTTAAATGAGTTGCTTAAGGTTCTGTTTATAGTCTTGGAGTGCTGAAGTACTGTCACACCTCGCTAGGTAACATCTACCCTCAGTGACTTCAGCCAATACCTTCTGTCCACGTGTCTTTTTCTCTGATAATTTGTTAGCACCCTTTCCTTCCCAAAACAGTGCAGTTTTTCCCCAAGGTCCGCGTTATAAAGACCAACTTTAATTTCCACATCTTTAGGCCCTCTTGGCCACAGGACACAATCCTGAATGACAAGATTAAACCTTAACTTTTTAGTTTTTATTTAATGTTCACAGGACTTTTTCTTCGCTGAACATTGAGGCTTGCATTTGTGGAGTATCTCAGGGCTAGGGAAGTAAGGAGAATGGGCTTTTCTGGTCCCGGCATTACCAAAGTGGGAAGATGAAGGAGGCAGGACATGATGGGAAGAGAGAGGAGCTGCTCAGGGTAAGGCAGCCGAGTGGAGTTCTGGAGAACAAGGTTTTGCCACAAAGTTTCCCATGTGGCACCTTTCCCACCTAGGGGAATGTAACTAGCCCTGTCTGGGACTAATTAGTCACCTGGTGAAGGAAAACAGGAACTGTAACTGATTTAAGAGTCCTGCCTTCTCTTGCTTTAACATTCATCCAGCAATGACTTCAGACCCACTGTGGGGAATGGGAAGAACTGCTTGCAAGAAACACTTTTGATTTGTTTATACTTGATGACCTCAAGGCATGGATCAGACCAGCCTGGAACAGCATCCAGGCTGCCTTTTTCCTCCCTAATGCTGATTTCTGCCAATACAAGTATTCTGCACCTCTCATGCCACTCAGTCCCCTGAACATCATATGAGACATTCCCAGAGCACTAACTTGTATGATTCCTAAAGAAAAGCCACTTCTTTTTTTTTTTTTTTTAAAGAGGCCATTTCTATCAGGGTGGTGAAGATGACTTTAATGACTAAATGCTTTGGATCAGAAAGCAAATGAAAGAGAAAACAAAATTACACCTTGGTAAAATCTCATGTTTTTCTTACCATAATCTCAGAGTCTGCAGAGATGGATTCCCTCCTTTTGAGTGCTTGACATCACCACCATCATCTCAAAGTCTTTCTGTTTGAAATTGTAACACAGTATTGAGCTGTACGTTGGTTATTTTAAAGGAATTCAGGTCAGATGTATGTACCCTTGTATACTGAACACACAACTCGCAATATGTCACTCCTCCTGTGGCTGAGAAAAATGGGTACTGAGGGGAAGAGCAGCATGTTATGGCTAACAGTGGAAAACAACAGACACCTTGGAAAAAAGCTGAGCATAATTGTGTAGTGATACTTCCTCAAACACCCTCCCAGGTGTCAGCAATTTGCCTCTGAACCAGAGGTTCTGCCTTTGTATTCAGTAGCCCTTGGGGTTTTTTTTTCTATGAATTTCTCTAGCTGCTCCTTGGAGCCAGATAAGCTACGGACAAAGGTCTGTCTCTGTCACCTCCAGAGACCATCGTTGCAGCTTCTGTCCTGCTCTGTGTTTTCACCTGCCAGGTGCTTCTGGTAGGGTTGTTCTGGTATGCATGAAGCAGCAGCCTTGCATATGAGGAATCACAGAAGCGGGAGAGGCTGCAGGGCTTTACTGAAGCTGGGGTATATCACCTGGCAGCGCCCTACACTTAGAAGAGGTCTGCTTGAAGGTACATTCCCAATGGCACCTTGGATATGGGAGGACTTGCTTGTGGGTTGTCTCTCTGGTTACCAGCAACACAGAACCGGTTACTGAGTTTCACACGGAGTTTTTTTACCGTTCCTGTTCAGGTGGACAATATGAAGCTTGATAGATGCATGAGTCCTGGGTGAAGTCACTGCAGTAAGTGACAGTGGACTCTTGTCCTCTCTCCTTCTCCTCCAGCTGCTATCCCCAGCTGTGCCCACACAGATTCCAGGACTGGTCTAATGTGAACTTGATAGCAATTTGGACTCTGCTTGAAAAAAAGAGTTTGTCCCACACCTCTCATCCTCCCAAAAGCAGCACCAAAACAGGGATGAGGATTGAGGGACCTGGATGCAGATAAGAGTGGGTGCTGCCCCTAGGAAAATATGTGTGGAATCACAAAGTTGTTTACTTAATGTCTTTTTGAATTTGGAAGACATTCCCAAGGCACTCCCTCCACACAGCCCCACATTTCCCTCACCTCCTCATCTTCACGCATGTCTAAAAGGAGGTTGGCATTGACTCCAGCGATGCTCAGACCTATGCAGGGTGAGAATACCAAAGACACATTTTCACCCCTCCGAGGCCTTTCTTACATGTACGCCTTGCCACACTGCAGCCAAGGCAGCTGAGTTGTTCTGCCCAGGTCTGGAAGCATTCCCACTCCTTCTCCCACCTACCCACCACCCTGTGCATCCCTCATGCCCTGACCAGCCAAGTGCCTTGCTGAGAAAGGCAGGGAAGCAAGCTGAGGTGCCACTGGGAAGGCTCTGCACCGATCCTCTCTTGCAAACCCAAAAGAAAGGCAAGGATGTTTCCTAAAACAGCCTCTGAGAAGAATGGGTTAACCTGGGAGGTAGTGAAAGCCACATGAGAACTACACAGGTGCAGCAACAGTTTTTATTTGGTAAATATCACCTCCACAGCCCAAGAAGAGGCTCATGAAAGAAGATGCCTCTTCTGCAACTAGGAAGAGTGTGGTTAGGAGCACTTGCTGAGCTAATAAAGGCTGTTAAAGCTTCAGCTTCCGTTGGTGGTTAACCCCGTGACATCGCTCCGCTCCTCTGAAAACAGCACCTGACTGATACACAGCTTAATTGTGTGTGATATAAACACATTTTTATCACATTAGCCTGCTGCCGAGTGTGCAACCGAAAGGCGCTGCTTAATCGAGCAGGGGGTAATTCGTACATAACAAGACAGGATTGTGTGTCGCTGTGTAATACAGAGCTCGGTTTGGCACGGATAATCAGGGCTGCCCTTGCCCGGTGAGCAACTGCAGGAGAGGGTGCAGGGCAGAGAGCCGTGAGGTGATAGGAAAATGATTGCCCTTGTGGTTAAAAACCAAAGCTCACTGACCTATTTCCTAGCAAAAGTATTAATTTTTTGCTTTGGTGCTTTTCTCCGTCTCTCAAAGAGGGGTGCTTGGATCTAATGGCCGAGATGTGCAGCCGTTGGTCGGTCTGAGATGAAGGCTGGACCCTGGCTTTCTGACAGAGCCACCTTGATTTGCAACACCCATGTTTCCTCCAGGCCAAGGCTCTACAGGGAAATGCAAGCTGCAGAGCAGGACGGAGCCCTAAGCACCGTGCTGATTTCTGCTTTAGGAGCTTTTTTGCATCACCAACCCAGAGTCTTTTTTGCATCCACAGGACTGATTTTTGAGCATCCAGAAATACACTAGCAAAAAGCTCCCCGCACTTTGTGTCTCTGCTCTAAAGCTGCTTCACAAGCTCAAGGGCTAATTATTTTTCCTGCTTTCCTCCAGAAGTAAATAATGTCAAAATTGGAGGAGGACGTTACATGGACCTGTGCTCACCGTACCCTGTGGTAACATCCAAAATCACCATCACATCCTCTCCTGAGCTGGGAACAGCTGTTCTTTCTCATCCACTGCGTAACCCCAAGCAGCTATGTAAAGGCTATGCCAGGTTCACTGTCCATAAATATATCTCTGTTTTCTCCATCTCTAAGCACTTTTAAACTGTATTTCAAACACTGAGGAAGGTGAAAGACAAGTCTACAATGATACAGTCAAGTTCCCACATAAAATCTGTATTCCAGGAGTTTCTACCTCTGTAAATGCAGGCCTCCGTGAAGGTATTTTATTTAGGGTAAAATTTTTTCCTTCAGAATTCTATTTGTCTGCAAAGCATCACACACACCCCCATGGCTCTGTAGGCACACTATGATTTTAATATTGCTTTGGTTCACGTTTCAGTCACTCCACATCAGCAAAGCGATTTGTACAGAGTTGCAGCCCACTTCCAGGCTGGTAAACAGCTCCCTGGAGGTCGTTCATCTAGGCCAGCTCTGCTCTGCAGAGGTCTGACAAAAAATGATGGGGTTTAAGACTACCCCCGTGGAAACCCAGCAGAAATTTTGTCCTTACTTCACTAAGGCAGGAGCTGGCCAAGGCTGTCATATGCTGTAGAGGATCAAGGCTGTTCCTACTTGACTCATTCCTCACACCTTTACCACAGTGCCTCCATCCATCGGTGGTGACAAACATCCTTTCCCCACCCCTTCTTCCTCTCTCCCCCATCCTCCTCTCCCAGCCGACCTCCTTTGCACAGCTGGGCTCGTCACAACACTGATTTCTTCAGGCATTAATTTATGAATGGTACAGGCAGTGCTTTGGAAATTTACCCCTTCGTGCCAACTTCCTGCTACGTGGAACACCTGCATTTAACAGCAGAGAAAGAAAACAACCACCACAGTAAACCCTGGGTAAAACTGGTTTCAATTAGGAGCCTTAATTGCAATGAAACTGAAAGGAAAAAAAATGGGATCATTACTTATATGAGCTCTGCTCCTTCTTTCCCCCCACCATCCTTTTCATTCCCTCCAGCCTGAGTGAAGCATCACACCTCTTCAACTGCCACCCAGGCACTCAGCATCCCCACAACTGGGCCTGGTACCCAAATCTGTGCCATCTTTCTCATTTGTTCTCCTCACAGGATGAGGCAAAATGTCAGCCACAGACTCTTAAGGCTGCAATGGACATTTGGACCATTTGGGACTACTTCTTCTGAATCTCAGACTGGTGCTTTTCAAGAAGTTACCCTCACACCGAGTCCAGTAACTTGTTTTTAACTAAGTGAAAGACCCAGAGACTTCATCTTTTCTCCTTTCTTCCCAACTTTTCTTCTTTATTCCCCTTACCAGTGTTTCCCTGGGTCTGGGATGTCAGCCATCGTACAGCCAGTGTAGCTGACTTCCTGACTGAATGGACTTCAACAGGATTCTGTGAACTTCCACATGTCTTTTTCCCACCCCCTGTCGCAAATATTCTCCATGCAAGAAGACTGAAAGGTGCAATTTCCCCTTTTTATCCCAGATCCACTCAAGGTGCAGTTATTTTCATATTTCAATCAACACAGTTTCATGTCTCTTGGCAGAGGGAGCACGTTGCCATATGCAGTATCGTGTCCACAGGTGTTACAGCCACTGCCACACTAAAGAGGTGAGAGGAGACGGTTCGGACCTGTCACACCTACATTTCATCATAAAAATATTAATGGACCATTGCAGAAAGTTTCTGCAATCTTTTCAATTGCTTTTACTAGATGATGTTTTTGGACATTCTTGGCACCAGCATGGCCCATTTGTGCCTCTTTTCTGCCTCTGGAGAACTGGAGGTGGGTTACGTATGGTGCTTGCTCTCAGCTGCAAGGGTTTGGAGACTCCAGTTTCCCCCATCATTAAATTTGAGATTCAAAAGCACGGTGTTGCTGCTCCGAGCTGGCAGCACAGGACGTTGGACTTCTCACTCTACCAGCAGGAGATCCTGGTGGTGTTGGCCATGGTGGCAGGGGTGGGATACAGCTCTTGCTCCTGGCTCTCTGCATAAATGGGGTAAATGACTACTAGACCCAAGTGGCAATGGGACCTCCCACACATGGAGATAGCTGAGGTTCAAACCTCAGTGATGACATCACTGTGGATGACCACAGGGTGCCTGGGTTTGTCTTTCTTAGCATTATTTCTGTTGTTGTTGTACCGTATGCAAAGATATATATATGGTAACCTGATATAAAAAAGCCCATGTGATTGCAAGTATGGGTGTTATTGTATGGTTTGCTCAGCAGCCATGTTTCCTGTACTCTTCTTTTGGCAGGAACTGCTTCATGCTGTGTTTTGTCCTTAGTGGTCTGTTATGTCCTGGTTGCTGCTGTTTATCAGCACGGCGTGGTGAGACCAGAAGTGAAGATGGATATTTGCCCTGATTAACATGCCCCTAGAAGAAGCCAGGCTGTCATCGTTGAAGTGAAACTGTGCTCTTCCTTAGCCGATATCCGTGCACAGCCTTGAAAACAGAAGAGCTGAAGTCCCATCCAGCAGAGATGAGTTTTGGCAAAATGTAAGCACATAAGAAAAGACTGTTGGCTTCCAGTGGGGTTGAGGAAGAGC
>Ga0181612_111835_pt1 | contig 11179 bp, 7 predicted proteins | sample HoacroProtozoa21_FD_119630 | JGI IMG/M metagenome (GOLD analysis project Ga0181612, IMG submission 119630) | Hoatzin crop microbial communities from Cojedes, Venezuel. Combined Assembly of Gp0051906, Gp0051904, Gp0051908 | reverse complement strand
TTTTCCTCTTGACAACTATATTTATGCCTATAGACAGGCTTTAATATAGTGACGAGTTTTAATATATCAGTCAGTGGTTAAAAAGAAACACAAATCAAACATTGGTGATGTGAAATGAAAATGAAAGTATCAGAGCTTTGAAGACTGAGGTAAAGATGTTGAGATGAGGGAAGAACCGTTGCCAAGAGGATTGCGCACATTTTCTTTTTTACGTTTTTCCACTGCGTGTTATCTTTCTTGCAACCTCTTTGCTTAGAATTAGCGATGTGCTTATTTTTCAGGTGGCTTTTTTCATGTTGTTTGTGAACCTGCTGAACAAAAAAAAAAGTTGCTTTTTCTGGATGCTTGGGGAAATAGCCTGAATCCAGACAAATTGCCCAGGAAGTCTCTGAAATGACTTAGCCTGCCACAGAGGCAAGGTTGTAAAAATTGAAAAGGTTTTCACTTTTGACTCTTCCAACTATTGCAGAAAGAGATATTTGCTAGTGTGTGGTCTCTGAAAACTGTCACCAAGCAAATTAAAATAATGAAAATATCCGTCTGTGAAACCCCACACATCCAGCTTTTCTGCCCTGCCTGGTCACAGGGTATTAATCAGGCAGGGTATGCATGGTGTGCTCAGCAGCAACGGCTGCCAAGAGGGTCAGGCAGCTGATACTCAGCAGCTGCAGAATTTTTACAGGAGATATACACAGGTATGGGTGCTGGAAAACACTGTACTCCACTGATCTGGATGATCCCCCCTCGTGTATTACAGAAAAGAGAAAAAGAAAAGGAAATGTATAGAAAGACATGGAAGAAGCTTGTGGAAAGGCACGGGAGAAGCAGTGCTGCTGGAGCATTATCCATCCTGCCCAGTTACTTACTCATCTCTGGAGCCTTCTCATGAGCTCTGAGGACAGGAAAACAACCTGGAGTACGGATTCCTGACCCTTGGTCCAGGAATGGCCTGAGAGAATGGGTGATATCTGCAATAGCCAGACCAAATCTGTCCAGGACAACATCTTCTGCTTGGGACTTGTAGGTGACCATGGGGTGGTTGGGATCCTGTCCCAGAGCAGTGAGCCAAGCAGGAGCCGTGTGAGACCAAACTCTCAGTTATGAGGGCTTGACTTTCCTGTGGTTGGTTGAAGTAAGCAGGATGAACTGACTCCTCTCCTAAAAAGACTTCATCTCTTTTGGATATCACTCACCCATGCACAGGCAAGCCAGGCATCCTTTTACAAAAATGTGAAAATAATGCCCTTGACCTAGCTTTCAAGCTGGAAGAACTAAAAGGCAGCAGCTTATATTGTCACTGAACATGCTTTCGAATAGCAGTAGCCAGTCAATCTCCAGAAGCTGGACAGTGTGGCACAATTTATGGTGTATTTTCTTGCAAGTTCCTCAAGGCATCTTACAACAAAGTAATGAAAGCAATGAAAAATTGGCATAGCTCACCTGTAACTTTCACTTTAAAAAACTATTAATATTATTCTTGCAGCAGACAGGAGCTATAGAACAATTTCTTTTTTTGCATAGCTGCAGAAGTACTTCCTGGTTTAAAGCTTTGGTGAAGCCACACCAGAAATCTGAAAACTGTTAATTTTGCAGGTAGCCTCAGCACAACTCTGTGAACATCAGTGGTGTGACAAGAGACAGGTCCTGGTCAGGGTCTTGCTTCTATACAGCTAATCTGTCATTAGAGCTGAATCCAGTCCTAGCCTTTAGCTGGTGATGGCTGTTGTGGATCAGCTCCTTGGTGCCCCAGGCCAGAGGTGCTGGGCAGGATGGTGGTGAAAGATCTCCAGATGTTGGCTGCTCTAGCTTGCTTGCCGCAGCCAGCACTCCCCATGCGTCGCACTGTCAGCTTCTTGGGCATTGTCTAAAGCTAAAGGATGCGTCTATGTTTCATAGCCCAGACTCCGAACTCTGGAAAAAGCAAGCAAAAAGAAATCCTTAAAATACACCCCTGAAATACACACATAAATGAAGACATGCTGTTAGTTGCATACTGGGCAACCTGAAACCTTAGTGCCATTTGTCCTCTTTATTGACTTCTGAAAAGTCTATTACTAAGGAAGGTTATAAGCATGTTGTTGAAGATTAGTACTTAGTTTAAGTACTTACCTGAATGCCTCTGTTCATTTTTCCATTAGTCCATCAGTCAATATCTGCACAAAGCTTTGTAAAATGTTGTGAAGGAGGAGAAGGAAGAAGAGAGATAGGTAACGATGGCCATCACCCAGATGTTCAAAGTTACTCGGGAAGAAGACAATGCAAATATTTGCCTGAGGGGATCTCCAAAAACACCAGAATGAAGGAATGCTACAGAATTAAACTTGCTTTGAAAATTGCTGTGCGAACTTGTTGGAAGCAGAGTTTAAAGGATCCCCCAGATTTGTCAGACTGGTGCCTGCTCAGCTGGCCAGCTCAAGAAAATCACCTCAGAAGTGGTCTGGACGGAGCAACGACCAGCCTGGGTCACTCTGAGGCATAATACAGACTTTACGTAGACAACCTGACTCCCCTTTGACTTCCCACTCCTTAGGTCATTAGTCTAACCATTAGCACTGTTAAAACACAGCTTCAAGAAGCTTTTCACCTGTAGAATTTTCAACAATACTCATCATTGAAGAACTGGACCTTTTGTGCTTTTATTCTGCCAATCTTTAGACCTTAATCTCACTCTGTCCCCTGGGTTGGGAGACTCCATGACCCCCAGTGAGTTTGACTGTGGGAAGAGACCTTTGGGAGGTCAACACTGGCCTTTGAAGGTGCCCTGAAGCCCTCAAAGTTTGCCTGGTCAATTAAGGAGCTGGAAAGAGGAGAGTAGACAGCTATCAGGGGACAAGTTTGTTGTAGTATTTCTGCAGCTCTTGAGGTAAAGTATAGGTCCGCAGTGGGGTCTTGGAGATGAGAAGTGCAGAAAGCTTCAGCTCAAACTAGCTTAGAAGCATTAATTTAGGTTAGGAATACTCTTTCTGAACTTTTCATTGCAGCTGTTTCTCATAGATTGGTCTCTTCTTTGAGTAGATGTATTAGTGAAAATAAGCAAGTACATTTATTCTATTCTATCTCACTGAAGAGATGTCTGTGATGATTAATATATTTCTATATGTTTAAATGTAACAGTTGTCTGATCTGCTCTCATGCCTTTGTTAAATGTACAGACACATTCATGGGACATTATAGTCAGCAGCAATATGTATGAAATCAGATTGCATTCACCCTGGAAATGGCCTACACCATGAACTCTATGAGCAATATATTTTCATACATATCTGCCTGAGAGCTGTAAAATCAAGAAGGAATTCAGCAGCAGGTCGGTTTATACCTGCATGGATGAGAGAAGGAAAGCAAACATTCTGTGTTCCTTTCAGGGGTAGTCCTGCTCCTGGTCCCAGCCTTGCTTAGCCATCTCTCTTCAGTGTGCTCCCAGGCAGACTGAGGCTCTTTTTGAGGTCGTTTGGGGTCTATTTTTGAGGAGCAGTGTTTTAAGAACATGTGGTTTACTTCAAGTTGTGCGTATGAAAATGCCGTAACTGGCTATTACAAGACTTTATTGATGGATGTGCTGTAATCAAAATCCGTATTGGACATTATTCTCAGTACATACTCAGTTCACCCACAAGTTACTGCAGAGAGCAGGATTTAACTGGTATGCATAGTCCTGTAGCCTGTAGGGAATCAGATGATGTAAAAGGGATTCCCATTGACAAATCAGGTCAAATCTGACCTTGCATGTTTGGCAGGTGGAGCAAGTGACCCTACCAGGGGTTTTCATGGAAGACTGGGAGGAAAAGTTACCACCGTTCATGTCACTAGGAACTCATCTGCAGTAATTTCAACCAATCTTTCCCAAAGCGCCCCCATCATCAGAATAGCCAGCTGCTGCACTGAGTGCTAATATTTATGCCACTTTTCCTTCAGTCCTTTTCTTTATTAGTTCTTTTTTGTTTTATAGCAATTTTTCTGTTAATATGGATGCAGCTAAAACCTAACATCTAAATGCTGAAAGTCAAATGGCAAATCTGGTGGTGTGATTCATTGGTACCAGGAGTACTCGTTTTTCTTGGGGAACTTATTTAGCTGAAGGCACTGTGATTATGCCCGGCTCAATGGCCTTTGGATAAAGTGAATTTACTTTACTTGTCTACTTTGAAGACTAGAAATTTGGTAGTGTTTCATTTTCAGGTAGAAAAGCAAAGAACTGTTCAGATATTCTCTTGAAGCTGCCCTGAAAAGTGGCTCATAATGACAGAATCATAAAGGTCATGTGCTATTTTCTTTCCATAAATCTGGCAGTGGAAACATTACAGGTTTTCCTGGGCTTTATCCTCTCTCTTGCTGCCATGAGGGTGTCAGATTGGTTGTGGCTCTTGTGAAATCCTATGTGTTGGAAATAAAATGCAGAGCACAGATGAGTGTTGCTGCATCTTCTTGTCATTAAAGGCTGGGACTGGGAACAGAAACTGATGGGCAAGTAGGCTCATTGCAACATGAATGCCTGCAGAAGATCCTCACAGTCAACTGGAAAGGGTTCCTTACACTGCTAGGAATGTGAAGGATGACAAACCCTCTTATAGAATCCAATGCAACAAGGAAAATAAGTTGGACATAAAATTAGGTCTTGAATTTTTGGTGCTAGCCCATACTGAAATAAACTTGAAGCTCTTGAAGCGTGTGATCTGCTAAATCCCCATAACCTGGGAAATCCTGTAACCAGTTCCCATGGAGGCACTAGAAATACCAACAAAAGAGGATCTGAAATACAGTCAGGAAAAGGAAGACATTCAGTAATAGGGCTACCACTTCGTCTCACATCTGTAGATCACATGTCACTCTGCAGCCATTTGGCATGGGCCTCTTTGGACTGCAGTATGTGTGGAAGGAGGGCTGTATAATGGACATGCATACAAAACCTGAAATCCTGACTTCCAGCATAAAGCATTTTTCACCTAAGTCTACTTGAACTGCTGGCTGGACTCAGCTACTGGAAGAAGCTGCAAACTGACGTAGATACATGGCTTCTGGATGAACCTGAGGTAAGCAGAGGACCCCATCTCTGCTTGCTTTGGGACTACATATTTGCCTTGAAAAATGAATGGAAAATGAACTAATGGCTTTGAAAACATTGCTCTTAATATCTGCCAAAAGTCCATATAAAATAAATTCAGCTCCTTGTTCTGGAATAATGTGTCTTTTTTTCCCTAGCTCAGAGCTATATTTTTTTAATAAGAAGAGCTGTTGTATACAAGGGAGTGAGCGTAGAAAAGGGTGAGGTTTGAGTTTCAAACGTGGTAATGATTCCGACGTAATTCCCAGTTTAGATACTTTAATACTGCGCTCGAAGTGCCTTTGTGCAGTTTAGCATTATGCACTCCCCACGGGAGCTTGAAGGGGCTGTCTGAGCGAAGGTGTCCATAGAGCAGGAGGAGAGTGCCCTGGAGAATTTGCTGTTCCGCAAGAGCTGCTCAGGATTATTTCTCCAGACAGACAATTTCTAAACCTGTTTTTCCCTGAGTGTTGAGACTACATTTGTGGCTGGTTGTGTATACATGAGTGAGTGTAGTAAACGGCTTTTGGCAGGCAGACAAGGACCGTTGTTTATCCCAGACACAAACCTGGCCAGGAGCAAGGGTTTCTTCACATATGGCGGTTCATGGCCAGGACTGTGAAATCTGCCAAATTTATAAACTTCTTTGTCGGAGATGGAACTGGATCATTAATTAAAGGTAGTAACTGGAATTGATCCTATAAAATACAGCATATGTTTGCATTTTTAGGACTGATTAACTTTTTTAAAAGTTGTGGCCTGGTTACAAGTCAATTTGGCTCAGTGTCGAGTTTATTCTATTTGTTCTGTTGATCCAAGTCAGCATCCATGCTGTTCACATGGACTTGGTTAGTGAGAAAGAACTAAATTAATCTGGAATATTAACTGCTATTTGTGGAACTGTAATATCTGATGTTATACATTCTCATAAGTAAGCACGAGTAAAGACCAGCGTTTTGTTTTGGAGGAGCTGTCCCTTCTTTCATCTCTTTCTTTTGCTTTTCCTGTTCTTCTGTGGTGTAACTCTCATGTGTTCATGGTTTTGATATACATAAATTCTCTGATTCTAGGCTTCTTTACTTGCATAATTATTAATGTTGGAGGGTGCATAAGTCTGTAAAAGATAAGATTTTTGACCCGGTAGTATCATGTCTATAATTCACATAGCTCTCTCTAAAGAGGTATTTAGTGATAGAGGGGCAGTACCTAGATTCTTGGAAAAAAAATGATGTGTTACAATCATCCCAAGGGAATCACACTTATTTAATACCATCAGTGAATTTGGTCATTTTTTTTCATGGCTGTTTGTGAGCCAAAGGAAACATCCCACAATATTTACTCATGGAACAAGTCCAGGTGAACTACACATTCTGTCTGAGGATTTGCTTGGTTTTGCTTTATGTTCTTGAGGATCAGTTACATCACCAAGCCACAGGATAGGCTTTGGTGGTGTTGTAGATACTGTTAAACTCTGTGTCACCATCAGTGTGAACTACAGATTTGCAACACAGCCAAAGATGTGTCTGGTTACTTTTTTTTGAAGCATTTGTCAGTGTTTGTAAAAATTAAAAAAATTAAACATACCTTTAATGTGAAATCGTTGTTAAGGCTTTCCTAATGAAATTAGTATGCATCACCTATGTTTCATGACCACAAGTTCATTCCTGATACTGAACTAATACAAAGTAGAAGACTCTTCTGTTGATGTATTTATTGGCCTGGGGAACACTTGGCAAGGTCGGCCTTAGCTAAATCCTCTGCACAGCTACCACGTCTGGTGTCACTATCTGGCATTTTAGCAAAGAGAATATGGATAGGTTTTACTCCACTCCAAAGCTGGAAGCTTTTTATCAGAAATAGCACCACACTGGTATCCTTTCAAGTTGCCAGCATATCCTGCTTGTCATGACTCACCGAGTCAAAACCAAATTTCTGCTCAATAATAACCGTGCAATGGGGCATTAGTACATGAGATTAAAGCAGCCAATGGCTTATAGATTTCTCCCATTCATTTTCAGCAATATCCTGGAAACTTTCAATGTATTTCAGACGGTTCCATAGCTCCCTTGTAGAGTAACTAGAAATGCTGCTATGGCAAAATAGACAAATAACTTACCCTGAGAATTTCCAGTTTTCTTCCACTGCTGATATTTCCGGTTGGACTAAGACTTACAATCATGCATGAGTGACACAGGAGTAACAAGCATCTTGCATATATTTACTCTTACAAGCATTTGCAGTTTGAGGTTTCTAGAGTAACTTCAACTCAGACAGGATTTTTGTTCTCTTTCAGGGAAGTGCTTAATTGTGGAACGGAATCTGGGCCTTACAGGAGAAAAAATATATGTATAAAGGAAATGCTGAGAAGAGTAATAAAGAGCAATCTTCCTGTGAGTAAATAAAAATTACAAAAGGAAACAATAATCAATACATTTTACAGTTCAAGAGTTCAGCACATGCTGTTTCAGTACAGTACAATGGATAGGCGGCATCTGTGGATTATGAATTCCCACGTTTATGTGGAAACAGAAGCAAATAACTGAAACAAGAGTCATGTTGCAAGAATGTAAAACCAAGCTGGACTTAATGGTGTGCTATATTTAAAAGAGTGATGTGGTCCAAGGAGTATTCACTTTATCTTTCCCTTCAAGCTTGGCTGCTTGCAACCTGCCAGGACCAGCTAATTCAAAAGAAACCATTTTTCTCTATTTCAATCACCAATAAAATACAATATGCATTGTACTTGGTTGCCCTGAATCCCAGAGCCTGACATTATGAAATGGCAATGTGTTATGGATGTAAATAAATGACGCTTCTCACTTGAGTTGGGAGAACCATTCCTTGGACGAGATATAGGGGAAGGGCAGGGCGGTGTGGTGATGCCATATATCCTTGCAATATTTTTTTGGAGGGAACAGATGGCTGAAAGCTTCATGCCATCTTGTAAAACCTTTAGCTTTATGAGTCTGATGCAGAAACACCGTCAGAAGCCTGATCTTAGATCACCTATTCAAAATCAGATTTTGTGTATGCTTCATAACCTCTCCTCCTTTCCCAACTTGCTTCTCCCTCTTCCCCTGCTTTCCACACTGCTTTCGCTGCATTATCAATCAGACACAGATCTCCAGCTTCAGTCCCTTTCATCTCTCCATCAGTATAAGAGAAGCAATTTGATGAGGCCATCAGTGATTCCTCTAAGTGAGAAGGATCTTCCAGAGAGTTTGAAGTGTTGTAATTGGCTTCCAGTCATGCCTGCCATGAATATTCTTGGGCAGGCAATACACGAAGGGTGTACTCCTCCCCAGGAGGAAAGCAAAGTCACCAGTGAAGCAAGGGATGCAGGCAGTGGTTTGCCCTGATGCTTCACCTTGATGAGGAGTAAACGTTCAACACCATGTCGGTCTGGACAGGCTGGTCAGTAACTCTGGCTTTGTATAACTAAAAATCTCTCTAGTTCAGGGTTGCAGGCACCTTGCAAGAGAAAAAGGTGAAATCCTGGTTTGGTTAAAATGATCCTGTTGTCAGGGCTGGATCCATTTTGCTTTAGCTGATGGTCTTGTTCCAGACTGCCGAGTTTCATGTATAACGTGAATTTTGATTTCACGATACATGTACCATTTTCCAGGTTAGCATGTGTTTTATCCAATAAAGGCTATACCTTCTCACACATTAAGAGTCTAGGTTTGTGCATCATGTCTATGTGATAATGCAATCCAGGACATTATACATGAAAAAAATTCTGACATAGATGTACTTCCTAAAACCTATATTAAAAAAGCTGTAATTTAGAAAAATAGTTCTTGCAATGTCACGTTAAGAATGAACAATTTTGAATAAAAAACACAAAAAGAATAAATTTTGAGTGCTTAGCATTGTCAGACAAATACCATTCCTATAATCTTCATCAAAATCAATCTTTTACAGATAGTAACAGTTGTGCCCTTGTTCTAATATAGTAGAGCCATTTTGTTAATTTCCCTGTATTTTGCGAGGTGCATGGAAAATACATTTTATGAGCAGGTGCTCTCTTACTTTAGGTAGGAAGTATTAAATTTGATACCACTTTCCTTTAATAAGACCAGATAATGGCACAAAATCTGAATCTATTATCACAAGGAAGAAAGTAACAAGGACAGAAAACGAAACAAATGTAATTTTTTCTTATTACGACATTCACATTTCAAACTTGTGGAGTGTCTGTGCTTTACTTTGTAATAACTACTGTGACTGCATAATACTGGGATAGATATTGTTTAAAAAAAAAATCGCTGATAGCCTATTCAGGGCTGTGTCTTTGTGTTCTCATGGTAGCCCATCTCTTTAAGTGGGTTGAGTTGAACAACTACCCAGCAGGTGAAAAAAATGTTCTGCTACTAGCATATTGCAATCTTTCATTAAATGGTTACCAAATAATCCTATGTAGTAGTGAGCAAGGAATGCATTTCTACCTGCTGGCAGATATCTTTACAAAGTGCAAGGTAACAGTATTGTGTGGCTATAGAACGACGCTTGCAATGAAACTATGTGCATTTTCTCTGGTTTCCCCCTCTCCCCCAGCAGTCGCAATATGCTGTGAAAATCAGCCAGCAGAACTAACGCAAATGACATAGTAAACATTCAGGCAATGATTTTTTTTTTTTTCCAATGCATACAATATTAGCCATTAGCCTGCAAGCAACGTTGTTGCATTTGTATTTAGGGTAATTTTCACACTAATATGGTATACACAAGCCAGATCTCGCACCAGAGTGGAAGTGGTTTAGTGGCTGAGTTTAGGCAAAGAAAAGAGCTCTGGTATTTATCAGTAGATTTTGCTTTCAGGAGTGACAGAAATTTATGTTCTACATGTTTTTAATGGGAAAATAATGAAGCTCCTTTATCTGATGAAGTGAATGAAACATGTGAAATTAAAAATAAATAAATGTGAAGGATATTTTGTGCATGAAATTTACTGCTACTTACCAACAGTTTCTTCTCCTTGTGTGTGAGGGATGCTAATTTTATACGGTCTTTCATTTTAAATTCCCAAGAAGAAATCAATAAAAATGTTAATGCAAGTGATAAAAAGTATAATTTGCTCCTGCGATGTATAAGATATATAGCAAAGAGCCTACCGAATCCTCTAAACAGTCCTTCTGTGTTCTTACTTTATTTGTCAATGGAGTGAATCGTCCCAGTGCTTGACTAGATTGCTTGAGACGATCCCAGTTTCTGACCCCTGTAGCCAGATAAACCCTCTGCAGCAACCTGTCCCTGTTGAAAGCTGGACTCCTGGTGCTTTAACCCCACTCCTTACTGCTGCTGGTTGGGCTGGACCTCCAGGATCAGTCCCGCTTGCATCTGAGTATGGCCCTTGGCTGTGGCAAGAATGTCAGTCTCCCTCGCCTAACTTTCATATTCACAAAGCCTCCAGCATCCACTCTCTGAAGGGTTGCAAAGGGAAGCTGGATGCCCTGAAACTGTAGTAACCTTGCTCCCTTTAGTCATCTATTCAAACATTCAAAACTGGTTTCTTTCTATACCTTGAAAAGAACGAAATCAATTAAGAAATATGGGAAACAAAGGAAACATAAGAAAAAAATCACGCCTGTGCTGAGAACTTCAACATAAAGTTTTACCCATTATGAGATTTGGGCTGACTGAGTTATTACCTCTCAAAAAACCAGCATTCATAACGGAAATCATGACAGAGCCTTAACTATGGCTATGTGAGTGGCACAGCTATAATTAACTCTGCCTTCAGAAGCCTTACATTAATATTTTAAGGATTTTTAATTAAAATAATTGTATTAGTTTATGAAAAATACTTTCTTCCTCAAGTTGTTTCCTATAGAAAATATTCCAAATACTTTCCACTTTTTTTTCAGTCTTTCTTTTTCTTTCTAATTTCCTTCTGCACAACAGGTTTCCTCTTCCTTTCATTTTCTTCCATTCCTAGATCCCTGTAGTTCTCCCCATACCCTCAAACACGAAGGTGTTCTCCTTGGATTTCTTGTCTTTTCATGCTTTGGAAGTGCGTGGGGCAAAACTCCTGTTTCACAGAATCACAGAATCACAGAATGGTAGGGGTTGGAAGGGACCTCTGTGGGTCATCTAGTCCAACCCTCCTGCCAAAGCAGGGTCACCTACAGTAGGCTCTAG
>Ga0181612_110653_pt1 | contig 11179 bp, 5 predicted proteins | sample HoacroProtozoa21_FD_119630 | JGI IMG/M metagenome (GOLD analysis project Ga0181612, IMG submission 119630) | Hoatzin crop microbial communities from Cojedes, Venezuel. Combined Assembly of Gp0051906, Gp0051904, Gp0051908 | reverse complement strand
GGCTCCAACACCTACTGTCCGCATTTTTGCTCAGTCTACAAAAAGCCGTAACAGACTATAAACAGATGTTTAAGCCAAAGGCTTCTTCCTCACCAATATCTTTTCCCTTTCTCCTGTGTAATGGCTTTAGAGTCGTGTGTTAGACAGTAAGAAGACAACATATTCCATTTCCAGCCTGAAAGCCAATAATGCTCATGAATTTTTTAGCTGAAAGACACTTCAAGATGCCACTGGGAAGACCGTCTAATAAACACATTAGGCTGCAAATGCGCAGCAGCAGCTCTTTAACACATGCTGTAACAACCAAATAAATGGCTAACATTAATGTTCAGTGTTACAGACTTGTATTTAATAGGACTTTCTTTAAAGTCCACTTAAGTCTTCAAGGTGAAAGAGGTTTTTCTCAGACACTCAAAACGACAAGTTTGTGAAACCCCTGGTTCTCCTCGAGACTTTGCAAAAACCCCTCTCCAGGCTGACCCCAGCACGGTAAGACTGGCTCCTACCTCCAGTATTCCCATAGGCTAAGGCTCTTAACAGGGCCACTTGCTCAGCTGCTTATGGATTAGCCTACGTCAGCCACCTCTAATATGCCCAGGAATAGTAAGAATAGGCTTTAACAAGACAACAGAGAAAAAATATTGGAGAAAGAAAGTATCATTTTTAATACAAACTACAAGAGATTTGCTCCTTTTCCACCTGCAGAGAGGGAAAAGTCCATTTTCACCAAAACACTGTCATAGAGGAGGCAGGTGATACTACTGCAAATCACTGTTCAAGACTGCATAGGGATTTCAGGTTTGGGATTCCACCTCTCGTTACCAAGAATTGTTTCCGATTCTAAACACTCATCAACAAAAGAAATGCAGCTTAATACCAGTAAAGCTGCCCTTAAAACACCAGATTAAAAAACAAAATACAATGTCAGAACCTTATTTGTATATATGCCAGTCACTTTTGCATCCTTTTGTTTGCGGTGGGTCGGTAAGTTGAAAAAAAAAAACCAAATAAATAAACCAAAAGTCATTATAAAACCATTTAACCTTCTAGGTTGCATTTGATAAGTATCAAACTATGCCTGCAAAAAAATACTGAGCCTGCAAGCATTTTCACTGGAAAAGGAGGAGTCTAAATTCCCACAAATGTTTATTTAGTACAGAATTTTTCTTGTAGTTCATAATTATTAACAACTTTACTTATGAGGCTGATTTAGAAGCATAGTTATTTCAAATCTACTGTGATTTAAAGTATAACTTTGTGAATAGCGTAGCTGAGAAGTGAAGCAAATCTAACAACATAGAATAGGATAATATTATAGGAAACTTTGTATTTAAATAGCTTTCCGTTCCAGTTGATGGTACTTCTGGAACAGTGAGTTAAGCATATTTTAACTCCTACTGAATCCTCTTCTGCCGATCTCAGTTTCAAAACTCTTATTCGTCTACCTAAATTCCAACACCAACTTTCCCCCCCAAAACCACCAAAGAGCAAGGGAAAAACCAGAGCAGAGAGAGGGGAAGAGTGAAACAACTGCTCTCACAAGAGTAAGGCATGGTGGAAAAACTCAAATCCAGGAACATTTTCTAATCTCTTAAATATAACCTACAAAAGTATATATTACTTACAATACCAGTAAGCTTATACAGCTCAGCGTGGTTTTCAAGATGCCTATCTTAGCAGTGAGAAAAATATGCCTGATCACAATAGACAAAGGCATTTACACATCTCTCTGGTGTGGGCATGTCTACATTAGGATTTAACTCCAGTTAACTGCCTGTCAAATACTAGTCTGTTTATTTTAGATAAAACGTATTCCAGTAATAAAAAGCTCAGGAAGCTGGGTTTTGTAGGAGCAAAAAGTAAAAAGCAGAGGGCGAGCCAGAGAGCACAGCATTGTGTTTCCGCATCGGTTGTATACACTAAGTAATACATAGAGTTATCGAACCTATACAGAGGTATCAAACCTATCTTATTTGAATTTGAGTTCCATGACTTATCACCTCAGTTTCAATGACTTCATGCAGCTAGAGAGGTCTCGGTCTTCCTGGTCACTAGGATCTATCACAGAATTGTAGAATAGCTGGGATCTAGCCCAACCCCCCCGCAATGAGCAGGGACATCTTCCACTAGATCAGGTTGCTCAGAGCCCCATCCAACCTGATCTTGACTCTTTCCAGGCATGGGGCTTCTACCACCTCTCTGGGCAACCTCTACCCCCACGATAAAAAACTGCTTCCTTATACCTAAGTCTAAATCTACCCTCTTTTAGTTTAAGGCCACAATCCCTTGTCCTATCGCCATAAGCTCTGCTATAAAGTCTGTCCTCATGTTTCTTTTAAGTCCCCTTTAAGTACTGAAAGGCCACAGTAAGTTTTTCCCTGGAGCCTTCTCTAGGCTGAATAGCCCCAATTCTCTCAGCCTTTCCTCATAGCAGAGGTGCTCCAGCCTTGGATCATCTTTGTGGCCCTCCTCCAGACCCGCTCCTTCTTGTGCTGAGGGCTCCAGAGCTGGACACGGGACTCCAGGTGGGGTCTCATCAGAGCACAGTAAAGGGGCAGAATCCCCTCCCCCGACCTGCTGGTCACGCTTCTCTTGATGCAGCCCAGGGTACCGAGGTTGGCATTCTGGGCTGTGAGCGCATATTGTCGGCTCATGTCCAGCTTTTCATCAGCTTAGCACCTCTACACACTCAGGTGCTATGCGATGTGCAGCCCAAGGTTGCAGTGGAGCCTCAGCAAGAGACGCTTATGTTGCATGCCACCTTTCATAGCTCTAACCTGGTCATCAAAATAATGTTCCTTCAGTCCTAGAGTAGACACCATTACTGAAAAGACACAGTCTTACTGAAATTTTTGCTGCAGTTCAGAAAGCCCAGCTCCATGTTTCTTGTCTGGTGCCTAATCAAAGATTGAACTAATGTTACTGATCTTCACGTAGCTGCAGCACTGAGAGGGTATGTTCTTCTCTTTCGTACCTATTACCAGGCAGCATGCTGAAACTTCAGGCCATTCTTTCGAACGCCAGGCACTGAATCAAAACGCTGATTTGCAGGAAGTGTACCTAAACATTATCTGAAGCATTTCCACACATTTCTACATTGTTATCACGGTGAATGAATAACGCACTCCACACATACCTACAAGATACGCTTCTATACTCCACACTTCCTTCTAAAAGAACAACCAATTTAATGCATGCTTTTGAGAGAGTACAGCTATATGCATAAAAGATTACACTTGTATCATCTCCCAACATGCAGAATTACATTTTTGTACTTAATACAGATGTGTTAGATGTATGTTAAACTCTTGACAAAGGCGTTGAGAGTCCTAACTATGCACATTGTTACTAACCACAAAAAATCAAAACATATAGAATAAATTATGTCAGAGCCATGCACAAGTCTCTTGCAAACACTTACGAATTACGATTAGCTTGATAAAAATCAAGTGTTCATAGTAGCCTGCACACCCTAATCAAATACTTTCTTAATACACCCATGAGTTTAAAAACTGATCTGTGAACATGAATAACAATTACTAATGACTTCAAATTTCATGTCGGTCTTCATTCATACTCTTCTCTTTGCTTTAGGAAAATACTGCAACCAGCAATAAAAAAAGAAGATGAAAGTTTAACTGTCATTTTAAAGCATTTAAAAGGAAAACACAACTCAAAATCTTGTTGCTTTAGTTAGTTAGCTGCCAAGCAACAAAACCTTGCGGACGCAAGCTTTGTACCCACAAGTGTACCCACCTATACGAATACAGGCTATGACCAAATAAACATACATAGGAATGGCTATACAAGTCAAGTGAAAGAGACATTTAGTTAGTGACCAGTCTGTCATGGAAGGTAACAGCAGATGCCTCAGGAAAACGTACAACGCAGCTGCAGAACGATCCTTCCCCCGACACCTCCTTTCTCTGACAATCAGTGGTTCAAGCTTAGCTGTGGTGTTGCTATCCCTCCTCCTCCCTCTGAACCTGTCTTCAGTTGTGCCTAATTCCTTCTTAAATCCATATATACCTTTGGCCTCCACAATGCTTACAGGCAACACCCTGTAAGCTTTACCACAGCTCTCTTAACAGCAGAAATGACATTCTGCAAAAATCGAAGAGTTCTAAGGGGTTATTATGACTCAACCGAAATAAATCAGAATTTTATCACTGACTTCATTGAAGCTTGGATTTTCCTCCCAGTCTACTAGAGGACGATGTCAAACTGTTATTTCTCTCTTCTGTAGGACATAAATCACTCCATGGGCCTGACACAACTATGCTTGTATCCTGCAGCCCAAGGAAAACCAGGTTACTCTACTATTAGAGCTGAATGTTCACTATCAGCCATTTTATTCTGTTTGTAAAAACAAACTGAAATTAATCTGCTTTAATAATGAAACCATTTATGGTAAAGAAGAATCACAAGTGCTAAGAAAGAATTAGTATACATTCCAAGTATTTTTAATTTTGGAATATAATGAAACATAATTACTAAAGAGGGGAAGAAACATCCACTATGTTCCAAGGAGTTGACCAGAAGCCTGCAATACATTGCGCCAAACTGAAAAATAACATTTAAAAGTAGTTGGACTAAACACCTGGAAAAACTTCAGAAAAAGCAACAAAAATAATTTTATTACCATGCTCTAACAGTTCTAACAGAGGTGTCTTCACGGGAATCTTGTACCAGATAGTTGCTCAATCACAACAGCCTATGCTACTGGGAATGGAAAATCGGAGCACTTCAGTATTCTGATGAAGTCTGTTTGTGGACAGTGTGCATGGGAGAAAATGAAATGGGAGCAGCAAAGAGGAGGTTCAGGTACAACACACACTGCAAATTAAGTGCAGTTATCATAAGCTTTTAGCTTGATTCTTCATTTAGGATTTTCATCAGGTTCCTGTGACCTTAGCTCTGCACCCTCACATCCCAGCCTGCCCTTCCCAATCCCTCACTGTACAACTCCAGCTATGAGGGAAACTACCCACAGGGTCAGCCACAGACTCCTGGGTATCGAGAACAGCCCATTTCTGAAAGACACAGGCTTGCAAACCTTACCCCTTACCTTCAGAGACTAAAGCTTTACCTGCTGATAATAATTTTTAGTCCAACTCCGGCATGCTTCTAGGCCTGCCACAGCTCAACGTAAAGCGAGTAAAAAAGCTTACAGGGAATGCAGGCAACAAGACAACTCCATCGGGATTTCCTCACAGGTACAGTGGCTACAAGCTTACAAAGAGTCTTCTCCTTCACTCAGCACAGACATCTTGGCGTGCAGACCCAGTCCTCAGTCCTTCACTCAGCTTTCCTAACACAATTACAGGGCAATTCCATAGTAGTGTGCTAACAGATTAATTCCATTTATTAATGAAGTAGATTCTGAGAATCAAGGTTGTTTTCACACCTTTCCTCATTTCTTTTCCTGTTACTAGTCTAAGTAGAGAAATAAAATGCCACTGCAAAACGCAACCAGTCAGTTGACTTCCTAATAGCATTTGTTATTAAATATAGTGTTAAGAACTCTGGAGTGAAATGAAGTATTTCAAAGTACTCCTCTACCTCAGACTTTCCAAGTAGGCTTTTTTTTCTTACAACATGGTATATTTTGCAATGCAGTCACATCTTCCCTCCTTCCTCCCACAAGAAATTTACCTTACAGAGATGATAACAAAAAAGAAAAAAAGAGAGCAACACCTTTTGGACATTACCAGTGTAACCTTGTCGACTACAGCAGCATACAGAATTTTGAAGAGTGGGCAAACAAAATTACTTTGGTCACAGACAGTGCTTGACATTTTATATATGCTACACACCTTATTTCCGTAAGAAAGTGCCCATGAAAGAAAACACCCCAACTTGAGTTTTGTGAGAAGATGAAGCCACCTGAAGAACACAGTCTATACAAAACATGGATTTGATTCAAATCTCCCCCCTTAATATGTCCTAAAAGGCATCAGGCAAATCAAACTGTACAAGCAGCAAAGATCTATTTTCCTACAAAACACAGATGCCAACATTTCAGTAAGCGCTACTCGGCCCCCACTATCTTGTTAGCTCTTCCGTAATGAAATAAAGGAAGAAAACACAAGAAGCAGAGAGGAAGTTTCATTGTTCTTGCGGCTTCGACATTTGGTGCCGCGAACGTGACGGGCTCTCAAGCCTCTCCTCAGCAGCACCGCCTGCCTCAGGCATCTGTACCAAACTGTAGGTACAGTGCAATTAAAATAATCAAACCAAGACAAAAAAGAACAAGCAAATAAATAGTGCTAACTTGTTTATGTTTCTTGCTCTGCCTTCACAGTATGAAGTAAAGTCTCTTCAAACACTTGCTGTATTAATTTGAAAAACAATAACATTTTCCTTTCCCCTCCTATCTCAAAGTAGCATGAGTTTTTCAAAGTCCTAAATAAAATAAACTAAGGCATTTCCTGTATGTATTTAGTTAATTATTAAACGGATTCTAAGCATGATAGTCACCACCATTATTTCAATATGTATCCGGGAAAACACACTTTTAGCAAACTGCTAGTGCACTGCAGCAATGACCGGTTATATGCATCTTTGCAATCCTGCCCTTAACTTTGGAGACAAAATGCTAGAGAAGTGACAATCAGCACTCCCATGCAAATCCACACATTTCATTTTATCTTTTTTTGTGGTCTGGGATTAGTATTATTGCTGTGAAGTAGAGAGCAGTGCTGGGCTTAATGCTGTGTATGACAGGAAAATAAAGCCAACAAGCTTGCAAGAACTTCTACTATTTTCACTTACTACAAATAACCACCTACAACCTTTTTAGGGAGATATTATTATTTAATTAACCTGCAATATTAAATGTTGCCCTGCCAAGGTTAAAAGAAAGGCAAATACTGCCAAGACATTTAATGACATCAGCATGCACAACCGTGAGATAAATACGAGGTCTGAAGATTAACTGAATGTCATTCTGTTTACGGGATCGCATACTTGTAAAGAAAACTATTAAGATTAGAGAATAGAGAAAGTTACGTAACAACTAGGAATCTTTCAGTGTGTTTTGTCTAGTTAAGCTCTTGGTCAGAAAGAGAAAGCTTTATTGCACAAACATCTCAGTCTGACTTACTCTGTACTTTTTCATGTGAACAGAAATTACTGAACACTGAACAGTAATTACTGCAATGAAACAGACACTCTTGGGCTCCACCTCCTCCTAACAGTGGGAAAATATAGATGGGTTTGTGTGTCACTCTGGATGCCAGAAAACTTGCTTACAAAAATATTTCCTGTGCACTAAGATATACTTAGCCTCATAAACCCATAAAACTGTCACAGGCAACCACAAGTACACCTGTAGTCATTAAAAAAGAGGGGAAACTACAGAAACTGGAGAATCAAATTCACATTATTTCTTTGTATTTGTTATTTAGAAACATTATCTTTAAACTGTCTTCCTCCCACTCCCCCAAATCAACACCCCCCTCGCCCCCCCAACATCCAGACACCCACGATGCACACGCAGGAGCACACATACGTGTGAAAAGGGAGCGCTAACAATGAAGTCACAGCACTTCAGAAACACACCTTGTCATCTTCCAGCCCTTGCAGTTGAAGGCAGATCTCTCTAGTTTTCCTGCGTCTTCAGATCAAGATGTAGATAGATTCCCCATCCATCACACTGGCTTTTTATTAAAAACAGGAGGGAGGAAAAACCAGGGAGAAAAAAACCCCCAAAAAACAACAAAAAACCCCCCCACACCAATTACCAGTAAATTTACAGCCTTAAAAATATCAGCTCTCCATTATCCAAAACCAGTGTTATGTCTTGATGTAAACCAAAGCACATGCTGAGTGAGGACGTGCGCACACAGCAGCTTATCATCTCTGTCGTCTGCTTCTAATGACAGCTGACAAACTGGCCACGCTAATCCTTCCCTAACTGCTGATCAGAGAGATGCCCCTTTGACAATCCAGCATGGTGGAGTACTCGAAAATTCCTCCTGCTTCTGTTCTGTTGCTGCTCTAAAAAGCAGTTTCCTTTTCATTGAGATAATAGCCTTTTCTGCAGTCACGTGGCGCCCGGGCTACATTAGCAGAGCTTGATGATAATAGACAGAGTAACTCCCCTCCCTCCCTTCTGCTGATTTTAAGGGTACGACTCCAGGAGAAATCCAAACCTGGCACACTTCAAATCATTCTGCATCTTCCTCTATCAAAAGGGAAATTGGGCTGTCAGTGAAAAAGAGGAATATGCGTGCTCTTTCTTCTTCTTGCACCAAAACTAATTAATTAATACATTTTTAGGCAGTGCCTTTGTTGGGGCACACACACTGGTCATAAACATGTCATATGAGACTAAACTGAATATTAAGCATACTTAATACTGGATATCTGGCATGCTGGAATTACTCTTTTTCCCCTAGAGTACTTTAATTTTTTTGCCTGTAATTTTAGTTCTGCTGCAATAAATACTCTTCTCTCGGCAACATCCTATGGTTCAACTCCTCCCAGCACTCAACTCTCCTGTAAATACACGAAAGCACAAATAACAAATGATTCGCGTTACAACCTCCAGTGCAAGTGCTCCCCTTTTTCTTTTTCTTTTTTTTAAGGTAACATCATTTATCTTGCTTTAACTCAGTATCCTGACAAACACCTTAAGCATTTTTTTAAATACGCTGCCCAGCGGGGAAACCTACCTAAGCTTCAGCTTCAGCGTTCCCAGCCCTCCCAAGTGCCAAGCCCCGGGCGGGTTTGCACCTCGCTTGCTCAGAAGGTTTCCTCCTTGTAAAAGGCAAAGTATACACGCACCCACACCGCTCTGCCCTGCCTTCACTGCAGCACTTCACGGACTGAAAGCAGAACCAGCCTCTCCTCCTCTGCGCTGGCACGCCGTTGCCCTGTTACCTTGGCACACAGCACAGAGACGTCCAAATTGTTCCCCCCGGGTCTGTCCCCCCCGACAGCGCGGGGCAGTGCGGGAGGGCACAGACCAGTTCAGCCTTTCACTTGACATTTCAGTGTTGGGGTTTGTAAACTGTTTAAGAAAGCCGTGGATGAAGCACCTTAAAGTAATTTTCAAGCCTGCAAAACAACTTTTGCAGCTTTGTACCTTCTCTTTTCCAATCGGAATTGGGAAATAGAATTGTCTCCTTTTCTCTTCTACTTCCACCTTTTCCCATTACACCAGAACATTCTCCTTAAAGACAACATTGATCATAAACTTACGGTTTCTCCAGAAACTGAAAAGGTTAGTGTTAGAGACTGTGGTTGTACTTATAGGAAAATAAGGTGGAAATTCTGAAGGAACAGTGGCTATCCTGTACACGCCATCTCTGCCAACGTGGCCCCGTCACCTTTTCTGTTCACTCCTCCTCCTCGGGACAGCCTTTCTCAGGGAAGCTGCCCTGCCCAAGGCTCTGGGGGATCCCAGCTCCAAGGCTCCGACCAAAGCTGAGGCGCAACGCAGAGAGGCTGGACGCAGAACGGGAACGGGGCCCCTCCTGCAGCGGCATGAATCCTTTTTTCTACTTTCCCCTTTTCCATGCTTTAGAGATAATCTCTGAGAAAGATCCTAAGTCCAGGAGGAAAGAATCTGGTTCCATAAGGAGACTACAATATACACTATATTCAGCAGAAAAACATACACACATATACACTATGTTGAATTTTTTTTTTTTTCCGGCTATTTCTAGGTATGTCCTTTCATCTTAAAGCGCCACACTATACAGGGTAAGCAGAATGAACATTATTCAGAGCTACACACGTATACAGACACGCATATCTATTAAGCCCAACAGAACAAGAACTGCTTTGCGATCTTAACTTTCTGTTATTAAAACAAATTGCCGCTTGCGTTTTCCATATGAAATCCTTAGCTGAAGGGAAGGTGCATCAAGCGTTCTGGTTAAACTGGAAAATAACAAAAAATGTGGGAAAAACTGTGCAGATTGCAGAGAGTATGTCTGATATTTAAGAAAATATATTAATAGACAAGCACCAGAAGGAAAATGAGTTCCACAAGAACACAGGCAAAATACTTCACTCGTGAAGGACAAATCTAAGGAAAACATAAAAAATGGGAGCATACCAGTCAGACACCATAGCTAGCTTCCTGATATTTACAGGAATCATAAGATGAGAAATTCAAAGACAACACAATATGGTGAGCACAAACACAACAATCACAGCATTAGGGAAGGAATTATGAGTAAATAAAAAAGAGGTAACAGAAAAGGGTCGTTGTAGCAACAAAATACGAATTCAAGACTGCAAGGAGTGGAAGTATACGGATGTTGTTAAAAAGACTGCTTAGTGAAGAACAGAGTACAGATACAGCGAATGCAGAAGAGCGAACACACCACTGCAACGCACAGACTGATTCTAGACAAAAAGGGAAAGAAGAAATGAGTGAAAAATACTGCTGTTAGAAAACACCATTCTGCACATACATAAGGAAACACGCAACTGCAGAAGAGGAAAGACTTTTTGGTTTTATCAGGCAGCAAATGCACACTTCCAATGGAAACAACAGAACAGTTGCTACCTTTGAACAGAGTTTCACAGGAATCATACACGTAATTTGGGGAAGAGCAGGTGACCTTTAGAAGTAATTCTGGCACTACAGGTCTTTTCATATTAGAATAAGACAAACATCTTTCATAGCAGAAGAGGTTTGTCTAGGTTTTCTCTAAGCACTATATTTCATTAATACTTCATTTTGTTTGCCCAGCCACAAGTGGCTTTGCAGTAGATAAAGGGAAGCCGTACCTTCACTAAAACATTTACAATTTATGTTTTAACATGAACAAATAATTGAAACTGATAAACAGAAAACTGCTTTCATTGTATGCATTTCACAGTTCTCTTGGGTTTGTGTTTTCTTTTTCTTCCTTTATTTTCTCTTAAGAAACAGTGAATTGGGCAGAGATGAGGGCATACCATGACACAATCTGGCACTGTTTGCCCTTCTTCTAACATACCCAGACCCACACAAGGACTCAAGTAAAGCAATCCCAAAATGTCTTTTCAGTCTTTTTAGTCAAAAAACATGATTTTTCAGTCCTTTCACCCTCTATACCATATCCAGGAGGATCACAGAATCATAGAATGCTTTGGGTTGGAAGGGACCTTTAGAGGCCATCTAGCCCAACTCCCCCACAATGAGCGGGGACATTTTCCACTAGATCAGGTTGCTCAG
>Ga0181612_130783_pt1 | contig 11180 bp, 7 predicted proteins | sample HoacroProtozoa21_FD_119630 | JGI IMG/M metagenome (GOLD analysis project Ga0181612, IMG submission 119630) | Hoatzin crop microbial communities from Cojedes, Venezuel. Combined Assembly of Gp0051906, Gp0051904, Gp0051908 | reverse complement strand
GGTAGGTATCCGCGACTGCCCCGAACACGTTCCTATACATGCTATTGTGGGTGCCCCTGCTAGATGACTAGATGACCCCCAGAGGTCCCTTCCACCCCCTACTATTCTGTGATTCTCCCACCACCATCTCTCCCTTGCCTGCTGCTGATCCGTCATGATGGCTGGCAGGGAGCTGCCTGGCCCATCGGACAGCATAGCCCCGCCTGTTGCAATGCTGGGTTTGTAGGAGAACCCTGAGTCCTTAATACTAAATCTCCAGCCTCCTCCATGGTGAGGGTAACCTGATTTGCTCCTTTTCCCCATAAAATTCACCATTCAAGGGGTGCATCTCCTGGTTTAGCTGAAATTTTAGTTTGGAGATCAAGTAACTAACTCTTAAGAAGATAAAACCTCTCACAAGGGGGTGGATGTGGTATTTGCTCGAGATTTATCATGGGAGCAACTGCTTTAGAGTTGTGTTCTTTTCCTGGATCATATGAATATTCATCATGAGTGTCATGGTTTAACGCTGCCTGGCAACTCAGCACCACACAGCCACTTGCTCACCCCCCGAGGTGGGACGGAGGAAGAATCAGAATGGTAAAAGTAAGGTGGGAAAAAACCCCCAAACTTGTGAGCTGAGATAAAAACAATTAATAATTAGAAAGAGATAGTAATAGGGAAAAGAAAAAAAGAGGGGAAAGTAAAACCTAAGAAAGACAAATTATGAAAATGAGTAACAATTGCTCGCCACCAACTGAGTCATGTCCAGCCAGTCCCCAAGCCGCAGCCTGCCCACCAGCCTCCGCTCGAGGTTCTTGCTGTGCACGACATCATATGGTATGGGATGTCCCTTTGCTCAGTGGGGGTCAGCTGTCCTGGCTGTGTCCCCTCCCAGCTTCTTGTGCACCCCCAGCCCACTCACTAGCGTGGTGGTTTGAGGAGCAGAAGAGGCCTTGATGCGGTGTAAGCACTGCTCAGCAGCGACTAAAGCATCTCTGTATTGTCAACACTGTTTCCCGTACAAATCTGAAACATAGCCCCATACTAGCTACTATGAAGAAATCTAGGTTTATCCTAGCCGAAACCAGCACAATGAGGAAGACAGGGAGAATCAGGGTCAAGCCAGGCATCTCCTGGCGATTTGTTGTCCTCGGCATACATAGCAACCATCACTTTTACAGGTTCTACTTGAGTTGACCTTGGTAAATGATTCCTACACGTGTGGGCGCTGGCTATGATCTGAGGCTGCAGTTTTCATTCTAAGAACTTAATTTGATTTTTCTAGCTGTGCACATCAGCTTTTATACATCACTATCTTTTGTAACTGTGTTTTCTATCATCTTGTTCTTGCATATCTTGGCTACTGACTTCTTCACTCCTGCTCACAAGGAGCTTTCTAACAACCAGCACACGCCTGCTTTCCGCTGTCCGCTCTCCAACTTACTAGACGCTTTCCATTTTTCATATTAATACCAAAATATCACTGGAATGATATATCAGTGCAATATGAATATAATGAGTATCAGTGCAATGTTCTTCCGTCCATGAAAAAATCCCACTCAGGATTTCTCCATTCCTTTTTTTCGAGTTTATCGGCTAGCTTTTCCCAGCCTTTGTTAGCACTCGCGATGTTTTATCCCCTCTAAGCGGTGAAGGGCCTGACTGTAGACAGTCATATCACTACCTTTCCTTACAGAGCAGGTCACCTCGCTGAGGCTCTTATTCATGACTAAAGCTCTAAATCAGAACTCCCAGTATTACTGAACTAATAGTACATATCATCCACCCTGTCAAGGCCATGATGCCAGTTAGTGTGAAGAGTCCACCACTCTCTGACCAGGTTCTCTTACATATTGCACAAAAAGAGAGTTTAATGTTTTAATACCTTTTTTAAAGGTTTTTTTGTACATTGCATCACAGCATGCTACAACCATAAAATCACCAGTACTTATCAGAATATAATAATTGCAATATAAAACTGTGTGTCAATACAAATGTGATTCTGTGTACTGATCTCTATAACATGCTCACTGTCACAGCACTGGGTGTCTCCAGTTGCAGGGAAGGAATACACAGATTGAAGCCAGCTCAAGCCTGTTTCTCTTCTGAAGGATTTTTTTGTTCATTGTTCATTTTTTGTGTGAAAAAAGCCTCTTGTTAGGCTGAGATGTGTGTATACTTCCCCAGTGCCATTCTGGCTAGCACAGGAAGATGTGTATTTGCACCTTTTTGATTAACTAAAGGATGGTAAGTTAGAAAGCCAGTTGAGTCACGTAACTGTTGTAGCTGATTGATCGTCTGGGTTTTTACAATCGTTTTCCCAGAACAAAGACTACACATGTCTATATTGTGTTGATTTCGGCTTTGTTTTTAATAGTTGTGGTCAGTTTCTCCTTGTGTTCATCTGTGAGCTTCATGAGTATGTCGACTGTGTATAGCTTTGCAGAGCTTTCTCCCATGGTAGCAGTTCATTGATCAGTCATAACATGAAGTGTTTGGATTTTTTACATTTTGACATTCAAAAGAAAGACTTTTGTATAATATGGCTTTTTTTGGCATTATATACACACTTTGTTTTTCAATAACTCCAACGTCATTTATATTGTAGGTCATGCAGGAGTATCTGCCAGCATGATGAAGAAAAGAACTTCCCACAAGTAAGTTGTTAATATTTTTACTAAAGTATAGCTCTCAGTAACTGGAGGTACTGTTCTAGAAAAACATCTGTATTGTTCCGCACACTTTGTTTTTGAAAGCCATGTGGAACAGTATGCAGTCTGTGCATGTGTATAGAGTCAGACTTTTAAGTTTGTCTGGAGGATGGTAGGAAAGAAAGCCCCACAGATAAAGTTTTAAAATCATTTTGACTGTTAATATGAAATTGTCCTTGAATACAATTTTGTAACTGAGAGAAGGAGTTGCAAGCCAGAAGTTAGCCACGTGCTCTGTAGGATCTCTGTTCTCTGGCACAGAGTTCGTGCATTGTCGCCACGCTGGTAAAAACTGCAAAGCATGCTTGCTGATAACCCAGTCTGGAAGTAATCTTAGAAATACCTGATCTTGCATTCATTACAACTGTAGTTTTGAAAAGGATTTTTTACTTTTCTAAAATCAAGCATATACCGAAGTACTCCTGTAAGGTGGCTGCTATTTGCGTGTGTGAAGGATACCTGCTTATCCTAGACATTCATGGCATGTATTTTTCCCTATACAATGTTTTTAAATAGTAGCAGCTGAACATTGGTGAGTAGCTGTGTGAAAATAGAGGTAATATTCTGGGCATAATTGATCTTAGTGTCAAACAGCAAGATATATCTAGCTACATCTCTGGTGGGAAAAATCTAAGATGGGTAAGTGTGAAACTTAACTGAAAATGTTACCAGTCGTATTTTAAGTGTGAAGTCCTATAGTGGTGCATCAGTTGAGTTGTTTGGCAGGTGTATTTTCCACAATTAACATAGTTAATCACTGCTAATAGTGTTAACTTTTTCCCAGAGACAACACCTGATGTAAAACTACTCTAACCCCTTCCACCAGCTCATCATTATCCATTCTTGTCTATCTTCATAGAAGGCAAAGAGAAACATTTTTTTGTCTAGGGGCAGGTAGAGTTGGTTAAAACTTAATTTCTCTTGTTCTCTTTCAACCGCTCAGAGAAAGGAGTGTATGATGGGAAGACTATCAGAGGTGGGTTGCCTTTTGTACTTGAGGGTGGCTAGATTTGTCTTTATTGTTGTGTTGATATACACTTATTTAAATACTGAAGTAGGCTGTAAATTTGTTAGCACAAAGGCTTTTATGAGGTATACGAAGTTTTGATCCTAAGTGACATGATTTTGAGGCATTTAACTTTAAGTGTCCAGCTTAGTTTTATGCTAATTTAGCCTAGTTCAATTGTGTATTAATTATTTAGTAAAGGTTTTGTGTACTGAACCAAGATGATCTTTTGTGTGCTGCTCACTGACTTGTTTGAGGCAGAGTAGTAGAGAATTGTTTATATTTGTAGTTTACCATAAACGAGTAGAACGTGAATGACCATGTAATAATATATGCTGATATTATTCTGAGCTGTTATGGTAGACCGTGAGTTAGTAATGCATACTTTGTCACTGATTTAGTTATTTATTTAGTTACTTCTCATTCAAAGAAAAAGAGGAATAAGCCTACTGACACTCAAAGGCTGATAAGACTTTAAACTAGCTTGAGAAGGTTTGTGGCAGAGGAAGGAGCCAAGAGCATGGAACAGGGCATAACTGTAATTGAAGATGGGGTAGAATGAGCAGTGTGGATGAGTCTTCTGAACTCTTCTTTACTAAATGGCAGTTAACTGTCGAGCCTTTTGGAAATAGTTCACGTGGTTATAGGGCAGTTCTTCCAAGTGCTCTGTCAATGGGTAGTGGTGATCTCTGCCAGTATGAAGATGACCTCACTGGCATCAGATCAGTCTGTAATCTTCCAGATCTCATTCTTTCCACCCTTGATGCATAAGGAAAGAGTACAAGAATTAGGGTAAGTATAAAACAACCTCTTATTCATAGGCTTTCCAGATTTCCTGTAGTTGGTGACTCAAGGACTTTGAGGGGTAGGTTGTACCTGCAGTTTAACTACAAGTGAACTTAAACATTTTGAAATTCTGATCCTGTTTTAGGCTAACTTGTAATCTTGGTTCCTGCAGCATCTGAAGGTGAAATTCACAACAGATTGATGGCTTTTGAGGGTGTACAGAAAGCAGTTTTACACTTTTGCCTCAGCTGATGTGCCTCAGTCTCAATATTGTGAAAAGTAGTTAAGAACAATTCTCTCATCACCATTCTGCTATTAATGATAGTCTGTAGTAAGATCACAGTTGTGGTAAGTTTTGGGTCCTGTTTTTAATAACTTCTCTGCTTAGCACCATGAAAGACTTGAAATTGTGCTCACCATTGCTGCTGTAGTGCATTAATACTTTTTTTTATAGTTTTCCTTCCTGTTTTTCACAGTTGTGCCTTTTTCCATATCTGAGGGATATGGTTTTCTTTCAACCTTCTGGTTTTTTTCTTAGTTGTGTGGTGTTTTGCTGAGATGAGATGGTCAGAAAAATAGAACAACCAACAACCAAACCTAAATTAAGAACTTTACTTGATAGGTTATTGGGAATCACCATTCTTCTTTTTATAAATGCTAGTTTGTCTTTTAAGCACAACACTGAAGTAGCAGTTGATTTTTTTCTTCTACCAGTCATGTGGAGTTCTGCACTACATTGGTTTCCCTGGTAGCAGCTGACAAATAAAAGTTTGTGCAAAAACCATATAATTGCAGCTTTAAAATGTGAGAGGACTGCTTTCTGCCTGTGTAGTCTTTAGAAATTTTCTAAAGTGTCTGGTTCTGATAATGAAACCTTTTCACATAACTAGATTTTACTTACCAGCTCACTGCCTTCAAGATAAGGAAGAGGATCTGAAACTTTTGGGGATTGAAGGGCCGCTTCCAATGATGATGTGTCTAATGTGGCAAGAGCTATTTGCAGGACTTGCTGTTCTCTGTGTTTTTTGGCTCCATGTTTTATGTGTCTAGGAAAACCATTATCCAGTCTTTAAGAGCAAATCTTTACAGAATTTTAAAGATAATTCTGATGAAACAGAAGGAGAAAATTGTGTGGGGTCTTCTGGATATAGCATCGTAGAAGGTGATGTACATTTGTATTGCTAGGTGTGTCACAGAAATAACACTGTTGAGAAGAGGTTGAAGTTGGTTACTTGGTTGTCTTAAGTGGAAGTATATTCATAGCTATTATTTATCGATAGTTAGAAACCTATGCTTACTTTCTTACCGCATGTTTAGATGCAGGAAGAAGTAGGTTTTCCTTGGTAATTTACTATATTGAAAATATAATTTCTTAACAGTGTGAACAACTGCAAATGAGAGTGAATGGCTGTTCAGCAGTACAACCTTCAAACAAAAATTTGAACTGCAAGTACACCTGGCGGGTACTTGACTTGTAATTAAATTTTTAATTCTTTTTGCCCTGAGGCATTTTAAAGGTGGTTACCAGTTTGAACTCAGTTATGTAGTCATCTTCAATCATACTTTTTAAAATGAGTATAGAGCTTTTTGCTTAACTGTTCTGATTTTAACATTAAAGTGGATTATGCTTTATAGGCAGAAAGCAAAATTGACTGTGAGGTCTGAACATTAAAACCTTTTTCAGTGATCAGATTATCAGCAGCAGAGACAAACTGTTTGATATTGTTTTGTCTACTTTAACTTTTTTATCTTTAGTTGGTTTTATTTTGCAACAGAATGGAACTACGATTCATTAGAACTACATAAATGAATTGCATGCAAAACAAACTCTTTTTTTATTATGCCAAGAACCAGATCTCCAATCTCATTTTGTAATAGTAAACTATTACTGAGACTTTTACAGTTTTTTAAAGAAATATACCTGAGCAAGGACTTGAAAACACGTTCTAGTTTCTGCATTAAATTAGAACCAGCTTTGTGCGAGAGTGCCTCTTAACTGGAAGAGGCTGGAATTCCTGTAATAATCTGTGCTGTCAACGTTAGGAATACAAAAACTGCAGTGATCTTGCTGAAAAGGTCAAATGATAACAAAATTTTTAATAGTTATGATTACATCTTCAGCATTATGCATTGCAGTGTCATGTAGTGAGTGCGTTATTCTGAAAAGCTGCTTCCAGGATTTCAGTGGTATGATTGTTGTTTGTGTTTTTTTGGGTCATACAGGGACTTTTCTGAGAGTATCCACCGTTCCAGGAGATGTTTCTCTTTGGTCACTAATCTAAGGAAGATAATTGTTTTCTGCAACTGATAGACTCTTTTTGTTGTTGCTTTTAAGCATGCTAGTGGTGTGCATATTTTACTGCCATTGAAATGAAGTATGCTACAAATAGTAACCTGAAAATTTATTCTACAGCTAGTTTACATTCATGAGAAGTTTGATCAGGCAACCCTCTAAATAATCTTTTTAGGAATAAGTAAGTGCATTGTAACAGGCTAAAATAGATACAATATCCATTTCTTATCACTAATATACTGTCGTAATGTTCCTTAGTTGCTTCCATTTGTATTAAAAATTGTCAATTTGTGTTTTTGATAACTGAGTGGAACAAAACTTGTTTAACGCTTCTAATGATTTGAAACTGTTAAATAGCTTGTATGACTGTTGATCCCAACTGTTATTCACCAGAGGGAATTTCCGTGCAACTTCCATGGAAATAGAGGAAGGACAAAAAAGTATATTTGATCTGTTTTCCATATTAAGGAGTATCCATTCTATTGCCATTATCATTGCATATCATTTTTCTTTTGCTATACTAAAAAGGAATGCTTAGAGAAGTGTTGTTGGTACTATGTGTTTTTAAAAACATTTGGAGTAAAAAATAACTCTAAATGGAGAAGGAAGCTAGATTTTCTTCAGGTGAAAACACAGGTTAGAGAAAACAAATGCCTTGGAAGAATTTTAGTGAGGCACTTGTAGTGTTTGCACTGACTACTTCTTCCTGGAACAGGAGTTGCATTTACTTTTCTGCAGTGAGCAACAAGGCAGTAAAGTTACAATAGTGCCAGATAACCTCATGCTTTGAGACTTGATCCAGCTCAGTTTTACTGTTGATATTTAATGTGGCAAGGGCTGAAATAATTCTTTTGGCTCAACCAAACTAGTTTTAGAAACAACTGTTAGGAAACTGACCTTACAAAGCACATCAAAAAATCTTTCACTACTTTTCAGTGTGTTTTTTCTTTTTTCCAGTACAGTGTAATATGTTTTATATCCTAATATGAATAAGGTGCGCTAAGCTATAAAACACATTACCATCTTAAAGCATACAGCTCTTGTCTGGAGTAGAATTTTGAATATGTATGTACTCGTTTAATATTATGTTTGTGTCTGTGTACAGAAAGCATAGAAACAATGTGGGACCAAGCAAACCTATTTCTCAGCCACGAAGAAATATTGTAGGCTGCAGAATACAGCATGGATGGAAAGAAGGGAGTGGACCTGTAACACAGTGGAAGGGCACAGTTCTTGATCAAGTTCCTGTAAATCCTTCTCTATATCTTATAAAGTATGATGGTTTTGACTGTGTGTATGGACTAGAACTGCACAAAGATGAAAGAGTTTCAGCACTTGAAGTTCTTCCAGACAGAGTTGGTAGGTGATTTTGATTTTTCTCCTAAATTCACAGACATATAAGCCAACATTTACTGTTCAGTGTTCTCCACTAATCTCTCAAGACTTCCCTGAGGATAACATCTGACCACTTGAAATTTATTAGTCCATTTAATTTTTGTCACATGGCAGGTAATCTAAATGCTTTATTTAAATTTTCTTGATTCCAGAAAGATCTGATGATACCAATGAGTGCAGTGCTGTCTTCTGTCTTTAAGTAGTATGCAGTGAATTCTGTAGTTTTTGTTTAGAGTCTTATCCCTAAGAACAATATGTAAAGTTAACATTGATACTTCTGTTAAAAATTGAAACTCTAAGCCATCTTGGATGTGTTGTCTGTTGTGTGTATCTGACAGTTATAATGCTACATTTTTTCTCATGTACTTTCCCCCTATTAATAAAAGTACTTTGGGGAAGGGCGTTTTCCAAGTGAAACAACTTTATTAGTAACAAGGCTTTTTCATTTTCAGAATTAGCACTGGAATGTTAAACTGCAGGCTTTTCAAACTGCCAAGTTTGATAATTTACCGAAGTAATTGCTAGTTGATAAACAGAATAAGCTGTTGCTTCTTCTGACTGCAGAGCCATTGGTAGCAGTCTCTAGACTGGTGTTAGGGGGAATCAAACCCCAAAGTTTCGTTAATAACTTCATAGAACTGTTCTGTGATTGGCTTCTCTTACTCTTCTTCCCTGCCTGCCTCTCCCCCTCTATAATGTCTAGTTAAAATGCAAAGAGGCTTCACTGCTTTGGCTCGATTGATCTCCCTTTATCTTGCATGACGATAGTTTAATTGTAGGGAGCACTATGATGTATTGTTATTTTAACAACATGCTGATGTTCTGCAGTTCTTCAGCAGTGAACTCTCTGGAATGGACAGTGTTTGTTTTGTATATGAATAACTTCCAACCAAATTTGTTTATCAATCAGGGTAAAGATTATTTTTTCAGAAAGACATATATCTCTGCTTTTGAATGAACTTAGGCAATGCTGTCATTTCAGCTTCATCTCGAATCAGTGATGCCCACCTGGCAGACACAATGATTGGTAAAGCTGTGGAACATATGTTTGAGACAGAGGATGGCTCAAAAGATGAATGGAGGGGGATGGTTTTGGCTCGAGCTCCTATTATGAACACGTGGTTTTATATTACCTACGAGAAAGATCCCGTCTTGTATATGTACCAACTCTTAGATGACTATAAAGAAGGTGACCTTCGCATTATGCCCGATTCAAGTAAGTAGGCCGGTTACTGCTTTGTTCTGGGAACTGGCAGCTTTTTATGTTAACATTTGGCTGTGTTTTATTTATGGACAGAGACATCTTGTTTGTTACTCCCTTCAAATTTTTTTTTTTTAAAAGTATCACAGCTGACAGAGGTTATAGTTAAACAAAGAGCATCGGTGTTAACTGATGAAATATTTTATCAGCAGTGACACATGCAGGGAAAGCATTTTCCATAATTATTTCTAGTTCTGCTGAAAATATGTACATACTACTGTGGAAGAGTTAATGCATGGATTTTTTAATGGAAACTGACAAACCACAAGTTTTGTGGTTGAAGTGAAAGTCATTAGGGCTTTTGCTATTAATTTAAAAGGATTTTCACAGAATGTATATTGTTCAGGAGATTTGGATAGCCAGTTCAAAAAAGAAGGCAAAAAAGCTTTGAAAGGGTACTTCAGTTTTATTTCTCCCATGTGCCTAAAACACACTTCTCTGACAGAAGAAATCTGGGCTTTAAAGAAGATAATTGGGTAAGTGTAGAGGTTGGCAACTCAGTGTTTTACATAAGTATTAGTTAAAATTAATTTGTTGTTTGAGACTGTCTTCCTTCAGATCTATCAGTGATAACAGTCTGCTGGCTAAATAAACAAGTGGCACTTACTTGCATAATGTCTGTAGTAATCATCTGTGTTTAGATTTTACACACACACACACACACCCCTCTTAACAAAAAGCAACGTCTGCTGCCTGTAAAGAGTGATCCACAAGTGTTAATGAAAACAAAGTGACCTTCCTCTTCCTAAAGAAATAAAGCAAGCTCTTTCGGATTTGAATCTTCAAATAATTTGTTCTGTCCAAACTATTAAAAAGAATTTGGAATGTCTTTAAAGTCTACTTTGCTGTCTTCCACCTTTGGGGGTAGGGAAAGAGCTTACATGCATTCCATTGAAGAACTAACTGGTTTTAGTGCACTTTTTCCTCCATGTTCACCACGAGACTATTTACTGACTGCTTACCTGTTTCCAAGATGCTTCTAAGTATTTGCTGCCTTCCCTGAATCTGGATACTTTGCAGATCTTTTGAATTGTGTCCTTAAGCCAATGATTGGATGTTAAGAATAGTACTTTTCAAATCAGATTGTAGAATACCTGAAAGAATATCTGTAAATTTGGTGGAACTTGCCATAGTATTATAACTAAAGTTTCTAGGGAACCCTTTCTTCTCAAAGACAGGCTTTGCGTACGTGAAGGGAACAAAATGTAGATAATTTCTTTTAAGCTTTTTCGATAAGGGGAGAATGTATTGCTGGATCTGATACTAAAGCTTTGTCAACGCTTTGTAATTCCTTGTAAATGAAAATGTAAGAATTTAACTTGCATCTTTGCCAAGGAAAACTCTTTACATAGAAATGATATTAAGAGAATAGTAACTATGTATGACTGTGTTTATAGAGAAACTGAAATAAAAGTTGAAAGAGAAACTTCTGAAGTTTGTGGAAGAATCTTAAGTGCAAGTACAAGCCAATCTGTTCATTGCTTGTTGGTTTTATTTCTCCTTTGGTAGTTCTTTCACAACTCACAGAACTGAAAATAGGCGAAATATGTAAGTGATTCTTAATGCAAACTTGGAAAAAAGACATTTATTTAAAGGCTTAGGATTTCCAGGGTAAAAGCCACATCAGGTGTGACCCTTATAAGAAGATTCCTCACTGGAATACAAAACACAAGTTTATCTAAACTAGTCACAAAGACAAGCTGAGAAAGAAGGTGTGCTTAGCTTCCAGTTCTCCAGTACAGTGCT
>Ga0181612_179515_pt1 | contig 11181 bp, 5 predicted proteins | sample HoacroProtozoa21_FD_119630 | JGI IMG/M metagenome (GOLD analysis project Ga0181612, IMG submission 119630) | Hoatzin crop microbial communities from Cojedes, Venezuel. Combined Assembly of Gp0051906, Gp0051904, Gp0051908 | reverse complement strand
CTCCATTTTAAACACTAATAGTATTCTGCGGGGAGGGGGGGGGGGGGGGGGCAATTGTTTTTTTTCTCAAACAAAAGAGCAGATGTTTTAAGCTGCCTGTGTCAGGTTTGCTCTCTATCAGGAAAGTACATAGCTAGTTCCAAGTTAGTCAGCAAATTATTGATTTAAATAAACAGAAGTTCACTATTTTAACACAGGTAACCAGAGCTCAAATTTAAAAGCAACATTAGACAGCACCCAAGAGTTTAAAAACCTCTCACATTAACTAAACACCACCATTAATTCAAGTTAGACCTGCTTCCAACATCTCCAGCAGACACTAAGGATTTGAAACACTTCAAACACTCAGCCTTCCCCCCTTTTCCTCATGTGACTTCCCCATCAGATTTTGGCCAGATCAGTTTCCTGGTCTGACTCACTACACACTTGTGACCATCACTGCTGTGCAGAGGAAGGTCAAAGTGACCTGCATCAGAGGTTCAAGATTTTGTTTTTAAATAATTGCATGGGCTAATGGAGAAAAGATTGCTCAAAGATATTGAGAGTATTTGTTACAAACATCTGCCAAACTGTATGGCTTGCCAGATATTAACAAACATTTCACTACATTCATAAAGTAAACTACTCAAAGATAATATCATATCAAGGAAGTGTACTTTATCTACAGCTGTTTGTTCACTTCTAAATTACATTGACACAGATAACACCTACTTTTTTACATCAGGCAGCTAATTCTGTTTTTCTGAATGTGCTTCCTAGAAAACATGCTTATGGAATGCTGATGTTCAGCAACAAGTGTTATTTCGTCATGAGGAACATCACTACTAGCACACACTCCAAATGGATTATTAACACACACAACAGATTTAGCTACTTCAGTTCCTTAGGACAGACAGCATTTGAATTGTTAGACTTGTGTACCTTGACTAGCAAGGCTATCAAGACACTATTCAAGCAAAAAATGCTATCTGTATAGTGAAGCATTCATCTCTCCTTTTATAGATGCAGATTTGCTTGTGTAAGCTCCTTTAAAGGAATACTGTTATTACATAAATGCTATTTTATTTTTAATTCAATCCTACCTGGTCTATGTGATATTACAGCCATTTTCTGCATGCATGTTTTATGCCTGCAGCCACACTATGATGGCAGAAGACCAAACCCCTCCAACACTGGTCTCAACAGCCTAGATGCAGAAGCCTCCATTCCTTGCCACACCTCTCCTCTCCCCAAACTAGAGGGGACAACAATCCAGGGACACTAGGACAAAATTAAAAGGAGTAAAACTTCACATTGGCAGAACTGTTTTCTTCACTGTCACATCTCACTGCTTTATTAATTATTCTACGCAGGCTATTGCAAAACCAAAGTATACAGAGGTCTAACTTCCAAAATTAGAACCTCTACCTACTGTATGGAGCTATAATAGACACAACTGCACCAAGCTTTTATCAAAGACATGCTAAATGCATTGTTTAATCTGCTTAAGATCCCAATATAACCCAAATCAAACAGCAACTATGGACAGTTTTCTCCTTAGTAATGCTTAGTGGAAAAGGTGAGAAAAAATACTCAGAACACAACAGATTCCCTCTAATGAAATTCCTTCTACAGGTAAGAATGTAAAATCCTTGAAACAAGGATCACATTAAAGATGTTGTACTGAGGACAATCCCTCCCACCTCATCGCACAGACGATAAGCATCTCTAAAAAAAAAAAAGAAGCAAATCAGCTGGACTTACTCTCTATACACACAGCTGTTCTTGTAACAGGGTACAGACCCCCAGGCTCTGGACAGGCTCCTGATCAGTATTTCTTCACTCTTGGTGCATTAAAGCAACCACAAAATGTCCTTAGGGCAGCACCCCACTTACAGTGAGGGTACACAGAAGGGCTAGAACAGCATGGGAAATAGCAGAAAGACTATTAACCTAGCCCTCATTAGAGCCTCAAAAAGCTAATCAACTCATTACCCAGCAGAAAACTGTCTGCTTTTTGCTAGGTTAGCCTTCTGCCAGCCTTATGTACTGAGTCAGCTTATGAGGTGGGTCTGCCAGAGTCAGTATAGGATAAGCAGCAGATGCCGAGCGCCAGGGGAAGAGGACATTGTCCTTCTGAAGGAAGCAAGCTAACATATTACCTCAGCTATATTGTACACTTCCATGTTTAGCTCTGTCCTCTGATAGATATGGGCTAAATGGATAAACTCCCCAAGCAGACCTCCCCCCACAGCTACAACACTACAGCCAGCGTAAGTGAACTGCAGGAAGAACAGGTCCACACTTTTAAACCTGGGCAGTCACTTGTGTTGAACTAGATAATTCTGCCATGACCTTAACTCCCTGACCCTAACTCTCCTGCTCAAAATAGGGTTAACTAGTCCAGGGTTGTGATCCTCATTTTTGCCTTGTTCCCCCCTCTCAGGATCCTGAATGCCACCATCCCATGGTCACTGCAGCCAAGGCTGCCCCCAGTCTTTATGTCCTAATCCTTCCTCATTTCTAAGTGTGAGGTCCAGCATAATGCCTCCCTTCATCAGCTCCTTGATCACCTGTGTTAGCAAGTGGTCATCAACACATTCCAGAAACCTCCTGAATTGCCCGTGCCCTGCTGTGGTGCTTCTTCCAGATACTGAGGTAGCTCAAGTCTCTCATGAGGACGAGGGCCTGTAAATATGAGGCATCTTCCAGTTGTCTGAAGGCCTCATCTACTTCTTCCTGCTCTGGTAGTCTGTAGCAAAGACCCACTATAGCGTCACCCCTATTGATCTGCCATCTAATCTTAACCCATAAGCTCTCAACAGGCTCACCATCTGACTGAAGGCAGAGCTCCACGCAGTTCAGCTGCTCCTTCACACAAAAGGCAACTCCCACTCCTTGCTATCCCTTGCTGCCTTGCTAAGCACTGCCATTGCAGCTGTGCAAGTTATCCCACATTAGACACCCCAATAAAACTGCAGCCCTGCAACTGCATGCAGACCTATCCTCCTGTTTGCTCCCTGCACTGCACACATTTGTGCAGAGGCACTTGAGAGGCACCTAGTCCTGCAGGTTGCCCAGAAAAAGTGTGAGAGCTTCCCCTACTATGTTGTTCTGTTCATATTTCTTGTTTGAGTGCATACACCTAGGATGGGCTGTCTTCACCTCTGCTCTGTTGAGTACAAGGTGTCTCTTGTCCACATCAGCCTACACTCTTTGTTTGCAAGTTCACCATTAGCTTACTTGATGGTGGGGTAGTCGTTCTCCTCTACTGTAATTTCTAGTTTAAGTCCCTTCTCACCAGGTTGCTCAGCCTGCTGGCAGAGACAGTTTTGCCCTGACTTGGGTAGGTGGATGCTATATCCTCCTGGTAGTCCTTGATCTACCAAGGGAGTCTCATGGTCATAAACCCCAAATTTCTGCTATCAACATCAGCTATGCAACTAACCAGTTGTTGAGTGGTGGTGAGGGGAAGGGTGTTGCAGATCACAGAAAATCCACCTGGCTTCCTGTGCCCTTGGCCCTCATTCCAAAAGCCAGACAGTCATGCTCAATAAGCTCCAGTCATCGCCTTGCTATATACATTTGTGCTCAAGTGGAAGAGCTGCAGGGTTAAGTAGTCCGAGGGTGAAACACACCTTGGCAGTCCCTCCATAACATCCCAGATCAGAGCTACCCAGAAGCAGCAAATCTCCCTAAGACAGCAGCTCTGTCACCCACAGGAGGCAGTCTCCCCATCATTATCACTTGCTGCTGTACTGGGTGCTGGTCTGATGCTTTGTTGCATACAGAGCTTCCAGCCCTGCATCTTCTTTCAGTGCACTAAACTTATTTGGCAATTGTATATCTGCTTGAGGAACAGGAATCTTTCTCCTGGTGCCAGAAGCCATCAGCTCCCAGCTTTCACCTTTGTGGAAGTACCCATTTCCCAACCTGATATGCACAGACAGTTCAGGTCCCTCCTTCAATATACTTGGAGGTGTCAGGCTCTTGAACCTACAGGGTCGTGCTCTTTTTGCTATTCCTGATACTGTGTGGCCTGCTGACCCCCTTCCACTGCTTCTGTGCTTGGCAGCACACATTTTCCACCCCTGCACAGCTTTTAGGGACAGGAACATCAATTCTGGCCCAGTGGGTGCCCCCAGGCATCCCTGCAGCTCAGAACCTGGAGCTGTAGCCTCCCTTACGAACTTGGCCCATGTTGAGGCCTCTGACTTGTCAGGTGCAGTTGCACTAGTGGTATGGATCATGCCCCATGGTGCTTAACTCCGTCACCAAGCTGGTGAAGTTCAACAGCCCAGCAGCAAAAGCTGAAAAGCAAAAGTCAGTCTTGATTGTTTAGCATGCTGAAGCATCCCAGGAAAGACTGCAGCCAAGACCAGAGTAATGCACATGAAAGGGAAGATGCACAGTCACGAATGGTATCAGAATCAATAGCAAGCTGTTGACCATATCAGTTTTACTGCAACTGAAACTCCATATATTCCTTAGTGCTGCAAAACAGCTACTGCTGTTAACTTAGTCACTTGCAGATAAAAGATTCATCGCCTATGTCAATCAGGCCATTTGAGATAAACCACATTGGAATTTGTGAAAGTTCAGCCTGGTTACTGCACTTTGTTTATGAGACTAAAGGACAGAATACTAGATCAAGCAGAACACTGCTATAAACTAATGTGGCAATGCTCTACTACAATGAGATTTTACAAGAAAAGCAACTGTTTCAGAATGTATGTTCTCCCAAGCACTAAATTCTGCTAGTGAAGGAACAAACATTAATTACCATACTAGCAGTTAAAATAACAACACAGTAAAAAAACCCTTAAGCCTAGTAGTTTCTCTGTCCTAGTGCTGTTAAAGTCAATAGATAAGCCCAGCCTAAGTACCACCCCCAAACTGTTACCTGTTTAACTAACAGGAAGCAGAGTAATCCACTTTCTCTTGTATTGAAGGATAAATCCGTAACAGTTATAAAAATTTGTGTTCTTCACCACAGACAACATCAGCAGACACCTTTTTTCCCCCCCAAACAACCTTAATACTGTTACACAATCCCTTTTTATATAAACGAAGTTTGATATGTATCTAAATTCAAGTTCTCAGAGGTTACTAAACCATTAGGAGAGTGTTTTTTAACTAGGCTTAAAAGATAACCAACTGGACTACTGCAGGGCCGTAAGTGTACATGTCTGACACTCCGCCAAGCTTTCTGCAGAAGCCCCTCAGAGCTCAAGCCGATCCAATACAAACAGCTCCTTGTTCCCACCCTTGTGCCAGCTCGCTGACAAGACAAGATTAGATCAACCAGGCAAGTTTTTAACAGGTTAGGTGATTGATGCTACCTAATCGTTTAGTTAGCAAGCTGAGAACTGGCACAAGTTAAGAAGCAGAATATTGCCAGAAGCATGAAGAGGATGGAATGAAACTGCCTCTTTCAGCAAGAGCTTCTGAGATTAACTCAGGCATCTCATTTGGGCTCCACCCTAATTATGAACAGCTATCATATGCCCATTTTTCCCCCTCACCAAGCACTGGTGCTCATACTGATTCCAAGGTTCACACAAGTAACTGGCTCCTACTGATCTGTACTTGGCATAGCCGACTTCAGGCAAAACCACAGTGTTTCAAAAACAGTAAAGAACCAGCCTTACGATTGTGAGCCCTCACTGCTTCAGCTGTTAATCAGTACAAACTTTCCACAGGTACACCACTTTTACCTGCCTAGTTTAAGAAGTCTTCTGCTTTTGAATCACACCTCTCTGCAGACATGGTAGCGTATCTCACCTTTCACCTTCTCCAAAACATAAGCTAAATTAACACGAGATCAACATGTTAAAGTAGACAATCAGATTTATGATATTTTAGCAGGATAGGATATAAAATGCTTGCATTGGCAGTAAGTATAACATTATATAAACCATCAGTGTAGAGTGATCAGGGTTGAATCCACAACATATACTTATATACATACATAATTTAGCCACAGGAGTCAAGTTGGAAAGGTTAAATGTATATCCTAGATGCATCATTTAAGATGAAAGCTAACTGAAGAGCTAATAGTCAAGCACTTTTGCCTATGGAAGCTTTTTTGGCACTTCTTGTCTGTTGTGTATTTCCTACTAGGAAGCTGAGCTTTTTTTGCTGGTACCTAGAATACCTTAGAAACTAATTAGCAGCTAAAGATGCAGAGGTGTTACAATACACCTTGGTTATATGAAACTATCTCACCAAACAAAAATCCCACTGAAAGACAGTATTGGAGGAAAGTAAGTTTCTTCAGGACTAGCTCTTAGAAAGCTCTCTGGAATATCATAGGCTCATTCTCAAGGTAGCTCTCTAGCAAAACCACCACCCAGCTCAACATAACCAAATGGAATACACTGTGAGGAAATGGGAAACGAATTTTCTGGCATTAAAAAGGCATGTTACTGCCAAATTCTCTCCTTTTCTTACTTTTCAACTCAAGTAGTGCTAACTGCCAAGTCAAACGAAATCACTAATGTAGATAAGACAATCCTAGATATTTGTAGAGACTAATAATGAACCTTATTATACACAGGTATAATGAATTAGGACCCACAAAGCCACTTAGTACTGTGCCTGTGAGTCATTATGCTACTTGTCTAGACACAAGGTCTTCTACCCCAGTCAGATATGATTTTGGTCAGAATTATCTTCCTTAACTCCACCACTATGTAACATAAGCTGGACAGAAGGCAATAATGCAACAGCTCCAATGACAAAGCAATTCTGCCACTATTGTTACAAGGTTAGTCACTTTGATCGCTTGTATGGTCTTCCTTACACTTTAGGTGTACAAGTAAAAGCCACAGCAAACAATCTGACTGTTCAGTCAAAGAGGCTTCTGAGAGGCATATCCACGCATCTCTATCAAATTGACTCCTGAATTCTGCTAAAACAGATACTGTTCAAGACCGAGAGCTTCATCTGAATGTGTTGCTAGTGACCAAATACCATACAAGGACTGGTTAATCCTCTGGCAAGTGAAGCAATCTAGGGACAGACAAAAATTGGCCACAAGAACACCTGGCTCTACACATACCAGAGAAGAAATTACACAAAAGAAACATGCTATTAAAAAAACAAAACCACAACCCAGAGTCCACTACACCAAGCAGATAAACTCAGGGCTGACAATATTCTGTTCTTTAACTACGGGATCAAGCCTTCAGTACTTGCCCTTCTCAGTTTTAAGAAGTAGCAAGTCAGCTACACCGAAGGGAGAAGAGAGTAACTGATACACTACTTATGTTGCAACAGACAGACTCAAGAGCTATTGTATCAATCTCACCAAAAAGGGTGGTTCTACAGGAGGAAGAAAAAACATTGAAAAGTGTTACTTTTAATCACTCTTAAATCCACAAATCAAGAATGGATAAACTTCTTGGCTTATGCTTCCCGAGACAAAAATTGCTATAAAAACAATTTTGATTTTTAAAAACACAGTACAAAAACTTGCCTGGTAATTGAAGTAAATACTGGTATGGCTCTAGGATTCTTTTAGATGTTTCATCCATTCCATCCATTTCTTTATTTCATAAAAGGTGGTCCACTGTTAAAGAAAATGTTAAGATTGTTTACATCAAAAAATTGGGAAGTAAAAAAAATAGATGCATACAATTAATAAAAACTCAGCTTACTTCAAGGTTAGATACAAATACCCCAATTCTGAACATGACACTTTCTGTTAACATTACCTTCACTACACAAGAAAAGTCTTCAGGACATCATTTAGAAAAGAAAAAAGCATATATATTAAACAGTTATTTTTAATTATTCATGAATAGTTTAAACCAACACCTAGACTTTGTTTGCTCTAATAATACATGTTAGAGGGCTTAGATGATAGAGAAGTGTTTAAAACATTAGCATTCACAACAATGAAGCTCCACTGTAAGTCTTTCGAGAAGACACTCAGCACATACAAAACCTCACGACTAATCTGCTTAGACCTCCCTAAGTGCTTTCCCCATACAAAAGTGGAGATGCCAAAGAGCAGAAAATACACCTTACAACAAGGCAACCTAAACAAGCTGAACACTAGCTTCAGCCTTCTGACAGAATTTCAGTCCTGTTTTAGAAGGCAGGACAGGAACATACCATTTTCCTACCTCTGTTTAAGCACACAGACATCTATTCACACTTTCCCATATACTACACACATCATAGCCTCTTACAATAAATCTTTTAGGATCCATTCCCTACATGGCTTGACAATTCTCTATTGATTATGTTTCAGTTCACATACCTTTGGTCATCTATATCTGAGTTTTTTAGACTGTTCTCTGTAACAGATATTCTGTCCTCTCACCTCTAGCCTTCCTTGCTGCACTGCAGATGCAGCAGCTCAAAACAATTCTTCTAATGTCATTTTAAGACACGAACTGCAGCAGTAGCACAAAATCTCATGCTACTTCAGCATCCTTTCTCAGCTCCTTAGCTAGCTTCCTGGAAAGGATGTACTTTTTGCCCCTGGAGCAAGTGAATAGTTATATAAATTATCCATAAAAATAACTATTTTAAAGTGATATTTATAAGCATGGACTGATGATTTTTAATGCGAGTACATTAAGGGGAGTGGTTAACATGAGTGGAACAAACTATGTTTCACACTTGATCAAAGTAATCCAGCAATACTTTCCCATAAAAAACTCAAAAGGTCAGTATTGAGATCACTGCTTTCTCTTAAGCTACCTGGACAAACTGGTATTCCTCAACATTCATGACCTTTTCCTTTCAGCAGAGTTCCATCAGCTTCTGTCTACTCCCATTCCCACCCTCCACACCCATCAGTATTAGCAGCAGTCCAAACTTGGGAACTGATCTGCATTAATAACCATTTTCCAAGCTTAGGTTTGGATCAATTCCTTTATTTGCTTCACTGCATATGTTAATCAAATGTATCTGCGCTTCAGGGGCAAGAAAGGCTATTTCAGCACACACAATTGCCAACAAAATGCTCGTAAGATTGCACCTTTTGGGAAAGCTTTGCATAGTTTCTTAGCAGTACAGCCTTTCCATCCTATCCCACAGTGTGCCAGCACAACTAGTGCTCAGGCCACACAGTAATCTAAATCAGATTTGACACCCTCAACTCCCTGTTTTGTTTTCAGCTTGTTGATATAACTGAAGGGATAGGAACTGCTTTTAAGCTAGCACCATCACCGAGAGTCAGCTGTCAAACTGTACCTTTATATATCAAGGATAAGTCGCAAAGGACTTCAGTGAGGAAGTGAAATCAAAAAGATTATCACAGTCCACCTCCAGATGTTTTAAGCAGAAAGAAGCCGGTAGAGATGGATATAAGGAGACACTATCAGCTTGACAACTCTCCTGTGACTATTAGTTGTCAAAAAGCCAGACAGATGGCTTAGAATTGAAAGTGCCTATCTATCCAACAGCGCTGGGAGGAAATGTCAGGGTTGGAATTGCTTCTCTGAAAAAAAGTTTCTGCTTAAAAGTAAACCTCAAAATTCTTCCTCTCCACTCAGGGAATTAGGAGGTCTCTTGCCTGTCTGTAGGACACTAAGGCAATATTCAGAATCCCCAACTAACTTAAAATCTTCTCATATTACACAGCATCAGACTAAATCTTTGCATCTTTTGACATAAAACTAATAGGACTCCACCTGAAATGCTGCTTATCAGCAGAAAATTAGTCAGACACTTCTACAAGTGCCAAGATTTTTTTATTTTTTTTTTAATAAAAGGAAGGCAAGAAAGCTCAAATAGGCAAATAGCGAATGGTAACTTGGCTTAAATCACTATAGCTAAACTTTTCCCAACTGCTATGCCACCTTTAAATGAAGTGATAGGTAACCGCCGCTAAGAAAAGGAGAAACAGTCTGACTACCCACTGAAACAAGAACAGCGAACATAACCTCCCCCAAACTTCTACAAAGCAAGGGACACTCGATAAAGAAATGTGTAAATGAAGTTGTTTATAAAGGCCTGTAAACAGCAATACCATGATACAAGACTTGTAATTTTACTGCTCTTGGCACAAAATTACTACATCTGACACCTGGGAAATGCTTGGTATTAAGCGTTTCCTACCTAGGTGACCTACCAATTTACTACAGAGGCTACACTGTTGCAGAAAGTCTTCTCAATTAAGACATTCAGAGACAAGATCTCAGTCAGCACCTCATAATAAAAAGTAAAACTCCCAGGAGTTAATAAATGAAAGGGAATGCAAAGCCTTTAGTTAGTGAAAGTGCAAGCATTGATTACATGTACACTTATTCAAAAGATTAAGCCAGTTAAGGTCATTTTGCTTTTTTAAAACAGTTTCCTTATAAACCGGTACACAGACTTGCTGCATTTCAATTCATGCACAACTACGTTATTTTTCCAGTTATTACTCAGTATCCCCACATAAGCACACAGAACAGCTGTCACAGGCACAGGCCGTGCAACCATGACACAGGGCCTACAAAACCGTCTTTTGGACTGCAACAAACCTTAACTCTAACCATCTCTGCGAAAACACACAAGACACCAGAGTAATACGGTGACATGGGCTTCCGTAAGTTGGAACTACTCTAAAACTACACTTGAAGCTGCGATCTGTGTCGAGGAGCTTTCTAGAGAGGGTGCAAGTAATGTTAATTCTAGGTGGCATGTCAACAAAAATCTTCGCTTTGGAACTTTGTAAAACAGCTTCTCATCCCACCCCTTCTACAGAATATTCCCCTCCTCGTCCACATTAGGGGAATATGATCACTGAAATAGTCCAGGTTAAATACACAGACAGTGTTTTAAAAAGAATTATCATCTCGGTGGCTCCAATCACAAGAGGTTACACAGAAAACACGAGAGAACCACCAAAGGAGCAGAGAACTGTAGTGTGCAAAAGAACTATCCAGAAAGTTCTTAAATCGGCCCCATCACAGAATTCAGTGTAACAAGATACTGGTTTCACTGTAAAAAAAAAAAAAAATCCCAAAGTGAGGGATGTGGCAGGGAGAAGGGCCGTTTCAGAAGGAATACACAGAAACCGCAGTGAATGTGTATTGTTTGGAGGAGACTATCAAGGCTCTTAATCCAAGCGCAACTTGGGCAGGATACCCGTCACCCTCGCCCACATTCTCATTCCGGTCAGCAGAGCCCTCTTTGCCCTCCCTAGGCTGACACCGAACAAAACCCGGCACCCGCGGGCCGGGCAGCTTCCCCCGGGCG
>Ga0181612_153415_pt1 | contig 11181 bp, 6 predicted proteins | sample HoacroProtozoa21_FD_119630 | JGI IMG/M metagenome (GOLD analysis project Ga0181612, IMG submission 119630) | Hoatzin crop microbial communities from Cojedes, Venezuel. Combined Assembly of Gp0051906, Gp0051904, Gp0051908 | reverse complement strand
TTTTTAGCAGGGCCTGTTGTGGTAGGACAAGGAGTAATGGTTTTGAACTAAAAGAAGGTAGATTTTGACTACATATAAGGAAGACATTTTTTACAATGAGGGTGATGAAACACTAGAATGGGTTTCTCAGAGAGGTGGTAGATGCCCCATCCCTAGCAACATTCAAGGTCAGGTTGGACGGGGCTCTGAGCAACCTGATCTAGTTGAAGATGTCCCTGCTCATTGCAGGGGGGTTGGGCTAGATGACCTCGAAAGGTCCCTTCCAACCGAAACTATACTATGATTTTATACCTCTATGATTCTACTCCCCATCATAAACAAGGTGCCTGTGATCTTGTGCTTACTTCTCATCTAGAGCAGAACAGTGCTAGCACATTTGTCTGGTGAAGCACAGAATTTTGTCATTGTGAGGCTACGATGTTAGAGATATTTCTCGAAGATACAGTTTCCACTTTGCTCTCTTGAAACACCTGGAAAGGTGTAGGAACATAGGATGTTGAAAACGTGTGAATGGTTGACAGTATCTCCTCACTCATGCCTGGTGCACAAGTGGGAAAGCTAAGTTCTCATCAGCACTGTTCCTTCTCGTTCATGAGGACAGAATACCAGGCAACGCCTGCTCTCCTCATCTAGGCCATAGCCCATTTCCAGTATGCATGCAAATCAGGGGGTGGAGTTGCAAAAGTAGACCTGATACTCCAATCATTCAGCAAGACAAGTGATTTAGCCCCAGAAGAATAGCTCCCCTTTTATCCATTTTTCCCAGCCTGCAGGTTCTGAGACATCTATCTGATATAATGTATGAGATGCATTTCATGTTTGAAAATAAAATGTTGTGATACAAACGATGATATTTTTTAAAATACTTTGTGACACATCTAGCAATAAAAGACTCAAAAGCCTGCTCCTTGCTTAAAATATAATGGAGGAAATTACATGGACTATATGTAAATCTTTTTATGTTTTCTTTATATACAGTATTGTAATCCCTAGAATGAGAATCTGCTGCATTGTTCCGTTGCCAAAGTGGTGTCTACAAATGAGGGCTCAGGGAATTGCTGCAGGCTTCCTGATGAACTGAGCCAACAAGCCACTGTGGACACAAGCCTGAGTTCTTGAACGAAGAAAGAAGAGAATTTACACATGCAAAGATATTTGTCTCTCTTCCCTTTCAGATTTCCAACAAACAGCTCCTCCTTTCATTTACTGGCAATAATTAGAAATAAACCACAAACACTAAAAATACTTGCATGCCTTGCATCTTTTCCAGATATATAATTTGTCCTGGTAAAAGATACTACTCTTCTTTACAGTTGTCGCTGATTAGTTAATTAATACAATAACTTGAAAATTCACTCTTTTAACCATCTTCTAAACCCTTCTAAAAATACTTACATGCCATTTTGCAGACAAACTAGTTGTGAAACTATCTATCTCTCAGTGCAACTTTCAGTTAAAATTTTGTAGAAATAAACATATTCTATGTTATTCTTTTCAAAGAATATTTGATCTGATATCTTCTAAATATGGAATCTTGTTTGATTTCTTCGTTGTTTAATACCTAAAAGAACAGTCTAAAAAAGACGAAAGATGTATTAGTTTGCTTAGCTACTTAGCATTAGAAGACTCAGTATTTTGTGAATTAGAGAACAAGATTCAGTTTGAAGGATGAAATCTTTTTTTTTTCACTGATTGCCTCCCTGCTTGAAAATACTAAGTGGCCTTATAGTGTGAGCAGTTTTAAGAATTTTAAATTAATCTTTAATATTTTAAGCCTTTTTATGGCTAAAAATAATAAACTCAGTATACACACACATTCAAAACCCAGCTACTTAATGATTTTTGTAACATCTTATATACACTAGTGGTATATGACAACTTGATTTAGAGCAACAAAGAAAGAAAAATAGGACTATCTTCCTCCTTAGACCCCTTGTGTCTGTGCATGGCCATCTCACGTGCTGGGATTTGAAGTGTGTGGCTCTACGACACTCTGCATCCCTTATATTTTCTTGTGCATTTGCATAGTGTATATTTAGATGCTCGGATATCAGCACAGAGGAGAAAATTTTTCCTGAATAAGGCCATGGTATCTACGGATTTGGGAAAATAATTATGAAATGTTAAGGCACAGCAGCCAGAAATAGATAGTGAACTTTCAAGGTCAAGGCTGCTGAAATAATTTCTTGTACACTTCAAACAGTATTTAGTCACTTCTGGAAAAATAAGAGAAAACTTTTTTGCAGTTTTACATCACTTTCATGGTGGTTTTTGAAATGAAGTGCTACCTACACTCTAGACTCCATCCAGTCAATCAGTATGCAGAATTCCTTTTTAGAAATGCTTATTTTATTCTACAAGACAGCCATGTTCCCTGAGAAATCATTTGTTAACAGCAGTTGTGCTTTGCTAGTCCACTGTCTGAGGTGAATCCAAGATCACTTCTGGGTTGAACATAATCGTGAAGTGTACAAGCAACTGTGTTTAAAGGCAGTATTCTTGCTATAGTTTATATTGAAAGGTTTATAACTGAGGTGGTATATTAAGAAAAGTTTGTAGTTAAAACTCTGCAATGGAAAATGTCCCCTAAGTCAGCAGGCAGGACCCACTCTATCAGGTTTATAATTAAGCAATAATCCCAAGAAACGCAGTCATTACCAGCATTTAATGACTACTTTGTTGGTTAACAGCTCAACGTGAAGTTGAGGATTGTTAACACTCTATCAAACTTCTTGTTAAGTGTGCTGAGTTTTTTTTAAACACACTTGGATCGCAGCTGGAAAGCTGTGGGGGGAATTGGGTGTTCCCGAGTGGCTAATGACCAATTTTTTTCCATCACTCAGAAAACAGGGCACATTCCTTTATGTTTATATAATAGTTGTTAACTACAGATGGCTGGTGCCACCAGATTTTGGTACTTTGTGTGACCTTACCATCCACCGCATCGTATCCCTCTTGTTGTGTTCTCCTAAAAATGTTTGCCGTATCCTTAAGGCACCTACAATGCTTGTTAATGGGAACATTAGAGGTTTTTTTTATGTTAAGGCTATAAAATATTTGTAACTAAAGGATTAATGCAAAGAAGAATCAGAGAATTGTAGACAATATAAGTGTATACACAAAATTGTTCATACTTGGACTTTGTATGGAAACGTTACTCTTTCAGGTGTATCCACCGTATCCTTTTGCTGCTGAGCTTTTGTGGAATAACAGAAGTTTATTGTAGAGCCTTTTGGAGAATCCAGCCAAGAAGACATAATAATTATCACAGAAGTCAATAGTAAGACAAAAACTGCAAGCACCTTTCCAAAAGCCATGACAACATCTGCTGCAGTTAAGAGGAGCTGCAGCGTACACCACTTCTGAAAATTATGGAAGTATCATGCAAATTCCTTGAATTGTATGAATCAAGTAGCAATATTTTACCTGAAAAACTTTCACCTAATCTCCCATTGGCAATAATCAACAGTAATTACAATTTTAATCAGAATCAGATTTATTCTGATGGGCCAGAAAGGAAACTATTTTACCTTGTCGGATGGGATGACTGGAGATTAGTCTTACAAAGCCTACCAAGGTAATTCAGCCTAGGAACATTAGTTGAAAAGCTAAGCCATACTTCTGAATTAACCACAATTTTTCTTGTGAACTGCCTGCGACAAGCAGCCTTTTTCTTTTGTTTCATGCGGTAGTGGAGGTGCTACCACATTTACGGATTACAATAACTTCTGGGACAGGTAGCAGCATTTTCACTGAAACTGAAGAAGCCTTAAATCAGTCACATGGGTCCGACTTGCCAAAAAGCAACAAGGAGAGGGAGAGAGGGTAACAGAAGCGATGTCCTGCATGGGTTTGCTGACTTTGTTGAAATATCCGCAACAGTCGTGGAGTCAGACAAATTCCGCCTAATCAACCTGATAACTTATTATCAAAAGGATCTATTTCTTTGTCACGTCTGTCAGGGTAATCTGGAATTCATTATCATATTAATGTCCTGACTGGGCTCCTCTGGACCTCTGAGTTTTGTTTGTTCAAGAGCTTCCTGGGGCGTTTGGAGAAACAAAGCGCGCTCTCTGGAACATGAGGCATTCAGAGCGGCGTACAGATGGGCCCGGGCTCTTTGTTTCTCTCTGCCTGGGAGGCTGTTATGGGAAGCAGCCAACCTGCAGTCTGTCACAGTGAACATTGTCAAGTCATTGTGTACTTTTAATTGTTACTATGTACATGGAATCTGAAAGGTCGCTCTGGATATATACTACAAGTACACAGAGCCCTTTGCCAGACCAAACAGCTGTCCTGTGGTGTTCCCATATTCAGCTCCAGTCACCTTTCCCTCATTGAAGGATCCTTCTGACAGAGCAATTAAAACATACGATTTATTTAGCAAACAGTCAATAAGGAAATCTTAGAAGAGCACTCTTTCACCGCTTTGCTGTTTCCCATGTGGCTGTCTTAACAGGTCCTTTTATATTTAAACAATTATTTCTGCCCCAATGATATTACAGACCGGGCAAGATTAATTAAAGAGCCGACAGCAAAGTACAATAACAACTTCAAAATACAATCAAAGAGGTCAAACTGTATACAAAATTCTGCTCTTAGACATTCATAGACAGAATAAAACTCCCGAAATCTGGCTGGCCTGCAAGATGTGAACTACCTTCTTTTCTTCATTAAATATATGTGATTATTTCTTTAGATGACATTGTGTAGTTTCTCATTTTTATCTGAAGCATAAAAGAACCAGTCTTAAAGGAAAACTTAATTGTATATGGTGTGAATAATCCTTGGCTGTAGAAGCACTACTCACCAGGGAGTCTGCAAGCCATGTTCAGTCTAGATATGCTAATATTGGTTTTCCCATCATACAGCTCGGCTTTTGTTTAGAAAAATATGAATGCTTGCTAACCACAGCTGAAAACTAATGTGACGGTATTTCTAAATCTTTGCTAAGTAAAGATTGTTTAGCAATACTGTTACATAAACAAATTAAATAATTAATAAATACATAAAAATGACTTTAAGACACCGATGCAAAGAGATTTCCAGTTCCAGTCCCCTCTGCTTATCCCAGATGTGCAAAATATGAAGAAGATGTACAAAATATGTTGTGAAGAATATAGTCATTCTTATACAGCTGTACTGTATTAAAACTTGATAATAATTTTCATGCTGTATAGATGTAAAAATAATAAGTATGTATATAAATTCATATTTATTATTGTATGTGGGAAAGAAAATGCTATATTTAATGTCCTTAAAAATATAATTTAACATGAAAAAATCACAGATAATGAACATAGATAAACTTTAATCCAGATTCTAAAATATTCTATAGAGAGCTCTTCATGTTTAATCACTCTATATGCAATTCTGAGGGCCTTGCACTACATCTAGTTATATACTGAGCAAGCTATTCTTTAATTTGATACTGATTTCCAGCTCTCTTTGGGAGTGGGGTCCTTTTCCTCTTTGCTTTCCTTGTTTGTTTCCTCTACTGATCTCCTTGTTTGTTTTTCCTGTTCTTTATTCTTATCTTTATTCTTATCCTTATCCTTATCTTTTCCTTATCCTTTTTTTTTTCCTTGAATACAGAACACCAGAAAATCTGGTTTAGTATTGTAGCAGCATACGATAACGAAAATAACCTTCAGAATTTTACAACACCCATTTCAGAAATCCATATGTGACAATGGGATATATTTCTACGATATTATTGTTGTTGGTTTTATTATTAATATTATTGTTATTCTCCAGTGCATCCTAATGATCCTGGTTATAGAAGTGAAAACAGTGAGACTTATACAATTAAATTTGTGAAATTTATTATGATGAAAACCTTTCCAGCTAACATTACTAACATCCATTTAGCTAACTGCATTTCTCAGTTACTCTTTGTTTACACATATAGTTATATATATTCAGTGTTTGCTTAGGTATTAGTAGCAACTGAGCTTCCTCTATCTCCTGCACCTGCTGGATGAAAATCAGTAGCAGATCACCTCAGCTTGCAAATCCTTTTCATTTCCCTGAAAAAATCTGAAAACCCTTGCTTTCCTGATTTAGGATTTAAACCAATTGGTCTGTGACTCAGATCACTGCGGATAACTTAGTAGTATCATAAAGAAAGAATGAAAAAACCTATAGGGGCTCCAACAATTGCTGCTACAACAATAATCTACTGAAATGGGATTAGACTTCAGTTTATAGTAATTCTTACTCCAGTTGCTTAAAAAACTTTCTGAATAAAGAAAAAAAAGTATACTCCTGAAACTGGGATTGTGTCTGAGTACTCCATAGAAATCTTTAGGTGGCCATAAATAAACCTATGGTGAGCTTTTGTTTAGCAGTTCTCAGTTTTGATCAAGAAACCTCAGCAGGCGCAGAAGTCCACAAAGTACAAGGTGAAGCAGGCCAAAGCAGAACCCTATGTAATGGCTGAAAGAGTATTTTTCAGTCATGTTTTTTTACCCAACACACTTTTTGCCACCTTTCACCTGGGACTATTTGCTTAACATTTTGCTTTTGCACAAAAGAGAAGAGAGAAGTTTGACCAAGAGCAATTACACACATCATGAGAAACAATTCCTTGTCATGGACTGTTTTATTTCACCTTAGCCTTCCCTCGGAAAACTCCATGCGGTGAAAACTCACAGTGAGCAAATCCATGCTGAGGTTGATGAACCTAGGGCTCAGTGCATAGGACACCATACTGAGTCGAAGTAAGACATTTCACTTCTGTGACAAGCTCCCGAGAGGCCTAAATGGTTTTTGTCTTTTTTCAGAATACATTTTGTGGCAGTCTAGAGCCATTTCAAATCACCTGTTTACTTTGAGAGGCTTCGTAAAAGCCAACAATTAACATTTGTGCTTATAATATCACAGATTGTACCCAATGCAATAGCCTGCTTATACCTTACCATAAACTTAAATCCATGTTGGGACTGCTCTGCTGTTGACAGCTCATAATGGTGTTCTTCAGCATTTATTTATGGGTGGCTTGTTTTTTGTTTAATAACTGTACGAACAGTGAGCAGTTTAGAACAGCTACCCGAAGGTCGGCCGCGGTACCACTGATTTGCTGTGCTGCCTGTCGGGAGGGTGCAGGCACAGAGGAGGGATCCTGGGGTGCGCTGCCGGCCAGGGGCTGCCGGCCCCCTGTGCACCCCACTCCTCTGCCTGACCCCAGAGGGCACTGGGGCTCACCTGGTTCCCCGCCGAGCCAGTCTACTGGGCAGATAGGATGCCAAAAAAAAGAAGGAAAGGTTTTCTGTCAGTTTACTCCACCAAGCCGTCGCTCGGAGAGGAAGCAGACACGCATGGCCAGGGCTGGGAGGAGAGACAGGGAAGAGGGAAGATCGCTCTGTCTGGTGGCAGTTAGCTGTCAAATCAGATTAGCTGTATCATAAAACAGCATGTTATGGCACAGCTCCAACATCAATCCAAGGCCACAGCACTTGAATGGCATGAGGAAGCTTATTTGTATGCTCCCACATTCAGGATATGATTCCACCGTGCAGTGGATTAGTGAACTGATCTATGTAAAAAGGAACACAAACCAAATGGAAACAAAAGGTACAAAAAGGGTGGCTCTTTTGAACACCTTGTTTTTTTGATCTATTTTACACTGCTACCTGCAGCATCGGCATGCCGTAAGGGAAGAGGAGCTGGGGATAGGGATGCCTTCAACCAATGCTGCCACCTGAACTCCATTACTGTAAAACTAAAGTCCCAAGTCTGTCGGCCTTTCTAACCAAACAATGGTTTGGTTCACTGATTAGAAATGTCAGTCTTGCAATTGTGAATGTATTTCCAAGGTGATTGTTGCATCTAAGAACAGTTCACTTTATCTAAGATTATGCCATACTTGAAAAACAATTCATGAAATGGGCTGAATTTCTTAAAATGAAAATAACTTTTAAAATTATTTCAGTTCAGAATAAATTATTTGTATGAATTCTGATAGATGCTGAGTGAATTTTCTTAATTCACTGACTAAATGAGAGTCACCTGCATGAATATACTGTAACTCAATAGCACTGACACCATTCTATAACGTATATTAATTTATATGATGTGAAATTTAATATTGGGTTAACTAATTGTGCAAGATATTTTAAAATTTCATCCAAAATATGACCAATGTAAAAGTCTGCACTAAATGGATTTTTTTCCTTTCTGATTCTCACTCTGAGTTTATTGAATAAGGTCCCAAATTAATCTGAAATTAACCATTTCCCAAATACATGAGAAAGTCATAAACATTGCATTTGTCTCAAAAATGGAAGAATTATGTCTTTAAACTCATAAGCAATAAGGAGAGAACATGTTGGAATACGTTTGTAATGCTGATGCACACCTGGAACAGCAAAAAATTTAATGACCACTTTAGTGATAAGACTTTTGAGACACCAAGAAAACCCACCAGCAAATAGCCCATCCCCCAGAATTTCACATCTGCCTGGAATAGCGTCTAGAAGTTCCGAAGATGGTATTTCTTGAGCTTACAAATTATATCAGTATTTTTTTACCTGCTCATGCTTAATCATTCCTCTTTGGAAGAGCTCCAAGCCTGTCTTACTTGTAGTGCTGTCACTTCAGTTCCACTGGTTTTCTCTCCTGTATCGTGAATCTTCTATATCACAAATCTTTCTTTTCCCTTGTTCATTCTCCCATAAAGTAGTTTTTGATTTTTTCCCATTTTATGAATAAGACACATCAAAAACGGTCAATCCTCTGCTTTAGATTTTCAGCTTCCTACCTTGCTCCCTACAGACAGAGCTGGACATCCTTCCGCACGTGTGTCTGCTTGGCAAGCAGCAAGGCCAGGGAAGTCCAGTGGTGTTCCTGCCTGGAACTAGGAGAGGAAAGACAGCCACAAAATAGGATGAACAAGAACTTCTGGGGCAAGTTTCCTTTTCAAGGAAGCAGAAGAGGGGAGAGAACTCTGTATTTTACTGTGCAAAGCAAAGGCAAAGAACTCAGTTCTGGCTATCTAAGAGTGAATGGCGAAAAGCAGACAATCTGAGGTGTATTTCCCCCATTAAATATTTCCCTTGTAGATACTGAGGAAAGACAGAAAATCCCCAACTCACTAACACTACAGTAAATGACTCTGCAACTATATTCCTGATTTATCCTAACCCTTATCTCAAATTAGCCTTTTGGAATTCTGTTGTATATGAGTTTGGAACACAGTATAATAAAAATTAGGAGGGGGACCGTTATGTAGTCAGCATACTGCTGGCTGTATTTTTATTCTACACTGTGTTTTAGATCTGCAGTGCTAAAATAATAATGTCCATACATATACAATTTCAATTAAAGATCAACAATCAGACTTAATTATCAGTGCATGAAAGCTAAGGCCAATATATGGTATAGAAATAGATTAATCAAATGTTCATCAATTACAGGAAGTTACATTTAAGAGGCATGTTCTGAACAAGTATGACAGATTCTTATATTCCAAATGGTTTGTGTGGAATATCATTGAATCTTATTACTCTACAAAAATTTCTTACCAGGACTGCAGAGCTAAAATATATCATTGTAACCCCTTTCCAGAAAACATTATAAGCTATTGTATAATATAAAATATTGTACCATCCTGAAAGTATAAATAAATAAGAGATTTGTTATGCTAGTCACAATGCTAATGCATAATAGTCCCCACTTTTCAATTTACTGATTATTACTTTTCCAATTTATCTAATCTTTAAAATCAAAGGTGAATTCTTTGCTGAGCATCCACCCTCTCATATTTTATTTAACTTCATCCTTGTTTCGGCTTTGTGTCCGCCAGCTACTGTAGTTTCATTTCACTCTAATCCATTTGCTGCATCGAAAAAAAAAATAAAAAGAAAATGTAGATAGATATAAAGACAGAGGGAGAGAGAGAAAGATAGGGAGAGAGAGAGAAAGAGAGAGGAAACTTGCAGTGGGCAAAATATATCAATTAAAAATCAGGGTAAAAGTAGTCTTTCATGTGCAGTGCATGTCCCTGAGCTAGATTAACATTGCTGTGAGCATGTTGCACTAGTCAGTTCATTGCCTGAGGAAAGTTTGCAGGCAAAATTCATCTGCACAGCTAGCGCACTTGAAAGACTCAGACACAAGGCTGTGTTCATGGCCTGGCAACAACAAAACACCTGCTTGAAGTTGAGACAGAATAGCGAGCTGCATGGAGTTCAAAAGAATCGAATGATAATCACACCCTGATTAACAAAAAAGTGAATTACTGTAGTCCTTTGTCAATAGCTGGCCTATTTGCATACTATCTTGCAATGCCCAACAGGTTAGAACTTTTTAGTTACACATGGTCAAATATTAAAAAATGGAAGGAAAAAGCTTTACGCTTGTGTAACTCAGACATATTGCATGCACATTGTGTGTTACATCTTCTTAATGTTATCTAGTCTGATGTTGGCAAGTGCAGGGAAAACTCCACCCACTGTCTTTCCTCTGTCTCCCATGCCCCCACCTGCCAAAAATACACTAGGCAAACAAACACAGCCTATAATTTTGTTTGCCACAAGTGTTTTTAATGTATTTGACAACAAAGAACTGTATAGTAAAGCCATTTGTTTCAGCAGGTGAAAGTGAGTAATTTTAGATTCAGTCCATTAGAGCTGCTTTTGGCTATGAGAGGTTTTTGAGGTTTATCAGCAAAAAAAACTCTGCAACAATTTACAATGCCAGAACATAAAACATGGAATGTACTACCTTAATTTCATACTGGATGCCTTTTGTTTCATAATTGAGTTTTGCACACATACCCTGGGTTTTATTTTAGATTGGTTTCAAAACTGAATACTGTCATGATAAAATGAGCACTTCTGTATTCATATCTTTACATGGCTAATAAGGTAGCGAAGCATGGCAAAGTGGAGATAGAAAACACAATAAAGGAAAATTAATACTGCTGCTTGTTATTTACCTTTATATTGTAAATGTAATATTATTCCATAGGTATTTATTAAAAAAATATGTTGTTATGCAGCAGTATAAGCAAAGTCCTGCTGCACCATGTCTTCCATTTATTCAAAGAACAGGCAAAGCATTGGCAGTGGTGTGTACTACACCTTCATTTTCCCTGGCTAGGTCCCTCCTTTGTAAGAAACAGTATGACAGGAAGTGACTTCATGGCACAATTTCCCTACTGAAGCTGAGATCAAGTAT
>Ga0181612_143706_pt1 | contig 11181 bp, 6 predicted proteins | sample HoacroProtozoa21_FD_119630 | JGI IMG/M metagenome (GOLD analysis project Ga0181612, IMG submission 119630) | Hoatzin crop microbial communities from Cojedes, Venezuel. Combined Assembly of Gp0051906, Gp0051904, Gp0051908 | reverse complement strand
CAGAGCAGAGCAGAGCAGAGCAGAGCAGAGCAGAGGGGCAGAATCCCTCCCTTGCCCTGCTGGCCACGCTCCTCTTGATGCAGCCCAGAATGTGACTGGACTTCTGGGCTGTGAGTGCACATTGCTGGGTCATGTTGAGCTTCTGGTCAACCAACACCGCCAAGTTCTTCTCCTCAGGGCTGCTCTCCATCCGTTCTCCACCCAGGCTGTATTTGTGCTTGGGATTGCCTCAACCCATGTGCAGGACCTCTGTACTTTTTTGAACGGTGCGTCTACAGCTGGGATTACCAAATAATTTATCATCACCTGCCAGGCTAAGTAATAAAACTCTTGGTGCTGGTGCAGAGGAGAACGCTAGGAGTTGGCTCAGTTGCCTCACTGGAGGAAATTTCTGCGCTTCAGCTGGTGGGGAGGCATGGGAAATCGCCTTCAGACAGACATGGCCCAGTGCCTTGACACAGGGCACTGTCTCTCGCCCATCCCTGTGGAAGTGGCACCCCCCATGTTGTCCCTGGTGGTCACACCACCAGGAAAGCAGCTCACCAGGTAGGACAGCAGCTGACTGTGGTGCTGCCCCTGCAACCTGACCGTGCTCAGCTTGGCTGGCTACCTACCCCCTGGAACAGCACAGGGCTTGCCACTGCCAGCTGCAGAAGGGCCTTAGGCACAGCTTCTTCTCCCTACAGCGACATCCACTGCGATTTCTGAAGTGCTCCCTACTGTTACCCTAAACAGGGGCTTCAGAAGCAATCTCTCTTGCCCGTCATGATTGATGCCCTGCAGCAGGAAGGGGCAAAGCTTCTGAGGCATCCATTCCCGCATCCCAGCCTTCCCTGAGAGACCTAGCAGCGGGCATGGGTAGAAAAACCATAATAAACTCTGCCTCTTTCAGGAAAGTATGTCCAGCTATGCAAAATATTTGTATATACTGACAGGCCAGGAAGAGAGCTTCAACACCAGGCCTGTAATTGTCCAGGCTGCCTAATTGCTAGCTTGCTCCCTGGCTCTGTTTTGCAACTGCTTTTAATTCTTCCTCTTCATAACAATGTCTAGGGGTATTACTTCAATGACCGTTCACTCCAAAGACAGCTCCCAAGAGAGCAGTGTGGATTTAGGGAACCCACCACTTGAGATAGGACTCCAATAATAATACAAAAATTTCACCATGAGGGTGACTAAGCACTGGAACATATTGCCCACGAAGGTCTGTGAAACCTCCTTCCGTGGAGATATTCACAGCTTGGCTGAGCAAAGCCTGCAGTACTGATCCGACTTTGAAGCCAGACGTGCTCCAAGCAGATGGTTGGGCTAGCTGACCTTTAGCAGCCTGTTCCAACCAACGTTTTTCTGTGATTCATCAGGCTTTGAACCCTCACACACCCTCAGATGCTCTTCACGCTACATCGTGGGGTCTGGGATAAGCACACTCACGTCCACAAAACAGAACCCGCTGCCTTGGTGAGCTGTAGCAGAGCGGTCACCATCAGGGACTTGGAAACAGAAACAAACCCCATCCTGCATCAGGGCCATGGGGCTACCAGGGAGCCGAGAGGAGACCTGCGGCTGCACAGCACAAACATGGCCACCGTGCTGGGGACGGATGTAACCCCGAGCGATGTGGGTGTGAGGCTGGTCTCACCGTTTGGCCTCAGGGCTGGGGACCCTTCCCGGCTCTTCCAGCAGTAAGGCTGAAGGAAAAAACGTGCAGTCAGTGTAATGCAAAAATCCTAGAACAAGAAGCGAATTACAGTTTGGGGGAAGCATTGCTGAGTATGGTCTACTGAATCCATGGCACGGTGCAAAATCCCAACAGGGCTACCATGCTAGTTACGTAAACGTGTTTTGCGGATGTTTTTAAGATTTTTCTAGTCTTTAATGCAGTCAGGACTGCATTCAGTTACTGAACTGTTATGGCATTCAGTAACTATGTAGGATGACATAGTCAAAATAATACCCCACCTAGCACTAAACTGGAAGTTTAGAGTGACAGTTTCACTACCGTGAAAGGAGGAGAGAAAAAATTGATCAGAAGGTGTACGTTTGAAACTCAGACAAGGTGTTTTCTTTAGGAAAACCTAGCAACTGTGCCAGTTCAGAAAATATCCAGAAAAATCACGCTGTTCTTTATGAAGCAAACGTCGGTCTCTTTCACGAACCGACGAACTACAGTGGGTTATTTAGGAAAGGCATATATCTCCTTTAAATCAGGACAATAAGGAAGCATTTACACACAGCCACAGGTAAAAGCATAGGGAACCAGGAGAGCCTAGATGCTTTCCCACTCAATTAAGAGAGGTGACACAAGGGATAATAACATAGCCTTTATTGATGACACTGGAAAGCAGATCTTTTAAAGCAACTAATTTTTCATAAACAGGAAAGAAAATTTTACTCCCTATGGCGTAAATACATAAAATCTGTTTTAAGTCACTAATACTACAAAAAAAAAGTTCGTGATGTAGTACCATCAAGAAGTCCTAAGTAGCTGTATTTTCTATTAGAAAGGGAAAAATGAAACAGATTTGCATGGACACAAATCAATGGTATAAAACAATTAAATTCATGTGATAAGGAATTCTGATGATTTGTGAGCTCAGTTCTTGAGGATGGCTAAAGAAACAGATCCTAGCAGGATCAAACCTTGTATACTTACACTCATAGGTGTAAAAGTCATATTGCCAGTTAATAGAAATACGCATTTTCAGTATTGTTCTGAAAATTAATGAAGTCTAGAAGCTAAATTTTAAGCTCAGCTGTTCACATTTGAAAATAAAAATAAAATACTTCTTGCATCCTGTATCCTTAAGGCAATGTTATCTTTTGAAAATACCTTGTATATACTTTCTGCATAAAAATATGAAATAAAAAATAAAACTATATATATATTTAATGGAACACTGTTATGTATGGTCCAGCAGAATAAGGCACAAAAACGAAGTAGAATGCAAAAAGCATATATAAAAGTTAATGTGTTATTTTGAGTGGAATATAGCAAAATTCAAGTAGTTCTGAGTATGCTCATTTCTTGCAATAGGCATCTACACTTTATATAGGTATTTCATGCTAAGCCTGATGTACAAAGATTCATCATGTAAGCGTAATCTACCAGAAGCAGGTCATTTGTACAGTGACTGTATTTAGAAATGTGCTACTTCTCAACCCGTCCGAAACAAGGCTCCTTTAATGAGACGACTTGGCCTGAAATCCAAGTGCGAATTTTTTCACGAGGCGAAGTATGCTGGTTTCTTGCCCAAGTCACTTGTGTGCATGCTTAATATGAAGGTTAATGCTTTCGTTAATATAAGTGACAATGCATGCCCCTGAAGTTGGACACATGTGCACCGTTTGTTTTCACAGGTATTCACAAGCAGATTTGCTGCCTCTGTGAAACTCCGCAGAGATTACTGCGCAGAACGGGCCACTTGCATCAGTTCAACGGCATTGTCAGGGTCAGAAACCTTTCAGGTGAGCTGGTATTTGGTTTAGACTGGAAGTGTGGTCTGTTGATCAACAAATAAGCATACGCGTACATGTACAGAGAAGAGAGAATCTTCAGATATTTCGATTTGACAGAAGGCATACATCGTCACCTCTCGTCTGACGGCAGCCTCAAAGCAGCCCCCCCCAGGTAACAGATCTGAGATCTTCCCAGAGGAAGGGGAGGGCAGATGAAGTCTTCACTTCCTTCCCAAAGTTTCAGCTAGTTTCTTCAGTCTTTTCTTCAGCTCTAGAGGAAACTTCTCATAACACTTTTTGCAGACAGGCTTCATATCAAACTCAACAAATTTATTCCTAAAACAACAAAGCAAAGACCAGACAAAGTTTTAGCAGCAGGGACAGTGAAAATATTTTTTCAAAAGTACCCTATTGAATGCGCACAGGCAAAAAATTACAACTGCAGTTTATACATATATGAAGTTACTTTCACAAGGTTATACATTGTAGACAGTAATTAACAGTACCCTGTGTGAGTTATGCAGATTTTATCCAAATGTCCGTATTTATTAACCGTGTTATTTAAAAAGCCTTTCAGACCTTACTGCAGAGCTAAACAGACTAAACATAAGAGAACGGAATAACAAGTTAATATTTCATGTTGCAGTAGTGTGAAAAATATTTTGGTTTTGATTGGCATCAATTCATGCAAAAACTAAAACGAAAGCATCCGTAGCACTGACCAAAGCAGAAAGCAGCAGAGGTGCGGGTGAGCAGGAAAAGAAGTTTACAAACAGATTGGCTTTTTCTTTTTCTGCTTCTCTTTGTCTTTTGCTTCACGTTCCCGTTGGGCAAGCCGTCGCTTAAATTCTTCGGGCATTTTCTCATAACAGTGTTTGCAGACAGGTTTTAGATCAATTTCAACAAACTTATCCCTTTAGAGTTAAACACAGGAGAAACATAGGACAGAAAAGGAGAAGAGGTAAGAAGACTACCTGAAGGAAGACCTGAACAGACAGCTGAAAGAGATGTAAATTAGTAAGCGGAGCAAGAGGAAGAAGGCTACACATACTTTCTCAAATCTGCTTCTGTGTTTTTCATACCCTAACAGTTACACGATAGCAACATCCACGCTTCAAAGACAACCCCCGATATGTTTTGAAGGCATCACCCTTACTGATAAAACTTACTTGAGTGTTAACTTAGTGTTGCAAGTCGAACAAGCGAAACAGTTCACACACCATGCCTTATTCAGAGCAGACACAACTAGGATGATGGGGAAAAAAAATATCATTAGCGTTACAGAGAAAAAAAAAAGTGTACTACAAAAATTTTAAACTCCCATGTTCATGAGGTATGAAGAACGGCCATTTGATTTTTGTATCAAGTATTAAGGACCGTAACAATAACGTGGCAAGGCGGAAGGCACATATAAAGCGTAGCGTAGCAGGACTGTGAAGCATGGACAAAGCTGTCTCTGAGGGTACATACAACGCTGTGTTCACCAGCCAAATGAGAACCAGAACAGCAAGACCAGTTTAACCTATTTCTGCCTCCTGTTGCCTGCTTCCACCTCATCTCACAGCATGCTGACCTCAGGCAACTGTTTTATGAGGCTGTGCTTCCACCTTAATCGGGAGACTTCTTCAGCTGCAAAGCAATCCCTTGCTGGATTTCTGAAGGTGCTTTCATTGCTGAAGGTGTTTTCATTGGGTTTCATTTCTCAGCTCCCATTCAGACTGCAGTCCCATCAACAATAGCACTTGCCCGGCCAAAGAAAATAACGTGAAGCCAGCAGTCAGGACACGGCTGGTAAATCAGCACTTCCAAGGTGAAAACATTTATTATAGAACTATAGAATCATAGAATCATAGGTTGGAAAAGACCTCGAAGATCATCGAGTCCACCCATGCATCCAACACCACCATGCCTCCTAAACCATATCCTGAAGTGCCACATCTGCTCGTTTTTTAAACACCTCCAGGGATGGGGACTCAACCATCTCCCTGGGCAGCCTGCTCCAATGCCTGACCAGATGGACTCGTGGGATAAATTACTTAAGAGAGACTTGGATATATTTTTATTCTTTGCTTTGGAGAGGAAGTAACTATTTTCTCTTTGTTCTGTATCTCAATCAATTTTCTGTTCTTCCTCTCTTTCAATATACTTTCCCGCTTTTCCCTGCCAAAATTTGGCTGTCTTCTTAATCTAAGTTAGAGGATGCAGGACAATGGCTTTCTGATAAAATACAGCATTTTGTCAACAACAAAGAGAAACAGAGCGTTGTCACGCAGAGCTTTTTTCCCTGCACTACGGGGCAAGCACATCCACAGAAGCATAGTTATTCCACTGCTTGCCAAAATAACACTAGTCAGATGAAAGTCTTCAGTCCCCAGCAACCTCTGGAATAGAGTCATAGGCACCCTCCAGAAAAACTGCTGCCACAGACGTTTGCTTCACCAGGGAGAGAGACAGAGAGAGAACAACGTTGGATACCCATAATTTGTGACAGCAGTGCCAAATTTGTATGCATAAATGAAGAAATGTAAAATAATTGAAGACGTAGATTGAAAATAAAGAAATTACTGCGTTACACTATATTCTGTTCAGTTCAGAGACCAAAACATATGACATGAGTGTCTGATTATATGGCAAAAGGTTGGAAACATACAGAGATACAGCTATCAGACAAGGCTGAATTTATTCAGTCACCTCCAGTCCCAGTTCTGCTCATCCTAGCAGGATTTTACTGAAGAGGAGGATACTGTTTCCTCCAAAGTGTTTTGGATTGTCGTCCTGCAGGTATGGTCCAGTCCAGAAAATGTGGCGAAAGCACATCTCTGGAATGCAGGTCTCACCCTATAGTTACATGACTATAAACTAGTCTATGTGTCTTTTTACATGCTAGAGGCTTCCTCCTACTTAGCTGATGGCTTTCCTGGTTTTGTGACATTATTGTCAGCCTAGATTTTCAAAAGACAAGTGCCTGTGATAGATAGGTGTGCTGGTTTTGGCTAGGACAGTGTCAATTTTCTGGTATGAAGCTGTGTTTTGGATTTGCGCTGAAAACAGCCCTGATAACACAGGGATGTTTTTGTTATTGCTGAGCAGTGCTTGCCCAGCATCAAGGCCTTTTCTACTTCTCACCCTGCCCCAGCAGAGAGAAGGCTGGGGGGCCACAAGAAGCCGGGAGGGGACACAGCTGGGACAGCTGACCCCATGAGACCAGAGGGGTATCCCACACCGTATCACGACGTGCTCAGCATATAAAGCTGGGGGAAGAAGGAAGGGGGGATGTTCAGAGTGATGGCGTTTCTCTCCCCAAGTAACCGTGACACGTGATGGAGCCCTGCTTTCCTGGAGATGGATGAACACCGGCCTGCCGATGGTAAGCAGTGAATGAAAAACCTTGTGTTGCCTGGCTTTACTTCTTAAATTGCCTTTATCTTAACCCATGAGTTTTTCACTTTTTCTCTTCTGATTCTCTCCTCCATCCCACCGGAGGGAAATAAGCAAGCGGCTGCGTGGTGCTTAGTTGCCGGCTGGGGTTAAACCATGACAACAGGTAAATATCTCTAGGATCCAAACTCCTGTAATGGGAACTAGGCACTTTTAAAAAATCCCTTAGGGTGCCCACCTATGTCTTTCAATATCTAAATACTTTTTCAAATTTGGTTCACGATCCCTAAATTCATTTGAGGAGATGCTGGAGATGCCTTTGTCGTTGTTCTCACCCTTGCATGTGTTCTTTTTTAAAGTCAGTGGGGCAGGAAGCTACTTGTGTGCATCCTCCAGCATCCCTGGCCTTTTCATGTCACTAAGGGGCTTCCAGTTGGCCGTGGTTCTCTTTAGCTGCTGGGTGGTCTTCTACCATCATGAAACGCTCGCTGTAAGGTTTTCTCACCATTTGGTCTCTGACTAATCAGCTCTAACCTAATTTCTGATCAACAGAATGGCTGTTTTAGTTTTAGTGAGAACAATCACGGATTCGACAGGGGGCTGCTTTCTCCTTACTTCCACTTTTAACAAGAACATCCATCAGAAAGGAACATTAAAGAAACAGTGAGAAAAGTGCTTACCATCTCCTTCAATCACACGGTTGCAATGGAAACAAACATCACCGAATAGCTGAAGACAAAAGAGGAGTAGTGATTTTTTAATGTAATGATTTTATGGAGGGTAGCTTTTCAAACTAACAAAACAACTATATTTCAGCTGATGGGCACAATAGCTTTCCTACTTATTTCAGTAAAATAAAGGGAATGCTGGCAAGTCTGGTTTGGTTTTCCAAGTACGTTTTGCATCATCTCATCACAAAAAGTCTTTACAATATTAAAGATGAAAACATTTGTTTACATGAGTTTGACCCTCTGTAAATGCAATTTTGTTTTCTTTTAACATTTCTCTAATCCTGAACATGTCACGTACAGCAGTCGCTGTCAGATACACATCATTGCTAATCAGTCAATGTAACATTTGTATTTACATGCATGACTAGAACAACATCCTGCTGTTTCTGGCAAAACCTGTAAGGAAATGTTATCCTTATTTAAAAACAAAAGGTGTGTGGGAGGAAAATTTAGGCCAAAAGTTATTAATTCTATTTCCAGGCTTAGCATTTGTCCACAATATAACAATTAAGAAGTGCCAAAAAACACATGTATTTTTTTCTAACTGTAGTAGTTAATCTAGTGAAAGACATCCACTCTACATACAGCTCCTGTCTGGTATATGTACTTGCCCCACCAGGGCTGCCACACTGTTACTACTGATGTCGTGGCATTTATTGTCTACAAGTATGCCAGCAACATTTCAATCATCTGCCCATCACCACTGACAAATTAAGAATCCATCTGTAATTAGCAGATGCCTTACAGCTCCCAAATGTAACCCTTGCTCTTGTACTTATACAAGCGAAGAGGTGGACGTGACACATGGCAGGTGGCTTCCAAATGAAAAAGGTCTATAGGTCGCGGTGCTGGACTACACAACCAAGGGAGTCTGGAGAGAGGTGGTACCGCGGTATGTGACTCCCGTATAAATGCAAGTGGTCGCTAGGTGGTGTCCTCTGACAAATCCAGTCTTTGCACTCTGCAGCAACCTCATGAATGAGCTGGCTGATGCAGTGTGTGTTAACACACACTCACCTTCGAATAGAGTAGCAGCTTTAGGAAAAACCACGCTACTCACTAGGGCCTTAAACAGCAGCTGCTGAGTGGTAAATCTTCTCTAGCTTCTTGGGAAAGACTGGGTGTCATTAGCAGCTCTGATCTCGCAGACATGTAAAAGCTCATAACAGCTCTACTTAAGCACCACTAAGCTTGAAGAACAAGTCAATGCTGATTGTCCTGGCTAGCCTTTATGAAATAGCTGCATTTTTCTTTCTCAATACCAGACCGATGTATAGAGAAACCCGTACAAATGAACTGCAACCGAACATTTGCTAATTGGCATTACACCCACAGGTGCCTACAAGAAAACAGAAGAATGTCCATGGGTTTCCATCTCTATTTAAAAAAGCCAATTCAGGAGCTTACCAATCAACGTCATTTTTAAAAATATGCAACCTTACCTGGTTGTAGTGGGTTTCACAATATGCCAAGCCTTTTCTCTCGTAATGACGATGACCCAGGAATGGCTTTTCACATTTTGCACAAACAAAATGCTACGAAGAAAACGACACACATTTTTTTGGATTATTTGGAAGTAATGGTATTATTTTCTGGAAAGCAAACAAACCATGCCCAGTACTAAACATCATTGAAGTCTACTGTGCTGTGCCTTCTTGAAAAGGAGAGTTAAAACGTTTTTGCTTCTATATTTAGACCACTAAAATAATGCTCCTTTTAATGTATTCAACATTTCAATCCAAAAGTGATAAAAAAAATCAAGCAAAGGGATTCTGATATGTTATCAAGGAACAGAATGAAGAGACTTTAAATAATCAGCACTAACATTACAGTCTTGAGAAGAAAGCGCTTACGGGAGGAGATCTTCAAAACAACATAAGGAATAGACCGTTTACCTTCCTAAATATTGTACGTGGCCCTGAAATACAAACCCTCACATAAGCTGCTTTAGAGATATTTACATGGCAGGTGACTATGGAAGACATAAGGGTATTACGATGCTCAGTAATATTATGGTTGACACAGAATGTTTCTGCCTTTCCACATGTACTGTTAGGCACTCTGAAATTATCTTCTGTAAGGATCTCACAGTGCCTCCTTTGATTACTGATTTTAGGTTCACCATCAAAGCTCTCTCTGAGGTAGGAGATAACTCATATTTCACAGTGGAAGATCAGCCACAAGAAGGCTGAAGATGGGATTAGGAGAAGGCATTTACTAATCACTGCTGCATTCTTTGCTAATCCTTTCACTGAAATTGATAAACAAAATCCCAGCTAAGTATGCTAATGTTTCTATTGGAAAAGACAATGAATCATCTGATGTTTACCTCCACATGCCGTTGTTTGCCCATAGCATTCACCACACGGCCTTCAATTGGTCTTCTACATGCCCCACAGATGGGGACGCCCATTTTGTCATGGCAGGGTAAGCAGTATAATTCTCCCTTCAGCTCACGAGCATCAGCAGTGAGTTCCTTCCTGTTCAAAAGTTAATCAATTGAGAGCACGAATAAAGGCACTGAACAATGTCAGCTCTTGAGAGCTGCTGAAAAGAAAAAAATCATTTTTAGCATTTGTTTTAGAAATTGTAGCTGCACTACAGTTATGCAGCAGTCTCAGATATGACACAGTTCAACATACTTCAAGACTGATCAAGTCCACAGTAAGCTGAAAACAGGCTGCTAAGCGAGGTGCACTCAAGTCTCTCTTAAAACAGAGCTGTTGTCATTCTGCATTCTGGTTATGTAGCACAAACGTCTGTGTGCAAGCTGCAGCCATGTTTCATTATATTCTGGCACTCTTATCGCCAGTTTATTTTAGATTTGCATAACTGTAACTGAAAGTAAAATGTAGCCTTCTACATCTAGGTACATTTTTCCTATTGTATCAAACTTCAGAGAAAGAAAACTATGGACCCACACGTTTCATTCTAGCTATTCATTGCCAGTTGCAGAATCTCACATTCTCTACTTTTTAGTAATTTGCATGGTTAGAATGCTGAGAACAGCTGAACTTTAAACGTGACTGTACTCACTAATGCTCTTAACTGGTTGCCACTGACACACCACCACGTTGTTACTCCAGTCAGCCTTTGCTATGGCACTGAAATGACAGCTTCCTTCGCACCAGAAAGAAACTACTAATAATCCATGCCATATCCTACAATGCCTCCTGATCTCTGCATCAGTGCAGGATGTAGACATGTGCAGCTTCATGTACTGCAGTTGCAGAAGCTGATAAAATGAGGTGGGAGAAAGCTTCTATGAAAAAGACAGGCTTTAAAAGGGGAGAACAAAGTTTGCATGCCACTCAACTAAAAAGAAATAACGTAGACAAGATAGTAACTCAAGCAGCCAAAGAGGACCATTTTTCTTCCTCTCACAGCAGGATAACAAGCTATCATCTTGCTGCTACAGAAACTGTTATCTGTGTCCATATTTCCTAAGGTACCACCTGGTCTGGCAGACTCCAACCTCTCATTACTCCCCGACAGGTCAGCTGCTGTTTGAGCTGAAGGCGCAACTCCACCACCCCAAAAGCAGTCACACACAGCTGGCCACAAGGCACCCAGCACCCACCCCTCTTGCCAGTTGCACAGGGCAGGTTTTCACTTT
>Ga0181612_170739_pt1:0-10000 | contig 11182 bp, 3 predicted proteins | sample HoacroProtozoa21_FD_119630 | JGI IMG/M metagenome (GOLD analysis project Ga0181612, IMG submission 119630) | Hoatzin crop microbial communities from Cojedes, Venezuel. Combined Assembly of Gp0051906, Gp0051904, Gp0051908 | reverse complement strand
ACTTAGGGCTCTCTTAATTTTCACCCAAAATGGGAAAGATGACATCGGTTTCCTGGGTTTGGCCACTAATTCCATGTTTGTTATTCTATAGCTGCAGATACCCACATTCCTGCTCCTACAAAACCTAAAAAATTAGGAATTTGGAACAATAGTTTGGAGGAACAAATCAGAAGTGTCACAATTAGGACCAAGCCTATTCACAAGTAGTTCCATAGATTTTAAGTAGTTCCACTGCATGCAATATCAGTAATTTCAGGTCCTCATAGTCACTGGCATGTGGCTAGGAACCGTGAAATCAAAGGCTTTACCTGAAAAGCCAGGAGCTAAAGAAAAGAGGTAAAACTGGGTCCTCAGAGAGTACACTGAGATTCAGTATGCACAGACAAGAGGTCCTTTAAGAAAGTGGTCACTGGAACAAAGAGAAAACAGCAGCCACAGCGAACATGCTCTAATTATTTTAAATCATACATTAGGTACCAAAGTAATTATCTAACTATGTAATTCTTGTTTTTCAGAGAAACCAGTTAGTTTATAACATTGTACTTCAGATATAAGAGTGCTTAGCAAAATTTCACCCATGAAATCTCATCCTTAAATTGCACTGAGCAAATATTAGGAATTAAATGTGAAATACTGAAGTCCAAGGTAGGGGGGGGAGGGGAAAGATTTTGTAATAAATCTGTTTAAAAAGATTAGTAGTGTTTTAGCACTTCAGGTGATCCAACTGCTAATCTCCATTTGCAGATAACAGAAATCCAATATCCTTCAAGCAACCAGGTCAGAAGAATAGTTCAATAATTACAGCAGTCTTATATAAGAATCTGTAAAACACCCAGGAGCATAGGCTAGTTGAGGAAGATTAAAGAAAGTTTGTTTATAGATTTCATTTTTCTGTCACAAGAATCTGAATAAGCTTAAGATGGTGCTTCTTTCCCTATACAAAATCCAAACAGAAAGTTATTAATAACAGTTCTGTAAAACGAATTATGCTTCAAATATATATTCAGAACCACTCAAGCTCCATCTTCAAGTGAACAGTGTGCAAAATATTTCTATTAGTCTAAACAAAATACTATCTCTGACCTCACTTCTTAGACTGACCTGTTGACTGAACTAATGCAAAACTCATCACCCATAAATTCATACTTATTAAGCATTCCATTTCAAACTTGGTTTCATAAGCTATGTTATCACCAAAACTAAAAACAAAGAGTTCTGTGAAGTAATTTATTTTCACATAGTTGTGTCCATGCATAAAATATGGATCTTTCACACTCCATGACTTGACTTTTTCCTCATTAAATAGACCAAACATGAGATTTCTGTCTCATTAAAATGTAATTTAGGCAAACAAGCTATCAAGTCATTTCTCTTCAAAGAACAGTAATTCTTTAATACCTGAAAATGAAGATTGTAGAAAAAGGAGAATATCATCCAACTTTAAAGCAGAAGAGTACCTCGAGTCAATGATGCAGAGCTGGGCTGGTGAGACGATAAAGTTAAAAATTCAGAAGGTTAAAGTATTCTCAGCGAATTATTCCTTAAAAGAGATCGGGATTTATACCAAATCCAAAAATAGCCAAAAGTGGTTTTGGAAAATCTAGCCTCCAATTTCTGAATCCCTTGATAATGCTGAATATATCCCATGAGAAGAGGAGCCACCATATATTGTGTTACCAGCAGCTGCACTGAGGAACACCTTCACCAGATAGAGGAGGCTGGGAGAATCTCTGGTCCTCTCGGATCTAACCTGAGAGCTGCTCACAGAAGACTGTCCACAGGTCAGCATGTGGCTGCTTTCTCCCACTAATTTTTTCTCTCTCACTTGCAAAACACAGCTGGTGTGACTGCTTATATTGCTGCTAAATTAAGGCAATATCACACAACCCTCAGCTGCAGGGGCATCTAACCACATAGGCTGATGCCCCACTCCCCTGAACCACCTCACAGCATTTAAAGCAGGGATTAAATAACCCACTCTGGGGCAAGACAGTGGAGAATTTGTGAATTCTGTCCACCAGATCAGTTCTATACATCGGTTTTCTAAATAGTGCTTTTCTACAGTGAAGAATCTAATAAAAAGTACTTTGCACAGAGTTCTAGTTTTTAAGGAAGATTTCATTGCTACAGCAATATTTTAGGGCTTTCCATAAACCTCAGCCCCACTCCTTGAAGTGAGCCCTAGAGCTGAGAACAACTCTTTATTTCAGAGAACAGTTCTTTATTTTGGATAAAGCTCCGAGCGTTGAATGATTACTGCTATCCTCTCCACTTTTTTCTGTATTGCTGGATTTGACATTGAAACCTTAGACTTCTAAGATGTGCTTTCTGTCAATAAAGTCCTTTTTAGCTGCAAGGCCCTTAAGAAAGTGGTTCACTACGTCTGTATAATTCTTTGCACGCTGGGGCACTGATCTGGTTGAAGAAACCAGAATTGTCCAATAACTTCTGACTACAAGCTCTTTCAGTCACAGCTGAGGCTTCTCAAAGTGCTCTGTTGCTGAGGTCAATAGCAATTCCTCACAATTTCCACAAGAGCAGCCCAGTGCAGAGGTCTTTCAGAAGTCCCATCTCATGTGTGGTAGCTAAGTTTGGAAGTCTTCTAGACTCCTTTCTCTATAAATAAATCAGCATGAAATATGAAATTTTTCCTCTCTGAGTAATCAGGAAGAACAAAAATTCGTATGGGAATAGGCTTATTGCATTTTACAGATTAATATTTAACTCCTAAATCAGAACACTTTAATAAAAGGGCCTCCAAGAGCCATGGTATAAGCATAAGATATGGAATACAGCAGAGAACAGAAATAGGGGTCAGTTCTCTACAAGAGCAATTGATCTGAACTTGAAGAAAAGTGCAAACAGCAACAAAATTGTGTGGAGAAAAAGTTGAAGTTATTCTCAACCAGATTCTTAACTATATGTAAATTATGTTGCCCTGGTGGACTTAAGCCTGAGTAACTGAACCTTGTATGAACTGAGTAATATTAGGCTAAAACTGCCTGTTTTACCAAAGTGGTAACAAATATGTCCTCAGTAATACAATAAATAAGATACATTAAGGATTACATCAGCCTTCTTTTTAAATTCATTGAAAACACTGCAGTCCAAAGTGAGCTGTCTGCTAAACACAGCAAGAATATTCTATGATTCTGAAACTAGTCACATTAATGCATGTTTTTTCTTTCAGTAACACAATTCTGAAACCGTGCATTTTCCCTGGCAACTGCATCTTCTTTTTAAATCCTTTCTCTTAGCTAGTAAGCAGTATATCCTATGTAAACAGTGGCAATTGCCATTGATTAGGAACTTTGCCTGAATAATAATCACAGGAATTATTATTATAATTGTTATCTTTAGATATTTTCCATGAACTTTTTGCACTGCACAGGACTGATGAAGTAATCGAGGCACCCCAGGTTTTCAGAGGAAAAGGACGTCTAGTTTCACGTGGAACATCGTAGGCACAGCAACTACATACAGAAACCAGTTCAAAATTCAACACACCAGTCAAAAGCATTGGTTTGCAATGCTACCTTAACAACCTGCAGTACAGAAATAGACAGGGACAATCAGTCTTAAAATGAGTGTGAGCTGAAGTAATATCGTAAATATAATGTAGCAGTTGTTCCTCATCTCATGATAATGTTACATATACACAATTTGACTGTTGCCTATTAACAAGCTGGTCCATGAATAGTGAAACTGATACTGTGCTGTTTCCAATGGATTTCTATTACATTTCCCTTAAATCTTTCTTTCCCAGGGCTCCCAGTTACCCTGTTTTGGATTGTTTCGCATGATCACAACACTGCACCTTCCTTGGGTCAATGACATCTGCTGCCTGGGAAGGGAGCCGGCTGCATGTGGGCTCTTGAGCCAGAGACCTACATGAGCCTGAGAGCCCTGGCTCATGACTCTGTTTCTCTGTGGTAAAATTTATGCTTTTTTCCCTACCCACCTGTGGATTTCCACAACACCTCAAGGCACTTCTTTTGAAATTGGTCTGCAGGTTCAAGAACTATTGAGATGGAAGGAAAGAAAGGTTGATGATGAGCAAACAGATGGCAACTGCCGTCAAAAAATGCCACATTTCTTTAGGAAGCCATGCTAAAAATGATCAAATATTGCTGCCTTGGGAAAGTGATGGATGTCACTTTGAAACTAAACCTCCTGGAATACTGCTTCACTATGAGGCATGTTGAAGAGTTTCTTATTTATTTAATGCCTCACAACCTGAAGAAGCACCACAGACTTTACCCCTGTGGGAGACAACAGAAGAAAAACTGGAATTCCACAGTATACTTCCTTACAAAAAATCAAAACCAAATGTATTTATTGAATCTGGTTTTATAGATGTTTTAGAGGGTTTTATCAAAAACACAAAACTCTCAACCGATTTCAAAGAAGTTACGCAGTCACCACGGTATCCTCTGAATCCCGGAAAAGCTACAAGCTATAAGACTATGTATCTACAATGATATGAAGAGGAGACAATACAGAAGTAATAATACTTTTTTAACCAAATATTATTATTTTGACAAAGCATTGCATTTTCTCATAATGCATCTTGTGGAACAACTCTCTAGTACAAATATTAACTAAAAGCTAAGAATAGATATGGTGAAGAATATAACTTCAGTGTTTTAATATGTAGCAAATGGCAGTCAGAAAAGGTAGAAAACGTTTTAGACAAGGGCAGGTATAGGAGAAAAAATCTGAGGGAGTAAAACAAAGATATTAAAAATACCGGAGGGGAAAAAAAAAAAAACAAAAACCCCCTTGAAAACCAGATATGGATTGATCTACAATTAACTGGATTTTCAAGCTGGTGAATGGAAACTCAAATCTTTCCAACTGTTAAGTTTCTGAAGTATTAAGATTTGTTCAAACATACCATTAATGCCTTGTGTAATCTAGTTGCTGACTAACAATTGAAATTATAGTGACCTATTTGCTGAAAAACATTGCGTTACAGCTATATATTTGCTGAAGTCTTGAAAAGCAGCATTTAATACTTCACCCATGAAAATTCCCTTTTCAGTCAGTATTTCAGAAATACTTTCTGAAAGAACTAATATATATGACGAACTGAAGAGCTGCAAAGAAATCCAGTGAACAGAATGGCTGCATACAGCCAACAATAGCAGCAAGGAAACTGCGTGAGACTAAGAATATGCTTATATTTAGAGGAACTTTATAAAGCTACAAAGAAAATCCACTTTTATCTTTGAACTGTGAAAGAAATAAGTGTAGAAAAAACTAATTGGTAGTGTAGTTCAGGTTAACAACATGAATGTTGTTGACACATCAGAGAAATTTACGTATTACTGTTGAATGAAGAAAATAATATGTTCACCCATTTGCTGCACAATTTGGCACTCATTAATTAACTGAACTCATGGAGACTGAGTTTCTGAGTCATGCAGGCATTTTTGAGAATCTCAGCTTAATGTACCTCATCTAAGCATCTGATCTAGGAGTTGAATTTTGAATGCCTACCTTCTGCAACAAGAACCAGTGGGTCAGTTCTAGCCATTTGCTTTCTTTTTCTTGAATACAAGTTCAAATGTAGTAAATACTGTATGGCAACCACCTGAACAGCAATCTCATGTTACTTGTTTGTTTGAGTACCAGGTACTACGTACGAGTGAATCCTTATTTCTGTAATGAAACCATTGTTGATCCATCAGGAACAGCCAGAGATTAGACTCTTAGGCAGCAGACTTTTGGGGGCCCTAAATGACTGCTGACATACATATTTATGGCATCTTATACAACGGAGTCATAATGGGCCACTCCTCACAGCTTTTGACTTTTGTATACACTTACATATATTTACACATACATATAGAATATATTGTAAAAATATATATGTAGGAACAGAGGGAGTGATATGTATATTCATATGTTTGGTAATACCAAATAATGAGAAAAAATGACTGGCAAGAGCCTATCCCTTTTAGTAGATTCTCTTTTTATTCTTTTGTTATTTTTGAGAATAAAGTCCAGTTAAACCTCGTTTCTTCCCAATCCATGTTCCACAGAGAAGCATTTTAGTATTGTTTTTTGAATCAATGGTTATAATGCCAAGAAAGTGGTTTCTATCTGCAGAGGATCATCACATTTTTAGAAGCAGTACTACTGTTATCACAAGAGTGGCCCATTAACTGTAGCACAGCAGTGAGGGAATCACTTCTGAAATGTCATCAGCACTTGTTTTGGTAGAAAGTGTGCTTAAAATAGCCCTGTACATATGGAGGCCTGACTTGGTATAAAGATTTCAAATTATAGTACAGAAAGATTTTCTGGATTTGTTTGGGTTTGTTTCCTATTATTTGTGTTCAATTTTATTCGCACAGACATGGGGCTTTAAAGAGCTGGATTCCCCTTAACTTTTATTACCTACGATCCAAAATAATACCTTCCATAGCATGCTTTTTTAATAACGGTTTAAATACAAATCAGCAGAGTGTCTGATTGGACCAAGTCTCTTCGAAGTATCACTGGCTGGAATGCTTTCAAAATGTTTCCAGAGTTATTTTTCTTTTTAAGCATAGAATGATTCTTCTGGTAACCCTAAAAATGCTGCTTTTGTAGACTCAAAGTAAAGGTCAATAAAATCAAATTCTTTTCAGAGGGCTTTGGAATTGGTCCCAGGTCTTCCTGTTTGCAGATGGCAATCCTTAGCCACCCTGCAGGGAAGCTACATTTGTTTTATTGCAGAACTACCATAGAAAAATTTTTGACATTGTGAATACTCCAGATAGCTAACACACAGCATCTAACATGAAATACTTTGCATTATGTATTGGAAGCCATCACATCTACCAGTTCATCTTCATCTTCTACCAGTGGTCAGCACCAGAAGAGCAGAAGCCTTTAAGACAAGCGTGCTGTCAGGCAGGTCATAAAGTTCTCCATATCACTATTCTAAAATATGAGCTTGAGCATCGCACAGACATTTGTGGAGCAGTATTTGTTGTAACAGGTGCTGATCCTGCTGTGAAAGAACGAAGTACGTATTACTGACTTGAAGGGGAGAAAAGACTTCATGCTTCACTTGGATGTAAAAGAAGTGGACTGAGTCTCTGGAGGAAGATCATCTGGGTTGCAAGAAGAATGGCTCAGTGGTTACCTGCTACACAAAGACTTCAAAGAGTCTGGTGCAATTTCCTACCTGAACATGGGTCCCTGGATAATTTTGAGCATTCATCACAAGTGACATTCACCTCTAAGAGATATTTTTCTAGTGTAAGTTAAGAAAAAGTCTGTCATTTGGACAATAGCAAGAGAAAGGACCTCTAGAAAGTGAATCACTTTCAGATACCTCTAACAGACTTTACATAAAGGCAGGATTTTTTTTTTTTTTTTTTTTTTTTTTCCTCCGGGGGGGCCTTTCTCTTACCATTCATCACAGAGGGAGACTTGGGCAACTAACTTTAATTAGACACCTATTATTTACATGACTGAAAACCTGGGTCCGTTTAGGTATTTGTGGAAGCTAAGCCTTATCCTACAAGGAGCTGAATTTATGTCTTTGAATCTTAAATTTTCACCTGTAAAATGCAGCACCTTCCTTACAGTGAGACCATGGAGGGTGAAACTTTAAAATTTCTATGATGTTATCAAAATGTCAGTGGGGGCCAGAAAATTGCTTAACATATATAGATAGAAAAAGATGCTGGAGGCAGTGAGCCCCAACCCCCAAAAGGTATGAACTGAGGTGTCTGTATTCTGATGTTGTTGGCATTTTTACTTACTAAAGGAAAAATCTAGAGACAGGACTAAGTTTGGAGTTTGAATGCATTGGATGATGCTTCAAGCACTCTGTATGAAAAGTATTTTAAATGTTGATATTATCACTTAACCCACACAATTCACATTTTCAGTAGCATAAAGTAGATGACTTTGCTTATTTTTATTCAGTCCCATTTAATTTTTCAAGGCAAAATTCTTGCTATAACAGTTGGAGGTTGTTGTAGCAACATTCCAATTTTTTTCATTCTCTATGTGTTAGATACCATAGCTTATCTCAAGACCTAATGCAGCCTATTTTTAGTCATTTACACCCTTTGGCCTGTAACTGTAATCTGCCTCTTTCAATCTTAAAAAGGCAGGACACAGATCAGTTATTTATATTCAGATATGAAGAAAATGTGGAGTCTGTTCTTCTTTAGCAGTAAGTCCATCATTCACAACAGCACTAATGAAAGTTACAAACTTATACTTACCATGTGGTTCCAATCCAGTTCTAGTTTCATAATCTTTTGTCAGAAAAAAAAAAACCAAACCCCTTCCCATTTTTTTTAGAAAGCAATTGAGATTTGCTCTGCATAAGGGATTGTCTATGACTATAGTCATATTACTGCACCTCACAAGGTTACTAGACCTGCACGCACCCCAGTTTTGGTCCAACCTCTCAAGGTCTTTCAATGCAACAAACTCTGCAGTAAATTAATATAAAATATTAGTGGAAAAATTGAAATATATATAGACAAAGCTTTGATTGTTTGTACATTGGCCTGAAATCACCGTGCACAGAGCAAGGGCTTAGAATCAAGTATCTCACTCTGGAACTAGCTTTGCTGTCATTGCTAGTTGTACATTTTTGCCAAATGACTTGTTTAGACGATCTGCAATGTTCTCGTGATGGACAACAATTTCAACAGAAAAAATAAGCAACAATTATCACATTTTATCACATCTAACATAAAGGGAATAGTAAAGATACAGTATTTCCAGCTGTATCCTTTTGGCTCTGCTGTTTTCGGTGTTTTTCTCTCTGTCTAATTTTTCATCTCTTCTTTGTTTTCTTTCTATGTTTTAATCTCTTTGCTTGTTTACTCTGACTTCCAGCACTACTTCTTATCATTTTTATTCCTCTCAGGCACCTTTTTTTTTTTTTCTGGTATTCATGATATTTCAGCAAGATAGAGTTCTGAGAAATATAGTTGCTAATACTATGCTGCTGGAATGGTTCCTGTGTTGTGGTCTCTATCCAGTTTGATCTCAAATCATTGATTATATCAGTCCCCAGGGTATAATTGTGAATATGCACTATAGTTATGATTAAAGTTAAAGCCTGTAATTCCGAATGAAGAAATCAGAATAATAGAGAAAAAAAAGTTACTTACAGAAATTATTCATTAACTAGTTTTCCAAATATTCTTTAATCAGGGGGTAAAAATTATTTCCAAAACCACTGAGTCATTGGCCATTTTTCTTTTAATTTCTTTGACATTTGAACAAATTAACTATTTGTGTCTTTGAGGAACTTATTTTCGGCAAGGAAATGTACTTGTTTAGGGATCTGAAATCAAAGGGGTGGTCTTTGTCTTGGGTGGTCTTTGTCCTTATTTTTAGTCATAAGCAATTAATCCACCATTGCGCACATATCTTATGAGATGTTCTGCTTTAAAATCACAGTCATTTAAAAAGTACTCAAATTCAAAATGTCATCCAAAACTGGCACACTTTCCAGTTATCTGCAAAATCCTAAATGGAAGATTTGAAACAAAATAGCTCCTAGGTTAGAATCTTGCATGCTGTATTAGCCTTGAGCAAAATTCTACCATGCAGCTACTTAACCTACAGGCAAAATTTCATAATGGGAGTACTGAGAAAACTGTAGCTATAACCAGTACTACTGGGCACCAGTATAATATTTCATTTACACTTCTTACAAAGCAATTTTTGTTAATCTTGCTGCATGAATGAAAAATCTCATCCCATAGTCTCCAATTCACTACACTCATGAACTCATAAAAAGGGCTTTTAACCACTGCTGTGATTTTCAAGTGGAAATAATAAAATGGCAAGAGTTAAATATTAATATTCAGTTCTTGCATTGTGCCTTTCTTTGATACCAATTACAACCTGAACTTCACCTAACTCAAAAAGACTGCAGAATTCACTCAATTAGCAGTAATAGGATTAAAACATAGCTTTGGAACTGAAGATTTAAATAGGAAAAAAAAAGTTGGCAAATGTATACTGC